>Ga0302313_10002178_pt1 | contig 13939 bp, 15 predicted proteins | sample III_Palsa_N2_2_FD_200454 | JGI IMG/M metagenome (GOLD analysis project Ga0302313, IMG submission 200454) | Peat permafrost microbial communities from Stordalen Mire near Abisko, Sweden - III_Palsa_N2_2 | ecosystem: Environmental > Terrestrial > Soil > Palsa > Peat permafrost | place: Sweden...
CCGCCTCCTCCGTATAACGCGGTGTCAACAGTTCAGGATTGGTCTCTTCCTCGATCGCCGTGGCATCTCTCATCAGTGGAAGCGGATGCATATCCACGCTATAAGGCACACCATAGTAAGAATCGAACCCCCGGCTCGTCGGCAGGTACTGCGGCGCATCGCCCAAATGCCACTTCCCGATGGCCTTCGTCTTATAACCCTTCGCATGAAACAGGTTCGAGAGCAGCGTCTCATCCAGCGAAGTCCCGCTCACCGCATGCGGTCCGAACGCCCCGGCCGTTCCGCTCCGCAAACCATAGCGCCCCGTAAGCAACGCCGCCCGCGAAGCCGAACAGATCGGATGCCCCGCATTGAAGCGTGTAAACCGTTTGCCGCCCGCAGCCATTGCATCGAGATGGGGTGTCGGCAGTTTCGACCCATAGCAGCCAAGGTCCCCAAAGCCCAGATCATCGCAAATCATCAGGATCACGTTCGGCCCCCGCCCGTTCCTGCGCGGTTTCGCCTCAGCGCGTGCTGCAGCCTTGCCCAGCGACGGCAAAGACAGCGCCGAAGCCTGTTTTGTTGCGGCAACACCGGAAGACATCAGAGCGATAAATTTGCGACGGTCCATCATTCTTCTCCAGAAATGTTAACGTTCCCAATATATTCCGCTTGTATTCCTTCTTGCACCATTAACACTCACAACTGTTCATAGAATCCTTACAGCATCAACCCAGGCGAGCTTCCGCTTCCTTCGTCGCCTCATAAATTTGCTCGAAGCTTTCAATCGCGTACAACACCGGCTGCATCTTGCTCACATCTACCACCGTGTCCAATACCTTCTTCAGATCGAACTCGCGAATCTCCAACCCATTCGCGCGCTCAATCACCTGCGTACACTCGCCATGCGACGAGATCAACCCACTCCCATAAACCTTGATCTCACCCTTCTCGCGGATCACCCCAAACTCCACCGTGAACCAGAATAGCCGCCCCATCCGCTCCAAATCCTCCTGGTTCGACAGCTCCGCGCAAACCTTCCCATAGTGCTCCAGAAAATCCGCGAACACCGGATGAGCATGCATCGGCACATGCCCGAACACATCGTGAAAAATATCCGGCTCCGGCGTGTACTCCATCGCATCCCGGCTACGAATCCACGTCGTGGTCGGAAACTTCCTCGCCGCCAGCATCTCGAAGAACGCATCCGCCGGCAAAAACCCGCTCACCGCCGTCGAATTCCACCCCGTCCTCGGCTGCAATCGCGCGCTCACCGCATGCAAATCCGGCAGCGCATCGGCCTGCAATCCAATCTGCTCAAACCCATCCAGATACACCGAGCTGGCATGCTGCTCCAGCTGCGGCAGCCTCCGCAAAACCAGCTCCCGCCAGATCGCATGCTGCTCCGGCGTATACGCCGCCCAATCCTGCTCGATCAAATACGGCTCAGCAGCCTTCAACTTCCCCGCGTTCAAGATACTCATCTCCATACCCTGCTACTTTACTCCCCACCACCGCGCCTTATTCACGATTCACGACTCACGATTCACTCCCCTAAACCGCCGACAAATCCGCACCCTTCTGCTCTTTCCCAAAACCCGCCAGCAACGCCACGGCAATTGCCACCACCAGCACTGTCCAGCTCAACACCGGTGCCAGCCTCCCGCCAAAATAACTCAGCGCTAATGCGGTCTGTATATGTCCGTTGTACGACGTCGTCAGGTTCCCCAGCTGATAGGCCAGCCCCGGAAAAATCGCCCGTACCGGCGCCGGTGAAAGCTCGTTCAAATGCACCGGAATCACGCCCCATGCGCCCTGCACCATGAACTGCATCAGGAACCCGCCAACCGTAAGCATCACCGCCGTATGGCTCCACGCCCACAACGGAATCATCGGAATCGCCAACAGGGCCGCGATCACGATGGCGCGGCACCGCCCCACCTTCTCGGAAATGACTCCGCAGAAAATCCCGCCAAACAGCCCGCCGAGATTCCCGATCGTCGCCACCCAGGTCGCCGTCGTCTTCGTAAAGTGCATGTCGCGCTTCAGAAACGTCGGATACAGATCCTGCGTGCCATGGCTGAACGACATGAACGCCGTCATCATCAACGTCAACAGCAGGAAGTTCGGCAGAAACGCCCACACCTGCTTGAAGACCGGCACCGCCGCAATGCTTACATCCTTCGCGCGCACCCGCGCCGCCAGCCACACCGGCGACTCCTTCACCCCACTCAGCAGCCAGAGCACCACCAGCGACGGCAACGCGCCCAGCACAAACAACCCACGCCAGTTCGTCAAAAATGGATGGTTATGGATATGCGGAAACACCTCCGCATAAGCAATCCCATACACCGCCCCCGCCAGCAGGTTCCCCGTGATGTAGCCTTCCTGCAACAACCCCGAAAAGAACCCGCGGCCTTCCGCCGGCAACGTCTCAAACGCCAGTGCCGCACCCACGCCCCACTCACCACCCATGCCAATCCCAAACAGGGCGCGCAGTATCAGAAACACCGTAAAGTTCGGCGCAAACGCCGAACCCACCTCAAACACGGTGAAGCAAAGGATGTTCAACATCAACGTAGGCTTGCGCCCGAACTTCTCCGCCAGCAATCCAAACAGCAGCGCACCCACCGGCCGCATGCACAGTGTCCAGAACAGCGCATCCGTCACCGTTTCCAGGCCCACATGAAAATTCGCCGCAACCGAGTCCAGGCACCAGGTCAAGATGAAGAAATCGAACGCATCCAGCGTCCAGCCGAGAAAGCATGCTGAAAACGTGCGAACCTGCAAACGGCTCAATGACCTGGGCGGTCTCATCTCCTGCATCGGGCAAAACCCCTCGATTGGACTGGCTTCCCACCAAGCCTACACGAGCAAAACAAAAGACGGCCACCGGCCGTCTTTCCTAATCCCTATTCCCTATTCCCTGCCTTTACAACTTAGCTCGCAGCGGCATACCAGTATCGATATAAGCCAGCTCCGACGTACTCGACTCATTCTTCAAAATCTGATGATGCAGGCAATAAAGCGCCAGCTCCAACCGGTCGGAAACGCCCAGCTTGTCGTAAATCTTACGCAGATAATTCTTGATCACCTGCTCGGTCGTCCCAATCTGATACGCGATTTCCTTGTTCCGCATCCCTCGCGTAATGCAGCTGATGATAGAAAGTTCCTTCTCCGACAGCCTCGGCTGCGTCCGCGGATTCGTCAGGCTCGCCGCCTGCGCCCGGTACGCGTCGATCACCCAGCTCACCGACTGGTTATCGATCCACGTCTCGCCCGCCGCAATCTTCCGCACGCACTTGATCAGCAGGTCCGGCGAAATCGATCGCGGCACCACCCCGCGAACCCCGCGCCGGTACAGCTCCACCGTATTGCTCTCGTCGGCCTCCGACACCTGCACAATCAGCTTCGCCTCTGGCGCCCGCCGCACAAACTGCGGAATCGCATCGACGGTCCCCGAAATCAGCCGCCCTTCGAGCACCACCACGTCGGTTGGAAACCGCTGCAACGCGGCAAAAAGATTGTCCAGCGTTTCGGCCTGCGCCACCACGCGAATGTCGTCCTCAAGCGCAAACACCTTGCGCATGCCCACACGGTAGATCGCCTGTGAATCCGCGAGAATAACTCGTATAGCCGCAGCCGCCGAGTCCGGTGGCGGTTCGGCGGAATCAAAGCCTATGTTAAAAATCTCTGCACTCATAGTTGCTCAGCCTTTTAGAGAGTAGTCGTCGATCACTGCGGCCGCCATGTTCTTGTCACCGCTCCGTTCATGGCGGACAATTCGGCCTACGCAATGAAGCGTCACGTCTTCGCTTCCACCCATAATCGCTGCCGGCATCGTCATCCGAAATTCAACAGGCGCATCAACTGGGGGAAGGTCGTCCGCGGTAAAACAAATTCCATTTGCAGATACATCTTCGGTCACGGCCTTATATTCGCGAGCACCTGTAGTTAAAACGATCTCCAGGTGCAGCGGGAAACGCACCGAAGCGCGCACCGGGTCCGTGCCGAGCTCTTTAGGATCTTTAGAAGTAACAGCCAAAGCTCTCCTTCAGCAACTGCTGCATTTACGCCACAGATGCCCATCTAAGCATGATTCTACCGGACTGTTTCCCTATTGGCATGACTAATTTGTGTGATTCGCCGCGCCAATTCGTTCGCCGGGAAATGCCCAGCCGACCCGCCGAAGCCATCTTTTGCTGCGATTCTGGTCCATCGTCATCCTTGCCCCTGCGTAGAGCCAAAGGGGGAAGGACCGCCGTTCTTCGCTCACATCACCACCACTCTGTCATCCTGAGCGAAGCGCAGCGTAGTCGAAGGACCCGCCATGCCGCTCACTCACCACAGCCGTTCGACCCTTTCGCCACGGCTACTGATCTTGGAAATAGTTGTGAAGCGTCCCATAGATGCAGTAGTTCTCATTTACTCGTGTCCGTTCGTATAAATCCGCCAGTTCGGCACCAACGATCCCTCTTCTTCAGCTTTCGTGTACGTCGTTATCTCTTCTGCATCAACAACAAACAACCCGTATTCATTCATCACCTTGCCAACTCGAGCTCTAAAGCTCTCAGCATCTACTGTCCAGCATGCGATCCACGTAAATGCGCCCTTACCTGTTAGCGCGATCGGGTGATTCTCCCCAGGCAACTGTCGAACCTCGACGAATCCAACCCAAACTTCCGGCACCATCACCTTCGCCCCGCAACCTACTTCAACGGCTTATCCTGCTTCACCGCACTCTTCGCGTTCTTCTTCACCGTCCCCTGCGCCAACTCCTCCTCCGCGACATTCTTCGCCGTCGACTTCTTCGCTGCACTCTTCATATCTCCTCCTAAAAAGCTCGCCCAGCGTAGCTCTTTCGCCGGCCCATCCAACGCCGACACCTTCTTTACTGCCAGCTTCGCCACCTTATCCACGATCCACTCAAAATTCTCCTCGCCAATAGAATGCAAATCCGCATCCGGCGCCGGGTTCATAAAGTCGATCGCATACGGCACACCATCTTCCACGGCAAACTCAACCGTGTTCAGGTCATACCCCAGCGCGCGACAAAGCGTCAGCGCATCCTTCTCCACTCGTTTCAGCAATCCCTTCGGATACTCCTGTGGCTCGAGCACATAACGATGCTCATGCGGCTGACGCGGATCGTAAGCCATAATCCGCACCTCCTCCTGCCCCACCACATAGCATCGGAAATATTCTTTGAAGTTCACCGCCGCCTGCAGTGTCATGCAAAGATCGCGCGTCTGGTCATAAGCCTGAAAGAACTCTTCACGGTTGTGCACAGGAAACACATCCCGCCACCCGCCTCCATCGAACGGCTTCAGAAAAGCCGGGAACCGCACAGTATCAAAAATCCCGTCCCAATCCAGCGGAAACTGTAAATTCCTTACCGACCGACTATTGATCTCCGGCGGAAACTCCTTATGCGGCAACAGTACCGTCGGCGGCACAGCCACACCGAGCTTTGTTGCCAGCGAGTAATTAAAAAACTTGTCATCCGCCGACCACCAGAACGGATTATTAATAACCTGTGTGCCCGTCAACACAGCATTTTTCAGATAAGCCCGATAGAACGGCATATCATGCGAAATCCGATCGACAATCACGGCATAAGGACAAGCCTTAGCCATCTCCACCCCACCCACCTCTACAAATTCTGCCCGAATCCCATCCAACTCCATCGAGTTAATGCGCTCGACCAGCGCCCCGGGAAAAGTATTCTCCATCCCGAACAACACACCAATCTTCTTCATCACCCAACTCCCCGCACTTCCTATTTCCTACTCCCTATTCCCTATTCCCTATTCCCTGCTCTACAGATACACCTGCGCCATCCTCTGCCACCAAGGCCAGTCATGCCCGGTATTATCCCCCCACACATCCAGCCTCACCGGCACATGCTTCGCCCTCAGAGCCGCCGCCAGCCGCTCATTATCGTTCCAGCACTGATCATGCACACCGGTCGCCAGCACATACGTGTTGTGCTTCATCCGCTCCAGGCATCCGTGGTCCCAGATATTCGGCACGTAATCCAGCGGCATATTGAAGTACACCTCATCGCTGTAATGCCCATGCAGAAATCCGAGCCCTTTCAGGTCATACGCTCCACTCATCGAAAGGCACCCGCTAAATAGATGCGGATGCTTTAGCGCGATGTTGACCGCGTGATACCCCCCAAAGCTGCAGCCGATCGAAGCCAGATGCGACCGGTGGTTCATGCGCCTCACCAGCGGCAGCACCTCACGCAGAATGTACTTCTCGTACTGCAAATGCCGCGCAATCCGCCAGTTCGGGTCCACATCCCGGTTGTACCAACTCTCACTGTCCACCGAGTCCACGCAGAACAACTGCAGCTTCCCGCACTCCAGCTTGTCTTTCACGGCATCCACCATGCCGCGATCTTCAAACTCATAAAACCGCCCCCGCGATGTAGGAAACACAACCGCCGGCAGCCCATCATGCCCAAACACGAGCATCTCCATGTCCCTGCCCAGTTCGCCCGACCACCACTTGTGATATTCCCGCTTCATCGCCAGCTCCTCATCAGAACTCCTTCGCGACCTTTGCGTTACCGTAGCGCCCTCTGCGTGAAAGCAGTTGCAGTTGCGGTTGCCCTTGCTTTTCTTTCTGTCATTCCCGCAGGGAATCTGCTTCTATCTCCAGCCAGCCCGAAATCAATCCCCGAATCAATCCTTTGATACCCTCAAACCAACAACGCCAGCACTATCCACGATGCAACCACTCGACGATCCAGACAACGCAGCCAACGATTTCGACAACAACCCGCGCTACATCATCCTCCGGGATTTCCGCTCGCGCTTTCTCCCCGACCCTCGCGACATCTTCCTCTATCTCCCTGAAGCCTATCTCACCGAGGCTCACCGTCATTTTCCCGTCTTCTACCTTCACGACGGCCAAAACCTCTTCGACCCTCGCCACTCCTTCATTCCCGGCCACACATGGCGCGCCAACTCTACCACCGACGACCTCACCGCCGCCGGCCTCATCGAACCCGTCATCCTGGTCGGCATCGCCAACACCGGCATCCAGCGCATGCCAGAGTACACCCCCGACCGCGACCCTCGCCTCGGCGGCGGCCAGGGCGCTCTCTACGCGAAACTCCTCATCGACGACCTCAAACCCAAAATAGACGCCGATTATCGCACCCTCCCAGACGCCTCGAACACCGCCCTCGGCGGCTCATCCCTTGGCGGACTTATCTCCCTGGCTATCGGCCTTCAGCATCCCGGCATCTTCGGCAAATTAGCTGTCATGTCTCCCAGCGTCTGGTGGAATGACCGCAGCATCCTCAGGCTGGTCACCAACACAAACCCGCGTCCCAACCTACGCATCTGGCTGGACATGGGCATGGCCGAAGGACTCAATCACCTGCGCGATACCGACCTGCTCCACACCCGTCTCCTCACCCGAGGCTGGCACGACGGCGTCGATCTCGCCTACCTCCGCGTCCCCGACGCCCAGCACAACGAGGACGCCTGGGCTGACCGCTTCGGCCAGGCTCTCCAGTTCCTCTTTCCGCCCCAAAAGTGATTCAAAACGGCGTTTTTAACGCGGTTTAAGGCATGATTTGCAGCAAAAACAGCCCACTTTACCTTGCGATTTCGCCCAAAATCGGCCATACTTAGGTGTTCGGTCTTCCAAGTCCGCCTGCCGTGTCGACACACTCCACGGCGCCGGCAAACCCTGAACAATCAAGTTTTTCTGAGAGGATCTACCCAGTGTTGATGATTCGTTTGGCGCGCGTTGGCGCCCGTAAGCAGCCCCATTATCGCGTCGTCGTTATCGAAAAGGACCGCGCCCGCAACGGCCGTTCCGTCGAAGTAGTCGGCACCTACAACCCCCGCACCAACCCCGCCAGCGTCGATCTCAAGACCGATCGCATCACCTACTGGACCGGCAAGGGTGCCCAGCTCTCCGACCGCGTTGGCAAGCTCCTCGCCAAGTACAGCCCGGCCCCAGCAGCCGAACCTGAAGCCGCCCCGGCCGCTTAACGGCGTCAGCGCCTATCGGCACAAAGCCACGCGTTACTTCAGAGTAAACTTTGGGTAGGTACCTTATGCCCAAAGATTGCTAAAACTCACAAGACCCTCACGTAAACTCGCCCATAAGCCACCGAAAACACGGGGCTTGTGGGCGGATTCATTTAGGCGAAAGCCAATAGCTGCCTTTTTTGAAAGCACTCGCGACCATGTTCGGTGTAAGTTCTCAGATCTCCTGCATCTCACTAAAGGAGCCCGTAGAAACCGAAGGTAGCGCAGGTCAATTCTTCCGAGGTGTATGAGTGACTGAGAGTTTGGAAACAGGTCTGGGATTGGATGCAGTTCCGGGAATGCAACTTTTGATGAAGGAAATTGTTCGGGCTCTGGTCGATGAACCATCTGCTGTCCAGGTCGAAGCAATTCCCGATAACGACGTAACCGTGCTTCGCCTCCGTGTCGCTCCCAGCGACATCGGTAAGGTGATTGGCAAGCAGGGTCGCACAGCGAGATCCCTGCGCACCATTCTGGGCGCGGCCAGCATGAAGTTCCGCCACCGTTTCGCTCTCGACATCGTCGAGGCCGAAGGCAGTCGCGACGCTTCCGATCACGATTAGCTCCACCCGTCCAGAATGCTCCAGTGGTCTATGCTGGAGCTTCAGGACGGAAGCGGGTTCGGACAGCATGAGCGATCAGAAGAGCTTCACAGAAGCCGGTACTCCCGGCTGGGCGACACTCGCTCGCCTTCTGCGTCCCCAGGGACGTAAAGGTGAGTTGCTTTCCGATCTCCTCACTGACCTCGACCCTGCGATCCAGTTTCGCGCCGGTCGCCAGGTCACGCTTACGCCTGCAAACGCTACTGAACCCGCGACTGACGCTCAGCCCACCACCATCGAGGGCTATTTCCTTCCTGTGGGCAAAAACGCCGGACGCATCGTCCTCAAGCTTGCCGGCTGCAACAGTATTTCCGAAGCCGAACTCCTCGCTGGCCGGCAGGTCATGGTGCCAGCCGCCGAACTCCCCGCGCTCGATCCCGACACCTTCTACGTCAGCGATCTAATCGGCTGCACTCTCTTCAACGGCCCCAACCCTGTTGGCCAGGTGGCCGATGTGCAATTCGCTATGTCTCCCGACGGCAAAACCCGTCTTGCTGAAGCCGCCCCACTACTCGGCATTCACCTTACCAACACCCCCGACGACGCCGATCCCATTCTCATCCCCTTCGTTCGCGCCCACCTGGAATCCGTAGACCTCAACACCAAACGCATCACCATGAACATCCCCGAAGGTCTTCTGGATCCCGCCGACGACCCCACCGGCGAAAGCTAAAGCTCCCATCGCGAAACTTCGCTCCCTTCGCGCCTTTTGTGTTCAAAGCTTTTGCCTCTCCCCATCACTCCATCGTCGTAAACTCATCGAAGGCGCCTTCTAATCCCTACTCCCTATTCCCTACTCCCTGCCTTTATGCGCTTCGACATCCTCACCATCTTCCCCGACTTCTTCCAAGGCCCGTTCGACCACGGCGTCGTTGCCCGCGCCTTGCGCTCGGGCCTCGCAGAGTCACATATCCACGACCTGCGCACCTTCACCCACGACCGCCATCGCACTGTCGACGACCGCCCTTTCGGCGGCGGCGAAGGCATGGTCCTCAAACCGCAGCCCATCTTCGAGTGCGCCGAGAGCCTCAACCTCACCCCAAAACCCGACCGCGACACCACCAAAGAATCCGTCATCCTGCTTTCAGCACAAGGCAAACGCTTCACCCAATCCACCGCACGCCGCCTCGCGAAACTCGACCGCATTGTCCTGATCTGCGGCCGCTACGAAGGCGTCGATGAGCGCGTCACGCAACTCCTCTGCGACGAAGAGCTCTCCATCGGCGACTACGTCCTTTCAGGCGGCGAACTGGCCGCAGCCATCGTCCTCGACGCCACCGTCCGCCTGCTCCCCGGCGTCCTCGGCCACGCCGATTCCTCAAAATACGAAAGCTTCGGCGAAGGCGACGAACCTACCGAAACCCTCACTATCGACGGCGTTCCGCGCAGCACCAACGCCGCTGCCGGCCTGCTGGATTACCCCCACTACACCCGCCCCGCTGAATTCCGCGGCGTGCCTGTCCCTGATGTTCTTGCCGAAGGCGACCACCTCAAGATCCGCAAGTGGCGCCGCGAAGCCGCGCTGGCGAAGACCTATGCGAACCGGCCTGACCTCCTCATCAACGCCGACCTCTCCGACGCCGATCGCGAGTTCCTCGCCAGTCTCTCCAATACAAGGGATGGTTAACCAGCTGTACGCAGTTGTAAGAGATTGTCTTACAATGTAAGATGTTGTCATGCCAACGCGTACTCCAACAAGACGCACCTTCACGGTCAGCTTTCCTTCTAAACTTGCCGAACAAGTAGAACGCATGGCCAAGGCGGAGAGCCGAACCACGAGTGAACTCTTCCGCGAAGCCTTTCGTCAGTATCGTGCGGAACAGGTTCGTAAGTCGCTGAATGAGATGAACGCCATCGCCAACGAAAAGGGTCACAATGGATATGGCCCCGAGGATGTCGAACGCTTGGTAGATGAAGTTCGTGCTCAGAGAGCGGCTGAAAAGGCCCAGAAATCGGCCGCCTGACCTGTGCTCGTCACCTTTGATGCAGGCATCTACATCTCTGCAATGGAGTACGGCGGCGTGCCAAAGGAGGCGATCGTCCTCGCCCTTCTCGTGGATACGATCATTACCTGCGATCAGTTGGAGGATGAAATTGTTCGCGTCATGCGCGACAAATTTCTTCATTCTCCTGAAGTGATCCGGAGTCGACTAACAGACACACTTGCGGAAGCAGTTCGTACCACCGTAACCGGCAGCCTTTCTGGCGTTTGCCGCGACCCCAATGACGATTTCATCCTCGAGTGCGCTCTTACAGCACACTCGGACATGATCATCACAGGCGACAAAGATTTACTTTCCCTCAAATCATTTGGCGCCATCCAGATCGTGACACCTCGGCAATATCTGGACATCGACAGAAGCTAAAAGAAATACCTCTGTCACACAAATTGCTACGCCGGCGGCTCCCCGCCCCACGTCGTATACCGGACCACGGGGCCTTCGTGAGCATGGCCTCCAGCGCGGCATTCGGAAAGCGCCGGACATACGGCACCGCCCACCCAATGTTTCCCCCTCATACGGCTGCGAAACCACCTGCTTCACACCGACGCGTTTCTCAAAGATCGTTGGATACTCGAGCCCGGACGTGCAGAGCTTTACCAACCGATGAATCGCTCCATCATCTTCCGCATACAAGTGCATCCCGTTGGTCTCGCCAAACTCCGCCAACAGTATCAGCGGACCGAGAGCATACAGGTGATAGTGCGGCGCCATCTGCGCACGATACATCTCCGCCACCAGCGAACCATCCGGTTGGATCGAATCCACACCGCCCTTATAGGTATCCATCCCCCAACGAAAAGCCTTTGCATCGTTAGCCGCGATGCCTTCCGCCGCGACCGCCAGTCCCGCCCAGTAGATATGGTTGTTCCACGCATCGCTCTTTGGGTTCGAAGCCCCAGCGTCAAAGTAGGCGCGCACCTGCGCCGCCATTGCGGCGAACCACTTCTGGATCGCTGCATCCTGCTCTTTCGTTCCCTGCCCACTCTGCCTGACCTTTAGATAGGAAATAGCAACGCCGCTGAGCGTCCAGTTCTGGACGTAGGTTCCCTGAAGGGTTGGCATTTTGCCGGACCATGCTTTGGCTTTTGCCGCCGACTCCAGCAGCGAGCACACGCATGCCGCAGCCATCCGGCTGCCACTGATCCGATATGCATCCGCAGCCTGCTCACAGCCTGCGCAAGCTTGGTCGGAGCATTCGACGCGGCTTGAAACGCCGCCTGCTTCGCCGGATCGATCACCGACATGTGCGCGTCCGTGTAATACGATTCAGCCTCCAGCGTGTTCGCGAACATGGGCGCCGCCGGGCAGGCGTAAGCGACGTCCGCCGGTGCTACGGGCACACCGTCCCACGGCGACCGCAAGACTTCTGCGTGCGCGACTGTGAGCGATATGCCCGCGACGGCCAGTGTCCACAACCAGCTCCGCAGATGCACGCGAAATCTCATGCCTTCTTTGTATCGCAAGTTGTAACGATCCTCTGCGAGGTCTGAGCGTTAGTAGTAATACGGCGTTTTCTTCGTCCACTCTGACTGCGGATACCTTTGGTGCAGCAACTCGAACACCGCCTTGCCCGTTGCTTTACGCACGGCGTCTGCGTCGTTGCCGTATGAATCGCAGCCGTAATGCATCGCCCTCACCGACATCGCCAGCGCTTCCGGGACACGCGGGTCGTCAGGGTGCTCTCGTGCAAATGCCAGCGCCTTTTGCGACAGCAGGATCGAAGCCGCGGGCAGCTTCTTCAGCGCCGCCGCTTCCGTAGCTGCCTGAGCTTTTTCCTCCGGCTTCAGAAACAGCGGATCGGGCAGCGGCCACACGATCTGATCGGTGGCGTAGGGCTGCCCTTCCGCGCCTGGTTCACTCTCCGCGCACCACCAGCTTCCGTGGCCGAAGACCTTGTCGTAGTTCACCTCAGGCTGCGGCCCCGGCACAATCCACGGCGCAAGGCCCGGACCATGCAGCATAGCGAACACGGCCCCGAAGCCTGTGCCGTCGCCGGCCTGGGCCTGCAGTGGTTTCGGCAGAAGCGGCAGCAGGGCGCGGGCGGAGGCATCATCATGCAGCATGGCTGCGCGTGTCCAGGCTGCCATAGCGAACTCACTGCGCAGATACTCCGGCGTCAAGGCATGGCTCTTCGCCGCCTCTACCCATAGCGACATCGGAAAGCGCTCGTTGAACAGGATCGCCGCGTCATCCGCGAACTGCCCTTGCGGGTCCTTCTTCGGGATGCAGTACGACGCTCCCGGCGCGCCATAGCAGGTCTCCGCCGGTGTATTCAGAACCGCCTGGTCGATGTTCGGATCCACCACCATGCGCGGCGCGTCCTGCAACATAGCATCGAGGTTCGCCGCCGTCAGCATACGCAGCCCCGTATAGGCGTTCGCGGCGGAAGGATGCTTGCTGTCCTGTCGCAGCAGCGGCAGTTCTTTGGTCAATAGATCCCGTGCTTCCGTAGACTTGCTCAAACGCAGCAGCAGCCTCGCCCGCTCATAGTTGGCAGTGGTGTAGCCCGGCGATGCAGCACTCACTTTCGCCGCGGCTGCCAGCAGCTCCTGCGCCTGCGCATCGTCCGCCGTTGTGCTTGAGAGAGCAGCGATCAGCCACGGCAGACTGGGCTGCTGCTTCCAGCGTGCATAGGCCGTCGAAGGGTCCTTCTGCATCGCCAGAATCCACTGCGCGAGATCGGAGCTGCCCATGTTCAAATTGCGTCGCTGGATCGCATGCAGGTCGATCAGATGTTGCTCGAAGTCCGCATCGGGCTTGCCGCTGCTCATCACGCGTGCGATTGCGTCCACTGCCGCTGCGCTGTCTACGCGGATGCGCACGAACTCCAACTCCATTTCTGCCGCATGGCGTACGCGCGCGTCGCTGGTGCTCTGCACCACCGCTTCCAAACGCTTCAACGCGTCGTTCATCGGCACCGAATCGAACGTCGACACATACTGGTCGCCCGTGGGGAGCGAAGCTTCTACATAGGCTTGCCGCACATCCGTGCGCGCTGCCAGATAGCCTCCCCATATCTGCCAGGGCGAGCTCTTATCGCGTGCGATCGCGTCGAACCCCTTGCGCGCCTCATCCCACTCACCACGATAGAAGTGCGCCGCAGCTATCTGGTAGGCGCGGTCCTGCTTCAACAGCATAGGCGCATCGTTCGGCGCGGCTGCAGGCGTGGTGCCGAGGTTGTCTCCGCAGTTGGAGAAGACGGCGTCCTGCCCGGCGATCCAGTTCAACAACTGCGGAGAACCTGCGCCCCACTGCTTCAGCCGGTCGTTATAGGTTGCAACGGCTGTCGTGAATGCAT
>Ga0302313_10002179_pt1 | contig 13934 bp, 15 predicted proteins | sample III_Palsa_N2_2_FD_200454 | JGI IMG/M metagenome (GOLD analysis project Ga0302313, IMG submission 200454) | Peat permafrost microbial communities from Stordalen Mire near Abisko, Sweden - III_Palsa_N2_2 | ecosystem: Environmental > Terrestrial > Soil > Palsa > Peat permafrost | place: Sweden...
CAGTTGCCGGCGCTGGATTCAGTACCGTGATCTTGCCTAAGCGGCGCGCAAGACTGAGCGTCGCGTAGACCGAATCCCATGGCGTTTCCAGTTGGCAAACCACGACATCGCAAGCCTTGATTGCGGCCTCGTGACGCGCGACGCTATCCGGCGTGAGCTGGCCGTTACTTCCCGCGACCACGACGATGGTGTTCTGCCCGTCGTCCGAAACCGTCACCATTGCCACGCCGGTAGGCTGCGCCGGGTCGACATCAACACCCGCGCAATCGATGCCTTCCGTCTCCAGATCCTTGACGCGCTGAGCGCCGTTGGCATCCTTGCCGACGCATCCGACCATCGCCACCCGCGCACCGATGCGCGCTGCCGCCACCGCCTGATTGCCGCCCTTGCCGCCGGCAACCTGCGAGAACTCATGTCCGCTGATGGTCTCGCCTGGCCGCGGCAAATGCGGCGAACGCGCCACCAGGTCGGTATTGATACTGCCCACCACGAGAACCCGGCCCTGCTTCACTTCTTTCGACACTTTCTCTCTCCTGCCGATCATTCGCCAAATGACTGGATCATGCGGCGCGACGCCGGCTTCTATAGGTATCCAGCACGACCGCCACGACAATGACGGCCCCTGTAATAATGCGCTTGGTGGGTTCGGTCGCCCCGATCTGTGCAAGACCCGCGGCCAGAACCGAGATGATCAACACGCCGAAGAAGGTGCTGGTCACCGAGCCACGACCGCCCATCAAACTCGTTCCGCCAATCACCACCGCTGCGATCACCTGCAATTCGATGCCCGAGCCGGCATTCGGATCCGCCGCTTCGAGCCGTGAAATCTGGAACAGCGCCGCGAGGCCGGAGAGCAGACCCATCATCGCGAATACCGCGATCTTGTAGGGCCGCGGATTGACGCCCGCGAGACGCACCGCTTCCTCGTTCGTGCCGATGCCAACCAGATACCGGCCAAACACCGTGCGCGTCAACACGAACTGTGCAACGACCATCACGATGATAGCAATCAGAAACGCAGGCGAAATGCCGAACGCGATCGGGTTGGAGAGGAAGTCGAACGCGTCGCCGATGTAGGCCGTGCGCGAGTTGGTCAGCTGATACGCAACGCCGCGCGCCCCCTCGAGTACGCCGAGCGACACGATAAACGACGGAATCCGCCACGCCACGGTGATCGTGCCGGTCACGCAGCCCGTCAAGGTTGCGCCCGCCATGCCGAGCAAGGCCGAGGGTAGCGCCGGCCAATGCCATTGCAATGCGGCAATGCTCGTCAGCGCCGCGCCGAGCGCCAGCACCGAGCCGACCGACAGGTCGATGCCCGCGATGATCAGCACAAACGTCATGCCGATCGACATCACCACCAGATCGGGGATCTGGTTAGCGATCGTGCTGAACGTGTCGTAGCTGAGGAAGTGCGAGCTAAGCAGCGAAAACAGCACGATCATGCCGAGCAGCGCGCCAAGCAGTCCCATGTAGTTCGAGAATCCAAGACGCGTGCCGATCGGCTTTGCGTTCTTGGGCGGTTCGTTCTGCAGCGTAGGCAGACTGGTTGGTGCGGTCATGCTTAGTACTCCACTAATTTGTCGCCGGGCTTGCCGCCGGGCACGTGTGCATCGGGCGCGATCGGCTCGTGCAGGATTTCGTCGCGCTGGGCGTAGCCCGCGAACGCCGCCGCGAGCAGCGCATCCTGGGTCCAGGCGCCGCGCTCGAACAACCCCGTCATCCGTCCAGCCGACATCACGCCGATGCGGTCGCAAATCGACATCAATTCGCGCAGATCGCTCGACACCACCACCAACGCACGGCCTTCCCGTGCGAGGGCGCCCATCAAGGCGTAGATATCGAACTTCGCGCCGACGTCGATGCCGCGCGTGGGTTCGTCGAACAGCAACACCGTGCAATCGCGCGCGAGCCAGCGGCCGATCACCACCTTCTGCTGATTACCGCCCGACAGCTCGGATACGATCTGAGCCGGTCCTGAGCAACGCACGCGCATGGCGTCGATCTGCTGGGCCGCCATGGCCGCCTCACGACGCGCGTCCACCACGCCGTTCTTTGACACCGCGCCCAGATGGCCGAGCGAAATATTGGCGGCAATCGGCTGCGTGAGCAGGAGGCCTTCGCCTTTGCGATCTTCCGTAATCAGGGCGACGCCATGCTTCACGGCATCCACGGGCGACGTGATATGCACTTTTTCGAGCGCACCGCCGCCGTAAGCAATCGACACTTCACCGGTATCGGCGCGATCCGCGCCGTAGATAAGCCGCATCAATTCGGTGCGGCCCGCGCCGATCAGACCACTGATGCCGAAAATTTCACCGGCCTTCACTTCGAAGGAAACGTCGTGCACCACCGGTTCGCGGGTCATCCCGCTGACCTTCAGCGCGACCTCGCCAATGCGCCGCTCGCCGAGATCGATCGACTCGCCGATGTCACGCCCCACCATCAGCGTCACGAGACGGTCGGCAGAGAGATTCGCCATTTCGTCGACATGCACGAGCCGGCCGTCGCGCAGCACGGCGGCGCGCTTCGCGATGCGCTTCAATTCTTCCAGCCGGTGCGAGATATACACCAGCGCCACGCCGCGTGACTTGAGCCGCTCGATCTGCTCGAACAGCAGATCGACTTCGCGTGCCGTCAGCATCGCCGTGGGTTCGTCGAGGATCAGCACACGGCAATCGCCGATCAGATTACGGGCGATCTCGACCATCTGCTGATGCCCGATGCCCAGGGTACCCACCAGCGTGTCGGGATGGATCGCGTCGAGCCCGACTTGCGCCATGGCATGCCGCGCGTCCTCGCGCAGTTTGGTACGGTCGATCCAGCCGAACACGCCGCGCTGCGGCAAGCGGTTCAGAAACAGGTTCTCGGCAACCGATAGGGTCGGTAGGAGGTTCAGTTCCTGCATGACCATGCGCACGCCAAGCGCTTCAGCATCCTTGCGGCTCGCCGGCGTGTAAGCCGTGCCGCCGAGCGTCATCGAACCGATAGTCGGGGTCACCAGACCGCCGACGATCTTCGACAAGGTGCTCTTGCCCGCACCGTTTTCGCCGGTCAGCGCCAGCACCTCGCCCGCGCGCAGGTCCAGCGAGATATCCGCGAGCACCGGCTCAGCATAGGTCTTGCCGATGCCGTGAACCTGCAACACGGGCGGGGCATCAACAACGGAAAGGTTCGGAGTAGACATCAATTTGACTGAATCGGACCAGAAGCGGGCGCGTGGCACCGGGCGGCGCCACGCGTAACACCGTTCTTACTTGGTGACCAGATCGACAGGCGTTTCGACGACGCCCGACAATTCCGACTGCTTCTTGTGTTCGGCAATTGCCTTCAAAGCGGTATCGATACCGAATACGGCCTGCTTGGCGGCGTATTGATCCGCCGTGGCGAGAACGCGACCGTCGGCGAGCATCGGCTTGATCGCGCTGATGTTGTCATAGCCCACCACCTGGATCTTGCCGGCCTTGCCAGCCGCGCGCACCGCCGAGACCGCACCGATTGCCATGTTGTCGTTGCCGCACAGCAGCGCCTTGACATCAGGGTTTGCATTGAGGATCTGGCTCGCGACCGCGTTGCCCTTATCGATTTCCCAATCGCCCGATTGCAGCGAAACCACCTTCATGCCACCGGCCGCCATCGAATTCTTGAAGCCCAGCGTGCGTTGCTGCGCGTTGGTCGTCGTCGAGACACCTTCGATAATCGCCACGTTGTCACCCGACTTCAGGTGCTTGGCGAGGTAGTCGCCTACCTTCTGCGCGCCCTTGGCGTTATCCGGTCCGACGAACGGAATGTTCAGATCTTTCGACTTGAGGACGTCCTTATCCAGCTGGTTGTCGATATTGACCACGATGATGCCCGCGTCGACCGCCTTCTTCAGCACCGGCACGAGAGCCTTCGAATCAGCCGGTGCAATGACCAGCGCATCGACCTTCGACACGATCATCTGCTCGACGATACGGATCTGGTTGGCGGTGTCCGTCTCGTCCTTGATGCCGTTGGTGATCAGGTCGAACTTGTCCGGGTTCTGCTTCTGATAATCCTTGGCGCCGGTTTCCATGGTGAGGAAGAACTCGTTGGCCAACGACTTCATCACAAGCGCGACCTTCGGCTTGTGCGGAGTTTGCGCGAACGCGGTGGACATGGGCAGAACCGACGCGGCCAGGAAGGCTGCACCGACTGCGATAGCGCGACGTCGCGCCGGTTGGAAATGGCGAATCATTGATGTCTCCTTCGCTCGTTCGGTCTACGTATTGATAGCCGTCGAATTGTGATGGGTTAGGACGTCAGGCTTGCCACCAGATGCTGGGACAAGCCTGAGCAGGTCCAATCCTATCCTCGCGATCTCGGTTATGCTATGCCAAATTTCAAAATCTGGCGTTTCAAAAATGGAACACGTGGACTGGGACGATCTGAGGATTCTGGTGGCAATCGCACGCGGCGGCACGATGCGCTCGGCCGCGGCGGCTTGCGATCTGAGCCCGCCCACCCTGTCGCGGCGCCTGACCGAACTCGAGCGCCGGCTGGGCGAGCCGCTGATCGACCGGGTGCCGTCGGGCTGCACCGTGACGGCCTTCGGCGCGCGTGTGCTGGCGTGCGCCGAGCAGATGGAAGACCTCGCCCATCAGATCGAGCGCGCCGCGGACGTGACCGGCAGCAGCGGGCCGCACGGCACGGTGCGGATCAATGCGGTCGAATGGCCGTCGTACATTCTGTTGAAACTGCTTGGCTCGTTTCAGGAGCGGCTGCCCGGTCTCCAGATCGAAGTGCTGACGTCGCGACGGCCCTATAGCCTCGCACGGCGCGAAGCAGACATTGCGCTGTGGTCCGAGTGTCCCGAAGAAGGCGACCTGTATGTGCGCCGGATTGGGCGCATCCGCTTCGGGCTGTTCGCTTCACGCGATTACTATCTGCGGCACAAAGCGGCCATCGGCAGGAAGGAGTGGGACAAGCTGTCGTTCGTCGGTTACGACGACCGGCAGCCTGATCATCCCGCCACGCAATGGTTGAAAACCCTGACTGGTGCGCCAGCGCCCTCGCTTCGAAGCAGCTATGGCATGGGGATATTCGACGGCGTCCTGGGTGGCTCGGGGCTTGGTGTGCTCGCCCAGCTCGCGGGCGACACAACCAGCGATCTGGTCTGCGTGGAGCGACATATCAAGCCGCTCGATCAGGACGTGTGGATGGTGCTGCATCCGGCGTTGCGCGACAGTGAACGGATTCGCACCGTGGCGAATCTGATTGCCGAGATTTTCCGCTAGGCCTGGGGTTGACCCGAAGGCCGGATCAAACGAACTGCCCCGGCTCCCGGCGTGACCGACTCGTTATTCCTGACGCTGAACGATCCGGCCATCGGCGAGGTCAACCGTCTCGCCGACCTTGAGCGCCTGCACCTGTTGGACCTGTTCCGCCGAAAAGCGGTGCTCGGGGTCATGGAAAACGTGCAGCGGATACACGAACGTGCCTTGCTTCCAATAGCGCCGGTCGAAGGTCACGGCAAACTTTTTCTCGATCCGCCTGACCGGCGTATGCGACGTCAGCTTCGCGCGAAACTTCACCACCTCGCCGCGTACGAGATCGCGCTGCGACGCCACCATCATCCCGACTTCGCTAGCGGGGTCGTTAGCCTCCGGGCAGTTTTCCGCCGCCTGGACAGCCGCCTCACCGGCCTGAACCAGTCCTTGCAACCACCGCTTCGTGTCGGACAGTGGGTTATCTTCAATCATGATTCGCGTTTCCTGTCACTTACTCAATTTGCCAGCCCGTACCTGGACTTCGTGCCTAGGCCTGCACTTGGGCGTGAAAAATCACCGAGGCGGGCTTGCCGGTTCTCGCGTCCACCGGCTCCTGCAATGCACGGAGGATGAACCCGCTATCGCGCATCAGCTCAACCCATGTCTGCATGGTACGGAAGTACCACGGCGGAGCGTCGGTGAATGCCGGGCCGAACCCTGCCCACGAGCCCGTGCGCCAGCCATCAACGTACGGCAGATCGCCGCATGAAACAAGAGGATGGAGCGTCTGCACGAGCAGGCTCCCATCCGGTTCGAGCAGTGTTGGAACGATCCGCAGCAGACCCTCTACCGATTCCTTGCCGAGCAGCGAAAAATTGCATACTACGACATCGGCGCCAGCTCTCAGTTGCCCCGCCGCGATCTCTTCGTAAGACAGAACTCTGCCATCGATCACGCCGGCCTGCTTCGCAGCGGCCACCAGTTCAGGCACCACGTCCACCGCCGTGACACCGATCCCGCGTTGCTGCAGCGCGAGCGCTAGCCAGCCCTCTCCGCAGCCGAGATCGATGACGGTTTTGGGTGCGCAGGCCAGCAACGCATCCACGATGGCCTGGTCCGTGACCAGGCGCCGGCTTTCGATTTCGCGAGCGCGGACTGCATGAGTCCACGGCGAAGCGTTATGCCGCCACGAATCAATGATCTTGTTGTCGCTCAGAGGGTCGAGGTTCATTGGCTTTTCCAACGCAAGTCAGCCCATATCCTACCTAAACGCAGCACTGGTAGTGCTGTCCTATAATAGGGCAAGTCGAAACCGACGCCGCTTTTCAACAGAATGCCGAGGAGTGGGATGCCCAAAGTGCATCATCCCAAAGAGAATCACCTGCTCTCGGTCTTACCGGAGGCAGAGTGGAAGCGCATCGAGCCGCATCTCACGCTGCTCGATATGCCGCTGGGGCAGGTGGTATACGAATCGGGCGACCGCCTCGATCACGTCTACTTCCCCACCACCGCCATCATCTCGCTGCTCTACGTTATGGAAGACGGCGCGTCCGCCGAGATCGCGATTGTCGGTAATGAAGGGCTCGTCGGCATTGCGCTCTTTATGGGCGGAGAAACCACGCCCAGCCGCGCCGTCGTGCAAAGCGCAGGGCACGCCTACCGGCTAGACGCCCACATCCTGAAGGAAGAGTTCCATCGCGCCGGCCCCGTGCAGCGGTTGCTGCTTCGCTACACGCAGGCGCTGATCACGCAGATGGCGCAAACCGCCGTGTGCAACCGGCATCACTCCATCGATCAACAGTTGTGCCGCTGGCTGCTCCTGAGCATCGACAGGTTGCCCTCGAACAAGTTGAAGATGACTCAGGAACTGATCGCCAATATGCTGGGTGTGCGCCGCCCCGGCGTTACCGAAGCGGCCACGAAACTTCAGGATGCCGGCTTGATCCGCTACAGCTATGGTCATATCGAGGTGCTGGACAGACCGGGGCTGGAAAAGCGCGTCTGCGAATGTTATGGCGTCGTGAAACGCGAGTTCGACCGGCTGTTGCCCGACCTGCGCGCGATCTAGCCCCCTTCCTTCGACCAATAGGCCTCGCGGCCGTAAAACTCGTACAGTGCCGTTTCGTAGTCCCGACCGACTGGAATCGCATCGTCGTACGCGGGGCTTTGCTTGATCGCGTCGCGCGTCAGCGTCGTGGAAACGCTCGATCCGTACCAGTCAATCAACTCGATCCATTCTGTCGCCAGCAGGACTTCCTTGCCGCCAGGCCACCAGTTGCGCGTATCGACGCTCAGGTAGCGAATCACCCAGGCCTCGTCATCGAAGATGAAGCCGGAAACATGACCCATGGTGCCGTCGATCGTCTCGATGTGGTAACCCTTCACCCCGTCCGTGCTACGCAGATGCGTGTCCGCGGGTGGTTCATCGGCCTCGGGGTCCGGGTCCACAACCGGGAAAGCGCCCAGTGGCAGAGCCGCGGTCGCAGAAGCTCCGTCGAAGGCAGGATAAGCGCCCATCCCCCACAGATTCGCCCCGCCCCAGTACGTCGGATAGCCGTAGTACCGCAGATACTGGATTTCGTGCTGGCGCGAGACGGGCTTATGCGTGTCGATGTTCGGGCTGTCGCGCACCTGTTGCCGCGTGAGTTTCACGTGCACCGCCTTCGATCCAGGATCTGAATGAGAAACGGCATACGGCGAAATCAGCACCTGCCGGTCCCTGAGCCAGTCACCTGTTTCGACCACCAGATAGCGCACGCCCCAGGCTTCGTCGTCGAAATAGACTTGCGTCACGGTTCCGACGTCGCCGTCGCTTGCCGTGACGGTGGATCCCTGCAAAAACTCTATGTTGCGCAGCATGTTCGATACTCCGTTTCTACTTCGTGGCACCAGGCTCCTCACGTGCGAGAACCCGGCTCAAGCGACCGACCTGCTATGCCGCTGTCTTGAGTTGCGGTGGCGTAGCGGCCGTTAAAGCGAGATGACTGAATTGTCAGCTTGTACGGTAACGTGCAGACACCGCCCCCTGGCCCGGCGTAACTTGCCGCAGAGGCATTGACCAGCCTCCCAAAGGAAACAAGATGACCCTGCACGAGTTCGCCAAGGATCTGACGCACCTCGAGTACGTTGTGCCTTTACTCGAGCGGGGCAATCCGTTGTCACTCCCGTACTGGCGCCAACGCGTCACAGCGTTGCAGTCCCAGCAGGCCCTCCTGCCCGACGGCACCAAACGCGTGGCCCGGTTGCTCAAGCTCTTCACAGAGTTCGAGCGCAGGTCGGCTCCGGACCAGTAGCGCCCTCGTGCTACGTTCCGTGGCGCAACGTGCCCGGCGCTATAGACCGTAGCGATCGCGCCGCCCTTCCTCGGCGGGCCGTATGGCGGACGGGTTAGCAGACTGCAAGCCCGCGGCCCGTTGCGAATACCTGTATAGCGAGGTGGCGAACATCAACGCCATTCCCGCTACGATTCCCCACATTGCTGATGTCATCCATTTCCCTTTAATCGGTTCGCGACCCAATCGGTGGCGGTGAAACACGACCCGCGTGACGGGGAACATGCCAGACATCATCTGCCCAATCAAGGCGCACGTCTGTACGCTGCGGGACCGTCTCTGCTCGCGGCACGGTCTGAGCGAACCGGGCAGTGGTGGAATCACTGTACTTCCCATGCAGAGGGTATACATTCAACCAGATCCATGACCGCGAACATCACTCGCGAGACGTGCTATCTCAAGCAGTGGATCAGGGAAGCCCAAAATGGCTCGGCGCTGGCGGCCGCATCGCCTACCGAATCCTGGCGGTTCAAACGAAACGCCAGTTCGTCGACTCACGACGAGCGCAGGAAAGGCCGGCGAAACGCCGGCCTTTTAAGTCAGCGAGGTGTGTTCGCAGCATCCTGCTGCGCAACGGGAAAGCGTCTCGTGCAATTGAGTCTGTCTCATGGTGGGAGAAAAGCATGAAAGATGGCCGTACGAAAGCGGAAGCATTAGCCGAAATAAGGAAACAGCGAGAAGCAGGCGAGACGGCGACCGATGACGGCATGCCGCTCGCGCCAGAAAGCGACGCCAAAGACGTCGACGCGGTTCACTACAGAACGCCAGGACAGTGGACGCGCAGCACCAGAAAGTGGCGGCCTTATGTATCGGCACGGTTCTAACTCAAGGAACCCGACTGGCGTTGCGCATGCGGCGCCCCGTCTCGGGGTCAGGGAAACTGTTATTCTCTCTTCTCCCGACCGTGGCATGGTCGCATGTGATGGGCCAACCGCCTGGCATCAAGCCAGACAGGATGTTGAATGTTCGGTTTTTTGCGCAGCTTCTTCTCGAACGATCTGGCGATCGATCTCGGCACGTCAAACACGCTGATTTACATGCGTGGCAAGGGCATCGTCCTCGACGAGCCTTCAGTCGTGTCTATCCGGCAGGAAGGCGGCCCGAACGGGAAGCGGACCATCCTTGCGGTCGGCAAGGAAGCCAAGCAGATGCTTGGCAAGGTGCCAGGCAACATTGAAGCCATTCGCCCGATGAAGGACGGCGTGATCGCCGACTTCAACATCACCCAGCAGATGATCAAGCAGTTCATACGGATGGTGCACGCGCCGCACATTTTTGCGCCGTCGCCGCGCATCGTGATCTGCGTGCCGTGCGGATCGACCCAGGTCGAACGCCGTGCAATCAGGGAAGCGGCACATACTGCAGGCGCGGCAAAAGTCTATCTGATCGAAGAACCGATGGCCGCCGCAACCGGTGCCGGCCTGCCCGTCTCCGAAGCCACCGGCTCCATGGTGGTCGATATCGGCGGCGGCACCACGGAAGTCGGTGTGATCTCGCTCGGCGGCATCGTCTACAAAGGCTCCGTACGCGTGGGCGGCGACAAGTTCGACGAGGCGATCGTCAACTACATCCGCCGCAACTACGGCATGCTGATCGGCGAACAGACCGCCGAAGCGATCAAGAAAGGCATCGGCTCCGCGTTTCCTGGCTCCGAAGTCAAGGAAATCGAAGTGAAGGGCCGCAACATGTCCGAAGGCATACCACGCAGCTTCACCGTTTCCAGCAACGAAATCCTCGAAGCGCTGACTGATCCGCTCAACCAGATCGTGTCGGCGGTCAAGATCGCCCTCGAACAGACACCACCGGAGCTCGGCGCCGATATCGCCGAGCGCGGCATCATGCTCGCAGGCGGTGGCGCGCTACTGCGCGATCTCGACCGTCTGCTCGCCGAGGAGACCGGTCTGCCCGTATTCGTCGCCGAAGCTCCGTTGACCTGCGTTGTGCGTGGCTCCGGCATGGCGCTCGAACGCCTCGACAAATACGGCGACGTCTTTTCCTACGAATAAGCCGACGTTTATTGGCTGAGTTCTTGCGCCTTGATGCGCTTTCGGTGAGCCGCAACCTTCGCGCGGTTACCGCACAGCGCCATGCTGCACCAGCGGCGCGCGTGACCTCGCGTGTGATCCGCGAACAGCAGCGTGCAATTCACCCCTTCGCACGCTTTCACCAGCGTGAAGTCCTCCTCGCAGACCAATCTTGCCAGCGCTTCGGCTACCGGCATCAACAACGACTCGGCTGACTGCCAGCGCCGCTTCGCGCGAAGCTCGAAAGTCGTCACGCCATCCACGGCGTTCGCGACGACTTCCCCATGCTGCTCGTCACGCTCGAGCAACTGATTCACCGGTTCGAGCTCGCGCAGATCTTTGGCGCTCAACGGCCGCCCCTTGTGCTTCTTCACAAATCCCCTGAACCACTCGCGCAAGTCGCGCGCCTTCGCTGCCACTTGATCGAGTTCGGCAGTCGTCGAATCGCGCCTGATGGCTTCAAGTGCTTCACGAGGCACAAACGCTGCCTGGTCCAGCCAGGCCAATAGCCCCTCGCCATCGCTGATCCAGTCAACTTCCTCATCCACGGGCGTCGCCACCGAATTCAGAAAATCCAGTCCGGGCGCGTCGGCGAGGAACATTGGGGGTATTTGGCGGTAGTCCATCTCTTGTGATGAATACAAAGTGACGATAGACACATCGTAACCACTAAAAAATCCCTTGACAAGTTACATCATCACTTTGTAACCTATAAATACGCACTAGACAGGTTACACAGAGACGTCGATGTGCGGGCACCCAAAGCGACACCCACTTTCTTGTAAGGAGCGAAAAATGGCGATTGGCAACGTGAGCGTGGTGCTTGTGCACGGCGCATGGGCAGACGGTTCGAGCTGGAGCAAGGTCATCGAGCGTCTGGAAGGACAGGGCATCCGGGCGGTCGCGGCACCGTTGCCGCTCACGTCGCTACAGGACGACGTAGCGGCGCTGAACAGAACACTTGAGCGAATCGACGGTCCGGTTGTGCTTGCCGGGCACGCTTACGCCGGCGGGGTGGTCGGGTCGGCGCGCGCAGACAACATCAAGGCCCTGGTCTATGTGGCGGCTCTGGCGCCCGACGAAGGCGAAACCGTTGGCGAGGTCTTCTACCGCGCTGAACCGCATCCGCAGGCGCCCAAGCTTGCGCCGGACCAGCACGGTCTGATCTGGTTGCCTGACGAGGCCTTCCCGGCGGCGTTCGCACAACATGCGGCTTCACAAGAGCTGACGGTGCTCCGCGCGGTTCAGCGCCCCATTTCGGTTGCCTGTATTGGCGAGCCGGTGGCACGTCCGCTTTGGAAAGACGTTCCGAGCTGGTTCCTGATCGCCGAGCAGGACCGCATGATCAGCCACGACACGCAGCAGTTCATGGCGCAGCGGATGAACGCGCGGGCGCATTCGTACCCGGTCGATCACGCGCCCATGATCACGTCCCCCAACGACGTGACGACGGTGATCGTCGAAGCGGTCGACGCAGTATCGGCTCAATAAAGACGCGGGCCACATTCGTATCCATGCACACCCTCTGCCTGCACCGCAGGCAGACCCGTTGATTCATCCAGGAGAAAACTCATGTCCTCTATTAGCTATCGTTTCGCCGACGTAGACGGCGTCAAGGTGTTCTATCGTGAAGCCGGTCGTCAAGGCGCCCCGAAACTGCTGCTTCTGCACGGCTTTCCGAGTTCGAGCCACATGTTTCGCGATCTGATTCCGAAGCTGGCCGATCGCTTCCATATCGTCGCTCCCGACTTGCCGGGTTTTGGGCAGTCTGACATGCCGGCTCGCGAAGGTTTTGCATACACGTTCGACCACATCGCAGAGGTCATTGGGCGTTTCACCGAGGTGGTCGGTTTCGACCGGTTTGCCATGTACGTATTCGATTACGGCGCGCCAACGGGCTTCCGGCTTGCCGTTAAGCATCCCGAACGGATCGCCGCGATCATCTCGCAGAACGGCAACGCTTACGAAGAGGGTTTGAGCGAAGGATGGAATCCGATCCGCGCCTACTGGAAAGAGGCTTCGCAGGCGAATCGCGAGGCGCTTCGCGCGCTGCTGACACATGAAACGACCGTATGGCAGTACACGCACGGCGTGCCGGACGCGTCCCTCGTGTCACCGGACGGCTACTCGCTCGACGAATTCTATCTGAGCCGTCCAGTTGCAGATGAAGTCCAGCTCGACCTGTTCCGCGACTATCGGAGCAATGTCGCGTTATACCCGGCGTTCCAGCAGTATTTCCGCACTCACCAACCGCCGCTTCTTGCGGTGTGGGGGAAAAACGACCCGTTCTTTCTGCCCGCGGGCGCCGAAGCATTCCGGCGCGACCTGCCGGCGGCAGTGGTGCGCTTTCTCGATACCGGGCACTTCGCGCTGGAAACGCATGCTGCGGAAATCGCTGCTGCGATTGGCGAGTTCTTAACCCCGTAGGAGCGTCCCTGAAATTCAGTCGTTGCTGGCGATTCTCGTTTGCGATACATTATGCTCGTTTATGATCGATTCAACCCACCGAGCAAGGATCGCTAGATGCAACGAACCCGACAGGACGCAATGGATGGGCTGCTGCCCGAGGAGCGTGAGCGGCTCATCCTCGAGCGTCTGCATACCCAGGGCCGGGTGCTGGCGTCCGAAATCGCGGCCGAACTCAACACGTCGGAGCACACCGTCCGCCGCCACCTGCGCGACCTCGCCAGCGCGGGGTTATGCAAGCGCGTGTACGGCGGCGCCCTGCTGACTTCGCCGTCTCATCTGAGCGCATCGACGCGCATGAAGGCAGATGTGGATCGCAAGCAACGCCTCGCCATTGCTGCTGCGTCGATCGTGCAGCCCGGGCAGGTGATCCTGCTGGACGCCGGTTCGACCAACGTTGCGATCGCGCAGGCGCTTCCGGACAACGCAGGACTGACCGTCGTGACGAACTCGCCAGAGGCTTGCCTGCGTCTGCTGGATCGACCGGGCTTCGACGTCGTTCTCATCGGCGGCCGGGTCGGTGGTGATGTGGCGGGCGCAACCGGTTCGACTGCGTTGCTGCAGGTCCAGCAGATCAAGGCTGACCTCTGCTTCCTGGGAGCCTGCGCACTCGATACCGCCGAAGGCATTGCCGCCTTCAATGCCGAAGATGCCGAACTCAAACGCGCCATGCTCAAGTCGAGCAGTTTGCTCGCGATAGCCATGACGACCGAGAAGCTGATGACAGCGGCGCCTTTCGTTGTCGGGCCAGCGTCCGCTATCGACTGTCTGATCGTTGAAGCCGATCTTGCCGCGGCTCGCATAAGCGAACTCGAAAAAGTCTGCGACAACGTGATGGTTGCAACGTCATGAAACCGATCAGGGAACGTCTTGCAACCCTC
>Ga0302313_10002189_pt1 | contig 13904 bp, 18 predicted proteins | sample III_Palsa_N2_2_FD_200454 | JGI IMG/M metagenome (GOLD analysis project Ga0302313, IMG submission 200454) | Peat permafrost microbial communities from Stordalen Mire near Abisko, Sweden - III_Palsa_N2_2 | ecosystem: Environmental > Terrestrial > Soil > Palsa > Peat permafrost | place: Sweden...
GTGGTCGCCTCGCCCGTCCCATAGCGACGCTCGTGGGCGATGCGGTTCATCCGCTCGCCGGCGTCCGGCGCGGTACAGCGGCTGACCAGGCGTTGGCGCAGCACCTCGTTGTCGTGCGGGATGATGACGTTGCCGAGGTCGAAGATAAGCGTGTCGAATGACTTAGGCATAAAACTTCAGTCGCCGTCGAAGCTGACCAGGCTGGTCACGGGGACGTCCATGGCACGGAGCCGGTCGGCGCCGCCCAGGTCGGGCAGGTCGATCACGAAGGCCGCGCCGGCCACCACGACGCCAATCTGACGGAACAGCTGGACCGCGGCGACGGCGGTGCCGCCGGTGGCGATCAGGTCATCGATGAGGAAGACACGATCGCCCTCAGCACAGGCGTCGATGTGCATTTCCAGGGTGTCGGTCCCGTACTCCAGGTCATAGTCCACGCCGATCTTCAGATGCGGCAGCTTGCCCTTCTTACGCAGGGGGATGAAGCCGGCGCCGAGCTGGTGCGCCACCGCGCCGCCCAGGATAAAGCCCCGCGCTTCGGTGCCCGCCACCTTGTCCACCCGCTGCCCCTTCGCCGCCTCGGTTAAGGCGTCGACGGAATAGCGAAGGGCGGCGGCGTTTCCCAAAAGCGTGGTGATGTCGCGGAAGATGATGCCGGGCTTGGGATAGTCCGGGATCGCGCGAATGGTCTCGGAAAGATTCATCAATGGGGTCCTCACAGACCCTATAAGCACAAGGCTATGCAGCGGCTCAATGGCTGGCGGCGTGAGCGGCCTCGATCGCCGCCAAAAGCGGCGCGGCGACACCGAGATTTCTCAGCGCCTGGACTGGAATCACCTGCGGGTCGCCGCAGGCCAGGACCACATGCGGCAGGTCGGGGACCAGCATCAGGCCGTCAGCCTTGGCGTCGGGCCAGACCTGAAAGGTGAGGCCGTCCCCGTTCACCACATCGGCGCAGTTGGCTTTGAAGTCGGCGTCGCCGTGGGCCAGGGCTGCACGGGCGTAGAGTTTCTGCAGGGTCTTGGAAGCGATCAGGCCGATGGTCGTGCCGTCGCCGGCGCTGTCGGTGCTGACCGAGTCGATCAAGGCCTTGGGCAAAAGGCGCGACCAGTTCACCGGCGCGCCGGTGGAGAGGTCATAGACCAGGGCGATGGTCCCGCCGTCCGGATGGGCGCCGCCGCAGTCGTAGCTGTAGCCGATGGTGAGAGCGAAATAGGCGGGGCCGGACATGGCGACCTGGCCCGTGCGTTCCAGGTCGAAGTTGGCGCCGGCCTGGTCGCGGCATTCCTTGATGAAGGCGCGCCAACTGGCGTCTTCCTTGGTCAGGGCGGCGTTGATGCGGGCGGTGGCGGGCGTGGCCGGGTCGGCGATGCGGGGCAGAGCCGGCAGCGCCTTGGCCAGGGGCGGCGGCTGGATGAGGGTCAGGGCGCTGGCGGACGTGGCGATCAGGCTGAAGGCCAGAGCCAGCGTCGGGATCATTCGGGCCATGACGTTTTCCATTTGGGTCAGTTCACCAATCCGGTCAGCCCTAGCACCGCCGCCGCGCCGAGAGCCCACAAGGGATTGCGTTTGGTGAAGTAACAGAAGGCGGCGGTGACGACCGTGACGGCGATCAGGCCGACGCCTCGGTCGGCGGCGCGGGAGATCAGGAAGGCGCTGGCCGAGATCAGGCCCACGGCCACCGGAGCGACGCCGCTCTGCACCACCGGCCGCCAGGGCGAGGCGCGGATGCGGTCCCAGAAGCCGGAAACGACGAATGTGAGCAGGCAGGTGGGCGCGCAGGCGGCCAGGGTGGCCACCAGGGCGCCGGCAAGGCCCGCCGCCTTCAGGCCCACCAGACAGACGATCAGCATGTTCGGCCCCGGCGAGGCCTGAGCGATGGCGAACAGGTCCGAGAAGGTGCGCGCGTCCATCCAGTGATGCACGTCGACGGCTTGACGCTGAAGTTCGGGCACCACGGTGTTGATGCCGCCGCCAAAGGCCAGCAGGGCCAGCATCGAGCACTGCAGCGCCAGGGTGGTGAGGATGCCGCCCTTCATGACCGGGTACGCCAGGCCAGGATCAGGCCGATGGGCGCCAACACCGCCATCACCGCCGGCAGGGGCCAGCGCAGCAGGCCCGCCAGCACGAAGGCGGCGATGATGATCGGCAGCGCGGTGACCGGCGTCTTGCGGATCAACGGAACCGCCATCTGGGCGGCGGTGGCCACCACCAACCCGCCGGCAGCCGCGGCCAGGGCCGCGAACATGCTTCGCAGCGCGCCAATCTGGCCGAAGCGGAGATAGAGGCTGCCCAGGGTGATAATGATCACCACCGGAGCGGCCATCAGGCCGAAGATGGCCACCAGCGCGCCGCGCCAGCCGTGCAGGCGTCGACCGAAGGCGATGGACAGATTGACGACATTGGGGCCAGGCAGGAACTGACAGAGCGCCAGGGTGGAGGCGAAATCCTCCGGCTCCATCCATTTGCGCTGGTCGACCAGGATGCGGCGGGCGAACGGCAAGGCGCCGCCAAACGCCGACAACGAAATTTGCGCGAAGCCCAGATAGAGCTCGAACAGGCTGGGGACCCTTGCCGCCCCCTCCTCCGCCGATGTCGATTGTGCGGCCATGGCCTGCTTGTGGGCGGGGAATCGGGCGGGTGCAAGATTGGGCGCATTGTGCTGCGGCATCTTGGAATGGCGAGCGGATGAAAAACGAGAGCTAGGGTTGCAGAGAACGATTCGGAGGGGCCGGCGTGCTGCAACGGCGGCGATTCATGACTGGCCTGGGGGCCATGACCGCCCTGGTGGTCGCCGCGCCGGCGCTCGGCCGGGCCCCGCCCTGGCCGCGAGGCAAGCGGGCGGCCGTCTCCCTGACCTATGACGATGGTCTGGACAGCCAGCTTGAGAATGTCGCGCCTCAGCTGGACGCGTTCGGCCTGAAGGCCACCTTTTTCATCACCGAGGAAAACATGGAGGCGCGGCTGGCGGATTGGCAGGCGCTGGCCAGGCGCGGGCACGAGATCGCCGACCACACCATGACCCACCCGTGCGAATTCGGCGGCTATACGTCCGAGAGCTATGCGCGCCAGGAACTGACGCCGATGGAGCAGTTTCTGGACACCAACTTTGGCGCTGGCCGGCCGAGGACCTTCGCCTATCCGTGCGGGGATACACGCCTGGGCAAGGGATCGGCGGAGGCCCGGTCAGCGGCCTATCGCGCGGCGCTGGGCTCGACCTTCCTAGCGGCGCGGACCGTGGTGGGAGAGCCGAACGACCCGCGCCACATCAGCCGCGACCGCTATCTGTTGAACGGGTTCGAGCCGACCTACGATAATGACGATCCCAGGCCGGCGTCGGCCTATGTGCAAAAGGCGATCGACCGCGGCCACTGGGCCATTCTGATCTTCCATGAGGTGCTGGAGAAACGAATGGGCGAAGGCGACACCAGCAAGGCCGTGCATCGCCAAATTCTGAGTTGGCTGGTGCAGCAACCGGTGTGGTGCGCGCCGATGCGCGATGTTTTTCAGAGACTGGCCTGACCGTTCCCGGCGCCGTGGCGCCACATTCTCGCCACAGCAAGTCAGACCATCCAGGTTTATCAACCGTTATCCATTATCATATGGATGTATTCATTCGTTATAAGTTCTGTATTTGACCGGTAGAAGGCGTCTAATACGCCCACACTGAGGTCACATGGGCCATCTACGCCTTTGGAACCCGATTGCGGACTGTTCGTTTTCCATCCCGAGCACTAGGTCATCTGGGAGGAAACTCATGACTACCCGAACAACATCTACCGCCAACGCCACCACCGCCGATCCGATGTTCGGCGCGCCCGTGGATCCCGCTTTCGACAATAAGTCCGAAGGCGCCGACATGATGGTTGGCGCGGACATGTACCGCCGCATGCAGCAGCGCCCGAAGAGCTCGGGCAGCGGCTATCTCATCGCCGGCGTCGCCGCGATCGCCCTCATTGGCGGCGGCATCTATCTCGCCGGTCATCAGCACCACGCCGGCGCCGGTCAGGCCGCCACAGCGGCGATCAGCGCCGACCAGCAGGCCCAGGCTTCCAAGTCGCAAGCGCAAACAGCCCAGCTGTCAGCGCAGCAATCGGCGGCGGCCAACAATGACGCGGCCCAGGCCAAATCGGTCGGCGACACCGGCGCCCCGCCGGCCGTAACGACCGACACCAAGCCCGCGCCGACGCCCACCCGCGTGATGACGCGTCCCCATGAGGCCGCGGTCCATCACGCCGTGGTCAACCGTGAAGCCGCGTCGGCCAACGCCGCCGCCTCCGGTGTCGACGCCGCCGCCCTGACGCCGCCCCCGGCGCCCGTGACGGCGACCCAGCCGGCGCCTTCCGCTCCGGCCCCGGCCGCGGTGACGCCCGCCCCGGCCCCCGCGCCGACGGCTACTCCGGCGCCGACGCCTGATCAGACCCCGGCGCAACCCACGCCCGCGCCCCAATAAGCGGCGCTTAAGCTAAGCAAGTTGGCCCGGTCCGCATGGACCGGGCCTTTTGTTGTGCAGGCGAGTCAGCCCAGGCCGAAGTGGGCGACGCAGATGTCGAGCGCCAGGCCGAGGGCGCGGCGATAGACAGCCTGGCTGCCGCCGCCGTCGATGAAGTGGCTGATGCAGCGAGCGTGGCCGGCGACTTCGCGCAGCGCCCGCACCGCGCGGCCATTGCGATCGGCGATGCGGACCTTGTCTTCCAGGGCAGCCATCGCGCGGCAAAGACGCAGGCGGCGTTCAGCCCAGGCTTCGGCCGCGCCGGGGGCGGCCTTGCCGCCTGCCCCGGCCAGGGCGGCGGACGCCATCTGACTGCGCAAATCGCGCTCGGGATCGGTGGCCTCGTAAAGGTCGCGATACAGCTGCCCAGCCCTTTGTTGCAAAGCTGAGATCGCGCCGCTGGCCGCCAGGGTCTCCAGGCCATCGCGGGAACGGATGCGGATGCGACGACGGCGCTGGGCCGTCCCTGACACCTCGATCGTCTCGCCGCGTCCGCGACCGAGGGCGATGGTCTCATCGATCCCGTGCTCAATGACGTCTTCCGCCTTGCGGCCGACGAGCTCGGTTTCAAGGGTTCGCAGAGCGATCTGGCCACGCCTGCGCCGCTGAAAGTCTCCCGACGTCAGGTCGTCGTTGGCGGCGCGCCAGAACTGGTCCTGCGACGGCGTCAGGACGGCGCCATTGACCTGCGCGCGCGCCATCGGGACATGCGGCCTGTGTCTGCGTTTCGTCATGGAGTCTCATCCTTCGCGCTTCGCGATAGTCGGTTGGAAAAACGCGCCGACAGCGATCTATCCAAGGTTGATAATGAGATTTACTTGGTTGTATTTATGCCGGCCGGTTACACGTGAAATATTGTTAAGACCCGGAAAGTCCTACTCGACAGCAACAGCGAAGCAGATGAGGTTGTTCGCTGTTACTTTTCGCGGGGGCGCTGTGTCGGCGATCATTGCACTCGGATCATGCTGCGGCGTGATTTCGTTGATCTGGTTGATCTTGAATTTTCGTCAGCAGACTCAGCGGCGTCTTCGGATCGCCTCGACGCGCGGCGCCGGCGGCGGGTTGGACGTTCTGGTGCAGTATCGGCCGGCGCGGACCCGGGTCGGGCTGAAGGCCAAGTTGACCCTGATCGAGCCTGCTGGCGGCGAGTTGATCAGCGGCGACCGGCAGGAGCGCGCCGACCGCTATGGCGTCTATGCCGCCAAGATCGTGGACGAGGCCGCGCGTGGGCCGAGCATCGAGATCGTGCTGAAAAACCTGCAGCCGGATCCGCCCGGACAGTTCGCCGGCCTGTTCTGCGTGGCTGCGGGTGATGCTGCACTGGCCTCCGCGCGCGTGAAGGTGGAGATCTGGGCCGCCGGTCCAACGCGGTTGGAGAGCCGCGAGATCACGGTGCGAGCGATCAACCTTTAGCCGCGCAGCGCCGACGCTCATGCCGGCCCCCGAACGTGCTCGGCGTGGACCGGGCAATAGGCGCTTCGGCGGCGGGTGGGCGCACAGCAATACAGGGTGCGATAGTCGCCTGGCTGCTCGGCGGGACCGAGCGGCCAGGCGCATTCGCGAGACCCACGATCGGCCAGGCGGCTGGGGCGCGCACCCGGCGGCGTCGGGAAGTCCATCTCTGGCAACGGCTCGCGGCACAAGGACATCACCGCCGAGAAGCGAACCCGGCGGCCGGTGAATAGGGCCGACACCGCGCCGGCCGGGGCTTTTGACGCCAGGCCGAGACGCATGCGCTTGCTCTGCACCGCATTACCGCTGACGCCCCCCAGCACCTGGGCGCTCTGGCCGGCGGTCATCCCCAGCGCATAGTGCAGATAGAGCATGTCGATCCGCGCCGGGGTCCAACCCCGGTCCTGCGCCCACGAGGATTGGTCGGTCATTGGAGGGCCGATTTGGCGGGCTGAGTTGGCACGGGCTGAGGCAGGCGGCCCAGCGACGGGAGGGAGCGCGGCCGATCGGCGGCGCGCGCCCCCTCCACACGCGGCGGGCAGACCTGGGGGGCCGGTGTGCCCGCCTCGCGTGCTGTTCGCCCGAAGAGGTTCGGCTCGCCGCCGAGCTTCGGACGGATTGAGGCTAACATACCCCTCATGGCTGCACGAGCCGGATCAGCGCCCGACGAGCGTGTACTCATATTGGGCACTGATGATGCGGGAATCGCAACTCCATCTGCATGGCAATGATGCAACGACGCCCCGAGCGTGGGGTGGAAGCGAAATTTCGATAAGAACAAATCATGAACAATAGGTGCCATATCGTCACCTGCATCGTCAAGCAAAAAGTGACGGTATGGCACTAGAAATTTTTCCAAAACGTGCGAGACTGTGCCCATGGAGATCGAATTTCGTCCCAAGCACCGCATCCGGGAATGGCGCAAATATCGCGGCCTGACCCAGGAGCAGCTGGCCGAACGGATCGGCATCGCGCGCAGCTATCTGACCAAGATCGAGCGCGGTTCGCGGCGGTATGATCAGCCATTCTTGGAGGCGGCTGCTGAAGCGCTGCGGTGCTCACCTTCCAATCTGATCGATGTGGATCCTACCGCGCCGGACGGGTTGTGGTCGATCCTAGAGACGCTCACCGTGCCCGAGCGCGTCCAGGCGGTCGCTGTGCTGAGGGCGCTGAAGGGCGTTGGCACCGGCACGACCGGCTGAGGCTGGCCACAGGCGTGGGTGAAGGCCCCCGTCAGGAACAATACCGCTAAATTCGATTTTGTGGCACGATCTTGATTTGTGCCATATAGGCACTTAATTCGAAAAGATGAAACGTTTCCCAACGCCTATCAGGGCGGAGACCGATCGCGTTGACGCCCTTGGGCGCCTGCGCGAGGCCCAAGACGATCACGACGTTGTTCGCCGCGCTTTCCGAGACGGCGTGACAACCACCCTGCTCTCGGCCGACCACCGGCGATGGGAGGCCCTAGGCGAAGCGATCGCGGCGCTGGCCGCCGCGATCGCCCGGCATTGCGGCGCCAGCCACTACTGCGACGCACGACCGGACGCCGCACTGCTGGCGATCCGGCTGTCGGAATCCATCGACGATCTGATGGACGAACCGGCGTGGAGCGTGGTCGACGCCGCCACCCGCCTGGCCGCGACCGAAGAGCGATAGGGGCCGACCCCACGGTGAGCCCAAGCGGGTCTATCCAGCGTCGTGAAGGGCTACGAACACCTGGCGCCCCCTATTCCAGGCCCGGCCTGGCCGGAGGTGTTTCCTCTCCGCAATACGATGGCGTCCTTCGTCGCTTAAGTCTGATCTCAGACTGGCTCGCGCCGCCGCTGGCGGCGGCTGCGATATGCTGGCAGTCTTGCGTCCAAGATCGGCGCAAGGCGCCGACGGGGGGACATCGATGAGCGAACCGAGGTTGGCCGAGAAGCAGCACGCGTCCGCGTACGGCTATTTCGTCGCGATCTTCCTATCCCTGGTCTACACGCTGAATTTCCTGGATCGGCAGGTCATCGCCACCCTGGCGCCGGAGATTCAGAAGGACCTGCATCTGACCAATACTCAGATGGGCAATCTGGGCGGGCTCTATTTCGCGCTATTCTACACCTTCCTAGGCATTCCCCTGGCCTGGCTGGCGGACCGGACCCACCGGGTGCGGATCGTCGCCTTTGCCTGCACAGCCTGGAGCGTCTTCTCCATGGCCTGCGGCCTGGCGCAAACCTACCCGATGCTGGTGGCCGCGCGGATGGGCGTGGGCGTGGGCGAGGCCGGCGGCTCGCCGCCGTCCTACGCCCTGCTGGCTGACTATTTCCCGGCGCAGCGGCGCAGCACCGCGTTGGCGATTTACTCCCTCGGCGTGCCGTTCGGCACCGGCCTGGGCGCGGCTATCGGCGTCCTGGTGGTGAGCGCCTATGGCTGGCGCGCCGCCTTCCTGACGGTGGGAGCGCCCGGCATCGTGATGGCGCTGCTCACCCTGATCCTCGTGCGGGAGCCGAAGCGCGGGCGCTACGACCCCCTGCTTGAGGGTGACATCGCCCATGCGTCCAACCTGCCTTTGCCCAACACCATCGGCGCCCTCCTGGTCAGTCTGCTGACGAGCATCCGCGACTTCGTCTCCAACCGCACCCTGCTGCTCACCGGTTTGAGCGCAGGGCTGTCCGCCTTCGTGGGCTATGCGGTGGTGCTGTGGGCGCCGACGATCCTGCGCAAGAGCCTGCACATGCCGCCGGGCGACTACGCCCTCTACTACAGCCTTGTCAGCGCCATTACCGGCGCGATCGGCACCTTCGGCTCCGGCTGGCTGACGGACCGATTGTCGGTGATCAACAAGGCCTGGTACGCTTGGCTGCCGGCGCTAGCCTATGTGCTCAGCATTCCCTTCTTCATCGCCTTTGTCTGCGCCGGAACCTGGCAGGTGGCGATGATCTTCGTCGTATTCCCGTTTCTTTTCAACAACATGTACCTTGCTCCGGCCTTGGCCGTTGTCCAGAACGCGGTCGCGCCGGCCAAGCGGGCGATGTCGGGGGCGATCCTGCTGTTTCTGCTCAACATCATCGGCCTGGGCGGCGGTCCAAGCTTCGTGGGTTACGTCAGCGATCACGTGAAGGCCTCGCACGGCTTCACGCCGCTGCAGATCGGCATGCTGGCGCTCGTGCCGGTGACGGTGATCGTCATCGCCTCGCACCTGGCCGCGGCTTGGTCGATCAGTCGCGACCGGACGCTGGCGCTGACCGTTCCGGGAATCGCGGAGCCGCTGGCGCTTTGAGCACCCCGCCGACCCTGAACGAGCATCTGGCCTTCACCCCGCCGGCGCCGACGATGCTCGGCCGGGTGATCGAGGCGATCGATCCGGCGGATGGATCGGTGAGCCTGTCGTTCTTCGCCAAGCCGGAGTTCGCCAACCGGCATGGCAGCGTCCAGGGCGGGATCGCGGCGGCGATGCTGGATTCGGCGACCTCGGTGGTGCTGCTGGCGCAGCTGCCGCCGGAGCTGACCTCGGTGACCATGGAGCTGAATACCCGCTTCGTGCGCCCTACCCCGTTGGGCCCGCTGACCGCCAAGGCCTGGCTGGTGACGCGGGAAGAGCGCGAGGCGACCACGCGGGCCGAGCTTTATGGGCCGGATGGCGAGGTGTGTGTGACGGCGACGGCGCGGTTTAGGATACGAAGGCGGGAACCACATTAGAGAATGAGATTTTGACTCCGGCTCTTTCTCCGGAAGCCGCGTAACCCCTCACCCTCCCAAGCTTCGCTTGGGCCCCTCCCTCTCCCTTCGGGAGAGGTGTCAGCGCGAAGCCTGGACAGTCCTGCCCCGGCTGGGCCACATGACGGCCTCACCCACGCGAGACTGGACTCATGTCGGAACCGACCCTGCGTATCCTTAAGGTCGAGGTTCTGTCGGACGACTGGGCGGTGCTGAAGCAGACCACGCTGGAGTATCTGCGCCGTGACGGGACCTGGTCCAAGCAGGTGCGGCAGACCTTCGACCGGGGCGATGGGGCGGCGGTGCTGCCGTTCGACGCCGAGCGAGGCACGGTGCTGCTCGTGCGGCAATTCCGCTATCCCGCCTATGTGCACGGGCATCGCGAGCCGCTGATCGAAGTCTGCGCCGGGGTGCTGGACGCCGACGATCCGGAAACCTGCGCGCGCAAGGAGGCCGAGGAGGAGCTGGGCTATCGGCTGGGCGGCCTGACCAAGGTGTTCGACTGTTTCATGAGCCCTGGCGCGGTGACCGAACGGCTGTCGCTGTTCACCGCACCCTACACGCCGACCGACCGCTTCTCCGAGGGTGGCGGCCACGCGTCCGAGGGCGAGGATATCGAGGTTCTGGAAATGACCCTGGATCAGGCCCTGGCCATGGTGGCGGCCGGCGAGATCATCGACGCCAAGACGGTGATGCTGTTGCAGCACGCCAAGCTGGCCGATTTGGTGGGGCGTTAGAGATGACGGACGAAGCCTGGTGGCGCGGCGCGGTGATCTATCAGATCTATCCGCGCAGCTTCATGGACTCCAACGGCGACGGCGTCGGCGACCTGCCGGGGATCACCAGCAAGCTGGACTATGTGGCGTCGCTGGGTGTCGACGGAATCTGGCTGTCGCCCTTCTTCACCTCGCCGATGGCCGACTATGGCTATGACGTCGCCGACTACCGCGACGTCGATCCCCTGTTCGGGACCCTGGCCGATTTTGACGCCCTGCTAGCCAAGGCGCACGGCCTGGGTTTGAAGGTGATCATCGACCAGGTCTATTCGCATACCTCAGAGAAGCACGCCTGGTTCAGGGAGAGCGCGGCGAGCCGGACCAACCCCAAGGCCGACTGGTACGTCTGGGCCGATCCCAAGCCGGACGGAACGGCGCCAAACAACTGGCTGGGCGTCTTCGGCGGGTCGGCCTGGGCCTGGAGCCCGCGGCGGCGGCAGTACTATCTGCACAACTTCCTGGTCGAGCAGCCGGACCTGAATTTCCATTCAGCCGAGGTGCAGCAGGCGATCCTGGATGTCGCCAGGTTCTGGCTGGACCGGGGGGTGGATGGCTTCCGGCTGGACGTGGCCAACTACTATTTCCACGACGCGGCCCTGACCGACAATCCACCGGCGGACTACAGCAAGCCGCCGGGCTGGACCTATCTGTACCAGCGGCATCTGCACGACAAGTCGCAGCCGCAGACCCTGGACTTCCTGAAGCGGCTGCGGGCGGTGACGGACGAATATTCGGACCGGATGATGCTGGGCGAGATCGGCGACGACGATCCGCTGGCGCGGCAGCTGGAATATGCCGCGCCGGGCCTGCTGCACACCGCCTACAGCTTCCACCTGCTCGATGGCCGCAAGGGATCCGCCGATCTGTTCAAGGAGGCGATCGAGCCCTGGCGCGCGGCCGAGGGCTGGCCGTCCTGGTCGCTGGGCAATCATGACTTCGTACGATTTCCCACAAGGCTCGGGGGCTCCAGTCCGAGCGCCGAGCAGGTCGACGCTCTGATGGCGGCGCTGTTCTGCCTGCGCGGGACCCTGTTCCTGTACGAGGGGGACGAGCTGGGCCTGCCGCAGGCGCATGTGCCGTTCGAGAAGCTGCGAGACCCCTACGCCATCGCCGCCTACACCGGCGATTCCGGGCGCGACGGAACGCGGACGCCCTTCCCGTGGTCGGCGACCGCGCCGGAGGCTGGGTTCACCACCTCGAACGATCCCTGGCTGCCGATCGACCCGCGCCATGCCGCAGCCGCGCTGGACACCCAGGACGGCAAGCCGGACAGCCACCTGGCGGTGACGCGTGAACTGGTCGCCCTGCGCAAGGCGCACCCGGCGCTGAAATGGGGCTCGGCTGAGATTTTGGATGCGCCGGAGGGCGTGCTGGCGGTGCTGCGGGTTCAGGGCGAAGATCAGGTGCTGTGTGCAGTCAACCTGGGCGCCACGCCGGCGACGTTCGAGCATCGGGCGCTCAAGGGCGCGACGCTGCTTGAGGCCTCTCATCTCGCCGCCCTGGCGAACGACCTGACGTTGGGCGCTTACGGACGTGCGTTCCTGGCGGTCGATTGAGGGCGCCGCCATGACAACCATGACCGGACCCGCCGACGCGCCTTTGGCGTTTCAGTCGGCCTGGAACGCCCACGACATGGACGCCTTCGGGGCGCTGTTCCATGAGGATGCGACCTTCGTGAACCGGTTCGCGACCTATTCGCGCGGGGTCGAGCAGATCGTCGCGCTGCACAGGGGCATCCACGAGACCATCTATCGGGACTCGACGCTGGAAAACGAACTCATCGCGGTGGACCCGATTGGCGAGGGGGCGGCGATCGTCCACTTCTGGAGTCGGCTCACGACCAGCGCGGCGCACCCAGCGGGCCCTCATGCCGTCGACACCCTGATCCTGGCCGTGGTCACGCGACACGAGGCCGCCTGGCGAATCCAGGCGGTGGAGAACGTCACCCTGAGCAATCCCAGAACCGGGGCGGCGACCCTGCGGGAACCGCGCCCCTAAGGCGGACTTTCGGATGTCGTCGTTGGCGCGGCCGCGGCGGTCTTCTTCCCGGCGCGCTCGACCTTCTCCCAGGTCAGGCTGTCACTGTGCGGCGAGCCGGTCACGCTCGGCTGGCTCCAAAGCCTTCGGCTCGACGATCGGCCGGTCGCTGGCCATGTCGAAAAAGGGATTTTTGCGGAAGCCTCCGGTAAAGCGGGCTCGCAGCCGAGTGCGGATGAACCAGAGCACTCGGCCGGCTCCGCCGAACGACCTGGGCTTCGGCCGGCCTCGCGCGCCGCTGGTGAACATGCAAAATCGCACCGGGCCAAAGGACGCCTCCACCGTCGATGGACCATTTTCGAGGCAGGCGCGCGCCAGGCCGACGAAGGGGAGTTTGCTGGTCGCCGGGGTGTTTCCGATGGGCGTATTGCAGCAGGCGGCGTACCAGCGCAGCAGGCCGGTCTTTGAGAGGCGAACGCAGGCAAGGTGCTGCACCCCCTCATCGAAGGCGACGTCCTTTGGCAGGGCCTGGATGTTTTCGCAGCCGCCCCGCGCGTCGAGCAGATCGGCCTCTCGTCCGAGAAAGCGGGCGAAGGCCTGACAATCCCTGCAATAACAGATCGAGTGGTTCGCGAGCTGCTCGTGCTCGACCGTACCCGTCAGGGCGCCGCAGTTGCATCGCAGGAGATGGGTCATGGTCGCCAAAGAGAGGTGGATTATAAAAGAGATGCGCTCTTTTTTGACTCAGACCTATGATCTCGTCAATGACTTACGAAGTTTCGATCGAGTCGCATCGCCGGCGCCCCAAGGGCGACAAGCGCGCCCGCACCCGCGCCAAACTCATCGCGGTCGCGGCTCAGCTGGTCGAGGAAAAGGGTTACGAAGGCGCCACGCTGCAGGAGGTGGCGCGGCGATCGGGGATGAGCAACGGGGCCGTCTATGGAAACTTCAAGAACCGCGACGATCTGCTGGCTGCGATTGGTCCAACCTACTGGCCGCAAGTCCGGCCATCGCCTGCGCCCGGCGCGAGCCTAGCTGAGATCATGCAGGCCGTGGCCGAGGCCCTGATCGCGGCGATGCCGGCAAGGGCGCGGGTTGGCGCCAGTCGGATGACGGGCCTGGCGTATACGCTCACCAATGACGGGCTTAAGGCTCACGCGTCCGAGATTTCGGCCGGGCGCTACGCCGCTGCTGCTCGATGGTGGCGCGAGCGGTTCCCGGACGAGACACAGTTGCCGATGCCGGCGGAGGACCTCGTCAAGGTGATCGGCGCCTTGAGCGAAGGCCTGACCTTCCAGCGGCTGTTGACGCCAGAGCTAGTCCCCGATTCCGTCATCTACGCCGCCTTCGCCGCCTTGGCGCCCGAGCGGCCGAAGCCCGCCGGCTAGAACGGCTGCTGCGCCTTACGCTGCTGGTCGTCGCTGTGGCCCTGTTTGTACTGGCCGGAGGCGATCAGCTGCGACGGGGTCTTCGGGAGGGCGTCGAGGGTCAGGTAGCCGAGTTGTTTGGTG
>Ga0302313_10002193_pt1 | contig 13882 bp, 16 predicted proteins | sample III_Palsa_N2_2_FD_200454 | JGI IMG/M metagenome (GOLD analysis project Ga0302313, IMG submission 200454) | Peat permafrost microbial communities from Stordalen Mire near Abisko, Sweden - III_Palsa_N2_2 | ecosystem: Environmental > Terrestrial > Soil > Palsa > Peat permafrost | place: Sweden...
GTGAGGTAACGGACGTCATGGCCGAACAGCTTTAGAGCACGACGATTTCGGCCCGCCGGTTTCGCGGCTCCCGAACGCCCGGCGGGGTCGGCACCAGTGGTGCCTTGTCGCCGAAGTACCGCACATCGATCGGCAGTTTGGGATCGATCTGCTTCAGCAGGCGAGCCACGGCCTGGGCACGCTGGGCCGATAGCGCCATGTTGTAGGCTTCGGTTCCCGATGAGTCGGCGTAGCCGAACACGGTGACCTCGGTCGGGCTGCGATCGCGCACGGACTGCAAGACCTCGGGGAGCATTTGCTTGGATTCCGGTGTCAGCACCATGCTGTCGAACAGAAAGTTCAGCGTGAAACTCCGCGGCGGGGTCGGCTGCGCATCGAGCAGTGCGCGATGGTTCTTTTCGAAGGCCTGGCGATCATTCGCGCGGGGCGCGCCGGGCGCCGAAGACTGCTCCACCACAACGGTATTGAAAGCCTGGTCGATGCGTTGCTGACCCTGCGCATCGGACACCGTAACCGCGCCAACGTGACCGCTCTGGTCGGGAAGCAAGGTAACTTTGGTCCCGCTAGAGGCGCAACCGGACAACACCCCCGCCGCAGCCAGCAGGACAACCAAGAAAAACCGGGCACTCATGCCTTGAATCGCCATGGCCAGCTCAGTTCACTTCGATCAGAAAGCGAGTGCCACGCACGCCCACCGTCGCCTTCGGCGTCTCGACCGTTACCGATTGCGGCGACAACTTGCCGATCTTGCCGGACTCGTAGATCGCCGACCCTTTGGCCAGGTACAGCGAAAAAGCGAACTTGTCGTCCTTCGGCGCAAACACGTAGTCGCGCACCAAAATGTCAGCCCCCGAGCCCAGGGTTAGCAAAGTACCATCTCTGAACACGATGGCGGCCGAGGCGCCGGGCGCCGAGACGAGGCGGTCGGAAACCTGCAGCGTGCTGCCACTGATCGCGTCGAACGTATTTTGCCCGCGGGTCACCTTGACCACGCCAATGACGCTTTTGACCAGGGCGGCATGATCGGCGATCTCGTCTTCTACGACATTGTCCGCGGCAACAGGATCAGCGCCGACCTGCTTCTTGACGACATGATTGGCGGCATGGGCAGGCATCGCGAAGCAGGCGAACCACGCCAGTGCCAGCAGAGACAGATATCGTTTCATTGCATCCTCCTTGTTGGGCGTGGCCAAGATGGACAGGTCTCCGTTACGTCGATGGGCGACGCCAAAACTCTGCGCTTCTCACTGCCGGTGCATCAAACTTTCTGCCGCTGCATGCCTAACGGTCGTCAAGCCACGTGAACTCGTCTCGCGCACCCTGCACCCGCCCTGTCGCCTTCACATTCAACCTGCCCCATCAGCGTCAGTACTGCCGCTCTGCGTCGTCACAAAAGCTTGATTACCGTACGGTTGATACGCGGAAAACTGAACGTGGCCGCCACGGATAAACGGTGCTTCCTTACTCCTGTCACATCGGCTGCCAACGGGCGGACGCCAGAGAATGCAAGGAATATTCACATCCGCTTGTACGATGCAAAGCCGATGCCAACCTTTACGAACTTATACGGTCAGAGCCCGCTGGCGTTTGCGAGCGCAGCATCTCATTCCTTCAACGAGGCGGGTACCAAGGAGGCCACGTCGAGATGGATCGAGCCTTCCTGCTTGAGAAAGCACACCTTGGCCCTGATCCTGTTGACCTTACGACTGCGTCCAGCATGTGGCCATGTTCAACAAAATCAGAAACTGGCGCATACGACGCATCGTCGCTCGGCACCCGATCGCAGAATCGCTCTGGCAGGAGGCACTGCAGCGCTGTGCCCCAGCGCATCGGCTGGGCGCTTCCGATCAGGCTGCACTGCGCGTGCTGGCCACGCTGTTCCTGGAGCGCAAGTCGGTGGAACCGGTCAAGGGGTTACCGTTTGACGACGCCGACCTTGTCCTGCTCGCAACGCATGCTTGCGTACCCATCCTGAAACTGGGCATGGACTGGTACGACGGTTGGGGCAGCATCATCGTGTACCCGGACGCCTTCATTCCCCGCCGGCCAAAAATCGACGCCGCTGGGGTGGTACACCAGAGCGACACCATGCTGGCCGGTGAGGCGTGGGGGCGTGGCCCGGTGATCCTGTCGTGGGCAAATGTGCTGGATGTCGGGAAAAAACCGGGGCACAACGTGATCATCCACGAAATGGCGCACAAGCTTGACATGCTTAACGGGGACGCCAACGGCTTTCCGCCACTGCATCGGCGCATGGATCGCCGCGTGTGGTCACGGGTGTTCTCCAGTGCGTGGAATCGCTTGAAAGAGGAACAACGAAACGGCGCTGACCTACCGATTGACCCGTATGCCCTTGAAAGTCCGGCGGAGTTTTTTGCCGTGGCCAGTGAGCAATTTTTCGAGGCGCCCGCAACACTGCGCGAGCATCTACCGGACGTCTATCAGCAGCTCGAGCAGTTTTACCGGCAGCACCCGTTCTGAGTGCTCGGCATTCAAAGAAAATAAAAAGGTGTCACGACCCTTTGAGCTTTCGGGCGGGGAATACGATCATGGATTATGTTGCGCCCAAATCGTGATCCGCTCTGCGAACGAGGTATGCACGACCGCGTCCATGATCGGGTTGGAAACAAAAAAGATCAGGCCACCAATCACCGTGACGGCGAGCGGGCGCCGCCAGGTGAAAAGGTCGAAAACGAATAACGCCAGAATCATGCCTAGTGGAATCAACCCGATCAGATAGGGATGGGCATCCATGAACGGCATGCGCCCTAGTGCCGGAGTCATCAGCATTGTGTTCGCAATGAACATGATCCGCTTGTGTACCTTGGGGTTGTTGCGTTTACAAATCGCCACCGCAACGAATGCGCCGAAGATGAGGATGCCAATGACGTTGCCGATCAGGAACGACGCCGGCGTGAAGAAAGACGGCAGCACGGCGGCTCGCCGCAAGGTGCCAAAGGGCGCCAGCACGCCTAGCACCACCATCAGTCCCGCGACCACGGCGCCCAGCACGCCAAGCTTTCGATGAAGCCGGATATTACCTGCCGAAATCAGGCTCGACTGAATGACGAAAAGAATGATCCACGTTGAAAACACTGCGCCGTGGAGATGTACCAGCAGGCTCGGCAGGTGCGCAAAGACAGCGCCTCGTAGAAAGTAACTCGGCGCAAAGCCGACCAGAACAATCACCAGCATCAGCAAAGACATCGCGGTGAAAAAAATATCATCCGCACGCCTCATCCCCGAACGCGCAACCAAGGTAGCCATGGTATTTCCTTACATTGGGTTGGAATGTATGGGACCGGAACTCAGATGCCGTCCAAGTGGACGCGTAGAAGTGTTATGCCAGAACCGAAGCCAGCTATCCAGAAGGATTTATCGGCGGGACGTCAGTATTATTTTTTAGAGCAGAACGGGGCATTTAGCTGCGTGCTTTATGGCCTTGAACAGAAGCGTTGGCATGACGCCGTTGGCACGCTGATCCAACTTGCCTCAGCATGCGCCCATCATGGCCAGACTTCTTCGCATCGATCTGCCTGGAATCCTGCAACACGTCGGGGAACGCAAAAGTAATGCTTGATTAGCACTCGCCCTTTTTAATGGTGTTGCGGTGGCGCCTCAAAGCGCACGGCGGCCGCTTTGGCGTCGTCGACGCTGCTGAATCCACCCATTGAGATAACGCCATCTTTCGGTAAGCCCATCAAAAATGCCTGGGCTACCACCGAGCCATTGGAAACAAAACTGAGCGATCTATGGGATCGGATGGCTTTAATCATGCCCGCTTCCATTCGTCCTTGATCCTTGGGATCGACATAGAGTTGGACCTCATAGACTGGATCTCTAAATGCCCCATCCCGATGAATATCTATCTTCACGAGATTCACCGCGTTGGCAACGGAGTTGCGCTCGACACAAACGTTTCCATACGCATTCCCGGAGTCGCGCGCTGCGTACTCGGTTTTTAGTGGAGAGGGCGTGGAATCATCGCAGACCAGAAGCAAGTCAAGCGGATAGAACGATCCTTTCAGGTCATGCGATCCGTCAGCCGCTCGGTTGCAACTAGCCAACAGCCATATCATCGACACCAGTGCTACGGAGAAAGCCTGTTTGCGCTTATCCACGATCTCATCCTTGCATATGGTCTGGTAAGCCAACAACTCGAAAATTGTGTCAGTGATAGTTTGATCGTTCCGCTGGCGTGAGGGAATGGGTCGAAGATTGTCCTAAACACTTTTTGCGTCGGACCACCAAAGCCCTACTATTCCTTATCGCCGGCCCTTACAAGATCGACTGCCCGCACAAGCACGATGTGTTTTGAGAAAGTGCACTCTGACCCAAGTTTTATGACGCCCCCAACAGGATCCTCTGCCCATGAAAAAAGCCGCCCTGGCCTCGGCACTCGTTTCGCTCGCCGGCCTCGTCTGTGTTGCCTCGCCCGCGCTGCTCGCACAGAACTCCGATGCGTCAAAGATCACACCCGACATGATCCAGACTGCATCGGACATTCCGGCCGACTGGAAGCCGCCGCAGGGCAACTTCGACTACGTCAAGCACGAGGTCATGATCCCGATGCGCGATGGCGTGAAGCTGCACACCGTGCTGCTGATACCGAAGAACGCGCAAGGCCTGCCGATGCTGCTCGAACGCACGCCCTACAACGCCAGCGGTTTCGTGGTCGACAACAGCCCACACATGGCCGATGCGGTATGGTCGGGTGACAAGGACTGGGCTGACGGCAGCACCATCCTGGTGTGGCAGGACATCCGGGGCAAATACGGCTCGGAAGGCAAATACATCATGACGCGCCCGCCAATGGGGCCGCTCAATCCGACCACCACCGACGACACCACCGACGCCTGGGACACCATCGACTGGCTCGTGAAAAACATCAAGGCATCGAACGGCAACGTCGGCATGATCGGCTCGTCCTACGATGGCTGGACGGTCGCCATGGCCTTGCTTCACCCGCACCCCGCGCTGAAGGTCGCGGCGCCTGAAAGCCCGATGATCGACGGCTGGATGGGTGATGACTGGTACCACTACGGCGCCCTGCGCCAGATCAACCTCGACTACTTCAGCGGCCAGACCAGCAAGCAGGGCGAAGGCGAAAGCATCCCGCGCGACAACTACGACGACTACACCAACTTCCTCGACGCCGGTTCGGCCGGCGCCTATGCCGAAGCCAACGGCTTCAAGCAGTTGCCTTGGTGGAACCGCTTCTCGGCGCACCCAGCTTACGACGCCTTCTGGCAACACCAGGCGCTGGACAAGTTGCTCGTCGCGCATCCCTCCGACGTACCCACCATGTGGCTGCAAGGCCTGTGGGATCAAGAGGACATCTACGGCGCCGTGCATGCGTGGGAAGCACTCAAGACTGCCGGATACGGCGCGAACAATCACTTGGTAATGGGCCCGTGGTGGCACAGCCAGATCAACCGCGACGGCTGGAACATGGGCCCGCTCAAGTGGCCGGGCAACACCACTGCGCAATTTCGCCAGAACGTGATGATCCCGTGGTTCAACCACTACCTGCGAGGCACGCCACTGCCCAAGCCGCTGCCCGAAGCGATGATCTACAACCCCGTCGAGCAGCACTGGGACGGTTTCGCCAACTGGAAGGTGGCGAGTAAGCAGCAGCTCACCCCGCTCTATCTGCAGACCGACATGGGCCTGAGCTTCGAGCAACCGAGCGGCACCGGCGATAGCTACGTTGCCGATCCGGCCAAGCCCGTGCCCTACCTGCCACGCCCGATCCCAACCAAGAACGAAGATCGCTGGCGCACCTGGCTAGTCAACGACCAGCGCTTCGTGGTGGACCGGCCCGACGTGCTGTCGTACACCACGCCGGTGCTGAGCAAGACCGTACGGCTCGAAGGCGCACCGATCGCCGACCTCTTTGCCAGCACCACCGGCACAGACGGTGACTTCGTCGTAAAGCTGATAGACGTCTATCCCGCTAGCAATCCAAACGATCCCACCATGGGTGGCTACGAGCTACCGATCTCGCTCGACATCTTCCGCGGACGCTATCGCAAGAGCTTCGCTGATCCGTCACCGATCCCGGCCAACCAGGTGCAGGAATACAAATTCCGCCTGCCCACGGTAAACTACGAGTTCAAGCCCGGTCATCGCATCATGGTGCAGATCCAGTCGAGCCTGTTCCCGCTCTACGACCGCAACCCGCAGACCTACGTACCCAACATCCTGTTCGCCAAACCGTCGGACTACAAAAAGGCGACAGTGACGATCGAACACGGGCCGGACGGACGCAGTGCTGTGTTGTTGCCGGTGGTGTCGGGCGCGACGACTAGCGACTGAACTGGGTCCCGACCGAGAAACGAAAATCCATCAACAAACGAAAAACCCGGTTCGGGCGCTCGCGCAAACCGGCGTTCGCGGTTAGCTTCCACACTTTTTAACTAGAAGTGTTTTTCAAACGCTTGGCCCAATCAGTGATCGCGCTGCTTACGGCTTGGATGTCAGCCGATCCACGAAGTGTGCGCGAAAGCGACAGCCGCACAAGACTTCCATTATTCAGAACCAGCGCAGTGCCTTCGACATTGACCAAATCGAAGGCGTTTGCCGCAGACGACATGTGTCGCTTTCTTATCGAAACCACCACATAAGAAGACGCATCAATACGGGTCATGGAAACCAGGATCGGTTGATCTATCAACATATCCACTTGCGGAGCGCCACCAGGTGAGGCGCTACTTACCAGATCTTCGACACGCTTGTTATAGACAGCCGCTGTCTGTTTCCAAAGTGGTTCGACATTCGCCCATTCCGCCTGAGTTTTGGAGAAAAGCTCATCGATACTTTTGGTGGTGTATGGCGCCGATGGCCTTGGAGCGTAGGTGATGATGTAACCCAACTCCAAAGCGTGATTTACGGTTTGCTTCGTACCACGAAGCTGCACTTGTTCACTTGATACGAAGCAACCGCTAGGCACCGCTGCAAACTGCGAGGCTAGCCGCTCTAAGCTTGCCTGCAGTGTGCTCTGAGAGGGACAAGGGCTCAATCCATTCGGAGTCGGCACAGACTCGATAGTTGTTTGAGCCGTCGTAGCAAGCGGACTGGCGAGCAATGCCAAGAAAAGGGAGAAAGCGGCTCTTTGCTTGGCGGCGGGTCGGCTGTTCATCTGCGCGATCGTCCCATGTGGCAGCGGAGTGCTCAAGTCCGTTGAGCAATCCAAAATCGGGGTCATAGTGCAGTTTCACCAAACCGTCTCAGCTACACTTTTCCGTGTTACCCGAGGGTTTCAGCACGATGCCGACGCTTAATTCCCGCTCGCGCTACATCCACAGCGCGAGCATGGTCACCTTGTCGCTGACGTCGTTCGCTGCCGGTTCCGCCACCTTGATCGCGCGGCTTGGGCCGGTGCGACGGCCGCTGGACCTAGTGATTCCGCCGGTCATGTGCGCGGTGTTCCTCGGCCTGTTGATCATACTGATACGACGGCCGCACCGTGTCGGGATCATCATGCGCACCGCGCTGCTGGCGGCACTGGCGGCGCTGATCGCTCCAGCGTGGTTCTACACATTGCAGGCGACCCTGACGCCGGGCCTGCAGCTGATCGACACCTACCCGCCAGTCCCTTCGCTCCTGCTGGTGCTGATGGTAATGGCGATGATCTATTTGCCGACCCGGCAGGGCGTGACGGTAGTCCTGCTCGGCTGGCTGCTGGTGGCATTGCCAGTGCTGGTCTACCTGTTCGCCCATCCCCAGGAAATGCGCACCCCACGCGGCGCCGATCTGCTGATGACCTATGGACCGGTCTTCATCCTGTTCGTGGTGCTATTGCCGGTGCAGCGCGGACTGACCAACAGAATCCAGCAGCTGGTCTCGGAACAGGCCCGCATGGAAATCATGGTCAACCGGGATCCGCTGACCCGCATCTACAACCGGCGCTTCAGCGAACTCGTGTTGCAAGACATGCTCACCCGTCAGATCCCCGCGGGCGTAATCATGTTCGACATGGATCGCTTCAAGGCGATCAACGACACCCATGGTCATCCGGTCGGCGATCGCGTACTACAGCGCGTGGCACAACGCTGCCAGACCCTGCTGCGCAAGGACGAATACCTGACCCGTTGGGGCGGCGAGGAATTTCTGGTCGCCGTGCCGGACGTCGACACCACCGCCCTGCAGGCGCTGGCAGAGCGGCTGCGCAAGTCCATCGCCGAACTGTCCATCGAACTGGTGCAAAGATAAGCGCTTCGGTCGGCATCGCGCTGGTCCGAACCGATGACAACCTTGAAGGCCTGCTGCAGCGGGTCGACCAGGCGCTGTACCGGGCGAAAAAGCAGGGCGGCAACGTGGTGGCATCGTGACCACAAAAAGGTATCCCTGACAATTTGAACAATCCATTGGCTGATCGATAGGCTACTCCGGCAATCGTCCCCCAACACTCTCGCTCAGGTACTGACGACCCAGCCACTGCATCATCCGCGACACCGCACCAGCGGATGAAGGCGTCGCGAGCGTGACCCGGTTAGGTTTGCTCCTGTTTTCCAGCCGTCTCGATCTCCGCCGCCTTCTGCACGAGTTCCTTGATCTTGAGCACTCGCAACTGTTCGGATTTTTTGAGCCCTTCCCGAGCTTCTTTGATTACCTCAAAGGCCAGATTCTGACTGGTGTGATGCCGCTTCGCGTCGATAGCGGCATCCAGCCGCAACTGCGCTGCCCTGATCCCTTTATCGACGCGGTAAAGGGGAGCATGCGGATTCGTGGTCAGGGGTGGCTCGTAGTTTTTCGTCATAGTATTTCTTCGTGATCAGATCGTTCGCGATCAGATCAGCACGATAGCCCGGTTGATTGCGCTTCGCATGTATATCGTCGTTATCCGTTTGGATCGAGAAATCAGGGGTAATCCAGATTCACTTCCACCGTTGAATCAAACACACTCACCCTGTTATTGGCCCCGTCATGCACTCATTCAAGTTGGGTAGGCGTGAGGTATGCTCAGTACCGCTGCCTGCCACACAATCGGCAGCGTGATTGCCACCGCCGCTCCGCGGATTAAATCCAGCTACCGTATCGAAACAATCGGCACCATCACCAAGGAAGGAAATATGAAAACGACAGCGAGTAAATGTATCTCAGCGCTTTTGATGACAACCATCTTGGCTGGCTGTGGAATGATTCCCACGCAAAACTTGGGCATGACGAGGGCGCAACCCGTTGCGCCGGCATCCGCCAGTGAGCAATGGGCCAAAATGGTTGAACTGGACCGCCAATCGGTCAGCCATGGTTACATGCCGCCAGAAGTCATCCGATACGATCTTCAGATTGCGCAGATGATTCCTGAGGGTGAGGCAATCGTTGCCTCTCACGACAAAGCGAAGGCGCGAGTCTGGTCGGAAAAATTGAACTCCATTCAGACAGCACGCAACAAGGCCATTGAAAAGTCGACAGCAATCGCTATGGCGAAAAGCAATGCGACGCCCCATCCCTGGTCGAATGCCAAGCCTGATCCCTGCCTGTCGCCGATGGGGAAAAACATTTGCAGCTCGTCGCCCGCGCAACAAAACGGTGTTAATTACACAGTGGGCCCCGGCGGCTTAGGCGCCACGGTCGGTGGCATATCGGTAGGTCCCGGCGGCCTAGGCGGAGTTATCGGCGGGCAATAAAAGGCAGAGCCTTTTTGTCTTTACGAAAACCTGGCTCGAAACCGTGGTCAGAGTGAAATTTACTTAGGCAAAGCTTATAAAAGGTCCACTCTGACCTCGGTTTCCGTTGCGCCAGCACATCTAGCAAAAACGCGCCTGAGCGGCGACCGCTTCCGCAAGCTGATCGGAAGCGCTCACCCCAGTGAGCCGCGGGCGCAACGCTTCGCGATCATCTCAAAAAGCTATCCCACACTTCGGAAAAATAAACCTGCCCCCTTTTTTGCAGTGAAAATGCACCCATATTTCCCTGCCGGTTTCCGATCAAGGGAACCCTGAACGAAAGAACCTGTCTACCGGGGTTAGCCGCAACACGCGCTGACGGTATGCGCAGGTTTTGTGTGGGTACTTGGCTTGAATGAGGCAGTGTCATCGAACGTTCCAAGCAAGTCCCACATCCGCAAGAGCAAGATCGCGCGCGCGGTCTGGCATTACTCGACAGCGAAACGCGCGAGACCTTGGGTCGCAAGCGCTGGCGACAGCCACCGCTGAGTCGCGCGGGGCTGTCGCTTGTGCTGGCTTTGGTCTTGGTATTGCACGTGCTGTTCGCGCTGGTGCTGTGGTACGAGATGCAGCCCAAGCCTCAGCAACTGGCAGCGGCGCCTGTCGAAAGCGAGCAGGCGCTGGTCATACGTCTGATCGATCATTCCAGCGAGCCGCGCGTCGCGCCGCCGCCTGAGCCACCCACGCCACCCAAGTTGGTGCAGCAGCAGACGATGCCCCCCCGCGTTCGCCCCGTGGTGCACGAAAAACCACATCTTGATGCGATGGTCGTGCAGGATCATGAAGCAGCCCCTGCGCCAGCGCCTTCCGTGGCCATGCCGCCCGCTTCAAGTTTGTTTTCGAAAGATGGTTCGGTGCAGCTAGCGCCGACGCAGACCACTTACGCCACAACAAACCCCAAGGCAGCACCGACCAAGCCATCCGGCGATAGCCAGATCATGCAGCACGACTACAACCAGATGCATACCAAGACCACCCGCTTCGAAAAATATTTCCCGCCACCGAACGAAACAGCGGGTGGTAAGGTGGGGCGGCATGTAGGTGATGCGATCAAGGCGATCGCCAACAGCATCTGCGATCCCAAGAAACCTGGTTTCAACCCGCTATGCGGCACGCCGCCCATACCGCCCTCACCCAAGGATGGCGACGAGCGCCTCAACATGCCGTCGCGGTCTCTGGCCGACGATCCGAATCCACCCAAGCCGCCGCCGCTATCGACCTGTTTCGCCGAATACCGGGAGACCAAGCCGTTGTCGTACGGCTGCCCAATAAACACGCCTGATCTGGCCTTCAAGGCCGACGTGCGCCAATGCATCGATCTGTATCGTGCGGGCAGGTATCTCAAGCCATGGTGCCCCGCCGATACGCCCAAGCGCGCAGCGGCTGAGTCATCGACGCCAGCGGACTCTTCGAGCGTGAGTTCGCACTGAGCACGGTTGAATACACGTAGCGGCGGGTCTCAGAAAACTGGAAAACGGAAAGCCGGAAGGGAAAAACAGGACGGCTATCTGAAGCCTTCTTCAACACCAACGCGCCCTGGGCCAGAACGATTTCCGCGCCATGGTCGAAGCCAAAACCCAGCGCTTCGCCGGCATGCGACCCGCTTATCGTGCACGTCGCCCAAAATCAAACGATCGACAAGTGCAAGCCGCGTATCCGCCTCATCCCAGAATCCATCCTGATATCAGGAATTGTCCCTGACACCTTTTTTCCGCCGAGCTGATCCGGCAACGATCGGCCGACCGTGCAAGTTAGCATCGCTCGGAGAAAGTGCACTCTGACCCTGAGGTTCCCCACGTTTTCAGGGCGCGCGCAATTCCTCAAGCGCGGCGGCAAGCTCCGTGAGATCCCGCCGCAAGCGCGACACTCTCGTTTTGCCAAGCTTCGCCAGAGCAACGGAATGCAGTTCCAGTCTCACCTCTGCACACGCCGCGTGTAAGGCGGCCCCGTGTTTCGTCAGGCGCACGATCTTGGCGCGTGTGTCGGTTGCGTCGGGTACCTGCTCGACATAGCCGCGTGCCTCCAGTTCCCGAACCAGCTGACTAATCGCCTGCTTGGTGATTCCGGCTCGCTGCGCCAGCGTGGAGGGACGGACGCCGGTCCCATCCAGCAGCGGCATGAGGCTCGCGAAGGCGGGCGTCATGCCGTTGAACCCACGACTGGCAACCTTGGCCATCATGGTGCCGCTCATGGCGCGGACGGCGCGACCCAGGGCCGGTGGGATGTCGTCTTCCTTTGTGCTACTCACAGGCGCCTACGTCGTCACAGTGCGAATAATTCATCAAGACTCTTGACCATATAGTCAAAGTACTTTACCTTATTTCGTCAAGATGGTTTATCAAATGGCAGGGCTACCTAGGCCGCGACCGCGAAATCAGCGGCAGGCTGCCGTTCGCCTCAGGAGGTTACGTGATGGTACACAACTTTGACGCGCCGATCCGCGAGGCAGAGGCGCTGTACATCCACGCCCGTACCTCGCTCGCCATCCCCAGCCTAAATGGCGAGACGACCCAATGAAAATCACACGCCATCGATACACGGTGAAGCCTGACTACGTTGCGCAGAACAGGCAAAACCTCGATGAGTTCATCGCAGCGCTGACGGCGGCTTCGGTGCCAGGCCTTTCCTATCGGGTATTCCTTGAAGAGGACGGGCAAACCTTTCTTCACCTGGTGACCTCTCAAGACGATCCGTCTGCCGTCATCACCGGCCTTCCATCGTTCAAGACGTTTCAATCGGAATTGTTGGCGAGCGACCCCGTCGTAAGGCCCGACCAGGTGGGCATGTCGCTCGTGGCGACCAATGGAAATTCGTATAGCTAGGCGCCTGCTCGGCCACTGTCTTCAGTCTTCTGATCGGAGATCTCTGGCCGTGTTCCGGCACGCCTTCCCCAGCACACGCAAGAAGGTATGAAAACTATGTCTAATGAAAACGTGGTGCTTGTTACTGGTGGAACCGGCAGTCAGGGCGGTGCGACCGTCACTCATTTGTTGGCGGCGAAAAAGGTTCGTGTGAGGGTTCTGACGCGGAACTTGGAGTCGCCGAAGGCCAAGAGCCTGGCCGCGCGTGGCGTGGAGCTGGTCAAGGGTGACTTCGACGACGTGGCTTCGCTCAGGACGGCGTTGGCAGGCGTCTCCGCTGCGTTTTCGGTGCAGCAATGGACCGAAAAGGGTGGGACCGCGGCGGAGGAGCTACACGGGAAACGGTTTGCCGATGCGGTGAAGGCATCGGGCAGCCCTCATCTCGTCTACTCGTCGGCGGAGGGGGTCGAACGGAACAGCGGCCTCGGTCACTACGAGAGCAAATGGGCAATTGAGCAACACATTCGTGATCTAAAACTCCCAGCGACGATTCTGCGTCCGGTCGGTTTCATGGATGCGTTTGGCGTCCCGGCGATGCAGCGCGGAATGTACCTCGGAATATTCAGAGCGAACTTTGGAGTTTCACTCCCCGTCCAATTCGTGGCGACCTACGACATCGGTTGGTTTGCCGCGCGCGCGCTCGAAGATCCGGAGCGCTATGCCGGACGCGTTATCCCACTCGCTGGGGACGAGTTGAGCATCGGCGACATAATCAAGACCTTCAAGAAAGTCACCGGGCGCAAGCCTTGGGTGGCGCCGATTCCCGCCTTTTTGGCCAAGAGGGCGATGCCGAGGGAGTTCTTGGACATGTTCCGCTGGATTCGCGAAAAGGGCTTCAAAGCAGACATTCCCGAGGTGCGGCAAGAATATCCTCAGCTACTGACATTTGCCGGTTGGGTAAAGAAATACACTCACGAACACTGACAGACGGTCGTGTTTTAGACTGTTGCGCGCCAGTGCATGACCATCCCGGTGTTCATCCGACAAGGTTTGACCAGCAGCGGCACCCGTTGCCAGGGGAGCGAGCAATAGGCCGCCGGCTGAACAGACTGCCCCGAACTCAACACTGCCGCGCATCTTCGTCTCCAGCCTAGTGGCTGAATCGAATCACGACCAAGCCAAAGCGACAACGAATTTCAGCAGCCTGCTAAAGCGAGGACACGCGTTCATTCCGGTGGCATCGGCCGCGATCGCCGGATTGCCATCCGGTTGGCGGTGCGGTATTCCTAGCCGAGTGGGCCGACTGGCGGTGGCTCGCGGGTCGCTCTCTCATCCTTCACCATCCAGCATCAAAGTTCTGGTGCCGAAATTCCACGCCTCGACAGGAGCACCAAGTCGGCCGCTGCCTCA
>Ga0302313_10002195_pt1 | contig 13856 bp, 11 predicted proteins | sample III_Palsa_N2_2_FD_200454 | JGI IMG/M metagenome (GOLD analysis project Ga0302313, IMG submission 200454) | Peat permafrost microbial communities from Stordalen Mire near Abisko, Sweden - III_Palsa_N2_2 | ecosystem: Environmental > Terrestrial > Soil > Palsa > Peat permafrost | place: Sweden...
CCGTGAGCACAGTGAACGCCCACAATCCGCCGTATGATGCTTCGATCATCATCGTGTCGTTCAATACACGGGTGATTCTGCGTGAGTGCCTGGAGTCTGTGCTGCGGGAGTCGGCGGGTTTGCGGGTTGAGATTTTTATTGTGGACAATCATTCGTCGGATGGTTCGGCAGAGATGGTGGAGAGTGAGTTTCCGCAGGTTCGGCTGATTCGGAGCGAGGTGAACCTGGGGTTTGGGTCGGCCAATAATGTGGCGCTGGAGCAGGCGCAGGGGAAATACTTTGTGCTGCTGAACTCGGATGCGTTCTTTGAGCCGAATGCGCTGAGGTTGGCGATCCAACATATGGACGAGACGCCGGGGTGTGGGCTTGGGGGTGGATTGCTGGTTGGGCGGGATGGGGCGTGGCAGCCTTCGGCGCGGACGTTTCATTCGATAGCGGGCGATTTGATCGTGATGACGGGGTTGGCGGGAAAGTTTCCGAAGTCGAAGGTGTTTGGAGCGTTTGACCGGACGTGGGCGGACAAGAGCGAAGCGGCGTCGGTGGATTGGGTTCCCGGGGCTTTTTCTATTATTCGGCCGGAGGCTATCCGCAAGGTTGGGAGCTTCGATCCGGCGTTCTTTCTTTATTACGAAGAGGTGGACCTCTGTAAGCGGATCAAGGGTGCGGGATACAGCATCTGGTACTGGCCGGATATTGTGATTGTTCATATCGGAGGCGAGTCTTCGCGGCAGTTGAAGAGTTTGGAGTTTTCGTCGCAGGCGGCGCAGGTGGTTCTGTGGAGGATGCGCAGTACGCTGCTGTACTACCGGAAGCACCATGGGTGGCAGGCGTGGCTGGCGAAGTGGGTTGAGACGACGATGGCGAGGATTACGGTGATGCGGAATCGGCTTAGCGGCGATCCGCAGAGGCGCGAGCGTGGGAAGCGCTATGAGACGCTGATTGCGCTGATGAACCAGGCGTGGAAGGATACGCGCGGAGGGCGGATTTCGCCGCCAAGGCCATGGTGAACCAGCAACCAAAGCGGAGTGGGTGGATGAAGAGCCTGGCGCTGCTGCCGTTTCGTGCGTGGTACTTCGTGACGTCGAAGATGCGGAGAGGTGTGCGGCATCTGAATGCTTACGCTCATCTTGCCAACCGGCTGAAGACCAGGCTGCCGATGTCTGTGGTTGTGCTGGGGCGAGTGTCTGTGGATGGTACGGGGGATGTCGAGATTGGGGAAGATTGCTATTTTTATCCGGATGTTTTTTTTGAGACAGAGGCGAGTGGCAGGATCGTGCTGGGGCAGGGCGTTGTGATTAATCGTGGGACACACCTGGTGGCGATGGCGGGAATTACGATTGGGCGCGGCACGATGATTGGAGAGTATACGAGCATCCGAGATGCTAACCATAAGAGAGTGGAGGGGACTGCGCTTCGCGATTCGGGGCATGAGGCGAGGCCGATTGTGGTGGGCGAAGAGGTGTGGATTGGGCGTGGGGTTACGGTGGTTGGCGGGGTGACGATCGGCGATGGGGCGACTGTTGGAGCGAATGCTGTTGTGACGCATGATGTTCCGGCTAATACGACGGTGGTGGGTGTGCCGGCGAGGCCGATTCAGAGATCGTGAACTGGTGTTAAGGCACGGTTTGAGGAGTGGGAGCAGCCTTGATCGGGTGATCGACATTCTATATAGTCAACCGTACTGCGGATAGCAACCTCCGACTGAGACACCTGTGACCCTTCTTATCGTTGACGACGATCAAACAGTACAGGCGAAGCTGCGGGGCTGGCTTCAGCAGAATGGCCACATCGTTATCTGCGCTCCGAGTGAGAGCGTCAATCCGACGATGCTGCGCGAGACTGAGTTCGACATCATATTGTGCAACTGGCATCTTGAGACGATAAGCGGCAGCGAGTTGTGCCGGCTTATTCGCCAGGACTCTACGTATCACTACATTCTTGTGTATGTTGCCGATAACAGCGATCTGAACTTTACCGAGTGCACGGACGCGGGTGCGGATGATGTGCTGAGTAGCCCGCTGAGCGCGGCGCAGTTGCAGGTGCGAGTGCTGGCAGGGGAGCGGACGCTGCACCTTCAGCAGGCGTTTGCGGAACAGAATGCCGCGCATAAGGCGTTGAACGAGAAGCTGGATATGGCCTACCAGGCGTTGTATGCCGAGTTGGAGGCCGCGTCTGAGTTGGCGCTTAGCCTGCTTCCAACGGTGTCTGATATTCATCCGCACTACAGCCTGGATTGGCTGGTGCTGCCGAGTAGCTTTCTGGCCGGCGATAACCTGAACTACTTCATCATGCAGGAGCGGTATCTGATTTTTTACCACCTGGATGTGGCGGGACATGGGATTCCTTCGGCGCTGCTTTCGGTGACGCTGAACCAGTTGCTTTCTCCGCAGCCGGGAAGCCCGATGGTGCGGTTCGATCCTCAGCTTGAACTGAAGCGCATTGTGCCGCCGGTTGAGGTGGTGAGCGAGTTGAATCGGCGGTTCCAGCCGCAGGGCGATGGCTACTTCACGATGATCTATGCGGTGCTGGATACGGAGACGCATGAGATACGGTTCTGCCAGGCGGGACATCCGAGCCCGATAAAGATTAGCGCTGACGGAGTGGCTACGGAGGTTGGCGATGGCGGATTTCCGGTTGGGCTGTGGCCTGATATGACCTATGAGGAGACGCGCACGACGTTGTTTCCGGGTGAGCGGCTGGTGCTGTACTCCGATGGGATTATTGCGTGCGTGAATGCGGAGGACGAGCCGTACTCCCTGGAGCAGATGAAAGATGTGATCAAGGGAATGACCGGCAAGCCTTTGAAGGATGTTCTCCAGGCGGTGCAGGCGGATCTAGAGAGGTGGAGCCAGGGACGGGATTATCCTGACGACATCTCGTTGCTGATACTTGAGTGCAAGTAATGAATTTTGCCGGATGCTGAAGGTGTCTTAATTGCCAGACGAAGCGACATTGACGATAGCCCTTGAGATCGAGAGCAGGCTGGACCAGGTCCGGCTGATTCGTGCCGCGATGACCGGCGCGCTGGATCATCTTGGGGTTGTTGAGTCCGACGTTATAGCGCTGGAGCTGGCTGTTACGGAGATCGTGAACAATGCCGTTGAGCATGGTTATGCCGGGGTGGGCGATCAGCTGATCAAGGTGCGAATTCAGTTGAGTGGAACTACCGTGCAGATTGAGGTGATCGACCAGGCTCGCCCATTTCCCGAAGCGGAACGGCATCGCATTATGGGCGAGGTAAACCCGCTGGATGATGCTGATGAAGATTGGTCGCCTCGTGGGCATGGCCTGCAGATTGTGCGCCAAATCGTCGACTCGATTGCTATCGAGAGCAATGATCGTCAAAATATTTTGAGGATCTGCAAGACGGTTGTGCTGAAGAGCTAGTGGAGCCTCAGGATGTTTTTTTCTTCGGGCTCTTCCGTGGCACGATCAGCCGCAGAAAGTACCTGGCAATGAGCAGAAGGTCGTGCTTGGGGCTTTGCTGGATGGTGTAGTAGGCATCGGCGAGGTAGAGCTGCATCTCATCGCCGGTGTCGATTGAAGTTGTGGCGGCCTCGGTGATGAGGCCGGCTTTGCCGGAGAGATAGATGGTGCGCCAATGCTCCTGCAAGGCTGCGACCTCTGATGCGGTTCGGGGGGGCAGGCCGACGAGATGCAATCTTCCGCGAGCCACGGCGTAGAGACCGGGCAGGAATTGTCGGAGGAAGGCGGGCCAGCCAGCCGGCCGATGGACCGACCAGGCGTCCGTACCTATGCAGAGCAGCGGATAGGTGCGGAGATCGCCGGGTTTTTCTTCGGCGGGGATGTGGATGGCCTGTAGAGAGGCGTAGCTCGCGCGGCGGACGAGGAAGTAATAGAGGATGGAGGCCAGCGTGAAGGGCAGAAAGAGGACGATGAGAAAGAGGGCAACGGCAGACTGAACGATGGTGCGGGTCCAACTGGTGCGGTAGGAACGGTCGAGGCGGCTGAGGAGAAAGTTCTCGGAGATATCGACGCTTGCGTCCAAGCGCACGTTTACCAATAAGTTTTGCGCGACGATGGACTGGTGCACTTCGAGCGATTCGCCGACGTAGCTTCCTTCGAAGACCAAGGCGTGGTCGATCATGGTGTTTGAATCGATGATGCAGTCGGCTCCGACGACCGCGTATGGGCCGACCCTGACGCCTCTGCTGATGCGGGTGTTGGCTCCGATGCAGACCGGCGGCACGAGGGTTGCGGAGGGATGGATGATTACATTGCGCGAGACCCAGACGCCCGGTTCACGCTCGGTGCCGCTGATGAGCAGGCCGTGGAGCTCTTTATCGAGAAGGCGGTTCTGGCTGCGCAGCAAGCCCGCGGGCGTGGAGAGATCGATCCAGTTGGTGGTGCTGATGGAGGTGGCGGCGTTCTGGGCGAGGAGCAGATCGAAGTGCCGGCGGAGCTCGGCGACGGTATAGTTCGAGAGCTCCTCGCTGATCTCGGACGGAGGCATGACCACTGTGCCTCCCCAGGTGTCTTCAAGGGCTTCGGTATCGAGCTGTTGGCTGGCCGCCTTCTCGAATTTGCCGTAGTAAAGGACGGGCTTTTCTAGCGCGGGGGTGCTGAACTCTACGCATGGATATTGCTCGGCGTGGATGAGGAGCCAGGGCTCTGTCTCCAGACCGGAGATGACCCTAAGCGATCGATAGGGATGATCGCGCTGCGCGGCAAGATGATAACGGAAGGTGCAACCCCAACGGTCGCCCGTGCCCAGCAGGCTTTCCACGCGCTCAGGGCCGTGACCGACGATGAGTTCGATGGAGGTGATGCCCTGGGTGACGAGCGATTCGACGATGTGTTGCAGGGCGGGACGATCGCCGAGAGGAAGGAGCGAAGGGGAGCGGTCTGCATCCAATCCGTGCATCCCTTCGAATGGGCCCGATAGAACGATGACTCCGATCATTCAGCGATGTCCTCAGGACGTTGCGATGGCTTTTGCCGCAGACGCTCCTGCAACACATGATAGAGGAACTCGAAATTGCCGAGGAAGTATCTTCGCCACATGCGTGCGGGCTCCTGGCAGAAGCGATAGAACCACTCCATGCCGAGCTCGCGGACCCAGGCGGGGGCGCGTGGGATGCGTCCGGAGTAGAAATCAAGCAGGCCGCCGACACCGATGAGGACTTTGACTCCCATGGCAGTGCGGTGCTGGGCGATCCACTTGTCCTGACGGGGAGAGCCGAGGGCGACTAGGAGGATCGCGGCTCCGGAGGCGGTGATCTCTTCCAGGACGCCGGGTTCTTCTTCGGGGGAAAAATAACCGTCCCTGATGCCGGAGATGACCAGATGTGGATAGTGGTCGGAGATCCACTTGCCGGCATCTTTGGCGACCCCGGGTTTGCCGCCGAGGAGGTAGAGGCCGAGGCCGGCTTCCTGTATAGCCGCGCAAAGGTAGGGAAGCATGTCCGTGCCGTTCACGTTCTCACGAACATTCTGGTCGAGCAGTGAGCCGGCCAGGCGTACGCCGATGCCATCGGCGAGGACAAGTTTGGCGTCGGTGATGGTTTTGAGGTAGTCCTTGTCGGCGAATGCGAGGTTGAAGCAGTCGGCGTTGACGAAGCAGACCTGTGAGGACTCTGCGGCCTGGGCGAGGGTTACGATCTGGGCCGAGGCTTCGGCCATGGTGAGGTTGTCGATGCGTACACCGAGGAATCTGATCTGCGAGGGTGCGTTGCCGGAACCGCTGCTGTACATGGCGGCTGGAATGGCGCGGACAGCGATTCCAACGTCGCCCCAGAAGTTGGATGTCTCTACGTATTCAAGATCGAGGTTGGCTTCGCTGCTGTGAGCGATGTTGGCGCGCTTTCGGATCCACCAGAGGCTTAGCAGGCCGGGACGGAGGTTATAGCGCTTCCAGGCGATTCTCTTCTCGGCGAAGTCCTCGCCGGGGGCGATGGGTCTTGGGCCAATGAAAGACATATCTCCTTTGAGCACGTTGAAGAGAGCGGGGAGCTGCTCTAACCAGGAGATGCTTTTTCCGGGGAAGGTGAACTGGTAGAGATTGAAGTGGGTTGCCCATCTGCCGAGGCGTACGTGCCGGGTGATGCCTCCGCCGGATAGCCGAGCGATGAGGAGGGCGATGATCCAGACAGGGCTGAGGAGGATGAGCAAGAGTGCGGAGAGGAAGATATCGAAGAGCCGGCGCAAGGTGTTGGCGGTGCGGCTGGCGAGACCCCAAGCGAAGGAGCGACGAAGACGCGCGCGCTTGCGGTGGCGAATGCCGTCAGCGGACAGGGCCCCATCCAGTTCCATGAGGAGTTCCTGCCTCACCGATAGGTTCTTCGCGCGCTGCTCCTGCTCGTAGTTGTCTACCGGCATTAGTAGGCTCCGCGGCCACTCAAAATTGCAGGGATCGTCTTGAGTAGCAGAGCAACATCGAGGAAGATACTGTGGCTGTCGATGTATTGAACATCGAGGGTGACCTGCTTATCGAAGGCGAGTTCGCTGCGACCGCTGACCTGCCAGATGCAGGTGAGGCCAGGTTTGACGTCGAGACGGCGTCGGTCCGCGAGGGTATAGCGGGCGACCTCGGAGGGGACTGGAGGCCGCGGTCCGACCAGGGACATATCCCCACGGAGGACGCACCAGAATTGGGGAAGCTCATCGATACTCAGCTTGCGGATAATGGCGCCGGTCTTCGTGATGCGGGGATCGCGCTTGAGCTTGAAGGTGATTCCGGCATCGCCGTGTTGATTGACCTTGAGGAGTTGCTTCTTGCGCTTCTCCGCATCCATCACCATGGAGCGGAACTTTGGAAAGCGGAATACCTGGCCCCACTGGCCTACGCGGTCCTGCCAGAAGAGCGGCGAGCCACCGTCCTCCAGCCAGATGGCGGCTGCAACCACCAGAAAGAGCGGCGAAAGCGCGAGGAGAGCCAGCAGGGCGACGACCACATCCATGGTGCGTTTGAGGAAGGTTGTGCCACCTACGATGACGATCCAACTGAATCTTTTGAAGCCGATGCGCAGGGACCTGAGCGGGCGAGGATCTGCGTAGTCGCGGTACAGCTCATCGACAAGAGCCTTGCGGCGCATGCCACTCTCGCGTTTTCCGGTCATCCTGTCCAAGCCAAGAACCTCATTCTTCTAAGCTTAGCCGCCAGAATGAAGTTAGCGGGGATGCTTAGAAATATCTGCTCAAATTGAGACTATTTCAGGCAAAGGTACGACAAAAAATCAGGGATTCCGTGGTCCTTTAGTAACCCTGCGGCGATTACCGTTGCCGCATGCCCGGGAACCTAGCGGTGGCCTATGAGGGCAGTGGTACTGGTTCTAAAGGGGTATCGACCCGGCAAGGCTGCTCTAGTAAACCTTTAGTTGCTTGCCGGAACAAGAGTATACTTCACTCAAACACACACGGAGAACTCGGGCAAGGATATGAATTCGTGGAGCCATGATATGAACGTTTTAAGTTCCCAGGAACAAGGTGTTTCCGTCGGCCAGGTTGATTCGAAGATGTTGGACGCAAGCACTGCGGGCGCTTTCCGCGATGCCGTCAAGCCTCTGCTGACCCAGGACGCCAGGGTTGTGTTGGATCTTTCGAAGGTCGAGTTCATCGATAGCAGTGGTTTGGGTGCGTTGGTCTCCTGCCTGCGCCAGGCTCACGCTATTGGTGGCGACATCAAACTGTTTGGGCTGGGCAAGTCTGCTCGCGCCTTGTTTGAGTTGGTGCGGATGCATCGTGTGTTTGAAGTGTTCAACGACGCGGACGAAGCGATTTCCTCCTACCGGCCCTAAACCAGCGCTGTGTGGCGGCAAGCGGTGAGACAAGAGGCTTGGACGATCCGATGATGAGCAACCAGCGATGCCGGATCGCCTATCTCGTTAGTAAATATCCAGATTTTTCCCATACATTTATTTTGCGCGAGGTCCTGGCGCTGCGGGAACGCGGTATCGAGATCGAGGTTGCCTCGATTAACGACTCGCCCGCTAAGAACCGCCTGACTCAGACGGAATGCGACGAAGCTGATCGCACGTTTTATGTGAAGCGCCTCGGTATTGCGGGTGCGCTGCGGGCCAAGCTGTGGATGCTGACCCATGGGCCGAGTGGCCTGGTTCGAGGTTTGGTCTTCGCGTTGAAGCTTGGGGGCGGCGATGTATCCGGTGGGTTGCGGTGTCTCTTCTATTACATGGAGGCGTTGATTCTTGCGCGGTGGATGAGCGAGCGTGGCCTGACGCATCTTCATGTTCACTTTGCTACGCCTGCGGCTACGGTTGCGCTGATCCTTACGCGGGTGGCGCCGGTGACGATCTCTATGACGGTGCATGGGCCTGATGAGTTTTACGATGTCAGCAGCTATCACCTGGCGGAGAAGGTTCGTGGGGCGAAGTTTGTTGTCTGCATCAGCTTTTTTGCGCAGAGCCAGTTGATGAAGCTGGTTCCGGGTAGTTATTGGACGAAGTTTGAGGTGGCTCGGCTTGGTGTGGATACGTCGAAGTTTGTGCCGCGGACCTTGCCGGCATCTGGTGGTGCGACGCAGATTCTGTGCGTGGGGCGGCTGGTTTCTTCAAAGGGACAACGGATTTTGATCGAGGCGGTGGCAAGGCTTCGCAAGGCTGGGCGTGAGGTGAAGCTGCAACTCGTTGGCGACGGCCCGGACCGCGTCGATCTGGAAGAGCTTGTGCGTGAGCTTGATCTTTCGCAGGCTGTGGCTTTTGCGGGTGTCGTGAATCAGGACAATATCGGCGCCTACTATCGGGATGCGGATATCTTTGCGCTGGCGAGTTTTGCGGAGGGTATTCCGGTGGTGCTGATGGAAGCGATGGCGATGGAGATTCCGTGCGTGGCGACGCGGATCACCGGGATACCGGAGTTGATTGAGGATGGCGTTAGTGGGCTGCTGGTCGCGCCGTCCGATGTTGATGGGATGGCGGCGGCCATTGAGCGGCTTATTACTTCGGCGGAGTTGTGCGAGTCGCTGGGCAAGGCGGGGCGGTTGCGCGTGCAGCAGCAATACGAGCTTGCGGGAAGCGCTGACAGGCTGAAGGAGATCTTTCTCAGCAGACTGGGGCGGGCAGAGTGATGTGGCGCCTCTTGGTGGATTGCTGGAGCGTTGTGACTGGGATGGCGGTCTGTGCCACGCTGCCTGGAAGTGTCGAGCTTTTTGGGTTGAGCCTTGCGGCGACCTTTCCGGTGAAGCGAACTGCGGCAAAGGAGGCGCAGGCTGCGTGGCGGGTTGCGATTGTGGTACCGGCGCACGATGAAGAGCTCAGTATTGCTAGCTGCGTTGGAAGCCTGCTTGCTGCGGAGCGGGGTGGGATGCAGGTTGCTGTCTACGTGATCGCCGATAACTGCACGGACAATACGGCGGCGCTTGCGGAAGCTGCCGGGGCGACTGTTCTGCGGCGGACCAATGACGCGGAACGAGGCAAGGGGTATGCGCTTCACTTTGCGTTTACACAACTGGAGCCGATGGCTGACTGCTTTCTCGTTGTCGATGCCGATACTTCGGTAGCGCCCAACTTTCTGCTGGCTGCTGCTGGTGCTCTGCGGGATGGTGCGGCGGCGGTGCAGGTACGGTACCTGGCGCGGAATGCTGAAGACAATACTCGCACCCGGCTGATGGCGCTGGCGCTGCGGGCTTTCAATGTTGTGCGGCCGCGTGGGCGGCAGAATCTTGGTCTCTCCGCGGGTATTCTCGGCAATGGCTTCGGTCTGCGACGGGAGACATTAGCAGCGGTGCCGTATCTGGCGTCTTCGGTGGTGGAAGACCTTGAGTATCACCTGTCGTTGGTGCGGTCGGGGCGGCGGGTGACCTTTGTGGATGAGACGGCGGTGTTTGGCGAGATGCCTGTGCGTGGCAAGGGCGTGGAGACGCAGCGGTCGCGGTGGGAGGGCGGCAGGCTGCGGATGCTGTATGACAGAGGCCCGGGGTTGCTGCGGGAAGTGCTCTCCGGCCGGCTTCGTTGTCTGGAGCCGCTGCTGGAGTTGCTGCTGCTGCCGTTGGCGTTCCATGTTGTTCTGCTTTTGGTCGCTGTGCTCTCGCCGCTGCCGATTGTGCGTGAACTGGCGCTTGCGGGATTCGCGGTGGTGCTGTTCCATCTTGTGGTGACGATTGTTGTCGGAAGAGGTGGCTGGCGCGATTTTGTTACGCTGGCGAGCGCTCCGTTCTATATTCTTTGGAAACTACTTCTTATTCCATCACTGCTTCGCAACGCGGGGTCGAACCATGCGTGGGTGAGAACAAGTCGGAACCAAGAGGATGATAGTGACTGAAACGGACAAGCGGCCCGATGTTTCCAGCGTGAGCGAAAGCGGAAAGGTGATTGTCCTCTGGAGAATGCTTGCGGTTCTCGGCGTCTTGCTGCTGGTGGGATTTCTGGTTGCGCCACATTTTTTCCAGGCGTCGGAAGATGCGATCATCCTCTTTCAGTACAGCGCGAACCTGGCTCATACCGGGGTGATCAGTTTTATTCCGCATGGGCCGCGTGCGGAAGGAGCCACGGATTTTCTTTGGATGGTCTTTCTCGCGGTCGGCCACTGGCTGGGTATCCCTTCGTATGGTTTGGCGGTTGCGAGTAGTGCTGTATGCGTCGTGCTGCTGGCGTTGGTGTTGGTGTTGGTGGCGAGGCAGCGGGTTAATGCCTGGAATATCTTTGCCGTGACAGGGCTGTTGCTGCTGGCACCACAGGCCTTCGCTGCGGAGGCGGGCTTCTCGGTCTTTGTCTTCGCGTTGTTCCTCGGGCTTATGGCCGCGGCGGCCTACCTGGAGAGCTACGGATGGGCGGTTGTCGCTGGGCTGTTGCTCTGCCTGGTGAGGCCGGATGGTGTGGTGTTTGCACTTCCGCTGCTTGGCGTCTGCCTATTTCGCGGCCGCGGAGTTGGTTCGCGAGTGTGGAAGCTGATCGTCGGATTTATTCTTCCCGGTCTCGCTTATTTTGTTTGGAGATGGCATTACTTTGGGCATCTTCTTCCGCTGCCGTTTTATGTGAAGTCGGACACGCCGCGCATCGCCGGGGTGCTGGTTCTGACGAGCTTAAGGGGACTGGCGCCGCCTTTGCTGGCGGCTGGTGCTATCGCCTGGATTGCGCTGCGTAAAGGGTTATTGGTTCGCCGCAATGTGTTGCTGTGGGGATCGCTGATCGTGCCGTCTTCGTTGTTCTATATGGCGATGCGGTTGGATCAAAATTACGCTAATCGCTTCTTCTTCTATCCGCTGGTTGTGATGGCTGTTCTGCTTGCGGGAAACTTTGAGAGCTTCCGGCTGCGGGCATGGAAGGTGATGTCGGCGAGCTTCTGTGTGTGGCTTGTGCTGCTGGGTTATTTCTGGATGAACTGGGCTGTTATCTATACGTTGGAGTATCCGCAGCCGCGTGTTGTTGCGGTTGCACAGGAGCTTGAGCAGCTGCCCGGCCGGGGGAGCATGATTGTGACGGAGAGTGGGGCCATCCCGTTCTACTCGCAGTGGGTTGCGTACGATCCGTGGGGGTTGAATACGGCCGAGTTTGCCACGCGGTTGATACAGCCGGCGGATGTTGCGGGCATCGGTCCTGATCTGGTTATCGTGCATCAGGACCTTGGAGCGCTGCCCTGTAAGGTGACGGAGGGTGATTTGGTGCCGTTCCGCAAGCGCAGTTGGGAGCACATGACGCAGAACGTGATCGCCGGGACGGATACTGCGCTCTACACGCAGTGGTTGCTGCCGGAGTACAACGACTACTACCGTAGCCATCCGCACAGGTGGAATGGGAGACTGCGTCCGGGTCAGTACGACTATCAGTGCTGGTTTATCCGCAATGCTTCGCCGCAGAGCGCGGCGGTGGTGGACATCCTGAGACGGCATGGCGGTGTGAGCGCGGCGGAGTATAAGAGAGAGCCTTAACACCCTCCGGCGACGGAATGAACTAACATACCCTCGTGAGCGCTACGCTGAACGGAACTTCCCAGGAGGGTGCTATCGCGCCGCCGCTGACTGCTGCGCGGCTGTCTGCGCTGCGGCATGACCTGCGCACGCCATTCAACCAGATCATCGGGTATACGGAGATGGTGGGTGAAGATGCGGAGGACTGCGGCGATGAGGCGCTCAACGAGCTGGCGTTGGCTGTTGCGGCAGCAGCGCATGCGACGCTGACGCTGTTGACGGAAGCGCTGGCGGGCGAGCCGGAGCAGATTACGCCGGAGTATCTGGCTGGTATGCGGATGCAGGTGCAGGAGCCGCTAGAAGTGTTGCGGAAGAGAGTTGCGGATTTGCGGGCTGTTGTGGAGGGTAGCTCGCTCGTGCCGGATGAGACGGTTGGGAATCTGGAGCATGTGGAATTGGCGTTCGGGACGCTTTGCTCGCTGGTTGAGGCTACTAGTCAGTGGCATCGGCATAGCGGTGAGGCTACGTTCTCGGTGGCGTTGCCGAGGGTTGAGGTTGCTGTGCTTCCGGCGGTAGTTGTGGAAGCTCCTGCGGTGCGTGTAGACGGGCAGAAGGGCACGATCCTGATCGTCGATGACCATATCGAGAACAGAGATCTGCTGCGGCAGCGGTTGGATCGTGAGGGGTTTGGGACAGCGGTTGCGGCAAATGGGCTGGATGCGTTGCAGATGCTGGAAGAGCAGCGGATCGACCTGGTGTTGCTGGATGTGCTGATGCCTGGAATGGATGGCATTGAGGTGCTGCAGCGGATTAAGGCGAGCGAGACGCTGAAGTCGATTCCGGTGATCATGATCTCGGCGCTGGATGAGATTGAGCGTGTGGTGCAGTGCATTGAGATGGGTGCGGAAGACTATCTGTCGAAGCCGTTCAATCCGGTGCTGCTGCGCGCTCGCATCGGGGTAACGCTGGAGCGGAAGCATCTGCGCGATGAGGAAGAGCATCAGCGGGCGGAGATGAAGGTGATGCTCGCGGAACTGGCGCAGGAGCGTAAGAATGCTCACGATCTGCTGCTGAATATTCTGCCGGAGAAGGTTGCGCAGGACCTGCAATCAGGGCATTCCGCGCCGATGTACTTTGAGGATTGCACGATCTGCTTTACGGACTTTGTCGGGTTTACGCTTTCGACCGAGAACATGGCTGCGGAGCTGGTTGTGCAAGAGCTTCATACTTTTTTCACAGCGTTCGACATGGTGATGGAGCGGTATGGGCTGGAGAAGTTGAAGACCATCGGCGACAGCTACATGTTTGCCAGCGGGTTGCCGAAGCGGCATCCGGCTAATCCAGTGAACGGGGTGCTGGCTGCGCTGGAGCTGCTGCATGAGACGCAGCGGTTGGGCGAGCGTGTGGATGCGCCGGGATGGACGCTGCGGATTGGGCTGCATACCGGGCCGGTGATTGCGGGTGTTGTGGGGATACGGAAGTTTGCGTTCGATATCTGGGGCGATTCGGTGAACTTTGCGTCGCGGATGGAGAGCTCGGGGACGCCGAACTGTATCAACATTTCGGAGCGGACGTATGCGCGGGTGAAGGATTTCTTCCAGTGCGAGCATCGCGGCAAGGTGATGACCAAGGACAAGCGCGAGGTGGATATGTACTTTGTTCGCGGGGTTCAGCCGCAGTTGGTGCAGGATGGGACGTTTGCGGCGTTTGCGCGGCGGTATCGGCTTTACTTTGCGGAGGAGCCGCCTTCGTTCCCGGAGTTTCTGCTGGGTGCGAAGGGGTAGGTGGCCGCCCCCTAATTTGTGGCGGTTCTAACCCAGGGCCTCCTGCCCCTACGAGCAAAAGTGCTCGTAGGGGACCCCGTTCGCCCTGGGCTGGGATATCGTCGCGCCGTTGGCGCTTGGAGAGGTGGCGAGAGGAAGTGTTGTGCGGATTGATGGGATGGGTGCCCTACTGATCGCGCAGATAGAACTCGACGCGAAAGCCGTCGGGATCGTTTAGCCAGATGTATTCCTTGCCGCCGTGCGGGTCGATT
>Ga0302313_10002196_pt1 | contig 13849 bp, 11 predicted proteins | sample III_Palsa_N2_2_FD_200454 | JGI IMG/M metagenome (GOLD analysis project Ga0302313, IMG submission 200454) | Peat permafrost microbial communities from Stordalen Mire near Abisko, Sweden - III_Palsa_N2_2 | ecosystem: Environmental > Terrestrial > Soil > Palsa > Peat permafrost | place: Sweden...
GCGTTGCCGTCGCAGGTGGCAGCGCTCGCGCCGGGAACCACGACGAAGGTGCAGGTCTGGCGCGACAAGGCTACGAAGGACCTGAGCGTGACCGTGGGTACGTTATCCGATGCCAAGACAGCGAGCGCGGGTGGCGGTGCCGACAAGGCCGATTCGGCATCGCAAGATGCACGGCTGGGTGTCGCGGTCCGGCCGCTGACGCCTGAAGAGAAGCAGAGCGCGTCGCTGTCGCGCGGTCTGCTCGTGCAACAGTCCGGCGGCGCGGCGGAAAGCGCGGGCATCCAGGCGGGCGACGTGATCCTGGCGGTCAACGGCCAGCCTGTCACGAGCGTGGAGCAATTGAAGACGATGGTGGATCACGCCGGCGACAGCATCGCGTTGCTGATCCAGCGCGACGATGCGCAGATCTTCGTACCGGTGGATCTGGGTTGATTGAACTCCGGCCGGTGCGGGAACAGGGCGGCTCACGGCATGCAGCACGCGCCGCCCTGGAAAAATAGGGTGGGATGCAGGCACGAACTGTGCTCATACCTTCTTTCCCGAACCGCTTTGGCCCGACTGCCTGAAACAAACGCGTGCTGGACGGCGGGAGACAAGCGGAACGCCGATGAAGGCGTCTGAAGTCCATAAGGAGCTGATCACGATGACCAAGACGACTAAAGCAGCGATTGAAGCAACTACCGAGGCAAACACAGGCGCGTTGACTAAACACAGCCGGCCTGCCGTGAGGAAAGCGTCCATTGCCGTGCTGGCGGCCGTGATGACGTTCGGAATGGCCGGAGGCGCGTTCGCCCAGGCCTCGGGTGGCGGAACGAGCGACATGAGCAGCGCCGGCAATACGAACGGCGGCGGGCTGCCGCAGATCCAGACGCAGGGCGACGTGTCGTTCACGTCCGGCGGCGTAGGGTTGGATGAATCGCACGCGCTGATTCGCGAGCAGGCGCATTGGCCGCTGTCGTTGCGTTTCACGGGGCCGACGTCGGACTATCTCTCTGACGTCCACGTGCGGATTGCCGATGCAAAGAACACCGAGGTGCTCAAGACCGACGCGATGGGCCCGTACATGCTGGTGAAGCTGCCCCCGGGCCACTACACGGTCTATGCCCGCTACAAGGATTCGGAAAAGAAGCAAGGGGTGACGGTGGCCGGCAACGGAAAGGCGAAGGCTGATTTCCACTGGTCCATGCAGTAAGCGTTCAAGCACCATCGAACGCACCATGCGCCGCGGTGAGCCACCGTTCGCAAAACCGCATATGAAACAAAGGACTGCGGCGATGCTTTAAAAGTGGCCCACGGTGTGGCGCAGGTGCCAAAGACGTCAGCGGTGCTTGCACAAGCACCCCGAAGTTGTCTCATAATGAAAGCCACGGGTCCCGGAAAACCCGTGGTTTTTTTATGTCGCTGCTGCAAACGCGGCGGTGGCCGTTTCGTCTTTTTGGTACCGGGAGCGCGCGATGAGCACCGACACCCATCACATTGAGATCTCGCTGAATACGCGACGCCATCGCGTGATTCATCAGGGCGTGACGTTTGCCGACACCCGCGCGGCTTTGACGGTGATCGAAACGGGCCACGATCCGGTGCATTATTTCCCGCGTGCCGACGTCAATCTGGCGCGCCTCTCGAAATCCACGCACACCTCACATTGTCCTTACAAAGGCGATGCTACGTACTACCATCTGCTGACGGAGGACGGTCCCGTCGAAAATGCCGCCTGGAGCTACGAGCAGCCGAACGAAGGCGTCACGCAAATAAAAAATTACCTGGCGTTTTATCCGTCGCGGATCGATCGTATCGACGAGACGGCGGGTACCTGAAACACCAGGTCGAAATTAAAACAATGGGCGCCTGCGACAGTCAACTTGCATGGGACCAGAGTAAGCGCTAAAGCGCCAACTCTGGTCGACACAACGGGAGGGCCCGATGGAAGTAGCCGATGCGTTACGCATTCCGCTCGAACCCGCTCAGGTGCGCGAGGCGTTGGGCGATCTTGCGCTGGTGCGCGCGAGTATCGATAACTGCGAATCGCTGGTGCGCCTGGCCGGTGGCGAATACACGTTGAGGTTGACGGTGCCGCTTGGCGCGCTGCGGGCGCACTACACGATCCGGGCACACGTTGCCGACGCTACCCGTTTGCCGCGCCATGACGGCCAATCCGGCGATGTCGACGCGCAAACTCTCAGTTTCAAAGCACGTGGCGAAGGCGTGGGATCGTTGCGCGGACAAATTGCGGTGGCGCTGATTCCGGACGCGAACGGCACATCGACGTGGATTGAATACACCGTCTGGGCGACGCTCACCGGGCCGCTGGCGGGTTTGCCGGCACGCCAGATCGAAAACTCGCTGCGTGAAGTCGCCGACGATTTTTTTATCGAATTCTGCGAAGTCGTGCGCGCGAAGCATGGCCAGCCATCTGCGGTTGTGCCCGGACCGGCTGTTTCGCGCCGCCATGTGTTCTTGCGGCCGATTTCCATGTCGGCGGCGTTTGCCCGGCACGCGACCCCGGCGACGCAAAAATCGCGCGCGGCGGCGACGGCCGATGCGATTGGCGGCGTATTGCGCCACCGGCTTCCCGGTCATGCGCCTCGACATCCGCATCCGCACAGCCTGCCTGCCTGGGCGTGGGCCGCGCTGATCTGCTGTGTCGCCGTGTTCCTGTTTCTCGCGCAGCGCTACGGTCTGCGATAGCGCCGTGTGCGCTTTCGGCTGACTCGCCTACAGGGGTTCGCCGGGACGCAGCAGCATGTGGGGGCTGTAGCGCATGACGTCGAAACAGGAATCGATCAGGCGTTCGGCATCATTCTTGAGGTCGATGCTCTCAGGCCACATCAGCGAGTCGTAGAGAATGCCGGTGAAGAGCGCGTGCAGGATGGTAGTGGCATGGCGCGTATCGAGCAAAGCCGGCAACTGGCCTTTATCAACTGCATTGCGCAATCCGCGCTCGATCTTCTCTTTCCCCTCGCGCATGTTCGTCTGATGCCGCTCGCGCACCGGCCCCATGTCTTCCACGAACTCACACTTTAGAAACAGGATGTCGAATACGCGCCGGCGCTGCTCGTCGAGCGCGATATTGCGCATGCACCAGATGAAGATGTCGCGGATCCGGCCGAGCGGATCGGCCTCCCTGGTGTCGAGCGTTGCTTCTACCAGTTCATCAAGCGGTAACAGGCTGCGGTCGAACATGGCGGTAAACAAGTCGCCCTTGTTCGCGAAATGCCAATAGATTGCGCCGCGCGTAACGCCGGCTTCCAGCGCGATGTCGGCTAGTGTGGTGCGCGAAACGCCTTTCTCGAAAAAAACCCGTTCTGCCGCATCGAGAATACTATTGCGCGTCTCTGCCGCTTCTTCCTTGGTTCGTCTGACCATTATTTCGTGGGTTCCAGCTAGCCTTCCCAGGCGCCATAAATGCGCCGTCTTACATTGCACTGCAGCGACGTCAACCATTTGTTCATCGCTCGCCAGCCCTTCGAGACGATTTCCCTCGCACTGCTCTTGTTCACGTACGATCGTCTCTTTTACGTTCGTTCATGAATGTATATACAATACCATCCGTCCAACGATAGCCCAAGTAGCACTGACCGGTTAATATCCGACACAGCTTTCATTCCACCGTCCGTCCGCGTGGCCCATCCCAAGGCCGTTGTCAGCGGCAGCCGTCCACAGAGGCGGCTCCCGGCGTGGAGGACGAATGATGGTCGGGGCACTGGTTTTTGCGCCCATTGGCTACTGGTAAGCGTCTCCAGACGCTCGTAGCGGCCCGCCCGTAGAAGGCGGCCGCGCACTTATTTCAATCTCAGTCTTTGACAGAGGTCGCTCCATGCGCGTCGAACGGGTTCCATTCCGCTTAATCAGTGCCGCGACGGCTGCCGTGATTCTTGCAGCCTGCGGACAAAAACCATCAGCACCGCCGCCCCAGACACCCGAAGTCGGGGTCATCACTATTCAACCCACCACCGTTCCTGTCGTGAGCGAATTGCCTGGCCGCACGAGCGCATTTCTCGTCGCCCAGGTTCGTGCACGGGTCGACGGCATCGTGCTGCGCCGTGAGTTCACCGAAGGCGCGGACGTGAAGGCCGGCCAGCGGCTCTACAAGATTGATCCGGCGCCGTACATCGCAGCGCTGAATACCGCCAAGGCAACGCTCGCCAAGGCGCAAGCCAACGTGGTCACGCAGAACGCCCTCGCGGCGCGCTACAAGATCCTGGTCGCGGCGAACGCGGTCAGCAAGCAGGACTACGACAACGCCGTGTCGACCCAAGGGCAAGCCGTGGCCGACGTCGCCTCGGGTAAAGCGGCTGTCGACACCGCGCAGATCAACCTCGGTTATACCGACGTAGTGTCACCTATCACGGGCCGCACGGGTTTGTCGCAGGTCACGCCGGGTGCTTACGTGCAGGCTAGCGCCGCCACGTTGCTCACCACGGTTCAACAGCTCGATCCGGTCTATGTCGACCTGACGCAATCGAGCGTGGACGGTCTGAAGCTGCGCCGCGACATTCAGGAAGGTCGCTTGCAGACCAGCGGCGCCAACGCCGCCAAGGTCACGCTGATCCTGGAAGACGGCCGCACGTATACGGAATCGGGCAAGCTGCAGTTCTCCGACGTGAGCGTGGATCAGGGCACCGGTTCCGTCACGGTGCGCGCGATTTTCCCGAACAAGGACCGCGTGCTGCTGCCGGGCATGTTCGTGCGCGCTCGTATTGACGAAGGCGTGAACGACAAGGCGCTGGTGGTCCCGCAAGTCGGCGTGACGCATGACCAGAAGGGCCAGCCGACGGCGCTGGTGGTCGGTCCGGACAACAAGGTGGCGTTGCGTCAGCTGGTGACGTCGGGTACCTACGGCGACAAGTGGGTAGTGGATAGCGGCCTGAACGCGGGTGATCGCGTGATCGTGCAGGGTACGGAGAAAGCGCGCCCAGGTTCGACCGTCAAGCCAGTCGACGCGCAGCTTCCGGCCGACGCGGCTCAAGCGGCATCCGGTGCTGCTCCGGGCGCGGCGTCAGGTGCAGCTCCGGCGGCAGCGGACGCTGGCGCAAGCGGCGCGGCGGCTTCGAGCAATCCGGCACCCGCATCCGCGGCATCAGGCGCGTAGTCAGGCGCACTAAAAGGGAGCCTGTTTCATGGCAAAGTTCTTTATCGATCGCCCGATTTTTGCGTGGGTGATCGCCATTATTCTGATGCTGTCGGGGATCGCTTCGATCTTCACTTTGCCGGTCGCGCAGTATCCGACGATCGCGCCTCCGGCCATTCAGATCAGTGCTACGTACCCGGGTGCGTCCGCCAGCACGGTGGAAAACACGGTAACGCAGGTGATCGAGCAGCAGATGAGCGGCCTCGATCACTTGCTCTACCTGTCTTCCACCAGTGATGACTCCGGCACGGCCACCATTACGCTGACATTCGCGGCCGGCACGAATCCGGACATCGCGCAGGTGCAGGTGCAGAACAAGCTGCAACTCGCGACGCCGCTCTTGCCGCAAGCCGTTCAGCAGCTCGGCTCCAAGGTGACGAAGTCGAGCAGCAGCTTCTTGATGGTGATGGCGTTCGTTTCCACAGACGGCAGCATGGGTCGTTACGACCTCGCTAACTACGTGGCGTCGAAGGTCGAAGATCCGATCAGCCGTATTGACGGGGTGGGTACGGTGACGTTGTTCGGCTCGCAATTCGCCATGCGGATCTGGCTGGATGCAACCAAGCTGAACAACTACGCGTTGACGCCACTCGATGTGACGAACGCCGTCGCCGCACAGAACGTGCAGGTGGCAGGCGGCGGTTTGGGCGGCACACCAGCTGTGCCGGGCCAGATGCTGCAGGCAACCATTACGGAAGCCACGCTGCTGCAAACGCCTGAGCAGTTCGGCAACATCCTGCTGAAGGTGAATCAGGATGGCTCGCAAGTGCGGCTGAAGGACGTGTCGCGCATTGAGCTGGGCGGTGAGAACTACAACTTCGACACGAAATACAACGGTCAGCCGACCGCCGGTTTCGGTATTCAGCTCGCCACGGGCGCCAACGCGCTGAACACGGCGAAGGCCGTCCGCGCGAAGATCGACGATCTGTCGAAGTACTTCCCGCCGGGCCTGGTCGTGAAGTATCCGTACGACACCACGCCGTTCGTGAAGCTGTCTATTGAAGAAGTGGTCAAGACGCTGATCGAAGGGATCGTGCTGGTGTTCCTGGTGATGTACCTGTTCCTGCAGAATCTGCGGGCCACGCTGATTCCGACCATCGCCGTGCCGGTCGTGCTGCTGGGTACCTTCGCGGTCATGGGGCTGGTGGGTTTCTCCATCAATACGCTCTCCATGTTCGGGCTGGTGCTCGCCATCGGCTTGCTGGTGGACGATGCAATCGTGGTGGTGGAAAACGTCGAGCGGGTGATGGCCGAGGAGGGACTCTCTCCGAGGGACGCCACCCGCAAGGCGATGGACCAGATTACCGGCGCGCTGGTCGGCGTGGCGCTCGTGCTGTCGGCCGTGTTCGTGCCGGTGGCGTTCTCGGGCGGTTCGGTGGGCGCGATCTACCGGCAGTTTTCGCTGACCATCGTCGCGGCCATGATCTTGTCCGTGCTGACCGCGTTGATTTTGACGCCGGCATTGTGCGCGACGCTCCTGAAGCCCATCGAGAAGGGTCATCACGACGAGAAGAAGGGGTTCTTTGGCTGGTTCAACCGCACGTTCGCGAAGAGCCAGGACAAGTACCACAGCGGCGTGGAGCACGTGATCAAGCGCTCCGGGCGCTGGCTCATCATCTATCTGGTGGTGATCGTGGCGGTGGGTTTCCTGTTCGTCCGCCTGCCGAAGTCGTTCTTGCCTGACGAAGACCAGGGCACGATGTTCGTGCTTGTCCAGGCGCCGGCGGGTTCGACCCAGGAGCGCACGGCCAAGGTGCTTGCCGACGTAACCAACTGGCTGCTGACGGACCAGAAGGACATCGTGGAAGCGGTCTTTACGGTGAACGGCTTCAGCTTCGCGGGCCGCGGCCAGAACTCGGGCCTCGTGTTCGTGCGGATGAAGGATTACGGGCTGCGGCAACGCGCGGACCAGAAGGTGGGCGCGCTGGTCGGACGGATGTTCGGGCACTTCGCCGGCTATAAGGACGCGATGATCTTCCCGGTCAACCCGCCGTCCATTCCGGAACTGGGCACGGCTTCGGGCTTCGACTTCGAGCTGGAGGATCGCTCGGGTCTCGGTCACGCGAAGCTGATGGAAGCGCGCAACATGTTGCTCGGCATGGCGTCGAAAGATCCCACGCTCGCGCAGGTTCGTCCTAACGGCCTGAACGACACGCCGCAGTTCAAGGTGAACGTCGATCGCGAGAAGGCGAACGCGCTGGGTCTGTCGCCTGCGACCATCGACCAGGTGTTCTCGATCGCGTGGGCTTCGTCGTACGTGAACAACTTCCTGGACGTCGATAACCGGATCAAGAAGGTCTACGTACAGGGCGACGCGCAGTTCCGCATGAACCCGGAAGACCTGAACAAGTGGTACGTGCGCAATACCGCCGGCGCGATGGTTCCGTTCGGTGCATTCGGTACCGGCGAATGGATCTACGGTTCGCCGAAGCTGGAACGCTACAACGGTATTTCCGCGGTGGAAATCCAGGGTGCGGCCGCGCCGGGCAAGTCGACGGGTCAGGCCATGCAGGCTATTGAAGCGATCGCGGCGAAGTTGCCGGCGGGTATTGGTTACGAGTGGACAGGTTTGTCGCTGCAGGAACGCCAGTCGGGTTCGCAGGCGCCGATCTTGTACGGCATCTCGATCCTCGTCGTGTTCTTGTGTCTTGCTGCGTTGTACGAAAGCTGGTCGATTCCGTTCTCGGTGATCATGGTCGTGCCGCTCGGTATTTTGGGCGCCTTGCTCGCGGCTACCTTGCGCGGGCTTGAAAACGACGTGTTCTTCCAGGTCGGCTTGCTGACGACGGTGGGGTTGTCGGCGAAGAACGCCATTTTGATCGTGGAATTCGCACGCGATTTGCGCAGTCAGGGCCGGACCACGGTGGAAGCGGCAATGGAAGCGGCGCGCCAGCGGTTGCGCCCGATTCTGATGACGTCGCTGGCATTTATTCTCGGCGTGTTGCCGCTTGCAGTGAGTAACGGCGCGGGTTCATCGAGCCAGCACGCCATTGGTACGGGCGTGATCGGCGGGATGTTGACGGCGACTTTCCTGGCAATTTTCATGATCCCGATGTTCTTTGTGGTGATCAGCAAAATCAGCCACGACAAGGGTACGCCGCAGCATGGCCACGACGGCGATAGCAACGGCGGCAATGGTGACCACGGCGGCACGGCTACCCCGGCCAAGGAAGGACATTGAGATGCTAAAACACTCCTTGATGGCGGCAGCGGTCGCGCTTTTCGCGGCTGGCTGCACGATGGCGCCGAAGTATGAGCGCCCGGCGGCGCCCGTCGACCAGACGTTCCCGACGGGCGGCATTTACGACAAGCAACCGGACGGAGCATCGTCGGCTTCGCCAAACGCCTCGGCGCAAGCGAAGCCGGCGGTGGACATCGGCTGGCGCGATTTCTTCGCCGATGCACGCTTGCAGCAGATCGTTGCAATCGCGCTGAAGAACAACCGCGACCTGCGCGTGTCCATGCTCAACGTGGCAGCAGCGCGCTCGCAGTATCAGATCACGCGTGCCGAGTTGCTGCCCACGCTCGACGCAGTTGGGTCGCAGACGAAGTCGCGGACGCCGAGGGATCTGTCGTTGTTTAACCAGACGATCTCGAACCAGTATTCGGTCGGGGTGAATGCGTCCTGGGAAATCGACTTCTTCGGGCGGATCCAGAGCTTGAAGGATCAGGCGCTCGAGCAGTATTTCGCGTTGGCGGAAACACGCAAGGCGGCGGAAATCTCGCTGGTGTCGCAAGTTGCCGACCAGTATTTGACGATGCTCTCGGACGACGATCAGCTCACGGTCACGCGCAATACGTTGAAGACGGCGGACGAGTCGTATCGGATCACGAAGCTGCAATTCGATAACGGCGTGGGCACCGAACTCGACGTGCGTCAGTCAGAAGGTATTCAGCAACAGGCCGCCGCTAACCTGCAGTCGCAATTGCGTCTGCGGGCGCAGGCCGAGAATGCGCTGGTGCTGTTGATCGGCGAACCGTTGCCGGCAGATTTGCCGCCGGGCTTGCCGCTCGACAGCCAGAACCTGCTCACCGATATCCCCGCCGGGCTGCCTTCGGACCTGCTGACGCGGCGTCCGGATATTGTGTCGGCGGAGCATTCGCTGCTCGCGGCGAACGCGAACATTGGTGCGGCGCGTGCGGCGTTTTTCCCGAAGATTTCGCTGACGGGTAGCTTCGGGACGTTGGCGCCTTCGCTTGGTACGTTGTTCAAGCCGGGTTCGGCGGCGTGGTCGTTCGCACCGCAAATCTCGATTCCGATTTTCGAGGGCGGCACGAACCTGGCCAACCTGGATCTGGCTCAGATCCAGAAGCGCATCGAGATCGCGAATTACGAGAAGGCGATCCAGACCGCGTTCCGCGAAGTGGCGGACGGACTGGCGGCGCGCGGCACTTACGACGAGCAGATCAAGGCGCTCGAGCGTTACGTGAAGTCGCAGGCTCGCGGGCTGGAGCTGTCGGATATGCGATATCGCAACGGCGTGGACAACTATCTGAGCGTGCTGACGGCGCAGACGAACCTGTACACGGCGCAGCAGTTGCTGATCACGGCGCGGCTGAACCGGGCGACGAATCTCGTCGATTTGTATCGTGAGCTGGGCGGCGGCTGGGTCGAGCATGCGGGCGATCAGCCACGTCCTTCGGATGCAATGCCGAATTACCGCGATATCGGCACGCCGACGGCGGCTGTTGCGCCTGCGGCTTCCGGTACGACGGTCAGCTCGGCTTCGACGGGTCCTGCGAAGCTGGTGCCGGTGCAGCATCTGATGCCGGCGGCGAAGCCCCAGGTTGATGCCGACGGGAAAGCAGTGGGATCGGCGGGATAAAGTTGTAGGTGGTTCAGATGTTGAAAAACCGCAGCCTTTTGGGGCTGCGGTTTTTTTAATTCTCTCAGGTTTGCACTAATAGCGATTCGACGATTTGGCGCAACCCGTCTCAGTGCTCGACCTTCGCCGTCCCATCAAAATCCCTTCCGGCATGACGGATCGCACACGTCGCTTCGCGTTCCTTCTTCACCCCGTTGAACACGATATTCAGCAGCACCGCCGACACCGATGCCAGCAAGATCCCGCTATGCAGAATCGGTTCCAGCGCATGCGGTAACTGCGAGAAGAACTTCGGCGCGACGACCGGCACGAGTCCCAGGCCGATACTCACCGCGACGATAAACAGATTGTGGTGGTTCTTGACGAAGTCGACCTTCGACAGCACCTTGATCCCGTTCGCGGCGACCATGCCGAACATGACAATGCCTGCGCCACCAAGCACGAACGGCGGCACTGACGCCACCACCTGCGCCATCTTCGGAAACAGTCCAAGCGCCACGAGGATCACGCCGCCGGTCGCACAAACGAAGCGGCTCTTCACACCCGTTACACCAATCAGCCCGACGTTTTGCGAGAACGACGTATGCGGAAACGAGTTGAAGATCCCGCCAATCAGCGTGCCCAATCCATCGACCCGCAGTCCGCGCACCAGCGCATCCTGATCGACGGGACGCTCGACCATGTCGCCGACGGCCAGGAACATGCCCGTCGATTCGATGAACGTCACGAACATGACGATAATCATGGTTGCAATGGAAAGCGGGTCGAAGTGCGGCAGGCCGAAGTGAAACGGCAGCACGATGCCGACCCACGGCGCGTTCGTCACGCCGTTGAGATCGACGCGTCCAAGCGACATAGCAATCCCGAACCCCGCCACGATGCCCAGCAGCACGGAAATATTCGCGATAAACCCGCGTGCAAACTTGTTGATCATCAGGATCAGCGTGAGCACGACAAGCGCCAGCAGCAGATAAACCGGATTGCCGTACTCAGGATTACCAACACCGCCGGCGGCCCAGTTGATGCCCACGCCCATCAGCGACAAACCGATCACCGCGATCACCGTGCCGACCACCACGGGTGGGAAGAATCGCAGCAACTTTCCGATCATCGGTGCGAGGAAAATCCCCACGATACCCGCCGCGATCGTCGCGCCGAATACATCGAGAATACCGAGCCCCGGATTCGTGCCGATAGCAACCATTGGCCCGACGGCGGCGAACGTGCAGCCCATGATGACCGGCAAGCGGATGCCGAAGATCCAAAGACCTAATGTCTGGATAAGGGTCGCGACGCCGCACGAGAACAAATCGGCGCTGATGAGGAACGCGATCTGGTCTTTCGGCAGCTTGAGCGCGGCGCCGAGAATCAGCGGGACCGCGACGGCGCCTGCGTACATCACGAGTACATGCTGAATGCCTAGCGTAAGCAACTGGGCGGCGGGTAACCGTTCGTCGCACGGATGAACCTGGTTTGATGCCATGTCGTCTCTGTCTCCAATTTTGATCCGAGCGTGTCCCTCGAATTAGTGATCCAAGGTACGTGGCGCAAAAAGCGAGAACAAGTCGACGTTGGCGTATGGCCCCCTTAGCCGCGCTGATATGCCGCGAGTGCCTTAATATCGCGTCTGGCGCCGTGAAGCCATGGCTGGCGGGCGAAGGACGATTTGCGTCGCGCCTGGCAGCGCATCCGGATACCAGCCGTGGTTATGATGGTTATCTGCCGTACCGCATAGTCTGTTTTCCAGAGGCGCGGCGCGGGCAGCGGGTAAACCCGTCGCAACCCGTTTTCACCGCTTACTTTTTCTACGAATCTCCATGCGATTTCTTGGCATCGATCTGGGCACGGCATCGTTGAAACTCGCTATCGTCGATGAAGACGGTCACGAACGTGCGTTCGCGAGCGCCGCGTACGCAGTCACGACGCCGTTTCCCGGTTGGGCCGAAACGCCCGTGGAATCCTGGTGGAATGCGTTGCGCGATGCCGCCGCACGCTTACCCGCCCATGAGCGCGAGCAGGTGAACGCAATCGGTTTCTCAGGGCAGATGCACGGCGTCGTAGTCACCGACGAGCACAACCAGGCGCTGCGTCCCGCGATGTTATGGCCCGATACCCGCGCGCTCGATTTGCTCGACGCCTGGGGCCCACCGCAAGCGAATCCCGTTGCGCCCGGCATGGCGGGTCCGCTGCTGCGCTGGCTCGCGGTAAATGAGCCCGCAGTGATGAGCAAGACGCGCTGGGCGTTGCAGCCGAAGGACTGGCTGCGCACGGCGTTGGGCGGCGAAGTGTGCACTGATCCGTCGGACGCGTGCGCCACCGCGCTCGCCGCACCTTCGGGCGTGTGGGACGACGCGTTCATCGCGGAAATCGGGCTGCGGCGCGAGTGGTTCGCGCCACTCGCGCCATCATATGCAGCGGCCGGCACGTTGAACGCCGAGGGCGCAACATTGCTCGGCCTGCGCGCGGGGATCGTGCTGGCTGTGGGGGCGGGCGACACCGCTTGCGCCGCGCTCGGCAGCGGTCTTTTTGCCGATGGCGACGCGTTGCTGACCACCGGCAGCGGTGGCCAGATCGTGGTGGTGTCTGCCGATCAGCCGGCCTCTGTCATCGGCCTGCACGCGTATCGTGCGGCGACTGACCAGTGGTATCGGATGGCTGCGATGCAGAACGTGGGCGTGGCGCTCGAAGCGGTGCGTGGCTGGCTCGGCTACGCGGACTGGCCGAGCGCCTATGACGATGCGTTCGGCGCGGCGGCATCCACGCGCGTGACGTTCTTGCCGTACGTGAGCGGTGAGCGTTCGCCGTGGATGAATCCATCGGCAAGGGCGGGTTGGCTCGGACTCGGTCTAGGCGACACACGCGGCATGATGATGCGCGCGGCTTTCGAAGGCGTTGCGTTTGCCTTGCGTGCCGGCCTCGATGCCATTCGTCTGAACGCGGGATCCTCGGCCGTGGTACGAACCCTGCGTCTTGCTGGCGGCGGCTCGATCGATCCGCGCTGGCGCCAGCTTCTGGCCGACGCGCTAGGCGCCGACCTGCAAGCCGTCGATTGCCCGAACGCGGCGACGCGCGGCGCGGCGATACTCGGCGGCATCGCTCTTGGATCCTGGCACGCGGCGGATCTGGCGGCGCTGGCGCCGTCGGCGACGCTGGTTGCATCGCCGGGTGGCGCGAGTGACGACGGAGATCTCGCGTTTCGTCACACGCGTTTCATCGATTTATACCAGCGCAACGCGAGCTGGTTTTAACGCACGTTTTTGACCTCCGCTTACACTAACGCTCGCCCAAGCGAATCCACGCGAATCCACGAGACAGCACGAACGGCCTCATACGAAATATGTCCGATACCACCACGTCCCCGGCTACACACCCCGACTTTCGCTCGCGTGAGTTCCTTCTCGATCACGCGCTGCGGACCATGACCTTTTATCACCCGCACTGCATGGACCCGGCGGGCGGTTTCTATCATTTCTACAAGGATGACGGCACGATCTACGACCGCAAGTCGCGGCATCTGGTGTCGAGCACGCGTTTCGTTTTCAACTACGCAATGGCCTACAAGCACTTCGGCCTCGATGAATATCGCGGTGGTGTCCGGCATGGCATTGAGTACTTGCGTGAGTTTCATCGTAATCCGCAGACCGGCGGTTATGCGTGGACGCTCAACGGGCGTGATGTCACCGACGCCACCAATCATTGCTATGGCCTCGCGTTCGTCGTGCTGGCGTATGCGAAGGCGCTGGAAGCCGGCTACGAAGAAGCGCGCGGGTACCTGGAAGAAACCTGGGACCTGATGGAGACGCACTTCTGGGACGCGGCTCACGGCCTGTACAAAGACGAAGCGAGTGCGGACTGGGTGGTGTCGGACTATCGCGGACAAAACGCCAACATG
>Ga0302313_10002202_pt1 | contig 13820 bp, 8 predicted proteins | sample III_Palsa_N2_2_FD_200454 | JGI IMG/M metagenome (GOLD analysis project Ga0302313, IMG submission 200454) | Peat permafrost microbial communities from Stordalen Mire near Abisko, Sweden - III_Palsa_N2_2 | ecosystem: Environmental > Terrestrial > Soil > Palsa > Peat permafrost | place: Sweden...
CGCGGGTGTTGCCTATGTTGAGGGCGTTGAGGGAGACGGTGTAGCGTTCGCTGAAGGATTTGCCGAGGGCTATATCGACCGTGGTGTGCGGGGGGAGATAGGCGCCGGTGTAGGGGCTCGGCGGGTCTTGATAGCCGTTGGAGAAGCCCGAGCCGTAGTAGGCGTTGAAGGAAGCGAAGATGCGGTAGGGAAGGTTGCCGTTGAAGCCGATGTTGAGGGTGTTGCGCTGGTCGTGATCGAGGGCGGAGTAGCCGGGGGCGACGTAGCAGGCGCCGGGGTCGGTGGCGGGGTCGCAGATGGCGCCACCGGTGACGGGGCCGATCTGCTGGGCTAATTGATTTGAATACGAGAGATGGGCCTGGCCGAAGCGCCAGAGATGAGGGCTGCGGAGGGTTAGCTCCCAGGCTTGGATGAGCGCGCCCTGCACGGTGACGGGGATGAAGACGCTGGACTCGCCGATGTTCTGGTGGTCGAGGAAGCTGCGGGAGCGGGTGACGAAGTTGTCGGCGTCGAGGAGCCAGCCGCGATAGGGGATTTGGACGCCGAACTGGTGTTCTTCATTGCGCTCGCCGTGGAGGGGGACGTAGCTTAGGCCGTTGGTGTTGGCATAGTCGAGCAGCGAGCCGGAGAGCGTGGTGACCGGCGGCGGCTGGTAGAAGTGGCCGTAGAAGGCGCGAAAGACCCAGTTGAGTTTGGGGATTTGCAGGGCGATGCCGACGCGGGGATAGAGGGCGTCTTCTGTGATAGCTCCGGAGAAGTGCGATTGCCGCTCGCCGGCGGTGAGGGTGAGCCAGGTGGTGGGCTTGTACTTGTCTTCGATGTAGGTTTCTTCGACGCCAGCGGTGATAACGGGATTGGTGCTGACCGGAGCGTTGCTGCCATCGTTGAAGGCGGCGGCGAAGAAGTCGGACTCATGTTGAGCGTAGCCGTAGATGCCGGCGGAGATGGAGTTTTTGGCGATGGTGGTGGAGACGGAGGATTGCAGGCCGGCGTAGAAACCGATTTCGTTGGCGGTGGTGGCGTCGGGATAGTCGTTGGGTTTGGCGGCGTAACCGGCTTGATTGAAGTGGAAGAACGGGCTGAGCTGGGAGACGGTCGTGGGGCTGAAGGTATGGAGCCAGGTTAGGGCGGCGTAGCTGTCGTTTTCATGTTCGCCGTCGTAGAGCTGGGTGGTGGCGTAGCCGAGGACTGTGGATTGCCAGTCGTTGGGGTTGGGGTCTTGGGGGATCTGGTAGTAGTCGGCGCGGGCCTGGGCTACGAGGCGGAACTGGTTGGCGGGGTCCCGGTTGTAGACGAGGGAGGTGAAGCCGCCGTAGCCGTTTTCGGCGTCGTGGACGGGCTGCTCGATGGCTGGCTGGAGGCCGTAGCTGCTGCGGTTGGCGTTGAGGGAGGCGAACCAGGCGAACTTTTCGGTGTGATCGCCGAGGGAGAGCTGGTCGTTGGTCTGGTAGAAGTTGCCGGCGGTGAGGACGAGTTCGGCGTCGCGGTTGCGCTCGAATCCGGTGCGGGGGACGACGTTGAAGACGCCGTAGGTGCGGTCGCCGAGAGAGGCGTTGTAGCTGCCGCGGTCGACTTCGAGGGTGTCGATGTCTTTGGGGTCGATGGCGGGCCCGACGTTGGCGGCGATGTTGGTGTTGGGGATGTTGACGCCGTCGATGAGCCAGGAGAGCTCGTGGCCGCCGCGCATGTGGAGCATGTCGTGGGTCATGTAGGCGCCGGGGACGAAGTCGGTGATCATGGCGAGGGAGTTGGTGCGGTCGGCGCCGGGGGTTTGGGCGATGTCGATGCGGTCGATGAGGGTTTGGGGAGTGACGGAATCTACGTTGGCTTGTTGCTGCGTGGCTTCGACTGTGGTGGATTGCTTGACGGTGGCGATGGAGAGCTGGAAGTGGAGGGTGGTGGTGGAGTCGGCGGTGAGTGTGATGGTTTGCTGGAGGTCGGCGAAGGTGGGCGCGGCGATGGTAAGGATGTAGTCACCGAGGGGAATGGCGGGGATCTCGAACGCGCCTTCGGGGGTGGATGTCGCGGTGAAGGCGAGCGCTGAGTGGGCGGCGTGGAGGGTGATCTTTGCGCCGGCGATGGGGCGGTGTTGGGGGTCGTGGACGAGGCCGTGGACGTTGCCGAAGATGGTGGCGTGGGCGGCAGAGTTGATGAGCAGGAAAAGGCAAAGAGAGAGCTTACGCACGGTGGCTCCATCGTCGGAGAGCTGACGGGGCAATACTTCATAGCAAGAGATGAACAGCCGCACTTCAAGCCTGAGGCGAAGTATGAGGCAGTTGGCGATTGGCTAGAGAAGTATGGTGGGAGGGCCGCGCTTGTGGCGGGAACGCTCGCGGGAGATGCGGCGCTGGGTCTCGGCTCGCTGCGGGGTGGTCAGCGCCGAGAGGTAGAGGAAGCCGTGCTGCGAAGGGGAGGGGAGAGCTGTAGTTGTGCCGGGGGGTGTCGTGGCGGAGGGTTGCGGGAAGCTTGGGCAGATCGCGCTGACGGTGGGTGCATTGGCCGCGTAGGGGAGACGCATGGTGCAGTGGTGCGCGCCGTTGCGGCGGCAGCAGGCGGGAAGATGCGTGGCGGGGGATTCTCCAAGTGCGAGCGTGGGCGCAGCGACCGGGAGGCCGAAGGCGGCGAGCAGGAGGATGGAGAGAAGACGGCGCATGGGGAAGAGTGTAGCAGGAGGCAAAGCAGCGAGTCAGCGAGTTGGCGGGTTAGCGAGTTAGTGGAGGGATATTGCGGGCTTCGTAGCTGCGGGAGAAGCGGAGGACGGCGGCGGTTTCGCCGTTGCGCTCGTATTCGACGATGACTGTGCCATGGAGGATGGCGGCAACTTCCTGGGGGGTGAGGTCGCGGTCCTGGGCGAACTCGCGGCCGCGTTTGGTGTTGGGGTGCTTCAAGAGATAGCGCTGCAGGGCGGGCGAGGTGTAGTGGGTGGTGAAGATGAGAGCGGTGTCGAATTTGCCTGGTTCCTGGGCGGCTTTATTGATCTCGGCGGCGGTGAAGTTTTCCAGGGGCGTGACTTTGATGGTTTGGGAGACGTAGCCGAGGTCGACGACAAAGAGCTCGGAGGATGCCGGCCAGGCGGTGAGGACCTGGGCGTCGGGATAGTGCCGGTCGATGTAGGCGGCGGCCTCCTGGTGGACGACGATCATGTCGCGATAGGTGAGGTTGTCTTCGGGGGCGAAGGAGGTGGGTGGATTGAGCCAGATGGCGGAGACGAAGGCGGCTGCGGTGAGGGCCGCGAGCCAAGGCCAGTAGCGGGTGCGGCCGCACCAGATGGCGACACAGACGAACAGGATGAGCGGATACATCGGCAGGAGATAGCGGGTGAGGAGAGCGCCTCCGAGGACCGAGAAGACGAGCCAGTTGCCGAGGAGGAGCAGGGCGATAGTGCGGAAGACAGGGGTCAGGGGTTGGGGATCAGGGGTTAGTGTGCGCTTTGGAAGCAGAAGACAGGCGAGGGCGAGGAGGATGGGGAGCCAGATGTTGCGCTGCCAGAAGAGATGGATTCCGCGGTAGTAGAAGGAGGTGACGATGTGGGCGGCGTTGAAGTTGGCGGTCGCGTTGTAACGCAGATAGGTGCGGTTGCCGAAGACGCTGCCGGCCTTGTGGTGATGGTAGGCGTACCAGGCAAGCAGGGGGAGAAGAGGTATGGAGAGCGTGGCTAACCAGGTTTTGTGGAGGCTGCGGAGGGCTGCGTCGCGGCGATGGACGAAGAGCAAGGTGAGGTGGATTGCCGCGAGGATGGCTGGCTCGATGATGGCTGTTTCTTTGGAGATTGCGGCGAGGGAGAAGAGGGCGGCAATGGCGGCGCAGCGAGCGAAGGACAAATACAGGGGTCTCTCCACTGCGCTTCGCTGCGGTCGAGATGACAGATTTTGGGCGGCAGCGAGCGCTGGCTGCGGTCGAGATGACAGATTTTGGGCGGCAGCGAGCCTTGGCTGCGGTCGAGATGACAGATTTAGCGAGGGTAGATAGAGGGCGAAGGCGGCGAGGGTGAAGGCGGCGGCGAAGATGTCGGCGTGGGCGAGGGTAGATTGGGCGAACCAGATGGGGTAGACCGCGGTGAGGAAGGTGGTGGCGATGGCGGCGGCCGGACCGAGAAGGCGTTGGGTGAGACGAAAGACGGCGAGCAGGGCACCCGCAGCAAAGGCGCATACGGTGAGCCGGGTGGTCAGGACGTGATAGCCGGTGATGTGCCAGAGCGTACCGAGGACGACGTTGGGCAGCGGTGGATGAGCGTTGCTGAACTGGGGGATGAGAGCGGAGTAATGATAGAAGTCGAGCGCGGCGGGGATGTAGTAGCCGGCCTCGTCCCAGAAGTAGGGCAGGTGGAGGAGGGTGAGGTGGGATAGAGCGACGGCGGCGAAGAAGAGCGCGAAGAGCAGGGGCGAGGGCAGCGCGGCGAACCGGGCTGCGAAGCGGGAGGCCGCTGACGAGGGAGGAGTTGGAGGAGTAAAATTCACGCGGTTTAGTGGACCGGGCCGTTGGCGGGGATGACGAAGTGCTGGGTGGCGGTTTTGGGGCCATCGAGGGCGATTGCGCCAAAGGTTTTTTCGTACTGGGAGATGTTCTGGTTGAGCAAATTGCTAAGAGCTTTGGCCTGCTGGGGGCTGAGGTAGATGCCCTGGAAGTTGTCGATCTGGACCTGCTCGGCGGTCTGCTGGTCCAGCGTGCCGAAGACCAGGAGGAAGTCCCAGATGGAGAGGCGGATCTGGACGCTGTTAGCGTAGGATTCGCGGAAGTCGGCGGTTTTGGTGAGGGTGATGCGAGTGTTGTCGGGCTGGGTGATGGTTTGGCTCATCGGGCTCCTGGAGATGCGGATTGCGTTGGTGCGGGAGGGGGGACTCGAACCCCCACGCCGAAGCACAGGCTTCTAAGACCTGCGTGTCTGCCATTTCACCACTCCCGCAGTGGATTTAAGGGTAGCGGGAATGTTGGGTTGGTGCAATGTTTGGGGCCCGGAGAGTTGTGGAAGCTTGAAGGAAGGCGTTTCGGGCGATCAGACGCCAGATTCCAGATTCCAGTTTCCAGTTTGAACCGGGAGGGGAATTTGTGCGTTTATTTCCAGAGTGATGGGAGTTCGCGGGTCTGCCGATGACGTCATAGTAGGGATAGGATTTGCGTCCGAACGGGATGATAGTGCATCCTATTCATGAAAGTTGATAGAGGAACACTCAGATGCCAAGTGAATTTGTAAGTGTGATCAAGCCGTCGGAGGTAAAGGGCGGTAGTGACAAGGGGCGGTCGTACCCGGTTCTGCCGGTCCGGGACACGGTTTTGTTTCCCCATGCGGTATTGCCGCTGACTGTGGGGCGGGAGAGCTCGATCCAGCTGATTCAGTCGCTGGGCGAGGAGAAGACGATCCTGGTGGTGGCGCAGAAGGATGCGCGGCAGGATGCTCCGGAGGGCAGCGACCTGCATGTGATTGGGACGCGGGCGACGGTTCATAAGGTGGTGAAGATGCCCAACCAGAGCCTGTTTGTGTTTACAGAAGGCACGGAGCGGGTGAGGATTACGAACTATACGCAGTCGCAGCCATTTTTGATGGCGGAATGCGAGGCTCTGGAAGAGGTTGAGCCGGAGACGTCGCCCGAGGCGGAGGCGATGCAGCGGAATGTGGTGGGGCAGTTCCAGGAGATTGTGACGTCGTCGTCGACGCTTTCGGACGACTTGCAGACGATTGCGATCAATATTGAGGACGCGAGCCGGCTGTCGGACTTTATTGCGTCGAGCCTGCCGTTTTTGTCGACGACGGAGAAGCAGGAGTTGCTGGAGACTCCGGATGTGAAGGCGCGGCTGGAGAAGATCAACAGCCACCTGGCGAAGGAGCTGGAGGTCCAGCAACTGCGGAACAAGATCCAGAGCGAGGTGCAGGATTCGGTGCAGTCGTCTCAACGGGACTACTACCTTCGGGAACAGATGAAGGCGATCCAGAAGGAGCTGGGCGACCAGGACGATACGCAGAAGGACATTGCAGACCTGAAGGAGAAGATTGAAGCCGCGGGGATGCCGGAGGAGACGAAGAAGGACGCGCTGAAGGAGCTGGGACGGTTGAGCCGAATGAATCCGGCGGCGGCGGACTACTCGTTGACCCGGAACTATGTGGAGTGGCTGGCGGTGTTGCCGTGGAGTAAGAGCACGGCGGGCGAAGTGGATATTTTGAAGGCGAAGGACTTTCTCGACGAAGATCACTACGGGTTGACGAAGGTGAAAGATCGCATTCTGGATTATTTGAGCGTGCGGCGGTTGAAGCCGGATATGAAGGGGCCGATTTTGTGCTTTGTTGGGCCTCCGGGCGTGGGTAAGACCTCGCTGGGGCGGAGCATTGCGCGGGCGCTGGGACGCAAGTTCAGCAGGATTTCGCTGGGCGGTATGCACGATGAGGCGGAGATCCGCGGGCATCGGCGGACGTACATCGGCGCGCTGCCGGGGCAGATCATTCAGCACCTGAAGCGGGTTGAGGTAAACGATCCGGTGTTCATGCTGGATGAGATCGACAAGCTGGGCAGGGACTTCCGGGGCGATCCATCGAGCGCGCTGCTGGAGACGCTCGACCCGGAGCAGAACAACACGTTTCGCGACAACTATCTGGATCAGCCGTTCGATCTGAGCAAGGTGTTGTTTATCTGCACGGCGAACCAGCTGGATCCGATTCCGGCGCCGCTGCTGGACCGTATGGAGATCATCGAGCTGACTGGGTATACGGAGGAAGAGAAGGTCAAGATCGCGGAGACGTATTTGGTTCCACGGCAGGTGAAAGAGAATGGATTGCCTCCAGAGATGATTGAGTTTCCGACCGAGAGCGTTGGGATGATAGCGCGGCACTATACGCGTGAGGCCGGCGTGCGGCGGCTGGAGCAGTTGATCGGGACGGTGTGCCGGAAGCTGGCGCGGAAGGTGGCGGAAGGTCGGACTGAGAAGCTGGTGGTGACGCCGGAGATCGTCAAGGAGTTTCTGGGCGGGATCAAGGTACGCGTGGATACGGAGCTGGCGGAGCGGACCAAGCGCGCGGGCGTTGCGGTTGGATTGGCTTGGACGCCGGTGGGCGGCGATATTTTGTTTATCGAAGCCAACCGGATGAAGGGCAAAGGGACGTTCAACATTACGGGGCAGATTGGCGACGTGATGAAGGAGTCGATGCAAGCGGCGCTGACGTGGGTGCGGTCGAATGCGAACTCGCTGGGGCTGGATGAGGATGTGCTGAAGGACATCGATCTGCATATCCACGTGCCGGCGGGAGCGATTCCGAAGGACGGGCCGAGTGCGGGCGTGACGATGGCGACGGCGCTGGTTTCGTTGCTGACGGACAGGCCGGTGAGGCCGCTGTTGGCGATGACCGGAGAGATTACGCTGAGCGGGAATGTCCTGCCCGTCGGCGGCATCAAGGAGAAGTTCCTGGCGGCCAAGCGGGCGGGCGTTCGCGATGTGATTCTGCCGCTCGATGTAAAGACCAATGTGGAGGAAGACTTGACGGCGGACCAGGTCGAGGGTGTGACGATCCACTATGCTTCGCGGATCGAGGATGTGCTGGCGGTGGCGTTGCCGAAGACAGTGAACGAGATCGTGCAGGATGAAGAGCTGCGCGAAGAGATGCTGGCGGCGGTGGAGTAAGGCAGCGAGGCAGCGAGTTAGCAAGTTAGCGAAGGTGGTCGTGAGAGCGGCCACCTTTTTGTTTATCGCGGTATGCTCGGAGCTGGAGGGGAGCGTGAAGATCCTGGTGATCGATACCTGCGGGGAGGTGGGAAGCGTTGCGCTGGGTGAGGGGACTGCCATTAGCGAGACCTTGCAGGCGCGGGGGGCTTCGTCTGCGTTGTTGCCAGCGGTGGGACGTTTGTTGAAGGCGAAGGGGTGGGCTCTGGGCGATCTTGATGAGATAGGGGTGGTGAACGGGCCGGGGTCGTTTACCGGTATGCGGGTTGGGCTGGCCGCGGCAAAGGGTCTGAGCGAGGCGGCGGGACTGAGGCTGGTGGGGATTTCGCGGCTGGCGGTGCTGGCGGATGTCGCAGGTTTGGTGGATGGCTGTGCTGTGCTGGATGGCGGGCGCGGCGAGTTTTATGTGCGGGTGGTTGGTGCGGGTAAGTTGGCGCGCGAGGTGCTATTAAATCTCGATGATTTGCGGGGTGGGGGGGGGGGGCTCGTGATTGCCGAGGAGCGGCTGTCTGAAACGCTTGCGGAGTTTCGGCCAGAGTGGTTTGGAGTGGGTGCGGAACAGGCGTTGCCGCTGATGCTGCGGGAGGGCGGCGGGGATGCGGCTTTGGTCGATGCGAACTATGTTCGCGGGGAAGGCGATATTTATGGCAAGACAACGGCCCGCGGAGAGCCGACGTGATAGCGGGGGTGGTGGTGCGGCGGGCGGGGGCAGGAGATATTGAAGGCATTTTGCGGGTGGAGCGAGGGGCGAGTGAGGCCCCGCAGTGGGGTGAGGCGCGTTATCGCGAGATGTTGCAGGGTGAAGGGCCTTTGCAGCGGGAATTGCTGGTCGCTGTGGAGGGAGAGCGGCTGGCGGGGTTTGCGGTGGCGTCGGTGGTGCTGGATGAGGCGGAGCTGGAGAGTGTGGTGGTTGACGCTGAGTTTCGGCGGCGAGGAGTGGGTAGGTTGTTGTGTGAGGCGGTGCTGGGGTGGGCGCGCGAGCGGGGCGCGACGCAGATTCGGCTGGAGGTACGGGCAGCGAACCATGCGGCGCAGGGGCTCTACCGGGGGCTTGGATTTCAGGTGAATGGGCTGCGCCGGGGCTACTATAGGGGGCCTGTGGACGACGCGGTGCTGATGGCCGTTAGTCTGACCTGAGCGATGCGGACGCACCGATGGCGGCCCGCGGACTTATAATCGGGGACTATGGTTCGTGACGGTTTCTTTTACGGGGTGGGGCTGCTGATTGTGGCGGCCATCGTCTGGCACTTTACGGAGATTGGCTATCTTGCGGGTGTTCCCGTGGTTCTGGCACTGTTCTTTCTGTGGTTCTTTCGGGACCCCTCGCGCAAGTCGCCCGCGGGATATGGGCTGATCGTTTCTCCGGCGGACGGCAAGGTGGATGAGGCGGAGTGGATCGAGACCACGGCGGGTAGCCGGTTGCGCGTGACGATCTTCCTGAACGTCTTCGATGTGCATGTGAACCGGGTGCCTGTGGGCGGGACTGTGCAGTTGGTGGAGTTTCGTGAGGGGCAGTTTCTGAATGCGATGCGCTCGGATTCGGCGTTGCACAACGAGCAGACGATGGTGACGATCGATGCCGGAGGGTATTCGGTGAGCTTCAAGCAGATCGCGGGGTTGCTGGCGCGACGGATTGTGTGCAATCTGAGAGTGGGCGACAAGGTGGAGCGTGGACAGCGGATGGGACTGATCAAGTTCGGTTCGCGGGTGGATGTGCTGATTCCCGCGGAGGCGAAGTTGCGGGTGAAGGTAGGGCAGCGGGTGAAGGGCGGAAGCTCGGTACTGGCGGTTATGCCGGAGCCTGCTGAGTTGCCGGGTGGGCTAGTCTGATGGCTGCCGCGGAGTTGGACGAGGCGCAGAAGCTGAAGCGGCAGCGGAATCCCCGACGGGGGATGTATGTGTTGCCGTCGTTGTTTACGGCAGGCAATATAGCTGCGGGGTTCTATGCGATGACGGAGAGCATCCGCGGGGCGAGCGGCGATCAGCGGGGGTTCAATCACGCGGCGCTGGCGATCGGATTTGCGGTGTTGTTCGATGGGATCGATGGGCGGGTGGCGCGGATGACGGACACCTCGAGCGACTTCGGGAGGGAGTTCGATTCGCTGGCGGATGTGATTACGTTCGGGGTGGCGCCGAGCCTGCTGGCGTATCTGTGGGGAGTGCAATCGGTGCTGCCATCGGCTTATCCACTACTCCAGGACCATCTGCACGACCTGGGAATCGTGGTCTGCTTCCTGTTTCTGATCTGTGGGGCTTGCCGGTTGGCGCGGTTCAATATCAGCGTGAACCCACAGCCGCGGAATCCCGGGTTGCCGGGGAAGAAGTACTTTGTGGGAATGCCGATACCGGCCGGCGCCGGCGTGGTGGCTGCGGTGGTGCACTTTGAGCTGGGCTCGCCGATCTATAGCGTGTGGATGTCCGGCGTATGGCTTGCGCTGATCGCGGCTACGGGGTTCCTGATGGTGAGCAGCTGGCGGTTCTGGAGTGCGAAGGAGTTGAACTTTTCGGAGCGCCAGCCGGTACGGGGCGTGTTGTTGCTGGTGGTGATCCTGGCACTGGTGATCCGGTTTTCGCAGTATGCGCTGATTATTATTGCGATGGTGTATCTGTTGTCGGGAGTGCTGGCGCGGCTGGCTTACTCGTGGGGACGGCGTACGGCGGCAAAGTGAGTGGAGAACATTTGCGATAAATCTGGCAGGTCAACTGACACCAGATAAGTTGTGCGGAGTCCTCGGCTTCATCCAGTACATAATACAAACCAGGCTGAAACAGCGACTGTCGATGCATAGATTCGCCGTGCAAGGATTGGACGAAAGACAGTTTTCGTCTGTTCTTTTATGTGCCGATGAATCTACTTGCAACCGGGAGCGACGGCGCGCATGGTTTTTGCCGGTCAAGAAAATTGTTCCGAAAACTCCACAAAAAACGCAGATTTGCTCCTTGCCGAACGATTGCGACAGTCTCTATTGTCATCGCGTCATGAGATCAGTGTGATTTGTGCGCGCGAAGGTTGGCAGATCGCATTTTCGGGAGTTTTCGACGGCGATGGAGCTACGAACAGGAACGATTCCTAAGGATAGATGACCGGTGTGCGGGACGTTACGAAGCAAGACTGTATGCACAAATTTTGGAGGCACGTATGTTTCATCAATCACAGGGTGACGATTCCACTCAGGCTGCTCCGATGAAGGAATGGTTGGCAAGAAGCGGGCGCGTCTCAAGAGCAGGGTGTCTCTTATTATTTGCGACTCTGCTCCTGGGTATAGCGAATCGGGCCGCAGCGCAGACCGGACAGGGTTCCATCACCGGGAAGGTGACGGACACTACCGGTGCGATGGTGCCGGGTGCGACCGTCGAAGTGACCAACAACGATACCCAGGTCACGCTGACGACGAAGAGCAATGCTGACGGGGTTTACAGTGTTTTCTCACTGAACCCTGGAGACTACACAGTAACCGTTACAGGGAAGGGTTTTGAAAAGGAAGTCATCAGTCAGGTGACCGTGCGGGCTGCTCAACAACCCACAATCAACGTTTCACTAAAGGTCGGAAAAGAGACGAGTGAGGTCACCGTGGTTGCGCAGGATGCGCTGCTATCGTCTGACACTTCAGATGTGACGACGACGGTCGACCATCAGATCGTGGAGAACCTTCCTTATCCCGATCGCAGTTCTCTGGAGGCGGTGTTGCTGGTGCCGGGGGTGACGGGAGATCCTTCCGTGCCGGGCGGTATTTTTAGCGAGAACCCGGTGATTACGACGGGGCCCGTGGTGCCGGGTGCAAGTATCACCGTGGGCGGTGCGGCCCCGGGGACGACGTCGATCCTGGTGGATGGGTCGGACATTACGCAAGGCAGCTATCCGCGGACCGGAATCAATCTTTCCGGGCAGATCGTGCAGGAGACGACCGTGATTACGACAGGTCTGTCCGCGAAGTATGGGCGTACGTCGGGCGGCCTGATTATCCAGGCCACCAAGTCCGGAACCAACCAGTACCACGGTGGGTTTACTTACCGCCATACAGATCCATTTTTTCAGGCATATCCGTCCGGATCGACCTTGCCACCCAACGATCATGAGAATTATTACGGGCTTTATGTGGGCGGCCCAGTATGGATACCGAAGATTTATGATGGACACGATAAGACATTCTTTTTTGTCGGAGTGGAGCCGGCCCGGGTGAAGAATTATCTTGGATATCCGGGACAGTTCGATACACCAGCGGATCTGGCCGGGCAGTTGCACAACACGTTCAACTCGCTGAATCAGACGGTCCTTGCGCAGCAAGGTTATGCAGCGGCGGTGGCGGCGGCACGCACGGGAGGGGTTTTCTATCAGACGGCAGCGGCCAGTATCAATGCACAGGGATTTCCGAATGGGCCTTATGTCGGCGGGGCGGGCATACAGACGACGGGGCCGGCCGGCCTGGATGATGTGTCGGCAGAGCTGGCGAACAATCCGTTCGCGCAGTATGTTGTGTCGCAGTTGCCGAGCCCTACAAACCCGGGGCCATATATACATTTCTATAATCCGCAGGCGACCTACAATAATGTTGGCGACAATGCTTCGTACCAGCGCGGAGTATCGGACGTCGACAACCGGTATTCGTTCCGTATCGACCATCTGATCAGCAACTCTGACCAGATATGGGGAAGATACACCTATGTTCCTATTACAGGGACGCGAATTTTTGCGCTGGCGCTGACCAATCCGCTGAACCAGGTGCCGACAGACACAGTACTCAGCCACGATATTGCGTTGGGATATACGCACGTATTTTCCGGGAATATTGTAAATAATGCGCGGTATTCCGTACTACGCGTCAACGAGCAACGCTTGCCGTATGCCGCAGCCTTGAGCAAGGACTGGGCGGGGAGTTATGGGTTGACTCCAGCCACGCTTCATAAAGGCTTTCCAGACCTGTCGGTACTGGGTTCTTCCACGCTCCAGGTAGGTGCTGAGACACCATACGGCGACATCGATCAGAATTTTATCGCCGGTGACGACGTTACATGGACGCATGGAAATCACCTGTTCCAGTTCGGCGTGGATGTGCGATGGATCCAGTCGAACCAATACGACACGTCGCTGGAATACGGCGGGAAGTATAGCTTCGGCAACGGTCAGACGTCGGGCACCTATGAGGGGCCATCGGGTGCGAACAATGAACCGAATACGGGAACAGGGTTAACCGGAAACGCGCTGGGCACTTTTATTCTCGGGCTTATATCGACTTACTCGGCAGCTCCCGTGGCTGTTCCGGGTTATTACAGATGGCGGTATTATGCGGGATATTTTCAGGACAACTGGCATGCCACGCCAAAGCTGACTTTGAACCTTGGGTTGCGTTACGAGGTCGCAACACCGCGTGAGGAGAAGTTCAACAACCAGGCCATCCTGCAACCCAACATTACTGGGGTCGCACCCAACGGGTTGGCGACGCCATCGTCATTCTGCTTCTCTGGTTCGTGCGGGACGGGCAGGATGCTATGGCCGATCAACTGGTACGGTTTGGAGCCGCGCATCGGAATCGACTACGCCGCCACACCGCGCACGACCATCCGCGCGTCATATGGGATCATGCGTCTGCCGCTGACCGGATACGAGAATACGCCGGACCCGGACTTCAATATTGCCTCTGCGACCGTTACGAACCTGGTCGGCGGCACCAATCCAAGCAATGAGACGGACTACATTACCAATCCGGTGGGCCACTTGACATCTGCCTATACCGCGCTGGGAGGGAATCGCGGCCCGATCGGCACGTCTACGGGGGTGTCCCCTGTGTTTGTCTCGCAGACGAATGCCGTTCCCTACAATCAGAGCTACTCGGTGACGCTGCAATATGAGCCGGCGGCGAAGACGCTGCTGCAGGCGACCTATCAGGGACTGAAGGGGACGCATCTTATCGGGCCTACAACAGGGAGCACCCCACCCTTTCCGGGGTCGTTGAACCTGCCAAACATTTCAACGCTGATCGCGGCCATACAGAACCATGTAAATTTCGGAGGTACGTCGGCGAATAAATATGGGCTTGCTACCAACGAGACTGGGCTACAGCAGCTAAATCCGTACCAGAACTTCTACAGCCTCCCGCTTCTGGAACTTTATCCGCGTACGGGGACGTCCGAGTACAACGCGTTTTACTTCAACGTGACGCAAAGGATGACCGCCGGGA
>Ga0302313_10002203_pt1 | contig 13817 bp, 12 predicted proteins | sample III_Palsa_N2_2_FD_200454 | JGI IMG/M metagenome (GOLD analysis project Ga0302313, IMG submission 200454) | Peat permafrost microbial communities from Stordalen Mire near Abisko, Sweden - III_Palsa_N2_2 | ecosystem: Environmental > Terrestrial > Soil > Palsa > Peat permafrost | place: Sweden...
CCCGACACGTCCACCTGCGTCTGCACATCCGCGAGCTGCAGCACCAGCCGAATCTCCCCTGCATGCGGCGCCGCCATCGACTCATCCAGCGGCGCAAATCCCTGCTCACTCGCCCGCAGCCGATGCTTCCCATCACTCACACATGCAAACGCAAACCCGCCATCCGACCGGCTCACCACCTGCCGCCGCCCATCCAGCACCACCGTCGCTCCCGGCACCAGTGCCTGCGTCACATCCCGCACCGTCCCGCTCAGCGTCGACCCCGTGCACCCCGTCTGCGCCGAAGCATAGGGGAGCGCAAGCGCCGCAACCGCTGCGGCGGCAACAAAAAATTCCTTCATGAGCCCTCACCCCTGCGAAGCCGCGTGCACGCCTCCCAAGCGCGTCACCATGCATCTTGCGAGCACAGCGTGCCAGGAGAAACTCCGCAAAGTTCTCTCCCCCTCCATACGCAACCCCACCCACCAATGTTCCGTCGTCCTACGTCCTAACCAATCCGCACCCGCGCAGTCCTACACTGAAAGCACAAACGCGATGCGACCCGCCCCCGCGATCTTCCGTCGACTCATTGTCTTATCCCTCGCGTTAGCGCCCCACGCTTTCGCCCAGTCCGACGCGCCCTACCGCCTCAACGTCTCTGTAGACGAAGTCATCCTCACCTTCCACGCAGCCGACGCCCACGGCCTCCCCATCAACGACCTCACCCTCGCCGACCTAACCCTCCTCGACAACGGCATCCCACCCGCAAAGATCCTCGACTTCCAACTCCACCAAAACTTCCCCATCCGCGCCGGCATCCTCGTCGACACCAGCAGCTCCATGTCCCCGCACCTTCATCGCGATCAATCCATCGCCACCGAATACGCGCAGCAACTTCTCCGCCAGCAAACTGACCAAGCCTTCGTCCTCAACTTCGATCGCACCACCCACCTCATCCAGGCTTGGACAAGCAGCCCCGCCGCCCTCACCACCGCCATCCTCGCCCCCACACACCACGACCCCATCGGCGGCACCGCGCTCTTCGACGCCCTCTACGCCGCCTGCCGTTCCCAGTTCGGCGCAATCGACCACCGCACCAGCGGCAACTTCATCCTCCTCTTCTCGGACGGCGAAGACAACGCCAGCTTCCTCGATCTCGAAACCGCCGTCGACATGTGCCAGCGCACCAACACCGCCATCTACGCCTTCACTCCGAACCCCACCTCACCCGGCATCCCCACCCTCGCGCAACTCGCCACGCAAACCGGTGGCGCACTCTTCCACGACGACGCCTCAGCAACCGACATCTCCGCCGACCTCCGCACCATCGAGTCCAGCCTACGCAATCAGTACCGCCTCGTCTTCCGCCCCGCCACCCTCGAGCACGACGGCGCCTTCCACTCCATCACTCTCGCCACGCCCGACCGCGTAGCAACGCTAACCATCCGCTCCGGCTACTACGCCCCCAAACCCAAACGCGCTAAGCCTTCGCAGCCTTCACCCGATCGCTGATCATCTGCACCGCCCTCAACGAACTCAACGCCGCACCCTCCTGCCATCCCACAATGTGGCTCACGTGATCGCCCACAAAATACACCGGCCCATCCGCCTCAATCAATACCTCGTATCCAGGCCTCGGCCCCTTCGCCCCCTTCGACCCGCGACCCGCAGCCTGGTCCGGCCCATACGAATCAATCCACGCGCCCTCGTTCCAAGGAATCATCGCCCACCCGATATACATCGGCTTCTCCAACTCCTTGCCATGCCCCGGATGCAGCCGCTCAATCGTCGCGCGCGAAGCCTCAAACTTGCCCTTCATATCCAGCGAAGCAAACTCCGGCCGCACCTTCCACTCATACCCGCTCACCAACACGCCGCGCTCGCTAAACATACCCGCAGACGGCAGCCATACCGGGCTGCATCCCTGTTTCACAAATTCCAGCCCGCCATAGATGTTGTAATCCTGCTCCCAGAACCGCCGGCTCTCCCACGCAATCTTGTACGACGGCCCATAGGTGCACTCCGCGATCACCTGTTGAAACGGCGCACTCAAATCATTCGGCATCTTCTTCAACATCGTCAGCGGCAGCGCGCACACGCAGTAATCCGCCTCGATCATCTTCTGCTGCCCTACATGCGTGTACCCCACCCGAACACCCTTCGCCGTCTTGCGAAGCTCCGTTACCGCTGCGCCATAAATCACCGTCTCGCCCAGCGCCTTCTTGAACGCGTACGGAATCCGATCCATCCCGCCCACCGGCTGGAACATCGTCGCCTGCATGTCGAACGCTTCTTCAAACAGAATCCCATCCCAGAAGTCCGCATCCAGCAGCGTATGCATGTCCACGGGCGCGCTCAACTCGCCGGCATCATCGCCAGCTCCCGCCGTCACCGAATACCCCGCCGAATCGCTCCCCTTATATTTCCCCGCGTCATCCAGCGACCCGTACTTCCGCAAAAATGTCAGCATCCGATCGCGATCGTCCTTGCTCATCTCCTGGTCCAGCCCACCCTGGCTCACACACTTCGCCAGCAACTCGCTCACATGCCCGCGCGTATCCGCCTCCACCTCGCGCTGCACCATGGCCTTGCCGCCATTCACCGCATCGTTCTGCAGCAGGCTGCTCCGGCTGGTGTTCACCTCCACCTGCATCTCGATCCCAAACTTCCGGCAGTACCCCAGCATCGTTTTATGAATCGAAGGCAACCGCGCCGGCCCCACATTCTGATAGTTCCCCACATCCCACGTGCACTGTTGCTTCGTGCCATCGATGAACTCAACCGTGTCCCCACCGCGCACCGTCCAGTTCCGACCACCCGGCCGCTCCCTCGCCTCCAGCACCGTACACTCATACCCCAGCGCCTTCATCTCATAAGCCGCCACTAGCCCCGCGATTCCACCGCCCAGCACCACCACCTTCACACCCTTGCCAGTCCCCGGAGCCACGCTCAACGGCACCGCGGCCTCCGCCGCAATCGGCATCAGTCCCATGCCCTGCATCGCCACAAACGCAGCGCCATACCCACCAGCCTGCCCCACCCGCATCAGAAAATCACGCCGTGAAGATCCCATCGATGAAGACCTCGCTATTCAAATATCGAACCGTCGTACCGCCAAAAGAGTGTCCTCCCCAAGATCGAATGGACCTTCACCGACGCATGGAAAGAAAAAAGAGTGGGAGATTTGAGTGTATCTGCGCTCCTCTTCAAGCGCCACCAGAATTCGTACCCGTCCATGCAAGCTATCTACAATAAAGAAATGACAGAACGATCAGACCGACCGTTCCCTGCCAAACTTCTTCTCGGCAAGACAGCGCTCGTCACCGGAGCGTCCCGCGGCATCGGCACAAGCGTCGCCTACCAACTCGCAGCGATCGGCGCAGACGTCGCCATCAACTACCGCAGCAAAGGCCCGCGCGCGCAGGAAGTCGCAACCGCCATCAAAGCCCTCGGCCGCCGCGCCCTCCTCCTCCAGGCCGACATCACCAGCCCCTCCGACATCGCCTCCACCTTCGACCACATCCGCACCGCATGGTCTCACCTCGACATCCTCATCCTCAACGCCAGCGGCGGCCTCGAGAAAGGCAAGCCCGCCGATTACGCCATGAACCTGAACCTGCACGCGCAAGTGAACCTCGTCGATGCAGCCCTGCCGCTCATGCCATCCGGCAGCCGCATCGTCTTCGTCACCAGCCACCTCGCCCACTTCTCCGTGACCAAGCCCGTCTACGAAGGCTACGAGCCCGTCGCACACAGTAAGCGCGCCGGCGAAGACGCGATCCGCGCCATGATCCCCGCACTCGCCCAACGCGGCATCACCCTCGTCGTCGTCAGCGGCGACCTCATCGAAGGCACCATCACCCCACGCCTTCTGCAGCGACAGAACCCCGGCCTCATTGAAGACCGTCGCCAGGAGGCCGGCTCCCTCCCCGACGTAGAACAGTTTGCCGCCGCCATCGTCGATGCCGCTGCCGTTGCAGACTACGTATCCGGCGCCACCATCTACCTACGTAGGCAGCACCGAGTGGTCTGACCCCACCCAAACCTAGTCCTTCGAAATCACCGCCGCCGCCGCACCCGCCGACCGCAACGCCGCCAGTGCCGAGTTCGGCTCCACGGCAAAGTGATTCCGATGATCCGCCAAATACCGGTGCACATCCGAAATCACAACCGAGCCCTCACCCACCGCCGACGCCACCCGCTTCACCGAGTTCGACCGCACGTCCCCCACCGCAAACATTCCCGGCACGCTCGTCGCATACGGCGTGCTCTCAAATCCATCCTCACCGCCCGTAACAATGAACCCCTTCTTATCCAGCTTCACCGTCCCGTACAACCAACCCGAGTTCGGGTTCGCGCCAATCATCACGAAGACGCTGCCAATCGGCTTATCCGTCCGCTCACCCGTCGCGCGATCCACCCACGCCACGCGCTCCAGCGCCGCCACCCCCTCCAACGTCTCAATCTCCGAGTTCGGATACAGCGTAATGTGCGCCGAGTTCTCAATCCGCGAAATCAGATATTGCGACATGCTGCTAGCCAGCGATGGCCCCCGCACAATGTGGTGCACATGCTTCGCAATCCCCGACAAAAACACCGCCGCCTGTCCCGCCGAGTTTCCACCCCCCACCACAATCACTTCATTCTCCCTGCACAGCAACGACTCCATCGCCGTCGCCGCATAGTAGATTCCGCGATTCTCATACTGCGCGTAATTCTCCACCGACAGCTTCCGATACTGCGCGCCCGACGCCACCACCACCGCCCGCGCGCACAGCGTAATCCCACCCGCCAGCGTCAGCTTGTGAATCCCATCCACTTGCTCCGCCGTAATCGTCTCCCGCGAAATCGCGAACCGCACGCCAAACTTCAGCGCCTGCAACTGCGCCCGGCTCGCCAGCCGCTGCCCCGATATCCCCGTCGGAAACCCCAAATAGTTTTCGATCTTCGAGCTAGTCCCCGCCTGCCCCCCAGGCGCCGTTCCCTCAATCACAATCGTGCACAACCCCTCCGACGCCGCATACACCGCAGCCGCCAATCCCGAAGGCCCCGCGCCCACCACCGCCACGTCGTAAATAATCGACGGGTCCGGCAGCTCCGTAATCCCAAGCTCGTCCGCCAACTCCGTAATCGTTGGCCGATGCAGCACACGCCCATCGGAAAGAGTCACCGCCGGCAGAGCCGATTCGTTCTCCGCCAAAGGATCGTCCGTAGGTTTCGTCTCCTCCGCGGGCACTTCCACCATCCGATGCGGATAGCTGTTGCGCAGCAGAAACCGGTGTACCTCCATCGTCTCTGCATCGTCCGCGTGCCCCATCACCACGACGCCTCCCGTCGCGTCGCCAATGATCCCGATGCGCCGCCAAATGGTTGCCGACGTAATCAGGTTCGCAATATCTCCCTGCGCGCGCATCAGCCGCTGCAACTCTCCGCGCGGAATCCGCAGCACCGTTGTCTCCGTCACCGTCCGCGCCTCCACCAGCGATCCCTGCGAGTTCAACAAGTTCAACTCGCCCGTGAAATCAAACGTTCGATGATTCGCAATAACCTTGCACTCACCGTTCTCCGTGGGAATCGAAATCTCAATCTCCCCGTCGAGCACCACGTACATGTCCACCTGCCGCTCCCCCTGCCCGAACAGCGTCACGCCCGCCGCAAACGTCTCCTCCCGCCCATACCCGCGCAGCCGCTCCACCATGTCATCGGTCAATTTCGGGAACGCAAGGTCCGCTCGAAACTCCGGCGTGTTCCATCCATTGCTGTTGTTCGCTGTCTCGTCGCTCATGGGAGTTGAGCCTCCTCGTCGTTTGACTTCATTCTAGGTCTCTAAAAGAAATTATCGTTTATCAATAAATTTCTCTTGACATCCGACAGTCCTCGAATTATTGTTTATCGATAAGGAGCGTCGCCATGCCAACCACCGCCACCCCCTCCAATAAAGACCGCCTCATCAAGGGTTCTCGTCTATTCGTCCGCATCGCAATCATCGTCAACCGCCTCTTCTTCTTCGGCGTCCTCGCGATGCTCATCGTCTCCGTAATCCTCTCCACCCGCTTCGTCCCGCTGCTCATCCCAAACACCTCCGCCGCCGATCTTCCCTCGGCCCTCACCGGCCTCCGCCTCTTGATGCTCGTCGGTCTAGCCATGGCCGTCGCCACCGAAATCGCCCTCCGCGCCCTCGCGCAGATCATCGAAAGCACGGCCGCCGGCGATCCCTTCATCGCCGCCAACGCACGCCGTCTCCGAACCATTGGCTGGGCGCTCCTCGGCCTGCAGTTGCTCGCCCTCCCCTGCGCCCTCCTCGACAAATTCTGCCCCGCCCTCGGCTCCGCTGCTCCCGACGCAACGTTCTCTCCCGGCGGCTGGCTGGCCGTCCTCATGGTCTTCGTTCTCAGCCGCGTCTTTGCCGCCGGCTCCACGATGCGCGACGACCTGGAAGGGACCGTGTAGCCCATGCCCATCGCCATCAAGCTCGACGAAGTCCTCGATCGCCGCAAGATGTCCCTCACCGAACTCTCCGAAGCCGTCGACATCACGCTCGCCAACCTCTCCATCCTCAAAACCGGCAAAGCCCGCGCCATCCGCTTCTCAACCCTCGAAGCCATTTGCACCACCCTCCGTTGCCAACCCGGCGACATCCTCGTCCTCAACGACAGCGAAGACTAGCGCAACAGAAACTTCGTCATCTCGACCGAAGCGCAGCGCAGTGGAGAGACCCCTGTATTTGCACTTGCTCTTGCCGTTGCTTTTCTTTCGTTCATTCCCTTCGGGAAGCTGCTGTTAGCTCGCCGTAGACCTACCCCATCCCCAACGCCCAACCCAGTGCACCTTCGTGCGCCATAAGGAGATCCCCATGCCCTTCGACCCTCTCTACCCCTTCCGCCCCTCCGACAAATACGAAGGCGTCCGCCCCCTCAACATCTACCTCCTCCGCCTTCTCTACATCCTGATGTTCTTCGTCCTCGGCCAGCTAACCTGGACGCACATCCTCACGCATCGCGGTCCATGGGATCCAACCAACGCCGTAGCCTGGTGCGTCTGGACAGCCTTCGCCACCCTCGCGGGCCTGGGCATCCTGCGCCCCTTGAAGTTTCTCCCCATCATCCTCCTGGAGATCTTCTACAAAGTCCTCTGGCTCGTCGTCGTCGCCTACCCGCTCTGGTCACGAGGAGCTCTCGCAGCCTCACCCGCCGCCGACATCACCACGCAGTTCCTCTGGGTGATCCTTCCCATCGCAGCCATGCCCTGGGGATACGCCTTCGCCCAATACATCTACACCCCGCAACAAATCCCTCGCCCCCAAACGCAAACCAACGCCATCGCAAATTAAATAGTGCGGGCGGCCATCAAGGCCGCCCGCAATCCGCACACCCGGCGCTAGCTCTTCAGGAACTTCAGCAGATCCGCATTGATCGTGTCAGCCTGCGTCGTCGGCATGCCGTGCGGAAAGTCCTTATACGTAATCAGCGTCCCGTTCTTCAGCAGCTTTGCCGCAAGCGGACCCGCAGCCTGGTACGGAACAATCTGGTCATCCTCGCTATGCATCACCAGCACGGGCACCGTGATCTTCTTCAGATCATCGCTCAAATCCGTTTGCGAGAACGCGACAATCCCGTCATAGTGCGCCTTCGCGCCGCCCATCATGCCCTGCCGCCACCAGTTCTCAACCACTGGCGTCAGCGTCTTCACGCCCGGCCGATTGAACCCGTAAAAAGGTCCAGCCGGCAAGTCCCAATAAAACTGCGCGCGGCTAGCAAACAACTGCGCCTGCAAATCATCGAACACCGACTTCGGCAGCCCCAGCGGATTCGACTCCGTCTTCAGCATGAACGGCGTCACCGCGCTGATCAGCGCAGCCTTCGCCACGCGACCCGCGCCATGCCGCGCCACGTACGCCGTCACCTCGCCGCCGCCAGTCGAGTGCCCCACATGAATCGCATCCTTCAAACCAAGGTGATCAACCAGCGCCGACAGGTCAGCCGCATAATGCTCCATGTCGTGCCCATCGCTCACCTGCGACGACCGCCCATGCCCGCGTCGGTCGTGCGCAATCACGCGATACCCCTGCTGCTGAAAAAACAGCATCTGGTTATCCCAGTCATCGGCCGAGAGCGGCCATCCATGGCTGAACACAATCGGCTGGCCCGTTCCCCAGTCCTTGTAAAAAATCTCAACGCCATCTTTCGTTTTAATCCTCGGCATAACAAGCTCCTTTGTACGGCAGGTTCAAAGAAGCCCTCATTACACCACACCCGCATCAACCCGCCGCGTAAAGAGGCTGCCGAACCGTCCGTCTACAGCATATTCAGCCAGCCTAAATGCGCCTTCACCAGTACCGCCGTCAACTGCGCAAACTTCTGATAGGCCGCCGATCCCTCCTGAGACTCCTGCACAAACAAGCCCTCATCCTTGTTATGAATTTGCTTCATGTCCTCGAGATAGTACGCGTCGAACTGCGCTGCCGGCACACCCTTCAACTTCGCCAGCCGCTGAGAAAACTCCTCGTTCAGTCCCGGCGTGATCGTCACGCCCGTCATGCCCGCAATGCGCTTCAGTTCGCTGTTCACGCCTTCATGGTCCTGCGATTCCAGCAGCCCAAAGTCCTTCACCGCCGGCGTCATCCCGCGCATCGCCGCGACTTTTCCGGCTTCCACTTCATACAATCCGCCCTGAGACACCTTGCCCACAAACGCGCGGTCCGCCTCCGACGCCGTGCCCTGCGCCAGCAATTGCGTTCCGCACATCAAACCAAACGCCATCACCGCAACACCCATCTTCGTACCAATCCTTGCCAGCTTCCGCATACGTTCTCCTTAACATCGCTCAGTCGATATCTTTATCGGATGCCAAATAGCGCGCACGTGTATCCCTCTGCGCGTGAATAGATCTACACACGACAGCAGATTCTTCTGCAGAAATTCTTTCCTCAGAAACGAAGCAGATAGCTAGCCTTGATAAAAAATTGCCGCCCGTCATTCAAATAGCCAGGCCCTCGCGGAAGGATCGGCTGCGACGGATCACAGGTACCCTCCGCCGGCAGCACCGTGCAGAAGTGGTGATTGTAGTTCTGTATGTCGCCGTTATACCCGATATACAGCACCGTCCCCGGATGCGGCAGCCACGTCAATAGCGCCTGCGTCTGGATCTGCTTGGTCCGCGCCAGCGACGTCTCCAGCGAGTTCGCCAGAGTCGTGTCATACTCCACAATCACCCGAGCCGAGATGGCCCGCGTGAACTGGTAGTTCAGCTTCGTCCGAAACGTCTGCGTCTCGTACACCAGCTGCCCGCCATGCGCATTGTGGTCTCGGTCCAGCAGGTACGTGTTGTCATCGGTCAAATGCTTCACCGGACTAATCGTGATCAATGCCTGCACCGTCTCCTGGTTCATCAGGAACGGCACCTGCCCTGCTGGCGGGTTGTAGTTCACGTTGCCGCTCTTCAGCGCCTGCAGGTTGAAGCTCAACTGCGAAAACGGTTGTCCTCGCGCCACAAACCCGCCAAAATTCTCCGTAAAATTCACACTCGACGGCATCGGATATCCATCCTGCGGCCCCACCGTATCCGAGTTCTGCCCCACCAGCGGCGCCAGCACAATATTGTTCGGCAACAACACAAACGGATCCACCGTCGTGTAGTGATACACCCGGTTATGCGCGTGGTCGAACGCTATATTCTGGTTCGTCTCTAGGCCATAGCTCTGCACCTTCTTGTGCTTCGGAAACCATTGGTACGTCGCATGCAAATGGTCGCTGCGAATATTCGACGTCTGCAAAAATCCCACCTGCGTCGTGAACCCGCTGCTGATGTCCTGGTACTCGTCAAACAAATTGAACGAGTGTCCGCTGCGCGTCACCTGCACGTCGGCCGCCGGCCCGGCGTGATATCCCGCCGGAAACACCGTGGCCATACTCTGCGGATTGCTCTGCATCGTCGAACTCTCCACCATTTGCCCCAGCGTCGTCCAGTGACTGTTCATCCTCCACGTAAAGTCCGCGCCACCAATCCGATTCCACCCGCCGCCAAACTCTTCGTCCGTATACATCAGCCCAATATTCGATCCCTTGCCCAGATCCTGCGACACCCGTCCCACAAAAAATCCCGCCTTCTTTCCATACAGCGGATCGCCCACCGGCACCGTCTGTCCCGGCTCGCGATCATTGATCGCCAGCACACCAATATTCGTGCGCCCAACCTTTCCCGTAATCCGGCCGCCAAGCTCCGGGTGAATGATGTTGCGCGTATACAGCAGCGTCAGTGGCGTCGCAAAGTAACTCTCGTTCTCCAGAAAGAACGGCCGCAACTCCGGAAAATAAACCGGGTACCGCTGGTTCACCGTGAACTGCGGCTGGTCGCTCTCCACGTCAGAGAAGTCCGGATTCACCGTCCCATCCAGCACTATCGAATCCTTCAACACCACCTTCGCCTCGCCACCCGCAGTCGCCTCCGCATTGCGCGTCGACCAATAGGGATTCGTCGGATCCAGCGTCTCCAGCGTGTGCTCATTCTGCCCCAGCACGTACGGCACAATCTGGATATTGTGCGAGCCCGCAGTCCCCGTCAGACCCTCCAGGTGCAGCGTCCCCTCCTGGCTTAACTCGCCCGTCACATTCGCCGAAACCCGCGGCCAAAAATCATTCTCACTGTTGCGCGGAAAATTCCGCCAGAATACCGCGCCCCACGTCGTGCTCTTGGGTGGAAACCGTATGCTCCGAAACGGAATCGCGAGCAGCGCCATCCATCCCTTGCTCGTAATCTTTGCGTCCGAATCCCACACCTGGTCGTAGCTGTAATCCGGCCCGCCCGTCTCCGTCCACGCTGCATCGGCCTGCACGCCCGCCGGGTTCACCTGGAACTGCACGCCGCGCTGCCGGTCCTGAAACGGATCGAGGTTTACCGTAACAAAATCATCGTTGAGAATGTTCTCGCGCCGCGCCAGGTGCGTGCGAATCAACTCTGGATGCTTATCAAAGCACAGAAACACGATGTACAGTGTCGTCTTCGTGTGCCCCAGGTACACCTCCGTGCGCTCCGTACCCGGAGCCCCATCCACCGGCGTGTTTTGGATGAACTGCGTCGCATATCCAAGCTGTTCCTTCAGCCCCGCCCTCGGCTCCATGTCCGGAAAGTCTTTCAGCGAGATCGGCGCAGCCAATAGCGGCACCTTCACATCCGGCAGCGGTTGAGACTTCGGCTTGGCCTCGCTCGAAACCGTCGGCTTTCCAGTAGTACCCTGGTTTACCTGCGCCTGCGCCGCCCCCGCAAGTAACAGTCCCACCATGGCAACGCCCAACCTCGACACACACTTTGCAGCCCAACAGCTCAACGGTCTTACCTCTCCTGCACGGCGAGTCAATCGCCGTTCACCGACGCATTCGTCTCTCCTAGGTACGCTGGGCCCGATCCATTGGTTCCCCATGCCAGAACCTGCTCAACCTGCTTGTATGTACGCGATCTCTTATAAGACGTTCGCCCACCAAAACCGAAAGCCGCACCCCGACTCTTTCTCGGCAACCGAGTCGCCATCAGCCCATTCGACCGCCAGCCGAAACTTCCACCCCGCCTGACGCTCCTAGTGCCCCACCGCTTCCGGCGACGGCTTCGCCACCTTTGCGGGCAGCCGCATCACGAACGGCAGCGGCGTCAAGCAGATAATCACTGCCGCCAGAATCGCGAACGCGTTCTTGTACGCCAGCATGCTCGCCTGCCGCAGCATCTGCTGATACGCATACCCCACCGCCACCTGCCCCGCCTGCGCAGCGCTCATCCCCTGCGCCTGCGCCATATGCGAGATGTGCGCAATGTAGTTGTTGTATCCCGCGCTGCCGGCTCCAGCGTGCGCCGACAGATGCATCTGGTGCGTCTGCGCCGTTCGCGCAAGGAACGTCGTCAACAACGCTGTGCCCGCACTCCCCCCAAGGTTGCGAGCAAAATTAGACAGGCTCGAGATCTGGTTCATCTTCGTTGTCGGCACGCCCACATAGTTCAGCGTGCTGATCGGAATAAACACCAGCGGCAACCCAATCACCTGGAACATGCGCCACTGCGTAATCGTCGCAAAACTCGTGTCGAGCGAAAGTCGCGTCAGGTTATAAAGCCCAACCGCGGTGATCACGTAGCCAATGCACACCAGCAGCCGCGGATCCATCTTCCCAATCAGCCGGCCGGCCACAAACATCATGAACATCATCACGAAGCCCGCAGGCGACAACGCCTCCCCCGCCAGTTGCGCCGTGAACCCCAGCAGCGTTTGCAGATATTGCGGAATTAGCACCGTCGACCCAAACAGCACCATGCCCAAAACCAACTGCAGAAACACAGCGGTACCGAAGTTCCGATTCTTCAGCAGCTTCAAGTCGACGATCGGGTCGTCGTGGTTCCACTCCCAAAGTACAAACGTCACCAGCAGCACCGCCGCAACCACCGCCGCAGTCGTAATAATCGAAGACCCGAACCAGTCCTTCTCCTGCCCTTTATCCAGGAAAAACTCCAGCACGCCAACGCCGCTCGCCACTAGCGCCAGCCCCGCAAAATCAACCTTCTTCCCCACCGACGCCTTGCGCCGCTCAATCAACGCCGGCGGGTCCTCCACCATCCGCGAGCTCAGCCAGACCGAGAACAGCCCAATCGGAATGTTGATGAAGAAGATCCAATGCCAGTTGAAATTGTCCGTAATCCAACCTCCCAGCGTGGGCCCGATCGCCGGCGCCACCACCACCGCCATCCCGTACACCGCGAACGCCTGCCCGCGCTTCTCCACCGGAAAGGTATCCGCCAGGATCGCCTGCTCCGAAGGTGCCAGCCCGCCGCCGCCCAGCCCCTGCAGTACCCGCGCAACGATCAGGAACGGCAACGTCGGCGCCAACCCGCACAGCAGCGAACACACCGTGAACATGATCACGCACGTAATATAAAACCGCTTGCGCCCAAAGCGATCCGACAGCCATCCCGATATCGGCAGAATCACCGCGCTCGCCACCAGGTAGCTCGTCAGCACCCACGTGGCCTCGTCCTGCGACGCGCCCAGCGATCCTGCCATATGCGGCAGCGCCACGTTCGCAATCGAGGTGTCCAGCACCTCCATAAACGTCGCAAGCGTGACCGTCAGCGCAATGGCCCACGGATTATATTTTGGCTTCCAGTTTGCGTCGTAGGCCATATCAGCTTCTTGATATAGAATATCAGGAAGCTGATATGGATTCTTTAAAGCGTGCAAGACATTCCGCAGCAGGATCCACCGCCCCGCCCATCGGCAAGCCTATCCTCGAACGCATCACCAGGATGAAGGCCGTCCTCCAGGGCCTCAGGGTATTGATGGACGAAGACTTGCAGCCCCTCGGCATCACCACCTCCCAGCTGCGCATGCTGTGGTCCATCGCCGAGAATCCCGGAATCTCCGGAGCCAAAGTAGCTCGCCTCTGCTCCGTCACCCCGCAATCCGGCCAGGCCACCCTCATCATGATGGAGACCCAAGGCTGGCTACGCCGCACCCCCAGCGAATCCAACCACCGCGTCCTCGTCGCCGAGCTAACCACCAAGGGCCAGCGAATCCTCATCAAGGCAAGAGAAATTGCGCAAGCCCTCGACCGCCGCCTCTGGAAGGGCATCAGCGACCGCGATCTCGACGGCCTCGATACCGCCCTGCGCAGCGCCCTGAAAAAACTTCCACGCCTGTAGGCCCCGACATAGAACGGACGAACTTGCCGAAAACACCGGCGGTCTCAACGGGTCGATGCAACACTATCTGATTTGGAGGTGGTGTTGATGAGACAAGGAAGACGGTATGGGCTTTCTGCGGAGCAGAAGGCCGACATATGGCAGCGTTGGAAGGTGGGCGAGTC
>Ga0302313_10002209_pt1 | contig 13784 bp, 7 predicted proteins | sample III_Palsa_N2_2_FD_200454 | JGI IMG/M metagenome (GOLD analysis project Ga0302313, IMG submission 200454) | Peat permafrost microbial communities from Stordalen Mire near Abisko, Sweden - III_Palsa_N2_2 | ecosystem: Environmental > Terrestrial > Soil > Palsa > Peat permafrost | place: Sweden...
GTATCCTCCGGCGACAGGTGCTTCGCAGCAGCCGGCGCAGGGACAGCCAATTCATCTTTATTCGCAGCCTAATGGTGCGCAGCAGACAACCTCCGGAACAGCGCAGCCGATTCATCTACATTATCCGCAGCCGCCAAGGCCGGGGCAGAGTTCGACGCAACCGGTGCAGAGCCAGAGCGCGCCTGTTCAAGATTCGACGACCTACGTGCCTTATGTACCGCCGGTGAATTCGCCGCGGCCAGTGATTACTCAGCAGCCTTCAGCGTATGCGCCGGGAGCGGGGTATCAGGTGCCGGCAATTCCCGCACCGGCGGCGAGCTATCCACAGCCCGCGGGCGGAGCGCCCCAGGTGACGGCGCAGCAAGAGGGACAGATGCCGGATGGGACGCCGATTGTGTCGTATCTTCCGACGTCGAAGCCAGCAGAGCATCGCCGTCTTCCGCCCCGGCAATCGAGCGCTTCGGTACGAGCCCGCGCAGAGGCGATTCGACGGAATCAGCAGGAAGCTCCGGAGCAGATGACAGGACAGAGCCATCCTCCGGCAGAGAATTACGACACGGCTCCCGATCCGAATGCACAGATTCAGAACACGCAGTTCTCTACGCAGCCGTACAGCCCGGCTGCGATGCAGGGATCGCAGGTTCCGCAGTCGCAGGCACCCGCTCCGGGAGCTGCGACGACCACGCAGCCGAATACGGTGACGTATCAGAATGCAAATCCGAGCCAGACTGGCGAGAGCAACGGGCAGCAGTATCCGCAGCCGAACACGCGTGGAGCGACAACAACAACTACGCCGACTCGCAGGCGGAGGGTAACGAGTACACCGCAGACGACGACAACGCCGGCACCTGCGCCGCAGGGGACGATCAACTATCCCAACTACGCGCCACCGCTGACGAACCAGGGGTATCCGCAGGTTGGACAGCCGTATCCGTTGGCTACGCCGCCGTCGGACTACGAGTTGCAACAGAAGGCCGTGCCGCCGCTGCGGGGATACTTCGATCCGCGTGTGGATGAAACGACGCCACTTAGCGACCGGCAGCAGGCGGAGCTCGATCTGGCGCTGATCCAGGGCAGTTACAGCGGCTGGCTGGGCGGAAACGTCATTGGAAGTTATCGCAGCGGAACCGTGGGCATTGATCGAATGGCCGGCGTGGAAGTGCCGTTTGAGGCTTCGGCGCCGCTGGGCAGGAGCTGGCGCGTGACGGCCGTGCCGACGGCAATCTTTTTGAACTCAGGCATTTTAAATACGACAGGTGGCACGCTGGGAACAAACCCGGTTTTCGGGACGGTGCTGGGGAACAGCAACCTTGTTTATCCGCAGCAGTTTTCGGTGGGTGTTGGCGGCGAAGTTCAGCTGGTCAGCAATACATTCGGGATTGCGGGTGGGTATTCCGCGCAGGGTTTCCTGGTGCGGAACGTGATTGGGAGAGCGCGTTGGAAGCCGGGCAATGGCCACTTTACGCTGTTCGGCGGACGCGATCCGGTGAAGGAAACGCAGCTTTCTTATTCGGGTCTGCGCGATCCGGGGCAGCCGAACAACTTTACTCTGGGACCGATCTGGGGAGGCGTGGTGCAGACCGGCGGTGGCATCCGTTTCGATGCTGGTGACGAGAAGGCTGGGCTCTATATACAGGGCGAGGGCGCGGACCTGAGCGGCTACCATGTGCTCGACAACCGTAAGTATGACGGCACGATGGGAGCTTACTTCCGGGTGAGAACGTGGCCGGAGTATGGGTCGCTGAATATCGGTGGAACGATCTTCGGTGAGCATTACGACTATAACGAGCGCATCGAAAGCTACGGCTGGGGTGGGTATTTCAGTCCGAATGTGTACTTCCTGTTTGCCGTGCCGCTTACGTTCAACGGACACTATAAAGAGCATATTCACTACACGATCAATGGCAGCCTGGGAGTGCAGACTTTTCAGGAAGCATCGGAGCCGTACTATCCGCTCGATCCCAGTTTGCAGCTGAATCTTCAGGCTTCGAGCGCCTGCACGGGCGTGACTACCAGCGCTGCGCAGCCTTGCGGGTTTATTCCGCTGAACTCCAACACCGGATTGAATTTTTCGATCGATGCCAAAATGGCCTACCGGGTGACGGACCACTGGTACATCGGCGGCTTCCTGACCGGAAATAATACGAACAATTACGACACGGTTTCGGGTGGTTTTTTTGCGCGATACATGATCCGGCCGCAGGCACAAACCGTCGACTACCCTACGGGTCTGTTCCCGGTTACGGGTTTCCGGCCGTTGCGAGTTCCTTAGGTCCTTTGAGGGTGGCAAGCAAGTCCCGGATCTGCGGCTTTTGGGGAGAAATTGGCAAGCGAAGCTTTGTGGTGTCCAAGGTTCGGACATATGGCGGAATTGTGTTGATTTCGACATCGGGCATGGGTATAAATCAGGCACGCATTCTATGCAGGATCGGGGTTCGGTCTATGGCTTGTAACTAGCCAGCGGCTATTTGCAGGTCGAAACCCAGCGGAGATGTCCTCATGTTGTTCAGGGCCCACGTACGTGTCGCAGGCAGGTGTCGCGATGCTGTTTTCTTTTGCTCTCGCATGGCTTGTGTAAGCTTGCTTGCTTCCATTGCGCTGCCTTTGCATGCATCCAGCGGCGTACCCGACTGGGTAAGAACTGCTGCGCATCAGACGCTGCCGGAGTATCCGGAAACAACGAAAGCGGTCGTATTGCTGGATGAGACCACCTATTCGGTGGCTCCAGATGGCAAAGCCACGGAACATGTGCGGCGAGTGGTGAAGATTCTTCGGCCACAGGGAAGAGATTTTGGATATCCATACGTGTGGTTCGACAAGGATTCGAAGGTGACGTCGATGCATGTGTGGAGCATCGATCCGGCAGGGCATGAATATGCGATGAAGGATAACGAGATCCAGGAGTACGGTGCGCCAGGGGAAGGCGGGCAGCTGTATTCAGATGAGAGGGCGAAGGTTGCCGATCCTCCGGGGCGCGATCCTGGTGGTGTAGTGGCTTATGAGTATTACCGGAATGAACGGCCATACCTCGCTGAAACCAACTGGTCTTTTCAAGATGAGCTTCCGCGTGTGACGCAAAACTTCACCCTTGTGCTGCCACCGGGTTATAGCTACGCAACAACGTGGGCCCACCATGACAAGGTCGATGGGGCGGACCTGGAGAATCATAGCTACCGCTGGGAGATGAATAACCAGCCGGGAATCGATCTGGAGCATGTGCCGATGTCGCCTGCAACAGAGTCCCTGGCCGCGCGGATGACGGTGCATTACTCCGGACCGGGGATGACAATGCCACAGGATGGGACGTGGCAGGGAATTGGTGAGTGGTACACCGCGTTATCCCGTGACCGCATCGTAGCGACGCCGGATATCGCTGCCAAGGCTGCTGAACTTACGCAGGGTAAGACGGACTTCTATGACAAAACCGAAGCTATCGGTGAGTTCGTACAGAAGCAGATTCGTTACTTTGTCATTGAAATGGGCGTGGGAGGATATCAGCCTCATCCGGCGTCGGATATCTTCCGCGGCCGATACGGTGATTGCAAGGACAAAGCCACATTGCTATCGGCGATGCTCTCGAGCATCGGGATACATAGCGCGCTGATGATGGTGGATACGGACCGCGGGGTTGTGAATCCAGATGCGCCGTCCATCATGGGCAACCACATGATAGGAGCGATCGAGATTCCTGCCGGATATGAGTCGCCACAGTTGCGCAGCGTTGTGACGGCAAAAACCGGCAAACGCTATCTGATCTTCGACCCGACATGGGACCTGACGCCGTTCGGCCAATTGGAAGACAACCTTCAGGGAAGCTATGGAGTGCTGATTGAGGGCGCAGACAGCCAGGCGATTCAACTTCCGGTTTTGAGCCCCGAACTGAATACGGTCCGCCGCTCTGCGGCGTTTCAACTGGATGCGGATGGGACCCTGAAAGGGACCATAACCGAGAAGCGCTTCGGCGACCTGGCGAAAGGCCGGCGCAATTTGTTTACTCACGAAGATGAGAAAAAGCAACAAGAGTTTATGGATCATCTTGCGGCGCGAGACTTCACTTCGGTTTCCCTAACCGATCTGAAGGCACAGGATGTAAACGCGCTGAATAAAGATGTGACGACCAGTTTTAATATCTCGGCGGCGCATTTTGCGACGACTGCCGGACCGCTGCTGATGGTGAGGCCGCGAGTATTTGGATCGCTATCTTTGCCGGTCGACCACAAGAAACGTAGGGTCGGTATCGATCTGGAGCACACAATGCATGCCAGCGACGACTTTGAGATTGAGATACCTGCGGGATATGTCGTCGATGAGCTCCCTGATCCGGTGAAGGTGGATATGGGCTTTGCAAGCTATGAGAGCTCGACGGTTGTGCAAGGTAAGAATCTGCACTACACGCGGAGTTATACGCTGCGGCAGGTTTCTTTGCCCGCGGACAAGTATCCCGAACTGCAACAGTTGGCCGGCATCATTGAAGGCGATGAGCAGGGACGCGCGGTATTAAAGCGTGCTCCGTAACTGCCAGTTGCAGGTATGACATTAATGGGCACGATGGATGCAATGGATCGAGCGGCAATACGAGGAGAATTATGGCGGTGACAGTGTTTATCGAGAAGTCAGTGGCTGGGCGGGTTTCGTCGAATGGTTTTTCCAGGCGTGCGATTGGTTCGATGTTGGTGGTTGCGGCCTTTGCGTCCGTGCCGCTTCTGCATGCCGATAATTTTGTAAAGCCAACCAAAGAGGAGTTGGCGATGACGTCGTTGCCGGGTTATCCGGGGGTGCCGGCGGTGGTGCTGTTTCGCGAGGAAATTACCAAGGACGATCTGCACGTGCATCAGTATTACGAGCGCATCAAGATTCTCACTGAAGATGGGAAGAAATACGCGAATGTAGATCTGAAATTTGGAAGCGCGGAGGGCGACGGTTATTGGGCGGGCGACGAGAACTCGATGGACAACATTGAGGGACGAACGATTCATGCCGACGGGACCATTATTCCTTTTACCGGAAAGCCCTATCTGAAGACGATTGAAAAAGAGAAGGGATACAAGATACAGGAGAAGATCTTCACGTTGCCGGATGTTGAGGTCGGCAGCATCATTGAGTATCGCTATGCGATGCGCTATAACGATCACGTTTTTGAGGCGCCGGATTGGTACATCCAGGGCGACCTCTTTCTGAAAGCTGCGCATTACGCCTGGTATCCGACGAGCCGCGAACTGACGGACCCGGAGGCAGACGCGCCGATCAATGCGATTTCGTGGTTTACGATTCTGCCGCAGGGGGCGGCTATTCAACACCGTAACCTGCCGGGCAAAGATGCCATAGGAAATACCATGCAGATTTACGAACTCAGCGTAAAGGATGTTCCTCCGCTACAGCAGGAAGAGTTTATGCCTCCTACATCGAGTTATTCCTATCGGGTGCTGTACAACTTTACGCCCTACCGCAACGGCGATGACTACTGGAAGTCGAAAGGGAAAAGCTGGTCTAAACGTGCTGATAGTTTCATCGGGCCTAACTCGGAACTGAGAGCGGCGACGCAAACCCTCATTGCAGGCTTGACTACCGACGATCAAAAGCTGCGCAAGATCTATGCCACGATCATGGCGCTCGAGAATACTGACTACTCTCGTCAGCACGAGCGCCAGGAAGATAAAGCTGAAGGGCTGGGCAAGGTAAACAATGCGGCTGACGTGCTTTCGCACAAGCGCGGAAGCGGTGTTGAGATGACGGAGCTTTTCGTTGGGATGGCTCGGGCTGCGGGGATGAAGGCTTATATGATGCTGGTTCCCAATCGCGAAGACCATTTGTTTACTCCGGCCTGGTTGAATATGTCGCAGCTTGACGGTGTGCTGGCTATCGTCAATATGGACGGGAAAGATCAATTTTTCGATCCCGGAGAAAGGTACTGTCCTTACGGGAAAATCGAGTGGGAAAACTCTGAGGTACAGGGCTTGCGCCAGGGAGACAATGGCACAAGTTTTGCGCAATCGGCGCTGGAAAGTTATGCCGACAACAAGACTAGCCGTACTGCAAATTTAGTTATGGATGAGCACGGCGATGTTACGGGTACGATTACGCTCGGCTTTCTGGGGAGCCCGGCATTGACATGGCGTCAACGTGCCTTGCGAGGCGACGCGGAGAGCCTGAATCACGCTTTGCGGACACATCTTGAGGAGAGCCTGCCGAAGAGTCTTGAGCCAAGCGTCAAGCAGATTGTGAATCTTGAGGATTACGAGAAGCCGCTGATGGTGATTTACAGCATAAAAGGAAGTATCGGCACGCCGACTGGCAAGCGGCTTGTGCTTCCTGTAGACCTGTTTGCGGCACAGGCACGAGCGACGTTCCCACAAGAAAAAAGAGACGCGGCCGTGTATTTTCATTATCCGCAGCTCATACAGGACGCGGTTTCCATTTCTTTTCCGAAGAACCTGACGTTGGAAGCTTCTCCGGCGTCTTCAAGAGCAGATATTAAAGGGGCGGCTGCATACGTCATGAAGGTTACGCCGGCTGCCAACAGTATCACTGTAAATCGCCTGTATGCCTTCAATAATGTACTGATTCCACCGGCTGAATATGCGGGTTTGCGCAATTTTTACTCGCAGTTCGAAGCCAAAGATCAGGAAAGCATCGTCCTGAAGATGGCGCCTGTTGAGACGTCGGAAACATCGGCCCCTGCGCCCGTCGCTCATTGATATGCAACGCGTCTTATGTATGCATGCTGGAGCGTTATGGGCCCAGCATGCATACTTTGACCGTGCCATTATCGTAGGGACAAGGATGAGCGGTGGCTGGGGCCGAATGGAGCACCATCCAGGTGACTCCGAAAGGACGCAGATGTTCGTCGCGCACGGCATCGTTGAGCAGGCTGAGGTTTTCCTGCGCTGCGGCGCCTTGTTGCCATTGATCGGCTAGTGACGGAGTGATGGAGGCTTCTCCGCCATCCTTTGAGTAATCCGGAAGTGCGCTGCGGAGCGCGGTTGCACGGAAGTTCTGCGCGTCCTCGCCATCGGTGTTGACGTATTTTGCATCCAGGGCAAAGAGCGCATCGCGCGGTGTATTGGCCCTGACCCAGAGGAACGCCTGAACCCACGGATTTGGGCTTTCGGCTGTGCGGCCGGGAAGCTCTACATGTTGTGAGAGGAGAAAGCTCTGGTGTTGAACGTAGCCCATGATCGCTGCCGATGTCGCGATGATGATGGCCGGTGTGAGGCGCAGGATTATGGTGGCAATGCTTGAGCGCCAGCATTGGAGGGACTCATGGCAAGCTTCATAAAGCGCCGCTCCGAGCAGCATCGACATGACAGCGTAGATTGGCAGGTAGAGGCGCATTACCTGGAGACGTGCGACCAGATGGACGGCTGAGGTTTCGTGTGCGAAGAGAAGGGCGATCAGGGCCGATATCGCGCCGACGACAAGGCAGGTGTGGCAAAGGGTCGCAGTTGTAGAAAGCATCTTGCGGCGGCGAAAGAATGTCAGGGCGCCGAGCACTGCCAGCGGGCCGATGAGTCCGAGGATTTCATACCACTGCCACTGTGAGAGGAACCAATAGAAACGCGTGGCAGCTGCTAGTTGCAATGCGGCTGACTCTGGCGGGGCGAGAGCCTGCAGCAACGCGCCGAGAACGATTGCGCTTGACATCAACGTTAGCCAGGCTGCGATACGCGTTGTGCGAGGCAAATCGATTCGTGAGGCACGCAGGGTGATGACGAAGGCCAAACCGTAGGCGGCCATCAAGGGGTGCAATACGGCCGCGATTGCGAGGCAGAGAGCGCACAGGAGGGGTGATCGCAGCCGGTTTCCATGCCAATGCCATTCGTCGAGCGCAAACGCTATGGCGAGCAGCGACAAGGGAGTGGAGAAGCTGCGCGCCGTTACGTAGGGGTCCATCAGCATCAGTGACGTACCGGCTACCGGCATCGTCCACCACGCGGCCAGCAGGGCGACGCCCGCAAGTTGAGCACGCTGACTTCGCGAGGAAACGCCAGGGACTACACGGCGAAGGATCTGGCGAGCGGCAAAGAGCGTCATCCAGATGCTAAGGAGATTGAGAAAGAAAAGAGTGGAAAGCAGCGAGAGATGCGTGAAGCGAACAATCGTTGCGACTGCCGGGGCAAAGATGGAGAAGCGCAGGTGCTCGCGAACGAACGCAGTGTAATGCGGAAAGAGCGAGTGATCGAGCGTGTATTCGATGCCCGAGACATAGAGGCCGCCGTCCTCTGCCAAAGGATGGTAGCCGTGAACCATAATCGTGCAGCAAGTGAGAACGGAAAGCAGTCCTGCCCAGGTTTTTCCGGTCCAGTCAGGCTGCAGGCTGCTGGGTTTGGCAATCGGATAACTAAGGGGTAATGTGGTCAACCGTTCTCCTGAATCTGGTTGTGGCAGCGCCGTCTGGCTTTGATGCGGCGGTACTGCCGTCTGAACGATACAATCGAAGAAGTGCTTATGAGAAAGATAATCCCTGGATTGATGATCCGCGAATGGAAGGGCATGCCGCGGCACGCTCTAATGGAGTTTACTTGTGACGCGTGAGCGCCGACTTAGTCTATTAAAAACGATACCCGGCCTTTTGATCAGTGCGTTTTTTCTCTGGTGGACGTTTCGGGGATTCAAAGCCTCGGACTTCAAGAGCGTGCATCTGGTGGCACCGCTCTGGATTCTCGGAATTCTGGGTTTCAGTATTGCGGGTTATACCGTCCGCTGTTTTCGCTGGTGGCGGATGCTGCGCAGCGTGAATGCTCGTTTCAGCGCGTGTGCTCGTGTTTTTATGACGTCATTGGCAGCCAATAACATTCTGCCGTTGCGAATTGGCGATGTGATGCGGATTTTTACCTATGCGGGTGATCTGAATGCGACGCCTTCCATCATCCTGAGTACGGTGATCTTGGAGAAGCTGTTGGATATTTTTACGCTGGCGATTTTGTTCGTTGTCACCATGCGTTTTGGTAAGGGTGTTTCTGCGCATCTCCGCGTCGGAGCGGAAATTGGGATTGCTGTATCGTCGGCGGGGCTGCTGGTGCTGGTGTTCGGCGCGCGCACGTTGGAGCCACTGCTCAAAAAGCTTTTTGCCCGCACACAGAACCCGAAACTTGCGAAGCTGGAACACTGGCTCCTGCTGGCGCTCGATTGCATTCGTCAGATTGGCGTGTTCGGTACGTTGATGTTGATCGTCTATAGTTTTGTGGCTTGGTTCTTTGAAGGCTTGCTGTATGTTTCTGCTGCACATCTTGTGGGTTTGCAGACGGATTGGGCAGGACCCTGGGCTGCGGTTGCGCAGGCTAACCTGTCGTTCCTGATCCCGAGTTCGCCAGGCGGTATTGGGCCGTTCGAGTGGGCTTGCAAGCAGGCCTTGATGCGTTATGGGGCGACAGAAGCTGCAGGCGGTATTTTCGGGCTGCTGATTCATGCATGGCTGCTGGTGTCGATTACGGCGGTTGGCGGCGGGATGTTCCTGCAACACCGGCTGCACATGGCGCGGCGCAAGCCATTGTTGGAAGAGATTGATACGCTTCCAGTTGAACTACCTTAAAGCAGAAAATAGCTAGTAGGAAATAGGAAGTAGCGATTCGTCGCTTGAGTTTAATTATGTATCGCACGCTGCAACAGAACATTCAGAGAGAGATCGAGAAACTGCTGGCTGAGCGCTATGGCGTGGAGCTGCCAAACCTGGCGGTAGAATTGCCGCCAAAGATTGAGTTTGGCGAGATGGCGCTGCCGGTTGCCTTCGAGCTCGCGAAGCGCTTGAAGAAAGCGCCGCGCGCGATTGCGCAGGAACTGCAGCCGGCCTTGGCTACGATTGCGGGTGTTGCCGCGGTCGATATTGCGGGTGCGGGATACCTGAACCTGAAGCTGGATCGCGCGGCGACGGTGCAACGCATTGCGGCAGATGAGCATGCCGCGGTCGGAGGCGAAGGCTTTCGGTTGGTGGAGCACACCAGCATCAATCCGAATAAGGCTGCGCATGTGGGGCACCTGCGGAATGCGATTCTTGGCGACAGCTTTGCGCGGATGTTGAAGCCGGACGAGTTCAAGCCGGGGTATGAGACCGGCGTGCAGAACTACATCGACAACACCGGCGTGCAGGTTGCCGACATTGTGGTTGGCGTGACCGAGCTCGAAGGCATGACGCTGGACCGCGTGAAGGAGTGGCTGATTGAGCTGTTCGAGACCAATCAGCGGCTCGATTATGTTTGCTGGGATTTGTATGCGCGGGTTTCGCAGTGGTATGAGGCTGATCCGGCGCAGGCGTCCGCGCGCAAGCAGCTGCGGCTGGATACGCTGCACAAGATCGAAGCAGGCGGCAACGATACCGCGCAGATTGCGGAGTTGATCGCGACCGGCGTGCTGCGGCGGCATTTGCAGACCATGCAGCGGCTCGGCATTGAGTATGATTTTCTGCCGCGTGAGAGCGAGATCTTGCACCTTCACTTCTGGGAAACCGCGCGCCAATTGATGGTCGATAAGGGCGTGCTGTATCTCGAAACGGAAGGCAAGAATAGGGGTGCGTGGGTGATGCGCCGGGCGGGTGCGGGAGAACTCGGCGACGGGCCGGATGAAGACGCGAAGATCCTGGTGCGGTCGAACGGCACAGTGACGTATGTCGGCAAGGACATTGCGTATCACTTGTGGAAGTTCGGGTTGCTGGGCAAGGATTTTGGCTATGCAAAGTTCTACGAGTATCCGACGCATACCTGCTGGATTTCGACGGTACATGGCGAAGATCCGCATCCGAGCTTTGGGCACGCGGACGCGATTTACAACGTGATCGATTCAAGGCAGGATGATCCGCAGACGCAGGTAAAAGAGGCGTTGCGTGTGTTGGGCTACGTTGCCGAGAGCGAGCACTATACGCATTTGAGCTACGCATTTGTCGGCTTGACTGCGCGCACTGCTGAAGAGCTTGGCTATGTGCTGAGCGAGGAAGACAAGGCGCGGGCGTTCATCGAGGTCAGCGGGCGCAAGGGATTCGGTGTGAAGGCCGATGACCTGATCGACCGCATGATCGCAGCGGCGAAAGCCGAGGTGGACACGCGGCATCCGGAGCTGGCAGACGGCGAGCGCGCGGAGATTGCCGAGGCTATCGGCGTGGGCGCGCTACGGTTCTTTATCCTGCGGTTTACGCGCAATACGGTGATCGCGTTCGACTACAAGGATGCCCTGGCCTTTGATGGCGAAACTGGACCCTATGTGCAGTATGCCGCGGTGCGGGCAGCGAACATCTTTCGCAAAGCCGGTGTCGAGTCGAGCGAGGCTTTGGCTGCGCTGCCGAAGCTCGATCTCGCGGCGATGCTTCAAGGCGAAGAAGGCACGAGCGTTTGGGAAGTATGGCTGACAGCTTCGCGGCTGTCTATGGTGTTGGAGCAGGCGATCGCCGCCGCTGAGCCGGCTATGCTGACGCGATATGCGTTCGCGCTGGCGCAGCAGTTCAACAACTTCTACCATCGGCATCATATTTTGACCGAGACGGATGAGGCTCGGAAGACGCTATTGCTGGCTACCGCGGCTGTCGCGCGGCGAGAACTTGTGCGCGTGCTTGGGTGGCTCGGGATCAGCGTACCGGTGGCGATGTAACGAGCGGGGTTACCTAAGCTGCTACTGGCGATTGAGCAAAGCGTGCATTAGAAATACAAGGTGACGCAGCCTGTTCGTCCGTACCAGCCAGGGAGATCCTGATGAAGCGCTACTTGCCGATCGTGTGCGTGATGTTCGCGGCTCGGATGTCATGCGCCCAGTATGCATTGCCCAATGGACCCGCTCCTGCACCGGCGTATGGGGCTTCAGCGCCACAGGTTGTAGAAGCTGAGTCGGATGGCAAGTGCCGTCCGGTGAAACCTGGCGATGTGGTGCATTACACGTTGACGATTCAGTCGGTGGGTTACGCGCGGGCTGTTTATGCGGACCTGCAGATGCGATTGGGCCGAACTTATGTTGCCGAGCCCGGCGGTCTGCCGCCGCCTGATTTTCGCAACCTTGGCGGAGGCGGTGCAGCTACGCGCGATGCCCAGCAGGGTGGTGTCTATCACTTTGCGTTCAAGGTGCCGCGCGATGTGATGAGTGGGATCTATCATGGCGCCGGCGTCTACGTGACAGCGGCCGATGACAGCGATGTGGCCAGCGGTTCACGCAATGTGGAAGTGACCCACCGAACGCTGTCGAAGATACGGGATTACTGCCTGATCGTCGTAGGTCCGTATGGCGGCGAAGGCCGGCCGCTGGTAACAAACTTCAAGCCCGGGCCGATCGATAAGTCAAAATAGATGAATGGCACAACGAATCAGCAGACGGCGGTTTGTCGGCGGGGCAGCTGCGAGTACGTTTCTAGCAGCGGCAGGGAAGTTGCAGGCTCTGGTTCCGATCGTGGGCAGCGCGGCATTTGAGCCGTGGCGACAGGGGTTTCTGGACATTCATCACATCTCGACGGGCCGAGGAAACTCGGTGCTGTCGATTTGCCCGGATGGAACATCGATCATGGTCGATGCCGGAGCAGTGAAGGGGCCAACCGATGCTCTGGGACCGGCGCGGCCGGATGCTTCACGGCGGTCGGGCGAATGGATCGGGCGGTATGCGCTGCATCATCTGCGGGCGGCTCCGAAGCAGGAGTTGGATTATTTTGTGCTGACGCATTTTCATGGCGATCATATGGGCGATGTGACCGCGGACTCGCCAACGTCCGCCAATGGCGACTACCGGTTGACCGGCGTGACCGACGTGGCGGAGCTGCTGCCAATTCGACGGCTGATCGATCGTGGGTATCCGGGCTATGACTATCCTGCTGTGTCGAACTACGATGCGACGGTGAACTACATCCGCTTTGTGCACTCGATAGAGAAGCATGGGACGAAGGTGGAGCGGCTGAAGGTTGGATCGGCGAGGCAGATTGTTCTGCAACATGCGGCTGCTGGTTATGAGTCTGTGGGAATTCGAAATCTTGCTGCTAACGGTGAAGTTTGGACTGGCAAAGATGATGCAACCAGGCAGTTGTTCCCGCCGATTGCTTCGCTCCAGCCGAAAGACTATCCGCCCGAGAATGCCTGCTCTCTCGCGTTGAAGATGCATTATGGGGCGTTCAGCTATTACATCGGCGGCGATCTTACTTGCAATACGTTGTTTGGGACCGCGCCCTGGCTGGATGTCGAGAGCGCTGTGGCCGAGGCTGCAGGACCGGTGAATGTTTCAGCGCTCGATCATCATGGCTACTACGATGCGACGGGCATTGCGTTTGTGAGGGCGATGCGGTCTCGGATCTATATTTTGCAGTCGTGGCATGCATCGCATCCGGCGTTGTCGACGCTCGACCGGTTGTATAGCCCGCTGCTGTATGCGGGTGATCGCGATGTGCTGGCGACGGGGCTGGTGCCGGCGGCGGAATTGGCTGATGCGAGGCTTGCGGACCGGATGCTCAGCAAGCAGGGGCATGTGGTAGTACGGGTTGCTCCCGGCGGCAAGCAGTATGAGGTGATTGTGCTGGATGACAGCCGGGAAGATGGCGGCGTGAACGCACGGTTCGGCCCTTATCTCAGTTAGCCGCTTCGCTCAAAAATCAGACTGCGGCGGCATCAGAAGTCTCAGCCCATCCGGAACGATCTTTACCGTCATTGGCGTGCGGCCCAGCCACTCTCCATCCGCCTGTACCTGGACGGCGTTAGAGTGACCTGCACTGCAGTGGAACTCCTCTACTTCGATAGTGCGGACAAACCTGTTCCAGCGGTGAAGCCGCGCCCAGCTCATCGCGAACCATGCCGGTAGAGAAAGGCGAGCAGGCGTCTTCGCGATGGTGAGCACGA
>Ga0302313_10002211_pt1 | contig 13772 bp, 11 predicted proteins | sample III_Palsa_N2_2_FD_200454 | JGI IMG/M metagenome (GOLD analysis project Ga0302313, IMG submission 200454) | Peat permafrost microbial communities from Stordalen Mire near Abisko, Sweden - III_Palsa_N2_2 | ecosystem: Environmental > Terrestrial > Soil > Palsa > Peat permafrost | place: Sweden...
TGAATCCAGGGACAACGCACAACACCCTCAGCCTCCAGAGCCGCAGAGACATCCACGATGCCAGCCCCAGCCGCCTTAGCTTCCTTCCAGTGCTTGAGCGTCGTCGCAGCGTCTCCAGCAAAGAAAACAATATCCATCCCATCGAAGGCGCCCGGCTCGATCGTCTGAATCAGGATCGCTTCGTCGCCAGCCGAACTGATCTGCCCGGTCGCCAGCCCCACATCGGCCAGAGCAGCATCCAGCAACTTCAAATCCCAGACAGTTGAAGCTGAAGCATTCAACTCATTCGCCAGTTCTTTCCCCAGCAGGGTCGACGCACCAACGATCGCCGCTCTCACAACTTTTGCCGCCACAATTCCCTCACAACTCTTCGTTTAGCTAGATATAACGTTCCGACCGCTGCGCTTTCCCCACGAATAAGCCAGCCTTGCCAATACTCCCGACAGCAGATACACCATCGCAATGATGATCAACGCCCACTGCGACAGCCAGATGACCAACGCAAGCGCAACCAGCAGCAGCAACACACCACGAACCGGCTGAGCCTCGGTAAAGTTCAGCTCCTTACCGCTCCAGAAGCGCCAGTTGCTGACCATCAGGAACCCGGTAAACCCGATCAGCAGCAGCCATACCACAGACGCCCACAGATCATAGATCGGCGAACCGAGCTCGTAGTGTACAACCGCAGCAATAACCCCAGCGCCCGCCGGAATCGGCATACCAACAAAGTATTTACGCCCCGGTCGACCAGGATTACCCGGCTGCGGATTCACACTGACATTGAACCGCGCCAAACGGCACGCGCCACAGATCAGGAACAGGAAGCAGATAACCGTTCCCAGATCATGCACCCGCTGCTGTAGCAGCGGGTACGCCGAAGGCGCCACCGCCTGCACTCCCCACAGGAACGCCAGCAAACTCGGCGCAACGCCAAACGTAATCACATCGGCCAGCGAATCGAACTCTCTTCCAAAGTCGCTCGAAGTATCCGTCATCCGCGCAACGCGGCCATCAATGCCGTCGAAGATCACAGCAAACCCGATGGCAATCGAAGCCCGGTTGAATGCGTTCGGATCGCCTGCCGCGCCACGAATGCTCTCCGCAATCGCGTAATAACCCGCGGCGATGTTCCCAGCGGTAAACAGCGACGGCAGCACATACATGCCACGCCGCGGATGCCGACGCTTCACCGCCTCAATCCCTCCACGGGCGCCCATCAGATCTGCCCGCCCTGTCCCGGCGCAGTCTCCGGCATTACGGCCAGAACCGACTTCCCGCCCACCACCTTCTGACCTTTCTTCACCAACAACCGCGCCTCAGCCGGCATCAGGACATCTGTCCGCGAACCGAACTTGATCAATCCCATACGTTGCCCTCGCTCCACGCGGTCCCCTACCTTGAGGTTGCACACAATACGCCGCGCCAGCAAGCCGGCGATCTGCTTGAAGCTGACCGAATAGTCTCCCGTATTGATCGTAATGAGCGTCTGCTCATTGTGGACGGCAGAGTCCGGCCGCATCGCGTTCAGGAACTGACCCTTCCGAAACTCCATCACTTCCACAGTGCCGCCCACCGGCACGCGGTTTACGTGCACATTGAAGACATTCAGAAAGATCGTCACACGCAACCGGCCACCCTCGGGAGTCTCGACCCACTCAGCCAAATCCACCTTGCCGTCAGCCGGAGAGACGATCATGCCTGGCCCATCCGGAACTTTGCGGGAAGGGTCGCGGAAAAACCACAGGAAAAACAGCGCCAGCAACACTGGCACAGCCGTTAAAGAAAGAAACCCAGTAAAGTGCCAGACAATCGCCGCAACTATAAGCAGGCCAAGTCCATAGAAGATACCATCGCGAACCATATCCGGCGATTATAAGCTCCGAGCCTTACTGACGCATGTCCGGCTGCCGCCACGACCTCGAAACCGAAACTGGGGTTTAGCATCCCGGGTATGGCACTCAGTATCCAGTGGACAAGGACAACGACATCATCGTCGCATCTTCCATCGGATCCGCGTAGTACCCTCGCCGCACTCCGTTCCGTACAAAGCCGAAGCTGCGGTAAAGTCCTTGTGCGGCCTCATTTCCTGCACGTACTTCAAGCCGCATCAGTTCCGCGCCGTGCTCGATAGCCCAGACGACCGCATCGTCCAGCAAAGCCTTCCCTACCCCAGAACGGCGAAAGACAGAGCTCACCGCAATGTTCTCCAACTCAGCCTCTTCCAGCAGCACCGCAGCTACCGCAAATCCTGCGACCTGCCCCTCGGCGTCGGCTACCAGCAAAATTCGACGGCTCTCCTGCTGCAAGATCGCGGTGTACTGTGCTTGCTCCCAATGCGGAGCCTTGCTGGCCGCCCGCTCAATGCGCACTATGGCCTCGATATCGTCATGAGTTGCGCGCCGCACTAAGAGTCCGGAGTTCAAGCACTCTCTCCGCTCACAGCGGCACGGGACTTCCCGTAGATATCCCGTTCACCACGCACGTAGTTGGCATCTACCAACGCAGCGTCCCCGGCTCCGATGCTCAGCGCTCGCAGCACGATTGGGAGAGCCTGCGCTGCATGTATCTCAAGCAATGCCACCTGCTCGCCGGTAAACGCGGCCAACATTCGGTCCTCCGCCACGACGATACGACCACCTGCCGCGATGGTCCGTGCCTCGTCGAGTCCGCACAGCCTCTCGTTCCCTGTCGCGGCCAGACGCACGTAGACTTCACCGCGTCCGGCATTGAGCACAGCGCAGCCGTCCTTTAGCCCGGCCGCTGCCGCCAACACCTCCAGCCGCGAGACTGCAACCAGCGGAAGACCCGCAACCTCGCACAATCCCTTTGCCGCCGCCAATCCAACGCGTACCCCGGTGAACGAGCCGGGGCCGCTTACTACACCCACGCCGTCGAGCTCCGCCAAGCTCCAGCCCTGCTTTTTCAGCAGTTGAGCTATAGCCGGAACCAAACCGGAGGAGGAGCTACGCGCGGCAAGCGTCGCCTCGGCGACGGCGAGTTCGCCATCGCATAGAGCAACAGTGCCCACTTCTTCGCACGTATCGATGACTAAAACCTTCACAACGTCTCCCCTCCGAGCATACCTGTTCTACTTTATGGCTTTATGGCCAGACGCAAAACGGGGCGGCCGCTTGCGCAACCGCCCCGTCCAGCAACATCGAACTGGCTTATTCAACCGCTGCCAGTACTTCTTCGCGAAGTTCCTCGTCCTGAACGATGTCGTGTACCGACTTCGGCAACGCCACCGCCAGCACGTCTTCGATGCGCGAAGCGTAGTGAATCGTTACGCCTTCGACCTGATCCGCTGTGAGATCTTCCTCCACGTTGGTCTTCACATCGATCGGCAGAATCACATCGCGAACACCGGCTCGTTTGGCCGCAAGGAACTTCTCCTTGATGCCGCCGACCGGCAGGACATTGCCGCTCAGCGTGATCTCGCCGGTCATTGCGAGTAGAGGCCGAACCGGCTTATCCGTGAGCAGGCTGACCAACGCCGTAGCCATGGTTACGCCAGCCGAGGGGCCGTCCTTTGGAATGGCGCCGGCAGGAACGTGGATGTGCAGATCGATATCCTTCAGCACATCTTCATCGAGGCCGAGCGAGTGCGCGTTTGATCGCACCCATGTGAGCGCAGCTTCCATCGACTCCTTCATGACGTCGCCGATCTGGCCTGTCATCTTGAAGCCGCCTTTGCCCTTCATGCGGTTGGCTTCGATGAACAAGACATCGCCGCCTACCGGCGTCCACGCAAGACCTACGGCTACGCCAGCACGCTTAGTGCGTTCGGCGAGCTCGGTATCGACGCGCACCTTGATGCCGCCAAGGAATTCTTTGACGACTTCAGGCGTGACGATCAGCTTCTCGGTGCGGCCTTCCGCGACCTTGCGAGCAAGCTTGCGGCAGACGGTTCCGATGAGTTGCTCGAGCTTGCGGACGCCGGCCTCCCGCGTGTAGTGACGCGCGATCATGCCGACGCTCGCCGTCGGGAACTCGATCATGTCCGCAGGAAGCCCGTTTTCCTTGATCTGCCGCGGAACCAGGTACCTCTCTGCGATGTTGACCTTCTCCTCTTCCGTATAACCGGTGAGTTCGATGATCTCCATGCGATCGAGCAGCGGCGCAGGTATCGGGTCGAGCTGATTGGCTGTGCAGATAAACAGCACCTTGCTTAGATCAAATGGCTGATCGAGATAGTTGTCGCGGAACGTGTTGTTCTGCTCCGGATCGAGGGTCTCGAGGAGCGCGGATGAGGGATCGCCGCGGAAGTCGCGGCCGAGCTTGTCGATCTCGTCCAGCATGAAGACAGGATCGTTGACTTCGACACGCTTCAGGTGCTGAATAATCTGGCCGGGCAGTGCGCCGATGTAGGTGCGACGATGGCCGCGGATCTCGGCTTCATCGTGCATACCGCCCAGCGAGATGCGGCTGAACTTGCGGCCGAGAGCGCGGGCGATGCTGCGTCCGAGTGAGGTTTTGCCGACGCCTGGAGGTCCGACGAAGCAGAGGATCGGCCCCTTCATATCTGGCTTCAGACGGCGCACGCTGAGGTAGTCGAGGATGCGGTCCTTCACCTTCGTCAGGCCATAGTGGTCTTCGTCGAGGAAGTCCTTGGCCTTCAGGATGTCGACTTCGCCGGCTGTGCTCTTGCTCCACGGCAGGACGGCGAGCCACTCGACATAGTTGCGCGTTAGTGAGTAGTCGGCGGCGGCTGGGTTCATGCGGCTGAGGCGGCCGAGTTCTTTTAGCGCGTCCTTTTTCGTCTCCTCGGGCATGCCTGCGGCTTCGATTTTTTCTTTCAGATCGGCGATGTCTTTCTGTGTATCGTCCTGGTCGCCGAGCTCCTTCTGGATCGCCTTCATCTGCTCGCGCAGGTAGTAGTCGCGCTGCGAGGATTGCACAGAGTCCTGCACCTCGCTCTGGATCTTGTTGCGCAGTTGCTGCACTTCAAGCTCCTTCGCAAGATGGCTGTTGATCTTTTCGAGGCGTATCTTTACGTCGGAGGTTTCGAGTAGCTCCTGCTTTTCGGTGGTCGATAGGAATGGCAGGCTTGACGCGATGAAGTCCGAGAGGCGGCTTGCGTCTTCGATGTTGATGGCGATCGTCTGCAGGTCGTCCGAGAGGGTTGAGGACGACGTTACGATCTCCTGAAACTGCCCCAGTACATTGCGCTGCATCGCCTCCGCTTCAGGCGAGGCTTCGGGCGAGACCTCGTCGAGGACTTCGCACTCGGCCATAAGGAACGGCTGCGTCTGGCTGTAGTTGGTGATCTTCACCCGCTCCGTGCCTTCGGTGAACACAAAGAGGCTCTGGTTCGGCATCTTCACAACCTTATGAACGGTCGCGCGTGTGCCGATTACGTGGAGGTCCGACCCGTCCGGCACGTCCTGGCGGGCGTCTTTCTGTGCCACGACCAGAATTGTCTTCTCCTCGCCGAGAGACTGAATCAGCTGGATCGAGCTCTCGCGACCCACCGTCAAGGGCAATACAGCATGGGGGAAAAGAACCGTATCTCTCACTGGCAGAACGGGATACGACTTTCCCTTGTCCGATCCAGCCTTCACTTCCGACGGCTTGATGACACTTACGAATTCATTTGGCATGTGAGTCAACCTCTATCAACTTTCATGAATAGGATGCACTATCATCCCATCCGGTCGCAAATCCTGCCCACCGAACGCTGAAAACCTGGCCCAAGCTCTCTCTTACTGAGACGTCATCGGCAGACAAAGCAACATGCTTCACGACATGAAACGTATAAATTCCCTGTCCAGTTCAGTCGCGGGCGTCTCGAAACGGCTCTCCATTGCGTTCGCTCGATATTCCCGCTACGCTTAACCTCACTGCGGGAGTGGTGAAATGGCAGACACGCAGGTCTTAGAAGCCTGTGCTTCGGCGTGGGGGTTCGAGTCCCCCCTCCCGCACCAATCTTCAAGAATTGCGCCCAAACGGCGTTCAGGAACCGCAATGAGCCAGACCATCACCCAGCCCGACAATACGAAGATCACCCTGAACAAGACCGAAACCTACCGCGAATCCTACGCCAACAGCGTCCAGATTCGGCTGGCAATCTGGGATTTTTTTCTGGTGTTTGGCACTCTTGAGCAGCAATCCGCCGACCAGGTACAGATTGATAACTTTCAGGGAATCTATCTGAGTCCGCAGCAGGCTAAGGCGCTTAGTAACCTTCTGGCGCAGAATATTTCGCAGTACGAAAAGGCCTTTGGGACGATCTCGCTGGATGGTCCGGTTCCGCAGGGGCAGCAGTTCATTATTCCTGGAAACGGCCCGGTTCACTAGACTCCGCGTGCCCTCGAATCCTCCATCGCCGGCGCCTCGCGGTCTCCTGGCCCGCTTTGCTGCGCTGCCGTGGCTGGTTCTTTTTGGCCTTTTTTTTGTCGCAGTTGCGTTGTCGCACCTGACGCTGCTTCGGCTTCCCTACTACTGGGATGAGGGTGGCTATTACGTTCCGGCGGCGTTGGATTTTTACCACCGCTTCACTCTGATTCCTGAGTTCACTAATGCCCATCCGCCGTTGCCGAACGTGGTTCTGGGGACGCTTTGGCACCTGACCGGGCTTAGTGTTCTGACGACGCGGCTTACGGTTTGCGCTTTTGCTGCGGCTGCGCTTGTGGCAGTCTTCCGGCTCTCTCAACGGTTGACGACGGTCTCCGTTGCGGTCGCGGTGACCTTCCTGACGGCCGTCTACCCAATCTGGTTCGCACAGTCCACTTTGGCACATGCGGACATCTTTGCCGCCGCTTTTACGCTGAGTGCGTTTGCTCTCTATCTGCCGTTGCAGGTGGGGCGAGTTTCGGGGCGGCGGGAGTTAGTCTGGGTTGCCGTGCTGTTTTCGCTGGCGGCGCTTTCAAAGGAGACGGCCATCGTCGAGCCGGCGATTCTGGCGGCGATTGAGTTGGTTTTGCTGCTGAAAGGCCGCCGAGTTGAGCATCTCAAGCGCTTTCTGGCGTTGAGTTTTCCGGTGGTTCCTTTGGTGGGATGGTACGTCTATCACCATCATAAGACAGGGTTTACGTTCGGAAACCCAGAGTATTTGCGGTACAACGCTACGGCGAACTTTACGGTCGCGCATATCGCGCAGTCGGTTTATTACCGGGGATTGCATCTGTTCTGGCAGAGGAATATCTGGCTGGCGATTCTGATGGCAGTTGCCTGCCTGTTTCTGCCCAAACGACCTTCGCATGAAGCTCAACCGCTCGCCCCTGAGGTGCTTCGCACGATTGGGCTGCTTGTGGCTGGGAACTGGCTGGCGTTTTCTGTGCTCGGTGGGGCGTTGCTGACGCGGTATCTGCTGCCGGTTTATCCGCTGATTTTGCTGGTCTGTGTCTCGATTTGGCGTGAAAAGCTGAGGAAATGGCGGGTTTTGGTGGCGATTACAGCTGCGGCTTTCATCGCTGCTGTCTGGTTGAATCCACCGACTTCGTTTGCGCCTGAGGACAATCTGACGTATCGGGACATGATCGTGGTGCATCAGGAGGCTACGGCCTATATTGCGCAGCATTATCCGGATGCGACTGTGATGACGGCGTGGCCGGCGGCGGAAGAGTTATTTCGTCCGGATATGGGTTATGTGACGCACCAGATCAAGGTGTTTCCAGTCGAAAACTTTTCAAACGCTGAGATTCAAAAAGCCCTGCAAACACCTGATAAATATGACACTGCGTTGGTGTTCACGACACATTACACCTCTCCGGCGCTGGCGCGGTACCTTCTAAAGCATCCCGATACGAAGCGTGGGCGGGAGTTTGCGGAGGACCGCGATCTGAGGCCTTCGGAGATCGCGGCCATCCTGCATGGGACGGTTATTGTGACGTATGAACGGGGCGGGGAGTGGGCGGCCGTGATCCGGTTTAGCCGGAGCTATGAGGCAGAGCTCAATCGCCAGCAAAGACGACCATTTGCGACGTTTTCAACGGTGACCAGCACGGTGGACACGGAGCGATTTTACGGTCGCACGGACGCTGATTACGGTGCGATTTCACCGTGACGGTCAGCGCATCTCTTCGGTTCTGGGGTAGCGAGCTGTGACGACTGTGGAAATCCCGCCGCGGGGCCGGAAGTCGCCCTTGATCTCGCACCAGACCGGGTCGGTGGCCTTTACGACGTCGTCGAGGACCTGGTTGACGATGTTTTCCTGAAAGATGCCGAGGTTGCGGTAGACGAAGAGGTACTCCTTGAGCGATTTGAGCTCGAGGCACTTTTCGCGGGGCATGTAGCGGATGGTGAGGACGCCGAAGTCGGGCAGGCCGGTCTTGGGGCAGACGCTAGTGAACTCGGGGTCGTCGACGAGTATCTCGTAGGCGCGGAACTGGTTGCGCCAGGTTTCGATCGGGGGAAAGGTGACGTTGAGGCCTGATTTGGCGTGGTCGTCGGTGTAGCCGGTGGTGTGGACAGTCATAGGGTTATTTTATCGCCCGGAGGGGGTTCAGGGCTAAAGCGCTGCTTTGTGGGTTTGGTTCAGGGGCCTGCTAATCCGGGAGGACAAGCAACGACAACGGCAAGAGCCAATACAGGGGTCTCTCCACTGCGCTGCGCTTCGGTCGAGATGACAATGGTTGGGGTGGTGGAGGAGAGCGGTCGCTTCGCGATACCCCACCCGTTGCAAAAGCGCAAAGGATAGGGCACCCGGATTGTGCGGGTTTGGAGCGCTTAGTTCCGGCGGCCCAGGGTGGGGGTGTCGTCGGTGGAGCTTGCCGGGTTGTTGGGGTCGTTGTTGGTGCCGCCTACGCGGCGCAGGGTGGGCTTGTTGCCGCCCTTCTTGTCGTTGAGGCCGCGCTTGTTCTGGATGCGGGCCAGACGGGCCTTGACCTGGTCGAACTCCGAGGTGGTTACGAGGTAGTCCGGCTTGGCGGGAAGGATTGTGGCAATCTCGTCTTCTACCGCTGCGATGCGGTCGGGGGTTGCGGGATGGTCGCTGAAGGCCCGCGCGACGGCACCGGGCTTATGCTTTTCGAGCGCCGAAAGCTTTTCGAAGATCGAGACCATGCCCTGCGGGTCGTAGCCGGCGCGGTACATGTACTGGACGCCGAGGTAGTCCGCCTCCGCCTCATACTCGCGGGAGAACATCAGGAAGGTCATGGGGATCGCCAGTTGCGACGCCTCATAGATGCCATACCCAATCCAGCTACCCTGTGCGACGATCATGATCGGCACTGACGCGATCTGCATGTAGTTCAGCTTGGTCATCTCGCGGGCGGCGTGGTGGGCGGCTACGTGGGAGATCTCATGGGCCATGACGCCAGCGAGCTCGTCCTCTGAGTCGCAGGCGAGGATGAGGCCCGAGTTGACGTAGAAGAAGCCGCCCGGGAGAGCCATGGCGTTGATCTCGTCGGTATCGAGCACCTTGATGGTGAAGGGGACCTTGGAGTCGGAGTTTTTTACGAGGTTCTGGCCGATGCGGTTGATGTACTCGACTACGACGGGGTCGGTGACGAGATGCGAGGACTTCTCGATCTCGACCGCGTACTGGTGGCCCATGCCGACCTCCCAGTTGGTGGAGTACCAGTTGCCCATGCCGCGACCGCCGATGTTGCGCGTTCCGACGGCGTTTACGTCTTCCTCAGTGCCCTTTTTGATATTGGGATCCAGAGCTTCGCCGGGGTTGGGCATCGGCTGAGCTGCTGCGTCGTCGGTTGGCTTCTTCTTTTTTGAAGAGGCGTCGGGTTTCTTAGCATCGATCTCGGCGGGCTTGGTTGTGTCCGCGGGCTTGGTTGTGTCGGCAGTTGCGTCAGCCGGTTTCGAAGCGTCGGTGCTGAAGGAGGGCTTGGAAGAATCCTCTACAGGCTTTGCCGTATCGGGGTCCTGGGTGGGCGGTGTCGCGGTGGTCTGGTCTGCCGGGGTCTGCGTGCTCGCCGGAGCGGTGGTCGACGCGGGTGCAGTCGGCTGCTGGCAAAGGACTGCGGGCACCGGGAGCAAAACTAGAGCGGCGAGAGAGAGTAGGCGCATGTGAGGGCTCCGCGGAGCCGCTACGCGCGGCTCTGCTTCCTTATTAGACGCTTTATTTTGGAGTTTGAGTACAGGGGTGGTTGACTCCGTTTGGGGTTGGGGTGGGTGAGCACCCAGGTTTTGAAGCCGGTGGGATTTTAGGGCCAGACGGAGAAGAACGGTCGAGCGGAGCTCGATACCCCACCCTAAGGCAAAGAGCGCCAAAGGGTAGGGCACCCAGAGTTGTGGCGCTGTAGAGGAGAGCCAATACAGGGGTCCTTCCCCTTCGGCTACGCTCAGGGTCAGGATGACGAGGGTTTGGGAGGGTGCGTAGTTCTGTAAAGACCGAGCAAAGGCAGTGCAATGGTGTCAGCGCTTACCAGGTGTTGTAGGAGGTTCCGTCGGTGGCGAGGTTTTGGGCGCCGGAGTGGACGTCGTCAATGCCGCCCTGCGTCTCGTTGATGTCGGTCAGGGTGTCCGACTGGCCGGTGATCCAGGTGTCGCTCTGGTTGGTGATGGGGTCTTTCGGGATCGACTTGAGATAGCCCGCCTGAACGAGGTCGTCGAGGCCCTGTGGGGCCTTTTCCTTGTCTACCGTGTAGCTGTCGATCGCCGAACGCATGGTGTGCAGGTCTTCCCGCAGCACGGCTTCCTTGGCCCGCTGTACTGCGCGGAGATAGATCGGGATGGCGATGGTCGAGAGCAGACCGATGATCGCCATGACGATCATGAGCTCGATCAGCGTGAAGCCGCTCTCGCTGCGACGCTTTCTCCGAATTGGCTTGATCTCTACCATGTGTTGTACTTTGACCCGTCCAGAGCCGTTCCGTCACTCTTTGAGTACACATCAAAGACATCCTGACCGCCAAAGCTGGTCGAATCAGGCTCGTCCTGGTTGGAACGCAGGCCCCAGTCGGCATTCTTGGTCATTGGATCCATTGGGATGGAGCGAAGAAACCGCATCTTCTTGGTCTGAATTTCGACGCCATCCACCAGGGTTTGCAGGTCCGGTGGATAGTTGTTGCTGTCGGCCTTGGTCTGGATGAGCCCCTTGTCCGCTACGTCCTTGTACTTGTCGATCGCATCGCGCATCTCCCATAGATCGGAGCGAAGCTGCTTCTCCTTTTGGCGCTTTACCTGGAACTTCGCCATTGGGAGCGCCGCGCCTGCGAGGATCGCCAGGATGGTGACGACGATGATGAGCTCCACCAGCGTTAGTCCGGATTCAGCAGAGCGGGATGGCTTGTGACTTGCTGCAATATCGTTCGCCATCTACGCTCCTCTCCGCAGTGCTGCTCGCTGTTGGCTTTCCGCTGTCTGCCGGCCTTACTTGATGTGGACCGCGCCCGGCATGCCAACGACGGGAAGGGACGCCTGCTTGCTGTTCTTGGCGCCTACCTTTACCAGCGTCAGCGAGCTATCGCCGGGTGAGAGCGCCTTGAAGGTCATCGTGACGACAGTTCCCTGCCCGGTGACGCCAGCCGTGCCCGGCGGACGCGAGGCGGAGACAGTGACCACTCCGTTGCCTTCGTCGCGATGGACGAGCGCTACCGCCTGTCCGTCCTGGCTGAGCAGGGCTCCGGAGTCCACATCGACCAACGACAGGAGCTTGGGATCGAACTTCAACTGCATCGGGACGCTGAAGAGGTCGTTCGCGTTGTTTGCGAGCACGGCCACCTGGAAGGTGGCGCCGACGGTCTGGTTCACTACCTGCGGCACGACGGTGAGGGTGACTGGGGGCTGTGCGGACGTCGCGCCCGCGGTGGCCGGAATAGCCGTGCCCGACCCAGGCTGCGGGATGAGATTGCCTTCGGCGGCAATGGTGCCGATTGCGGCACGAGCTGCGTTGGAGACCGTGGTGGGCTGTAGTTTCGGCTGTACTGCAGGTGCGGCCGCGGGAACGCTCGCTGCCTCAGCCGCTATCTGCTCAGGGCTCTTGAAGCGCAGGCCGAACGACTGGCCGGTGCCGGTATCGACCGGCCGCATGTTGTCGGCGGTGAGGATCGATTCGCGGACGATGTGTGGGATCAGGAGGAAGACGATCTCGTCGGACTGCTGCGTCTTATCCGTGCTCGCGAAAAAATACTTAATGAAGGGAATCTCGCCGAGGCCGGGTGTTCCGCTGACGGACTTTGTATCCTGCTGCTGCAAGAGGCCGGCGAGGATGGAGGGCTCGCCGTCTTTGAGCTGGATGATCTGCTGCACGACGCGCTGCGAGATGATCGGCTCCGTGACGCCCGAGATGGTTACCGAACCGTTCTGCGCGGAGATTTCGATCTTGAGTTTGAGGGAGACCTCGCGGTCGTAGTGAACCGTGGGCGTGATGTCGATGTTGACGCCGACATCGAGGTAAGTGAACTGCGTCTGGACGCCTAGCGAGGCCGTGGTGATGGCGGCGCCGGCGGAGTACGAGCCGGTTGCGACGGGGATCTTCGAACCGATCTTCAGCGTGGCGTTCTGGCCGTCCGTGGCGCGGATGCGGGGGTTCTGCAGGACGCGGGTGTCGGAGTCCGAGAGGAGCGCGTTGACCTGGCCGCCGGTTAGCGATACCGCAAAGTTTGTCGCATTCAGGTTGCCCAGCGTGTTCAAGGTGATTCCCGCAGTGGTAGCTGCCGTAGTAGTTGTGGTAGCCGTGGTCGTCGAATTCGTGGTGATGTTGGCGTTGCTGTACTGCGGCGTAAGGCCGAAGCTGGTGGGCAGCGTGATGCCGAGGTTGCGCTCCAGTTGGCGGCTTACCTCAAGCACGGCTACATCCACGACGACCTCAGCGCGCGTGCGGTCGAGGTCGTTGATAATCTTCTCCGCCAGGATCAGCTCCTCCGGCGTTGCGCGCATCACAATCGCATTCTGGCTCGCGATCAAAAACATCTTGGTGCTGGGGTCGTACAGGTTTCTGAGCGCCACCAGGATTTCGTTCGCATCGTTCTGCTGCGAGACGTTGGTCAAATAAAAGGTCTCGACGGCGAGGTCGTCGAGGTCGGTGCGCTTGGTACGGTTGTTCTGGGCCACAAAGATCGTGTTCGTTGTTACAGGCTTCCAGAAGGTTCCAGAGAGCGTTCCCACCACCCGCAGCGCGTCGACGAGCGACATGCTGGTTAGATCGACTGAAATGCGTTTCGAGGTGTAATCGGGGTCGAAGATGACGTTGAGGCCGGCGGCCTTGCCGATGGCCTGGTAGATCACCTTGGTGTCTTCGACCATGTGCAACGTAATGGGGTCCTCGTTTACGGGCTGCAACTCAACGGGGCCTTCCATTGAGGCGATGTCTCGCAGGACCTGCTTCTGGCGCTGCGTCTGCTCGCCAAACCCGGGCGAGACGACGGCGCTGCCGGGTGGTGCGGTTGTGCCGGAGCCGTCAGGCTTGGGCTTCTCGGTGATCTGCAACTCCTGCGCCGCGGCCTGATTGCCGGGGTCGATCTGCACCGCGCGGGCGAACTCGTTGAGCGCGCCATCGGCGTCGCCGGAATTGCGCAAGACGCGCCCGCGGTCCACGTGCATGTTCGCCGCTTCGAACTTGAGGCGCTCGTAGCGAGTCTTATAGCGGAGATCGCTTGGTTTCTTAAGGTGGGCCTGGCGGTAGGCCTCAAAGGCGGCGTCGTAGTCCTCGCGAGCCTCGGCATCCTGGCCGCGCTTATTCCAGCTTGACGCTGACTGCGCGTGGGCCGGCGCAGTCGCCAGAAAGCCTCCGCACAGCAACAGCACAGCGCACGCCTGAAGGATCAGCGTGCGTATAGAAGATTGGTACTTTCGCGGAACGACCCGGCGTAACGGCATACGTGCGACCTGCTCCAAATCCCACCCCAGCTGGCCACAAGCGCCAGGCTCAAAAC
>Ga0302313_10002213_pt1 | contig 13751 bp, 11 predicted proteins | sample III_Palsa_N2_2_FD_200454 | JGI IMG/M metagenome (GOLD analysis project Ga0302313, IMG submission 200454) | Peat permafrost microbial communities from Stordalen Mire near Abisko, Sweden - III_Palsa_N2_2 | ecosystem: Environmental > Terrestrial > Soil > Palsa > Peat permafrost | place: Sweden...
GCTGTTCCAGCAAGACTACTGCAAATCCATGCTGTCAGGATTACGTCTTTCGTGGCATGGTGTTCACTGGTTTGAGCCCTCGGTGGACAGACCGTTCCGTCAGTGATCTTTGCCGAGCGTCTCCATCTGCTTCGCAAGCTGTGGATCGAATCGGAAGGGTTCGCCCTTTTCTGCCGCGCATTGGTTGTAGACCGTAAGCAGACTGCGTGGATCGTCCATCACTCGCAGGACACCCTGCTTTCCGCGGACCTCCTGAATGACGTAGAGGAGCCTTGCGCCGGTTGCGTGGTAACCCTCTCCCAGAAAGTCCGATGCGGCCTGCTGGTATTGCTGATCGCTCATGGTTCCGCTCAGGGTCTGTTGCAGAATGCTCTGCGCTTCAGGAAGCAGCTTTGGGAGGCGCGCCAGATCAGGTTTGATGTGGTCGGCTGATTCCAGTTCGGCCCAGCTGCCGTGAGCATTAATCAGGAGAGTGGCGCTGCCTTCCATCAGCACATCGACCAGAAAGTTCCAGGCCTGAGGCTGGCCGCCGGTGAGGTGAAGCGACTGACGTTTTTGATCGAGGATTCTGCCGTAGCCGATGTGATGCGTTTCATGCGCGAAGAACTCAACTATCTGCTGCGAGGACATTGGGTTGGAGTGGTCTCGCGATCTCCACATGTCCGCCAGTAGATCGATGTAGATCCCTTCATCAAAGGCAGTAGCGCCGGCGCGGCCACCCATGACGAAGAAGAGTTTTGGCGAAAGGTCGATCTTCTCCGGAAGGTTATTCAGAGCGAGTGGAATAACTTTGCCGAGGTCAGGGTTTTGATTGACGGTTTGTAACCGCTTCTGCAGGGCAACGGTGTTTTCTACGGCCCAGAGGAGCGATGGGGCAACATCCTGCGTCAATCCCTTCACGCCCTTTTCAGCACGCGCTCCCGGCTCAGAAGGATTCAGGTGGGCTGTCTCTCCTTTGCAGGCGGATGTGAGTACGGCTTCATACTGCTGCGGCGTGATTCTGCGGGAGATGTTCTGCTGGCCGATGATGAGTTGGGTGCCGGGAAGTGCGATCACCTGCGCGATGTCCTGCGGCGGTACCGGGCCTTTGTGGCAGCGCTGAAGGAGCGCGAGCATTGCCTGAGCCTGCGTTGCCTCAACGGTGGTTTCGGTTTTCGCACAGGCAGGAAGGGTTGCGGCGAGCAGGACGAACATCAGCATGACTCTTGACGGCCTGTTTTTCATCATGCGGGTAATACGCAGGGATACGTATAAGGGTTCCGCGCTTCCACCGCTGTCCTTGCATGGAGTTCCTTGCATAGAATAGAGACATGCTGCTTGAAGGGCTTCAACTACCGCTGACGACACCGTTTTATTCTGATGGACACCTTAACCTGCACAAGCTGGAACATAACGCCGCGCGTTACTCGAAGACGCCGGTCGCCGGTCTTGTGGCGCTGAGCGATTCGGGCGAGCCGACGATGTTGTCGGATGACGAGACGCGGCTCGTACTGGAGAGTGTGAGCAAAGCAGCTGCGGCAGAGAAGGTGCTGATGGCGGGGGTGTCGCGCGATAGTGTGGCGGGGACGCTCGATCTGGCGGAGTATGCCGCGAAGGCTGGGTACGATGCGGTGCTGGTAAAGGCGCCGTCTCTTCTTCGGGGCGTGCACCGGACAAAGGAGCTTCTGGTTTATTTTCAGGCGGTTGCGGATCGCTCTGCTTTGCCTGTTGTGCTTTACCGTGCAGCCGGCGAGTCGGGTGGATTGTTGCCGGTTGAGGTGGTGAGTGAGCTTGCCGGACATCCGCAGATCATCGGGCTCGTCGATGGGGTGAGCGACGGAGAACGGATGAAACAGTTGAAGGCCGGAACAGCTTCGGTGAAGCGCGAGGTGACCGTGACCACGGTGTTTACCGCAGTGACGAGAAGGATGCAGGCCGGGCAGGAGAATGCAGCAGGCGGAGGATTGATTGCGGCGGAGATGCTGACGGATGGAGGCACAGCTCTGGCGATTGCGCCGTCGAAGATTGCTGTGAAGACTCGGACAAAGACCGTTGGGTTTCAGATACTGGCTGGTGGCACTGCTGGAATGCTGGAAGGATTGATGGCCGGAGCGGTGGGGGCGATGCCTGCATTTGCGGCCTCTGCTCCGCAGGCATGTTACGAGGTGCTGGCGGCGTGGAAGGATGGAGACGAGGGACTGGCGCAGGAGAAACAGGCGCGTCTGCAGCAGGTTGCTGACAGAGTGGAAAAAGAGCTGGGGATTGCGGGGATCAGGTACGGCTGCGATCTGAACGGGTATTACGGCGGTCAGCCTCGAATGCCTCTGCTGCCGCTGCGCGGAGAAGAGCGGGCTGAGATTGAGGCGCTGATGCAGGGGTTGCGCAACTAAAAAACTACGCTGGAGTGTGGGCTTAGTGTTTTGGCGTGACGGGTACGCCCATGCCGCTCAGCTTGCTGCGTGCCTGCATGGATTCGGGTGAGTTCGGAAAGCGCTGAATCAGGGATCGCAGCTCGTGAATGCCAGCATCGTTCTGCTTGAGGGCAATGAGCGCCATACCCTTGTGAAGGTGCGCTACGGGAACCTTGTTGCTGTCCGGGTACTGTTGCAGAACGCTGTCGTAGGCCTTGATCGCTGCTGCGTAGCGGCCGCCGCGGTACTCGATCTCAGCGATGTAGTAATACGAGTTCCCCGCGAGAGGGTTGTCGGGATAGAACTTGACGACATCGCCAAATTCGGCCGAGGAGAGAGCGTATTTGGCGGACATATAGTCTCCGAGAGCGGTCTTGTAGAGCTCGTCGGCGGGGGGCGCAGCAGGAGCTGCAGATGTACCTGCCGGCTCGGGCTCAGCTGCCATTGGAGTTCCAGCGGAAGGCTTGCCCTTTCTCACGATCGGAGCCGGTGCCGTGGAGGGCGGAGCTTCCGGTAGGGCTGTATCCGGAGCGGGAGCACTCGGTGCGGGAAGAGCCGCTCCTCCACCCTGTGGCTGGCCCTGCATATTGGCGCTCATGGACTGCTGCTGGCTCTGAATGGATTGCATGAGCTTTTCAAGAGAGGCCATGCGCGCCTTGAGCTCATCAAGAGAGTCGTTGAGAGACTGAATCTGGCCGGAGACCTGATCGATCTTTCCGTTTTGCGCATCCTGCTGAGTCTGCATCTGCCTTTGCAGCGCGTCCATGCCCGCAGCCATTTTATTGACCGCGTCGGAGCTTTGCTGGACGAGGTCTTTCAGGACGCCCATGCGTTCGTCGTTGGACTGCTGAAGTCTGGCGACCGCGTCCTGGAGCTGCTGGACCTGAGTCTGCAGCTGCACCATGTCCTTGTTAACCGCAAAGGCGGAAGAGGGCAACGTGAAGACAGAGGTCAGGAGGAAGGCGGCAAAGGCAAGACGAATCGGCTTGTGGAAGAGCTTGCGCTGGATGGGCTGACTGATCATGACGGAGTGCGCTCGGCTTTCTGTCTCCCTGCCAGCCCTCGTGTGTTGCGCGGTACGAAGGCTGACAGGAATGGAGTGGTAAGGCGCTGTCGGTAAGGATTAGCGATCGAGCGAGAACTGAGCCCGGCGGTTCTGCTGCCAGCAGCTTTCGTTCTCTTCGGTGCAGAACTGCTTTTCCTTGCCGTAGCTGATAACGCGGAGCCGGCTCGCGGGTACGCCAGCGGAGACCAGAGCCGTGCGAGCTGCGTTGGCGCGGTTTTCACCGAGAGCCAGGTTGTACTCTGCCGAACCGCGGTCATCGCAGTAGCCGCCGATGACGACCTTGATCGCGGGATGCGCCGTGAGGTACGCGGCAGCCTGCGCCGTGGCGGCCGCTGCGTCGGGACGAAGATCATAGCTGTCGTAGTCGAAGAAGACGTCCTGAACATTCTGGTGGAAGGCGGCTTCACTGCCCATATCCGTCTCGGTGGGAGGCGGTGCAGCGGGCGCGACCGGCACGCGGACGGTGACGCGGACGTTGGCTTCGGTGGTACCACCGTCGCCCTTGGCCGTCAGATGGAAGTTGGTGGAGTTGGAGGGGGAGACGGTCTGGGTGCCGTTCGCATTGACCTCTCCAATGCCGTCGATAGTGACGACGGTGGCGTTCTCGGTTCGCCAGTTGAGGACCACGGACTGGCCGAGGTCGATGGCGAGCGGATCTGCCGTGATGGTCGCCGTAGGAGCAGCTGCAGGCGCGGCAGGAGCAGGTCCGAGAGAGTTAGGGTTGATGCCACTGGCCTTTTTGTGGCAGCCGGTAACGGCGCCAATGGCCACCAGGACGGAGGCCAGCACAAGGGCCTTGCGGAATTTGATTTGCATTGCACTCATCGGTATATCTCCCACTTCGCTTTAGTCATTCAAAGAACCAGGTTGCCTGCGGAGACTGTTCCGCAGGGAAGGCAGCAACTTACTTCCAACTCCAGTTTGGCATGTCGGCACCGATCCCGGTCAGTGCTCTCTTTTGTGTTCCATCAGCCAGCATCGTCCAGACCTTCATGTGAGCGGCCGTGCCGTCGGCGGTGTTGGCATAGACGATATGCCTGCCGTCGGGCGACCACGACGGAAAATCGCAGCGTCCACCGTCGTGGGTGAGTTGAATCCAGCGCTTGGTGGCGATCTCCATCACGTAGATGTCCTGACCGCCCGGAGCACCGGGACCGTACTTGCGATCCCAGGCGAAGGCGACGAACTGCCCGTTGGGAGACCAGGAGGGAGATGTGGCATAGCCGCCGTCGGTCATCCGCTGCACGGCAGAGCCGTCGGTGTCCATGATGTAGAGCTGGGGCAGACCCGTGCGGCCGCTGATCCATGCAATCTGAGCGCCGGTGCGCGGATTGAAGACCGGGGAGACATCAGGCCCGCGGAAGCTGGTGACACGGCGGGCAACGCTGCCGTTGGCGTCAGCGATCCAGATCTCAGGATCGCCGGAGCGCGAGGAGGAATAGGCGAGGTCCTTGCCGTTCGGAGCCCAGGCCGGAGAGAGATTCGTGCCTCCGACGGACTGGAAGTTCACCATACGGCCGAGGAGGAGCGAGTACATGCGGATCTGAAAGCCGTCACGGCCGAGCGAGGAGAAGGCGAGGCGGCTGTTGTCAGGCGAGATGCGCGGAGAGAGCGAGACAGTGCCAAGGTGCGTAATGGCGTGCTGGTTGGCGCCATCGTAGTCCATCTCCCAGATCTCTTTGTCGGCGCCGGCAATTTTGACGTAATAGATCTTTGTCTCGGCGATGCCCTGGCTGCCGCCGCTGAGCCGGAAGATAATCTCGTCGGCAAAGCGATGGGCGATCTGACGAGAGGCGTCGTCGGTGGCCTCATCGCTGTATTGTTTGGCGAGCACCTGAGGATACTGGAGATTTTTGGCGTCGAAGAGGAAGCCGTTGCAGACGATCTTTCCGCCCTGCACGCTGAAGGCGCCAAAGGCCACCATGGACGCGGAGGCAGGAGCCACAGACCATTGCTGCAGGCTGATCTCACCTGGAGCGCCGGGAGTGGACTGCGGCAGCAGACTCTTTGAAACGACATCGAAGATGCCCGCGTTGGCGAGATCGCTGAAGAGTGTGGCGTCAAAGGTGCGCTTCAGATCGGCTGTCTGCGGATCGCCCGAGAGCGGCTTGAAGTCGGCGACGGCGATGCGGATATTGGAGACGCCGCTGGAGGTTTCGGTCTTGAAGGTGTCCTGAGCCTGGAGAGACCAGGCGGAAAAGACCAGGCAGAGCAAAGCTGCGAGGCCGCAAAGTTTCTCGTACCGCGTCGGGGACGTACGTGTCGGGCTAAACATTCTTTCCTATGTTAGACGCAAAATCTGCCCGAATCGATGTTTGGTTGCCAGAGATGGTGGTAATCAAGGGAATACTCCGGACGCGAATTCTGAATCCGGCTTATTGCGGCTGGAAGTGAAAGGTGTACTCCACGGTGATGCGATCGCCTGCCGGCAGGGGGCCGAAGCCGTCTACGCGCTGCACCGCACGCATGGCCGAGAGGTCGAGGCTGGGAGAGCCGCTTGGAGCCTCTACGCGAGCATTGGAGGGAACGCCGTCGCGATTGATATCAAAAATGATGGTTGTGCTCTTGCCGAAGGAGGCGCGGGGGTCAGCCTCTCCGGTGTACCAGTTTTGCGCGACCTTGCTGTTAACAATATTGACGTAATAAGCGAATCGCGCGCCGAAGGTCCGGTCTTCCACCGAGACGCTGGCGGTTCCGTTTTTGACCTGCATGGTGGACTGGGCGACGCGAATGCCGGCGGTCTCTCCGGTGGTCGCCTTCATGGGCTGCGGCGGCACAGGCTGAATGTGTTTTGGAGGAGCCGGAGTTGGCTTTTCCGCAGTTTTTATCGGCTTCGTAATCTTTTCGGGGATGGCGACTTCGTTTGGAGCCGGAGGTGGTTCGGTCCGTTCTTTGGTGATGATCGGCGCGGGGCTGGGGGCCTCCGAGGTGAGGACGCCGGTGTCCAGAGTGCGCTGCGTCGGCGGCAGAGGCAGCGCAGAGACCATCGTGGCCTGGATGGCGCCGGCACTCGAGGCGTTTTCGCCCCAGTGAATGCCCTGGGTATGGAAGATAAGCGCCCAGCCAATAATGATGGCGGCGACGAGGCCGTGCAGCACAAGGGCTGCAGCGAAGTTGCCGCCGAAATTATCGCCGTTGGAGTAGTCTTCGCGGCCGTATTGGAGCCGTGTGGCTATGGAACGTTCCTCACTTCTGAATCGGCTGAGTGACGATGCTGATGTTGGTGATGCCGGCCTGCTTCACGGCATCCATGACCGAGGCGAAGGCGCCGAAGGGAACGCGCTCGTCGGCCCGCAGATAGATGATCTTTTTGCTCGGATCGCCCTTGCCGCCGGTCCGGAGCAGGGTGGGAAGCTGGTTCACGTTGACGGGCTTGTCCTGCAGGTAGACGTTCTGCTCGCGGTCGATGGTCACGACCATGCGCTCCTCGGTGAGCTGATTGACGGTTCGCGTCTTCGGGATGGCGACCTCGACGCCGGACTGGAGCACCGGAGCCGTGAGCATGAAGATGAGCAGAAGCACGAGGACGACGTCGACCAGCGGAGTGATGTTGATCTCCGCCAGCGCGGTCTGGGTGCGGCCTTTGGAGGTGAAGGCCATCGCTAGAAGCTCCTCCGGCGCGACTCTTCGGGTTGTGGCTGTGACGGGGGCGGCGTGACCATGGCCGCGTTCTCGATGGCGTTGAGCAGCTCGCGGCCGAAGTCGTCCATGCGGGCGCCAAACTCACGCAGACGAGCGGTGAGCTGGTTGTAGCCGACGACGGCGGGGATGGCGACAACCAGGCCCGCGGCGGTAGTGATGAGGGCCTCCGAGATACCGGGAGCGACGGCGCGGAGGGTGGCAGCGCCTGCGGTGCCGAGGCCGTGGAAGGCGTCGATGATGCCCATGACGGTGCCGAAGAGGCCGATGAACGGAGCGATGGCGGCAATCGTGGCCAGCCAGGTCATGCGGCTCTCCATTGCGGTGAGAGCCTCGCTGGAGGCCGTCTGCGCCGCGCGTTCGAGAGCGACGGGGTTGCGCGGGAGGCCGCGTCCGCCGTTCTGCCGCTGGTACTCGTCGTGGATCTCACCGAAGACCGTGACCAGAGGGCTGGGCTTGAACTGGTCCGCAACGGCTGCGATTTCGCTGAGCCGGCTCGATTTACGAAAGGCCCGGACGAAGCGCTGTCCCTGCGTCTGCGCTCTGCGGAAGCTGGACCACTTAGAGAGCATGATGGTCCAGGAGAAGATGCTGGCGAGGAGCAGAATGACGAGCACCGCAAAGGCTACGGGGCCGCTGTTGTGAACCATCTCCAGAAGAGCGCTGCTGTTGGCTGCCACGGGCAGGGCGGCTGTGGGGTCTTCCTGGAGAAGCAGAGCAAGGGCGAAGGTCCAGACCATAGTTAGTTGTCCACCAGGATTTAGTGTAAATCGTCACTGCTGTGAAAGGTTTGGGGGCATCCGCCATGGTGCGCTGTTTTTTGCCGGATATGATGTCATGGTTCGGGGTTTGCTATTCTCGCGATACGTCGTTGTCTGAGGCCATTATGCTGCTGGAGTTGCGCGCGGAAAACTATGCTGTGATCGACCGTGCGGTCGCTGCCTTTGGGCCTGGCCTCAACCTGCTGACGGGTGAGACGGGCGCTGGCAAGTCTATTTTGATTGACGCACTTGCTCTGTTGCTGGGAGGAAAAGCGTCCAACGACGTCGTGCGGCATGGAGCGGAAAAGGCTGTCGTCGTCTGTGTGTTTGAGCTGACGGCCGGAGCCGGTGCGATCCTCGAAGCGAATGGGATTGACTCGGAGTCGGACCATATTTTGTTAAGACGCGAGATCGTTGCGAACGGCAAGGGCCGGGTCTTCGTGAATAATCAGCCGGCGACCGTGGGGGTTCTGCGGCAGCTTGCACCGGAGCTGGCGCTGGTGCACTCGCAGGGAGAGACGCTGGGATCGTTTGACCAGGCGCAGCAGCGGTCTCTGCTGGATCGCTTTGGCGGTCTGCATCTCGAAGGGGTGGCCGAGGCGTTTGCCGCCTGGCGCGCGACGACCGACAGGCTGAACGAGCTGCAGTCGGCGGAGCAGGACCGGCTGCGCATGGCCGACCTTTGGCGGTTTCAGAGTAAAGAGATCGATCAGGCGGCGCTTGTCGCAGACGATGAGGACACGCAGCTCGAAGCCGAAAAACGCGTACTGGGCAACGCCGAGAAGCTGTACACCGCGGCGATGAGCGCGCATGAGCTGCTGTATGAATCGGAGAGTTCGGCGGAGACGACGCTGGGTGCGGCATTGAAACATCTGGAAGAGCTGGCGCGGTACGATGCACGGTTTCAGGAACCGGCGCAGCAACTCGCCGCCGCCAAGGCGATTGTGGAGGATGTCGACGCCGAGGTGCGCGATTTTGCCGATAATATCCATGCTTCGCCGGGACGCCTGGAGACGATTGAAGACCGCCTGGCTGCGCTCGACCGGCTGAAGCGGAAGTACGGGCAGACGTTGGCGGAGGTAATTGCCTTCGGTGCGGAGGCTGCGCGGCAGCTGGCTGAGATCGAGAACAGAGACGCTCTGCTGCTTGAACTGAAGACGAAAGAGGCTCAGGATGCTGCGGCCTACCAGGCTGCCGCAAAGCAGCTTACCGCCAGCCGGAGCGAGGCGGCGAAACGGCTGGAAAAGCTGGCCGAGGCCCAGATTAACGACCTGGCCATGAGCACGCGCTTCAACGTCCGCGTTACAGCGCAGCACTCGCCGGAGAACTGGACCGCGCATGGATGGGACGTAGTCGAGTGTCTCATCGCGACGAATGCAGGAGAACCTCTGAAGCCGCTGCATGAGATCGCCTCCGGAGGTGAGATGTCGCGTGTGATGCTGGCCCTGAAGGTCACGGTGGAGGAGTCGGCTTCCGGCGGCGCAGGACGAAAGAAAAAGACAGTCCTGCCTCGGACGCTGGTCTTTGACGAGATCGACATCGGCATCGGAGGCCGTGCGGCAGAGGCGGTGGGGCAAAAGCTGAAGACGCTGTCGAAGGGGCAGCAGGTGTTGTGCATTACACATCTGCCGCAAATTGCAGCGTTTGGAGATCAGCACTTCCTGATCGAGAAGACCGAGAAGAGCGGGCGAACACAGACTAACGTTCGGCTGATGGAGGATGCAGAGCGCACCCAGGAGATCGCCCGCATGCTGAGCGGCGCCAGGCTGACCGAGACGAGTCTGAAACACGCCGAACATCTGCTGCAAAGCAGTCGATAACGAAGCGCCGCACATCCTGCGGGAGCATGTCTGCATCCGACAGAGAAGCAGTACGGAGGATGGCTCTATGACAGACTCAAAGAAATGTGCAATGGCCAATTGTCTTTGCATTCCCCCAGCAGGCCAGAAGTATTGTTCGCCCTACTGCGAGGCGGCAAAGGACTCCGTCACGCTGGAGTGCGATTGCGGTCATCCGGCGTGCGAGCATCAAAAGCTGTAACCGTCACGGGGAAATAGTGAATTCCATGGGTGCGAAACACCTGCAGAGATTCTTTTTATTTCAAAATCTTTGCAGTTTCTTCGCCCACGAGAGCGCACCTTCCATGGTTCAATCTGGTACCGATCGTCGGTATAACGCGGTATACTAGAGACGTGACGACAACCACTCTTGACCAGCCTGCTGTTAACGAGAACAGCACTACACCAAAGACCAAACGTGTCCTCCTGCTGAAGCCCCGCGGCTTCTGCGCCGGCGTTGTGCGGGCAATCGACATTGTGCAGATTGCTCTCGATGCCTTTGGCGCTCCCATCTACGTGCGCAAAGAGATCGTGCACAACAGCTATGTCGTGAACGATCTGGCGGAAAAGGGCGCGATCTTCGTCAATGAGCTGGACGAGGTTCCTGAAGGCGCGCGAGTGATCTACTCGGCCCACGGTGTCTCGCCCGCGGTTCGCGAGCGTGCAAAGGAACGCGGCCTGAAGGTCGTCGATGCAACCTGCCCGCTGGTGACGAAGGTTCACGTGGAGGCGATCAAGTTCGCCAAGCAGGGGTACTCGCTGGTCCTGATCGGCCATCGCGATCACGATGAGATTGAGGGTACGCAGGGTGAGGCGCCGGATGTAACGCAGGTGGTTTCGACCGTGCAGGAAGTAGCTGATCTGGTCGTTCCCGATCCCAATCGCGTGGCTTATCTGACGCAGACCACGCTCTCTCTCGATGAGGCCCGTGACATGATTCAGGCCTTGAAGAACAAGTTCCCAAACATCGTTGGACCGCACTCGCAGGACATCTGCTACGCGACGGAAAATCGTCAGGTCGCGGTGAAGAACGTCGCTCATGGAGCGGATCTTGTGCTCGTGGTCGGCTCGACGAACAGCTCGAACTCGAACCGTCTGGTGGAGGTTTCGAAGAACCTGGATACAAACTCTTATCTGATCGATACGGCGGATGCCATTCAGCCGGAGTGGCTGGACGGTGTCAACACCGTTGCGGTGACCGCTGGCGCATCGGCGCCTGAGGTTCTGGTAAAAGATGTCGTCGAGTATCTCCAGACAATGGGATATGGCGATGTCGATGAGGTTGAAGTGATGCCGGAGAACGTTCGTTTTGGCCTCCCTCCGGAGATCGTTCAGGCAATTGATCCCGCTCGCTAACGAGGATCGGAAATAGAGAGTTTGTTTTACATGGGGACATCTTCAAGTAATCCGAAGGCCGTAAATCAGCCCGCGCAGCCGCGCTTTGGACGGATGGATCTCGGGCTGGAGCATGTTGTCGAAGGCATCGCCAAAGCGAAGAACTGGCTGCTCAGCCTGCAGCATCCCGATGGATACTGGTGTGGCGAACTCGAAGCGGACAGCATGCTCGAGTCAGACTACATCTTCGTCCACACGCTGCTTGGAACCGGCGATCGCGGCAGGATGGAGCGCGCCGTCAACGAGATTCTCCGCCATCAGAACGAAGACGGCGGGTGGAGCATTTATCCGAACGGGCCGTCGAATATCTCACTCGGCGTTAAGGCGTACTTTGCTTTAAAGCTGATGGGCTGGTCGGCGAACGATCCGGTCCTCGTGAAGGCGCGTGAGTGGATTCTCGCCAATGGCGGCGTGACCGGGGTTAACACTTTCACCAAGATCTACCTGTGTTTTATGGGACAGTATGAGTACGATGCAGTCCCTGCGGTGCCACCGGAGCTGATCCTTTTTCCAAAGTGGTGGTACTTCAATATCTATGAGATCTCGGCGTGGTCGCGAGCGATCATTGTGCCGCTCTCGATCGCCTATGCCAAGAAGCCGTTCAAAAAGATTTCGCAGGAGCAGGGAATCGATGAACTCTTCGTCGGCGGTCGCGAACATGCTCATCTCCACCTGAAGTGGGATACGAAGAAGATCTTTGGCTGGAGAAATATCTTTCTGGCAGCAGACCGCATAGCGCACTGGGCAGAACGTGTTCATATCCGTCCGCTTCGCAAGGTCGCGCTGAGGAAAGCTGAGAAGTGGATGCTGGAGCGCTTCGAGAAGTCGGATGGTCTCGGCGCCATCTATCCGGCCATGCTGAATGCCCTGATCGCGCTGGCCTGCCTGGGATATACCCCGGACGATCCTCAGTTTATTCGCGCCATGGATGAGTTTGAAAAGCTCGGCATCGATAATCCGGAGGGCGAACCGCACTACCCGACACCAACCTTCCGTATGCAGCCGTGCGTGTCGCCGGTGTGGGATACAGCGCAGGCGGTTTATGCACTGGGCGAAGCCGGAGTCGCGAAGAACGATCCCCGCATGGTGAAGGCCGCCGACTGGCTGATGTCCAAGGAAGTCCGCACCAAAGGCGATTGGTCGATGAGCCTGCCCAATGTGCAGCCGGGCGGATGGTACTTCGAGTTCAACAATGAGTTTTACCCGGATGTGGATGATTCCGCGCAGGTTTTGCTGGCGCTGAACTGCGTCAGTCATCCTCGCGAGCGCAACCAGATTGACGTCTCTCAGCGGGCGATTGACTGGATCTTTGCCATGCAGTGCAAAAACGGTGGCTGGGCCAGCTTCGATAAAGACAACACGAAGATGATCTTCGAGTACATCCCGTTCGCCGACCACAACGCCATGCTCGACCCACCGACGGTCGACATTACGGGCCGCATTCTGGAGATGCTGGCGAACTACGGCTACACCCGGCGCGATAAGCGGGTAGAGAAAGCCATCCAGTTTGTTTTGAAGGAACAGGAGTCGGACGGAAGCTGGTTCGGCCGCTGGGGCGTCAATTATCTGTACGGCACATTCCTCGTGCTTCGTGGCCTTGAAGCTATGGGCATGTGGAACCACGAGCCGGCGATTCAGCAGGCCGCCGAGTGGATTCGCATGGTGCAGAACGTCGATGGCGGCTGGGGCGAGACCTGCACCAGCTACGACGATCCCAACCAGCGCGGAATCGGACCGAGTACGCCATCGCAGACTGCATGGGCTCTTCTCGGCCTGCTCGCAGCCGGCGATACGCGAAGCGATTCCGTAGCGAAGGGCATCAGATGGCTGGTAGCAAAGCAGATGGAAAACGGAAGCTGGGACGAGTCGGCAGCCGAGCGTAACGGGGAAGCGATCTACACTGGAACAGGTTTCCCGCGAGTCTTCTATCTCGCCTATCATCTGTATCGGGATTACTTCCCGCTGTTGGCGTTGACGACGTACAAGCGGGCGATGGAAAAGGAAACAGAGGCCGCAGCGTAGCGGTTGGTTTGAGAATGCGTGATGGATGCGCACATTTTTTTTGATGGAGGAGACACCGGATGGCAGTGCCAGTCTCGCAAGCCTGGACGGTTGCAACCTATGTATTGAAGCAGAAGCTGATGGGCAGGAAGAAGTATCCGCTCGTGCTGATGCTGGAGCCGTTGTTCCGCTGCAACCTGGCCTGTGCCGGCTGCGGAAAGATTCAGTACCCCGCGCACATCCTGAAGGCGGAGCTCTCGCCTGAGGACTGCTTCAAAGCGGTCGAGGAGTGCGGCACACCGATGGTCGCCATCCCTGGCGGCGAGCCGTTGCTGCATCCGCAGATGCCGGAGATTGTGGCTGGCCTGGTGGCTCGGAAGAAGTATGTCTACATGTGCACCAACGCTCTCCTGTTGAAGGAAAAGCTGCACCTCTTCAAGCCGAGCAAATATCTCTCCTTCTCGGTCCACGTCGACGGTCAGCGCGAACATCATGACTTTTCCGTCTGCCGCGAAGGTGGCTACGACATCGCCATGGAAGGCGTACGCGTCGCAGTGGAAGCGGGCTTCCGCGTGACGACGAACACGACTCTGTTCGATGGCGCCGACCCGAACAGCGTGCGCGCGCACTTCGACGAACTGATGGTCGCCGGTGTCGAGAG
>Ga0302313_10002214_pt1 | contig 13748 bp, 10 predicted proteins | sample III_Palsa_N2_2_FD_200454 | JGI IMG/M metagenome (GOLD analysis project Ga0302313, IMG submission 200454) | Peat permafrost microbial communities from Stordalen Mire near Abisko, Sweden - III_Palsa_N2_2 | ecosystem: Environmental > Terrestrial > Soil > Palsa > Peat permafrost | place: Sweden...
GTTACGCCGAAGACCGGGCCGCTGATCATCGAGGAATACGATTCCACCTGTGTCGTCCCGCCAGGAGCGGTTGCCCAGGTCGACGCCAATTACAACATCATCATTGTTCTGGAGCCCAGCGATGACGCGCGCCTCTGATCCCATCACGCTCGAGATCGTCAAGAATGCGCTGGCCTCCATCGCCGACGAAATGGCGCTGGTGGTGATGCGCAGCGCTCACTCGCCGTTGGTGCGCGACTCGATGGACTTCTCGACAGCCATTTGCGACCGGCACGGACAGGTGATCGCCCAAGGCCTCACCAATCCGATCCACCTAGGCTCGTTCCCGGACGTCATGTCCCGCATCGTCGCCAACCACAGCGAGGACATGCATGATGGCGATGGCTTTCTGGTCAACGATCCCTACGGCTCAGGCGGAATGCACCTGCCGGACGTTTTCCTGATCACCCCGATCTACGTCGATGGGGAGGTCGAAGCCTTTGCGGGAACGGTGGTGCACCACGCCGACGTTGGCGGCATGGCCCCAGGCAGCATGGCGCTGGCGGCGACCGAGATCTTCCAGGAAGGCCTGCGCATCCCGATCATCAAACTGTTCGAGAAGGGCGTATTGAACCGCAGCGTTATGGGCCTTTTGGAAGCCAACTCGCGCACGCCCGACGCCCTGCGCGGCGACCTCGGCGCCCAGATCGCCTCCATTCGAACCTGCGAGGCCGCGGTCACCCAGCTGGTGAATCGCTATGGCAGCCAGGCCCTCCGCGGCTACATCGAAGAACTGCACGCCTACGCCGAACGGCTGATGCGGCAGGAAATCGCCAAGATGGCGCCCGGCGTCTACGAGTTCGAGGACTGGCTCGACGGCCTCGGCGAGAACCCTGAGCCGCTCTATTTCAAGGTCAAGGTCACGATCGACGGCGGCCATGCGCTGATCGACTGGGAAGGCACGGGCCCGCAGGTCCAAGGCGCCATCAACGCGCCCATCGCCACCACCCGCTCGATGGGACTTTGCGCCATCCGCTCGGCGGTCGGGGTCGAGATGCCAAACTTCGCCGGCTACATGCGCCCGGTCGAATTGCGCGCGCCAGAGGGCTCGCTGGTCAACCCGGTGCTGCCGGCGGCCTGCGCCGCGCGAGGCGTGATCGCCTACCGCATGCTCGACTGTCTGTTCGGCGCCCTCGCCAAGGTCCCTGGAAGCCGCCTGCCGGCCCAAGGTGAAGGCGGTCCCTCGGTCGTAACCTTGAGCGGCTGGGAGGGTCCGAAGGCTTGGCTGATCACCGACGGCGTGCTCGGCTCCTGGGGCGGACGCCCGACGATCGACGGCGTCGACGGCATCGCTAGCCCCGGCACCAACCTGTCCAACCAGCCGATCGAAATCATCGAGGCGCGTCTGCCGCTTCGGGTGACGAGCTATGGCCTCCTGCCCAATTCGGGCGGGGCGGGGCGCACGCGCGGCGGCTTGGCCGTCTACCGCGGCTATGAAATTCTCGCCAAGGAGGGCAACCTCAGCCTGAGATCCGATCGGCGCCGTCATCTCCCGTCGGGCGCAGAGGGGGGCTTGCCGGGCACGCCATCGGTCACCTACCTGCACACGGCGGCGGGACCAGAACTGCTGCCGGTGATGCCCATGCAGGCGCGCAAAATCACCCGCGGCGACTCCGTGCTGCACATCGCCGCCGGCGGCGCCGGCTATGGCGATGTGCTCGCTCGCGATCCGGAGGCGGTTTTGGACGATGTGCGCGACGACAAGATCGACGCCGCGATGGCGGCGGAGGTCTATGGCGTGATCATCGACCAGGACAGCTGGACGATCGACGCCACCCGCACGGCCGAGAAGCGGTCGGCGCTGCAGACGCAGCCGCGCAACGCCCACATCCGGGCCCAGTTCGCTCAGTTCGCGCGCCGCAATAAGATAGACATCGGCTTCCTCGATGCGGTTCTGGACCGCGAGACCGTTGCATGATCGCCGGGCTGTCCCAACTACCATGAGGTCGCCTTCGCCCAACAGCTATACGCTCGATGACGATGCGCTGCCGCACAACCTGGGGGTCTTGCGGGCGATGGCCGGCGACGGCGTTAAGGTCTTCCAGGTGTGCAAAGGCGACGGCTACGGCCTTGGCCTTGAGCGTGTGGTCGGGTGGGGGCTCAAGGCGGGCGTCGACGGGTTTTGTGTGGGCCGCCCTGACGAGGCGGTTCGCGTCAGAGCGGCCGCGCCTGCAGCGTCTGTTCTGCTGTTCACGTCAACGCTGCCGGCCTCGCTGGCTGACCTTGCGCGGGCAGGGATCACGACCACCGCCAACAGCATCGATGCCCTGCAGGCGATCTTGGCCGCAGGCTACGGCGACTTCTACTTCGAGGTGGACTGCGGGTTCGGCCGTTTCGGGATCCCGCGTAGCGACTGGGACGCCTGCCTGTCAGCTTACGCCGCCCAATCGGTGGTAAGGTGCTCGGGCCTGTACACCCACTTCGGCAGCGCCAATCCGATCACGCTCGACAAAGGGCTCCCGCGCTTCGAAGCCTTCCTTGAGCGGATGCGCGGTCAGGTTCGGCATCCTTTTGAAACCATGGTGGCGGCGAGCAACGTCTCGCTCGCCCATCCAGCCCTTCCGTTTACGGCCATTGATCCAGGCCGGGCGCTCTATGGCCTTATCGAGGATCAGCAGATGCCCGCCGACCGGCTACGGCCGGCCTTGGCTGGCGTCTTCTCAGGTCTGATCCAGATCACTCGTTTTCCCGAAGAAGAGACCATCAACATCGCCTATGGCGGGTCGAAGCGTCTTCCCGCCGGCGCCGTATTGGGCGTCTTCCCCATCGGTTGGCTCGACGGCCTAAGCGCTCGGCCGCCCTACGGCGAGGTCCTGGTGGGCGGCGTCGTGGCGCCGGTCATGGCAAGAACGCTGCAACACTCGATCGTCGATCTGACGGCCTGCCCGAACCCGACGCTTGGCGATGCGGTGACTCTCGTGAATGCGGATCTGCCGCTTGAGCGTGCGGCGACGGCCCAAGGCCTGAGCATGACGGAGCTTCATTTTACTCTGGGCCGCGCCCTCATATCGAGCGCCTCGGCAGCTTGAGCGGGGTCATGGCCGCGGGCCGTAGCGTGACCGTTTCTTCGGTCCTATAGTCCGGACGTTGCATTCTTGGAGATGAGCCAAGGCGAGCGCTTGGCGTCCATCGAGGACTGATTTTTGACATGACGAAAATGAGCCGACGGCGGCACGGGGATGCCGACGCGCCAGCAACCATCGTCGATGTGGCGCGTGTGGCCGGCGTTTCGCTCGGGACGGTCTCCAAGGTTCTCAATGGCGTCAAAGGGGTGAAGGCCGAGAACTACGGCCGGGTCCAAGCGGCGGTCCAAAAGCTAAACTACAAGCCCAACTCCGTCGCCCGCAGCATGCGGACCCGATCCTCAAAGATGATCGGCTGCATGGTGACAACCCTTGATAACCCGATCGCGGGCAAGATGGTGCAGGGGGCCGAAGGGGTTCTTCGCGAGGCAGGCTACGCCCTGCTTTTGTCGGCGCACCACAATTCGCTCGCGCATGAGCGGGACATCCTCGAGGTCTTCAAAGCCCGCCAGGCCGAAGGGGTCATCCTCACAGTCTGCAATGACGAGGCTTTGGAGACGCAAGAGCGCCTCAAGGAGCTCAATATTCCGGTCGTCCTGTGGGAGCGCAACGCGGGCGAGGCGTTCGACACCTCCCTTACCGATCATTTCCATGCCGCCGAACTCGCGGCGCAACATCTGCTGGAGTTGGGCCACCGCCGGATCGGTCTGGTCGCGGCCTATAAGGACACCTGGACGGGTCGCCAACAGCTGGAGGGGTTTGAACGCGCCCTGGCTGCGGTCGACGCGCCGAGCGATCCCCGCCTGATCATCCACACCGATCTCTTCGACGGAGGCGCCATTGATGCGATGTTCCGCTCCGAAGCGTCGCCGACAGCGCTGATCGTCAATGTCCATGATGTCGCCGATGCGCTTCGCGCGACTCGCAGACTCGGGCTGAGCGCGCCAGCGGACTTCTCCTTGGTCTCCATTGGCGACTCGCGGGAGCTCGAAGTGTTCGATCCGCCGATCACCGCGATCCGCGGCGACGGCCAGGCCGTGGGCGTGGCGGCGGCGAAGCTGATCTTGATGCGGTTGGAGACGCCTTCCATCTCCACCGATGTTCGGCGTGTGCTCACCCCGGTCGAACTGATCACGCGCAGTAGCACCGGCCGGCCTCCGGTCGCCCAGAGCCCCCGCAGCGCGGCTACTGGCCAAGGCTTCCGCTAGGCGCGCCGGGCGTCTTCGGCAGCAGAACCCAAGTCGACAAAGGTGGTTCGAATGGTATCCAGGACCGGACTTGGCGCCATGCTGACACCATCCGCAGCTATCGGTCGCAACAGGCCGATCCGTCGTCTGAATTCAAAATTGGCGAGGCGCGGCCGGGCGACGCCGGGGGCGGCATAGCCATCGGGCATGACGGTCAGCCCAAGCCCGGCTTGCACAAGCGCCAGGGCGCGATCGTCACTCATGGTGCGGGCGGTGAAGAACGGCCGCACGCCGCGCGCGGTGAAATGCCGGCTTGTCTCGGGCAGAAGTTCGCACTGCCGGCGCACGATCATGACGCTGTCGGCGAGCGCTTCGGCTGCAATAACGACTTCGCCGGCCAAGGGGTGCGCGGTGGGCAAAGCCAGCGAATAGCCCTCCGCCAGCAGGACCTCGCTCGCAAAACGCGTTTCGTCGGGTCGCACGATCGTCAGCGCCGCGTCGATGCGGCGACGAGCTAGGCGCTCGAGCAGGTCGCGTTCGCGCCCCTCGACGAGTTCCACCTGTTGCTCGGGAAATCCTTCGGCAAACTTGATGGCGAGCGCCGAGATCCAGGGCGAGGGCAGGGTCACCAGCACGCCCAGGCGAAAGGTCTGGCGTTGGGCGGTTTCGACGATCGATCGCTCGGCGAGGTTGAACTCACTCTCGATCCGCCGGGCGTGCACCGCGAAATGAGCGCCAGCCTCCGTCAGCTCGACGCGGCGGTTCGTGCGCTGAAACAGCGGCCGGTCGAGCAGGTGCTCGAGCTTTGCGATTCCCACCGAAAGCGTCGGTTGCGAGACGTTGCAGCGCGCGGCGGCCTTGGAGAAGTTGCCGTGGTCGATGACGGCTAGAAAATAGCGGAGCAGGTAACGGTCAATCATAGATGCAGTCTATGATATGCTCCCCGAAAGTCCAATTTTCCGACAATTTCTTTGGGTGCTAAGGCAGCAGCGACCGGTTGGTCGCGGCTTGATCCGCGCATCAGCTGCTCAGCCCTGGGGAGGACGGTTTCGATGACGAAAATCCATAGCCGCGCGGACCAGTGTCTCGCCGGCCTGCTGTTCGACGGCATGACCATCATGGCCGGCGGCTTTGGCCTGTGCGGCATTCCGGAAAACCTGATCGCCGCCATCCGCGACACCGGCGTGAAGGAGCTGACGGTCATCTCCAACAATTGCGGCGTCGACGGCTTCGGCCTGGGCCTGTTGTTGGGCAATGGCCAGATCAAGAAGATGATCTCGTCCTATGTGGGCGAGAACAAGCTGTTCGAGCAGCTGTATCTGTCCGGTGCGCTGGAGCTGGAGTTTAATCCGCAGGGCACCCTGGCCGAGCGTATCCGCGCCGGCGGCGCGGGCATTCCCGCCTTCTTCACCAAGACCGGCGTCGGCACCCTGGTGGCCGAGGGCAAGGAGGTGCGGGACTTCGACGGCGACCTCTATGTGATGGAGCGGGGCCTGACCGCCGACCTGTCCATCGTCAAAGCCTGGAAGGGCGATGCCGAAGGCAATCTGATCTACCGAATGACCGCCCGGAACTTCAATCCGATGATGGCCACCGCCGGCAAGGTGACCCTGGCCGAGGTGGAAGAGCTGGTGGAGATCGGCGATCTGGACGCCAACGACATCCAGACCCCCGGCATCTATGTCGACCGCATCTTCAAGGGCGCGGTCTTCGAAAAGCGCATCGAACAGCTCACCACCCGGCCGCGCGAAGCGGCTGCGGGCGCGGAGGTTTAAGCTATGGCCTGGACCCGCAACGACATGGCCGCCCGGGCGGCGCAGGAGCTGAAGGACGGCTTCTACGTCAACCTCGGCATCGGCATCCCGACCCTGGTCGCCAACTACATCCCCGCCGGTATGCAGGTGACGCTGCAGAGCGAGAACGGCATGTTGGGCATGGGACCGTTCCCTTACGAGGGTGAGGCCGACGCCGACCTGATCAACGCCGGCAAGCAGACCATCACCGAGCTGCCGCAATCCAGCTTCTTCTCGTCGGCGGATTCGTTCGCGATGATCCGGGGCGGCCACATCGACCTGTCGATCCTCGGCGCCATGCAGGTGGCCGAGAACGGCGACCTCGCCAACTGGATGGTGCCCGGCAAGATGGTCAAGGGCATGGGCGGCGCCATGGACCTGGTGGCCGGCGTCAAGCGTGTCGTCGTGGTGATGGAGCACTGCGAGAAGACGGGCGCCTCCAAGCTGCTGAAGCGCTGCACCCTGCCGCTGACCGGCGCCGGGGTGGTGGACCTGCTGATCACCGACCTGGGCGTGTTCGAGATCGACCGCAAAGGCTCTGGCGTGACCCTGACCGCCCTGGCCCCGGGCGTCAGCCTGGACGAGGTGCGCGGCAAGACGGAAGCCCAGTTCGCGGTGACCCTCGCCGCGGCGTGACAGCCCGTCGCGCCATAATATTGCACAGGAAGGCGCCAGTCGTCGCCCAAACCCAGGGCGACGGCGCCTGAAAGCTGTGCCTTAGCCGCCTGACTGAACCCCGATAAGACGCGGTTAACAGCTTACGCCGCAAGGCTTTGCGCGCTCGTGACCCTTGGGTTCGAGTGCTGTGAGTCGATTAGTTGGGCGCCCCATGACAACCCTCGCGCACACCCCCGCTTCGCCGCGCTCGGGCGTCTGGCGGCGATTGGCCGAAGCGATCGGACGCCGTCTCACAGGTGACGCCCTGGAGGCTGCTGAACGCCAGGCGCGTCAGGCCGAAGCCCGCCTGAAGGACGTGCTGGAGGCGATCCCCGAAGGTCTGGTCTTCCTGGACGCCGACGGCCGCTACATCCTCTGGAACCAGACCTACGCGGACATCTACCACCACTCCGCCGACCTGTTCGGACCGGGCGTGCGCCTGGTGGACACGTTGAAAATCGGCATCGCCCGCGGCGCCTATCCCGATGCGATCGGCCGCGAGGAGGCCTGGCTGGCCGAGCGCATGGAGCGGCTCGAAAACCCCGGCCAGCGGCACGAACAACGGGTCGCCGATGGCCGCTGGCTGCTGATCGAGGAGCGCAAGACCAGCGAGGGCGGCACCATCGGCCTTCGCGTCGACATCACCGACATGAAGTTGCAGGCCCAGGCGCTGGAGGCCGCCCTGCATCGCGCCGAGGACGCCAATCAAGCCAAAACCGAGTTTCTCGCCAACCTCAGTCATGAAATCCGTACGCCCCTGAACGGCGTGCTTGGCGTCGCCGATGTTCTGGCGCGGACGAGCATGGACTCAGCCCAGCAGGACATGGTTCGCACCATCGCCGCCTCCGCCGAGACCCTGAACCAGGTGCTGTCGGATCTGCTGGATTTCAGCGAACTGGAATCTGGCCGCTTGGAGATTGCTGAAGAGGCTTTCGACATCGAGGCGATGATCGCCGATTGCCTGGCGATGTATGAGGGCGCCGCGAACGCGCGTGGACTGCGCCTGGTGGCGGGAATCGCCGCCGATGCGCGCCGGCGCGTGATGGGAGACCCGAATCGGCTGCGGCAGATTCTGGGAAACCTCATCAGCAACGCGCTGAAGTTCACCGAACAGGGCCGAATCGCTGTCGAGGTCGATCTGGACCAGGAAGGCCGTTGCCGATTCGTCGTCTCCGACACTGGCAAGGGGTTCGATCCCGCGGATGCGGATCGTCTGTTCGCCCGATTCGAACAGGCGGATGGGTCGCTCACCCGCCAGCACGGCGGCCTGGGCCTTGGCCTGGCGATCTGTCGTCAGCTGGCCGAGCGGATGGGCGGGGTCGTCAGCGCGACCGCGGAGCCCGGCGTCGGGGCGACCTTCACCCTGGTGCTGCCTTTGAAGCCCGCCGAACCCGACGCGGAGCCGCAAGACGCCCGGGTGGCCGACCAAGCGGCCGAATCGGAGACCAGCGCTCTGCGGGTGCTCGTGACCGACGACAACGCCACCAATCGGATGGTGGCCGAACTGATCATGGCCAGCATCGGCGCGGAGGTGATCTGCGCCGAGAACGGCCAGGAGGCCATCGACGCTTTCGATCGGTCGCCCTTCGATGTGGTGCTGATGGACCTGCAGATGCCGGTCATGGACGGCCTGACCGCGACCAGAACGATTCGCGAGCGCGAAGCCGAGCGAGGGCTGCCGCGCACCCCCGTGGTGGTGGTCAGCGCCAACATCATGCCCGAGCAGAAGGCCGCTTCGGCCGCCGCCGGAGCCGACGAACACCTGGGCAAGCCAGTGCGGGCGGAGGAGCTCATCGCCACGGTGGTGAAGGTGATCCAGGCCCTTCAGTCGGGCTCGGACGAGGTCGCCGCGCAGGTCGCCTGACTTTTCACCATCGGCCGCTGCGACGTGCTGACGCGCACAGAAATTTTCTGTCCCTCAAAGCCGCGGACGGATCATCGAGACGCCGCATTTCGGGCGTCGCTCGATCGTCATATTCTTGTTTTCAGCCAACGGTTTCGCCGTACTCGGCGAGCCCCGTTGTCGCGATTTCGCGGCCTTGCGGAGGGGCGCCCGCAGGGCCATTTTAATGAGTTGTTAACGGAAAAAACTCGTGAAGACGCGCTCGCCCCGTTGACGGTCTGTCAACCCTATGTCCCCATATCTACGGGTCGTGGGGTGCTTCGCCCACAACATGTTGATTGTGACGGGTGAAGCGATGAGCCATTGTGCCAGGGTGGGTGTGTAAGGTCATGATGCGCAGCGAAGCGGTAAAAAAAGCTCCTAGTCTCCGTGAGGGCAAGTTCGCGGCAACGCGTCCGGGCGAGCGCCCACAGCTCCAATTGGTGCGAAAGGTCGAGGTCGATCGCTCGCGCGACGACCTGCTGACCGCGTTCGGCAAAACCACGCTGGAGGACCGGTATCTGCTCCCCGGCGAGTCCTATCAGGACATGTTCGCCCGGGTCGCCACGGCCTTCGCCGACGACGCCGAGCACGCTCAGCGCATCTATGACTACATCTCCAAGCTCTGGTTCATGCCCTCGACGCCGGTGCTGTCGAATGGCGGCGCGGACCGGGGCCTGCCGATCTCCTGCTTCCTCAACTCGGTGTCGGACAGCCTGGAAGGCATCGTCGACACCTGGAACGAGAACGTCTGGCTGGCGGCCAACGGCGGCGGCATCGGCACCTATTGGGGCGGCGTCCGCTCCATCGGCGAAAAGGTAAAGGGCCAAGGCCAGACCAGCGGCATCATCCCCTTCATCCGGGTGATGGATTCGCTGACCCTGGCCATCAGCCAGGGCTCGCTGCGCCGCGGTTCGGCGGCGGTCTATGTCGACATCCACCATCCGGAGATCGAGGAATTCCTTGAGATCCGCAAACCCTCCGGCGACTTCAATCGCAAGTCGCTGAACCTGCACCATGGCCTGTCGGTCACCGACGAGTTCATGGAAGCGGTCCGCGACGGTACGCCGTTCGGTCTGCGCAGCCCCAAGACCCAGGAAATCGTCAAGCTGATTGACGCCCGCGCCCTGTGGCAGAAGATCCTGGATGTGCGCTTGCAGACCGGCGAGCCCTATCTGATCTTCGCCGACACCGCCAACCGGCTGATGCCTCAGCACCAGCGCGAGCTGGGCCTGAAGGTCCGCCAGTCGAACCTGTGCTCGGAAATCCTGCTGCACACCGGTCCTGACCATCTGGGCGTGGACCGGACCGCCGTCTGCTGCCTCTCGTCGGTGAACGCCGAGATGTTCCTGGAATGGCGCGATCACCCGACCTTCGTCGAGGACGTGCTGCGCTTCCTGGATAACGTCCTGCAGGACTTCATCGACCGCGCTCCGCCGGCGATGGAGCCGGCCCGTTACGCCGCTCTGCGCGAGCGCTCGGTGGGCCTGGGCCTGATGGGTTTCCATACCTTGCTGCAAGCCCAGAATGTGCCGTTCGAGAGCGCCCTGGCCAAGTCGTGGAACATGCGGCTGTTCAAGCACCTGCGCCGCGAAGCCGACAAGGCCTCGCGCAAGCTGGCCGAAGAACGTGGCGCCTGCCCGGACGCGGCCGATCGCGGCGTCATGGAGCGGTTCAGCCACAAGCTGGCCATCGCCCCGACCGCCTCGATCTCGATCATCTGCGGCGGCACCTCGGCTGGCATCGAGCCGATCCCGGCCAACATCTACACCCACAAGACCCTGTCGGGCTCGTTCGCGGTGAAGAACATCTACCTTGAGAAGCTGCTCGAGGAAAAAGGCCTAAACACCCAGTTTGTATGGCAATCTATCCTAGAGCATGAGGGATCGGTTCAACATATGGACGAGCTGACCCAGGACGAGAAGGATGTCTACAAGACCGCCTTCGAACTGGATCAGCGCTGGGTGATCGAATTGGCCGCCGACCGTACGCCGGAAATCTGCCAGTCGCAGTCGGTGAACATCTTCCTGCCCGGCGATGTCGATAAATGGGACCTGCACATGCTGCACTATGCGGCGTGGGAGCGTGGGGTGAAGTCGCTCTACTACCTTCGCTCCAAGTCGGTGCAGCGGGCCGCCTTCGCTGGCGGCGCGGCCCCGGCCGAGATCGAGTCGATGATGCAGGGCGCGCGCACCGACTATGAGGAATGCCTCGCCTGTCAATAAGGGCGAGTCCCCAGGCGGAGCCAGGGAACAAACTGACGGAACTCTAAAGCGCCACGGCTGTTGTTTCAGCACGGTGAGACTTTAAGGCTATTTCGCGGCCTTGAATCTCCCGGGACTGAGGTGGGAGCTGGGGATGACGCGGGCCACTGAGGCTCTGCTGGGATTGGCGATGGCGCTGGCGGCCAGCGGGCTTGCACAGGCGCAAGCGCTCGATAGCCGCACAGCCCTGTTCGACGCGGCTTTCGCTGGAACGCCTGCTCGGCCGTTCGTGACGGCATCGGTGGGGCCGCATCCGGTGATCATCTCGCCACCGGGACTGGCCCAGACTTCCCATCCCGCCGGCGCCGTAGCCTTTGATCAGCCTAGCTATCTGACGGCCGCCGACGAGGGCGCGCTCGATTTCGCCGGGCCTGGGCGGAGTTCGACGCTAAGCCTGACCAAGGGCGGTTATGAATTCGCCTTCGTGCCACAGGGCGGCTTCGATGCGGCTGGCGGCGCGTCCGCCGCCCAGGCCGGCGCGATGGTCCGGGTGGGGGCGGACATTCAAGGCAAGGTGATGGACGGCCTGAACAAGCTGGGCATGCACACCGTCGACAGCGCGGCCCTGGCGAACCGCGGCCGGCTCTATCTGTTCGCCGCCTATAGCGGCAAGGAAGTGGGTCTCAATATCGGCCACGGGACTCAAGGCGGCATCCAGCGGCTGGGCTGGTCCGCCGAGGGCGCCAGCACCCTGGTCAGTGACGGCCAGGTCGGGGTCGGCTGGCGCCAGGGGAAGATGCAGGCCTCGGTCGGCTACGTCCACCGCGACGTGAACAGCAACTATGACAACGGCTTCGGCAATGTCGGCATGCAAAAACTCAGCGACAACATGGTCGCCTTCACGCTGAGCCTGCACGCGCGCTAGGCGGCGGGCGCCGCTTTCGCGCCCTCGCGCATGATCTCGACGATCTTCGGTTCGACCGCGACGATGTCCTGCTCGAACTTCAGCAGCACATTCAGTGTCTCGCGCACCATCTCCGGCTCCAGCGCATGGGCGTGCAGCAGGATCAGCACCCGCGCCCAATCCACGGTCTCGGAAATCGACGGCGACTTGCGCAGGTCCATATGGCGCAGGGACTGGACGAAGGAGACCAACTCCTGGGTCAGGGTCGCCTCGATCCCCGGCACGCGGCTGGCGACGATGCGGGTTTCCAGCGCCGCGTCAGGCAGGGGAATGTGGAGGTGCAGGCAGCGGCGCTTCAGCGCGTCGCCCAGGTCGCGCACGTTGTTGGAGGTCAGGAAGACCAGCGGCGGGATGTCCGCCTTGATCACGCCCAGCTCCGGCACCGAGACCTGGAAGGCTGACAGGATTTCCAGAAGGAAGGCTTCGAAGGCCTCGTCCGACTTGTCGATTTCGTCGATCAGCAGCACCGCGCCGCCGGGTTGCCGCAGGGCCTGCAGCAGCGGGCGCGGCTCCAGGAAGGGCTCGGAGAAGAAGAGGTCGCCCATGCCGTGCAGCTTGTCCATGGCCGCTTCCATGGTCTTGGCGTCGCCAAGGGTCTCGCCCATCCGATCCTTCAGGATCTGGGTATAGAGCAGCTGCTTGCCGTACTTCCATTCGTACAGCGCCTTGGATTCATCCAGGCCCTCGTAGCACTGCATGCGGATCAGCGGCAGGCCGAGCAGGGCGGCGGTGGAGAGAGCCAGTTCGGTCTTGCCGACGCCGGCGGAGCCTTCCACCAGGATCGGCTTCTGCAGATGGTTGGCCATGTAGAGCGAGGTGGCGATCCGGCGCGAGGCGATATAGCCGACGCCGGCCAGACCCTCGATGATGGACTCCACGGACGCCATGGGATCTCGGGCGGCGGATGCGCCGGCCAGGGGGGAAATCGTCAACGGCTCAAAACCTCAGGCAAGGATCGAAAAGGAAGGGTCGAAACGTAATGGGACAAGGCGCAGCTCAATCCCTCCATTTGCCAGCCGCCGTGTCGGTAAGGCAATCGTTTGTTTCGCCACCGTCGTGCCCCTGGCGCGCCAATCCGGATCGCGCCAAACTCGGCCCCATGATGCTGGCTTCCTACGACGACTATCGCGACGCCGCGCGCCGACGCCTGCCTCGGGTGTTGTTCGACTACATCGACGGCGGCGCCTATGACGAACACACCCTGGCGCGCAACGTCGATGACCTGAAGACGATCACGCTGAACCAGCGGGTCATGCACGACGTCTCCAAGGTCGACATGTCGCTGGAGCTGTTCGGCCAGAAGCTCGCCGCACCGCTCATCCTCGCACCCGTGGGCTTGGCTGGCATGTACGCCCGCCGGGGCGAAACCCAGGCCGCGCGGGCGGCCAAGGCGGCGGGCCTGCCCTTCTGCCTGTCCACCGTCGGCCTGTGCGAAATCGATGAGGTGGCCAAGGCCGCCGCGCCGCCCTGGTTCCAGCTCTATGTGATGAAGGACCGCGGCCACATGCGCGAGCTGCTGCGCCGGGCCAAGGACGCCGGCTGCCCGGCGCTGGTGCTGACCGTCGACCTGCAGACCCCGGGCACGCGCTATCGCGATGTCCGCTCCGGCATGACCGGACGTGGCGGCCTTGGCGCTCAGATCGCCCAGGGCATTGATGGTCTCACCCATCCAGGCTGGTTCTGGGACGTCTATCTGAATGGCCGGCCCCATGCCTTCGGCAACCTGACTTCGGCCATTCCCAAGGCGCGTAGCCTGACCGATTTCTGGCAATGGATCGGCGCGAATTTCGACGCCTCGATGACCTGGAAGGACGTCGAGGAAATCCGCCAGATCTGGACCGGGCCGATCGTGATCAAGGGTGTCCTGCACGTGGACGACGCGCGCGAGGCGGTGAAGTGCGGCGCCGACGGGATCGTTGTCTCCAACCATGGCGGCCGTCAGCTCGATGGGGCCATCTCCTCCATCGCCGCCCTGCCGCGCATCGTCGACGCCGTGGGG
>Ga0302313_10002217_pt1 | contig 13733 bp, 9 predicted proteins | sample III_Palsa_N2_2_FD_200454 | JGI IMG/M metagenome (GOLD analysis project Ga0302313, IMG submission 200454) | Peat permafrost microbial communities from Stordalen Mire near Abisko, Sweden - III_Palsa_N2_2 | ecosystem: Environmental > Terrestrial > Soil > Palsa > Peat permafrost | place: Sweden...
GCTGTAAGAATCTTCATCGTGCGCCACTGCCTCATCCATTAGGATGCAACAGTTCCGGCAATATGCGCACCCCTACTGCTGAGCCGCGCCGCCGGTCCCCACCAGCGCAGCTGTCTCCGGCTTGGATTGCAGGAAGTAGTTCCGGTCAAACATTGCGCGATAGAACTGGCCCGTCAACTCGGCTGCCTTCGGTCCAAAGGTATCTCTGCCGCCTTCGAGGAAGATCACCGTCACAATCCGTCCCGTCGGCGCATCGCCGTAGCTCACAAACCATCCAAACCGCGTCCCGTTATCGGAGCAGGTGCCGGTCTTCCCAAACACTGGGAAGGACTCAAAGTTCGTCCGCAGCGAGCGCGCCGTCCCATCGCGGAAGTCGACCGCGCCCTCCATGCCGGGCAGAATCTGCGGAATCACATCCTTGATGTCCAGCAGCCGTTTCACCTGGGGCTGGAAGTTCGTAACCTCGGCCTGCGTGGTCGGATGCTGCAGGTAATACAGCGTGCCGCCATTCGCAATCGCACTCACCAGCGCGCCCAGTTGCAGCGGCGTCATGCTGATGCTCTCGCCAAACGAGCACATCCGCCCCACCCCGCCGCTCGCCGCCGGCAGCACCGTATCGGGATACACCCCCAGGTGCTCGCCCGGAATGTTATATCCCGCCAGCTCACCCAGGCCAAACTCGTTGGCATAGTGCTTTACGCGCTCAAAGCCCATCGAGCGGCCCAGCACCTCGAAGTACAGATTGATCGACCGTGCCAGCGCATGCGTCAAATCCACCGAATAGTGTCCGCCGAGCTTCACCGGCGTATCGGCCTTCACTAAACCTTCCTTCAGCGCCGACAGCGCCACCGCCACCTTGATCGTCGAGCAGGGCTCCGCACCCGCACTCAGCGCAAGCTTCTGGTTCACCATCGCCAGGATGCGCCCGTCGGAAGGATCGATGGCCAGCACGGTCCCATTCATGTTGCCGAGTGCCTCAATCGCCGCAGCGCGCACCACTGGATCCTCGCCGGCCGAAACATCATTCATCGTCAGCAGATTCTGATCGGTAAAGCTGCTCGCCGTAAACCGCTCCCCGTAGTAGCGAACCCGTGCCCGCTTGCCCCTCACATACACCATCGTGGCGTGTCCGTGCGCCGACACACGACCCGCAACATGCGCAACCTCCGCATGCCCGTACGCCGCCCCAGCCCGCGCCCGCGCGGAGCTGTGCGCCACCAGCCGATGCGACGTGCTCGCCGCCACCATCTTGTGTCTATGTCGAGCCGGCGTCGTCGTCGCATGCGCGCTCAGCACGCCCGCAAGCATGATCAACACCATCACCAGCCCTGAAATCCTTCGTCCCATCTATTCTCTTCCCTGCTCAAATTCAACCGTCTGCTAACCTTCGTTCCTTGCAGCCGACGTGTCCGTGACCACAAACACGCCGAAGGAAACTACCACGCCCTGCTGCATCTCATCGCCCACACCGCCCCGAACTCCAGCGGCATCCGGCCTCAAATCCAATCGTCTACTGCTTCCGCCGCAGAAACGCCGGAATATCCAACTCATCGTTCTCCGCGGCCGGTTCCCCTGCATACCCCGCGAACGACGGCACCCTGGCATCCGGCCACGCGTTGTTCGCGGTATTCTCAGCGGCCTTGGCCTCGGCGACATCTTCCTTCGGCTTCCGGAAAAACTCATCGTCGAACACCGACGTCTTCGCCGGCGCAGTCTCCGCAGCCGACCCCGCGTCCGCCGGCGACTGTTCAGTCACCTGCGGAATATGCTCCACGACCATGGCAACCGGTGCAGTCGCCGTCTCCGAAATCACGACAGCCTTCGGCTCCTCGACCACGTCTGCCGGAGCCGCCACGGAAGATTCAACACTCTCCACCGGATGCGGCGGATACTCAACCCGCGGCAGCTCATGCCACGCCTGCCGCCGCGCGGTCTCATAGTACGACGACACGGGATACGTCGGCCGTTGCGCTGGTGCCTCAACTGCCGCCTCCGCAACTGTGGGCGCCGCAGCTACTGGTGCAGCAACTGGCGGTGTCGCGACGGTGGGCGCCTTCGGCTCGGCGACTGCCGCGCTACCCAGCGCCTCCTCTACCTCAGTCTCGCTCGCAAATCGAATGGCCGGCTTCTGCGCCTGCGATCCGAAGACCAACGGCGTGTCCTCGGCTGACTTCGGCTTTTCGACCGGAGCAGACACCGGTACCAATGGCCGCGAGACAACCCTCGGCGGCACAATCTCGTGATGCGCCGTCGGCAGCGCCGAAGCCGCCATCATGCGCTCCCGCCGCGCCGGCATCTCCTCGCGGAAACCCGTCGCGATCACCGTAAACTTCACGCTGTCGCCCAGATCCTCATCCAGCACCGCGCCAAAAATAATGTTCGCGTCCTCGTGCGCTGCCTCCTGAATAATCGACGACGCCTCGATCACCTCGCTCAGCTTCAGGCTGCTCGATCCCGTAATGTTGATCAGGATCCCGCGCGCTCCGTCGATCGCTCCTGCCTCCAGCAGCGGCGAAGCAATCGCAGCCTTTGCCGCTTCCGTCGACCGGTCTGGCCCGGACCGAACCGCCGTTCCCATCACCGAATAGCCCATCCCCGCCATCGTCGTCTTCACGTCCGCGAAGTCGCGATTGATCACGCCGGGAATCGTGATAATGTCCGAAATTCCCTGCACGCCCTGGCGCAAAATATCATCGGCGATCCGGAAGCTCTCAAAGAACCCCGCATCTTTCGCTGTCGTCAGCAGCTTGTCGTTCGGAATCACGATCAGCGTGTCGACCGACTCCAGCAGCTCCTGCAGACCGCGCTCCGCCTGCATCGCCCTCCGTTTGCCTTCGAACCCAAACGGCCGCGTCACGACAGCAATCGTCAGCGCGCCCATCTCGCTCGCCAGCGACGCAATCACCGGCGCGGCGCCTGTGCCCGTTCCGCCGCCCAGGCCGGCCGTTACAAACACCAGGTCCGCGCCCTCGAGCGCCTCAATAATCTTGTCCGAATCCTCCAAGGCCGCCCGCCGCCCCACATCCGGATTCGCCCCCGCGCCCAGACCGCTGGTCAGCTTCACGCCCAACTGCAGCTTTACCGGCGCGTGCGACCCTTCCAGCGCCTGCACATCCGTGTTTGCCGCGATAAACTCAACACCCTGAACATTCGCCTCGATCATGCGGTTGATGGCATTGTTGCCGCCACCACCCACACCAATCACCTTGATCCGCGCGTTCCGCCGCGTCTCGTCATGAAACTGAATCCGCAGCGAATCCGGCTGCTTGTCGTCGAGCGAGTCCTGCGGAACGCCGGGTGTTTCTTCAGGCGGCATGGGCATCAGCATATCTCCTTCGGCGTTGGCGATTCACTTCTCTTCATTCTGCACGGCGAACGCCTCAAGTGCATTCACGAAATCCGTCGTGGACCTAAGTCGGTTACCGGTGCATTCCGTTCCGGCACCGATCCCCTCATCCAAACCTGTCGCACAAACCTACCTGGAAGACGGCAAATGAAACACTACCGAAGCACCAATCGACAGCAAACCCACCGAGCTCGGCCCATCCACGGTAGCGCCGCTGTTGCCAACCCGGTTCATGTTCCCGATCCCCAGCTCTATCGGCCGTAGGTCAATGATCGAGAAGATGGGGATGGACAACCCCGCAAAACCCTCATACATGATGTAGCTGTCTTCCACCCGCGGCTGCAGCGGCGGCTCCTGGCTCGTGCCGAACGGCAGCGTCGCATTGCTGCGCCCATACCCGACCGACACCTGCCCATACGGCCTCAGCCACGAAATCGGCGTGTGAAACGTGCCCCTCACCCCCACCAGCGCGTTGTCCAATACCGTCGTGTCGCTACCACCAGCCGAGCTCGTTGCCGACTTGTTCGAGTGCATCACGCCACCCCGGAAATCCACGCCCAGCCGCATCGGCCCAACGTTGCGAAAGTCATAATAAGCACCCGCCTGCCAGCCCGCAGGGTTCACCTTGCCGCCCGTGCTCGAACACTGAACTGGCGCTGGCTCAAAGCACGTAATTCCACGCAACTGCGTCGCCTGATATCCGATATAGACACCTGCCTGGGCATGTGCCGCCGCGGCACACCCAAGTCCAAAAACTCCTAACAGAACTACAACCAGCCTTGTGCAAAATCTCATATACACCCAGTCTACCGTCTTCAGCGCCTTCTGGCCGCACCTCCCCAGCCTTAACCGCCGTTTTCCTCGCCCTTAGCCCCGAAGTCTCCGGCGTCCGCTCTTGCCGTTGCCTTTCTTTCTGTCATTCCCTCCGGGAACCCGCTTCTGCCTTTGCCCATCCAAACACTAACCACTAGCCACTAACCACTGCCTTTAAAAACTCCCCGCAAAGATCGACTTGAGCTTCTGCGCCAGTCCCTGTTCTTCGCTCGCCTTCCGCACCTGCGTCCGATGCGTATACAGCAACATGCCAATCGCCACGGAAAACTCCGGCTTCGCCAGCTCCGGCGGCATCCGGCTCAACGGCACCGGATATCCGATCCGCGCCGGCACCCGCAGCAAACTTTCCGCGTTATCCAGGAACCCCACCAGGTGAGATCCGCCGCCGGTAAACACGCAGCCCGCGCCCATCGCCTCCAGCACGCCGCCCGTGCGCAGATTGTCGCGCAGCATGGTCAGCAACTCGCGCGCCCGCGGTTCCAGAATCTCCGCCAGGAACCGCTGCCGCACCAACCGCACCGACTGGCCTCCAACCGCCAGGTCGCTGCCAATCTCGATCTCGTTCATCTGCGGAATCGACGTCACTACGCAATTCCCATACATCCGCTTCAACTGCTCGGCCTCTTCCACGCTCACATGCAGGCCCACCGCAAGATCGTTGGTGAAATGATCTCCGCCAATCGGCAGCACCGCCGTATGCGCCACGCTGCCTTCGAAGAACACCACCAGCTCGGTCGAGCTCGCGCCAATATCCACCACGCAAACGCCCAGCTCCCGCTCGTCAGCCGACAGCACTGCCTCCGCCGCCGCAATCCCCTCAAACACCGTGTCCACTACCTCGAGCCCCGCCCGATTCGCGCACGTCACCGCGCTCTGCGACGCGCTGCCAGAGCACGTCGAGAGATGCAAACAAACCTCCAGCCGGTTCCCCACCATCCCCACCGGATCGTGAATACCGTTCTGGTCGTCCAGTATGAATTGTTGCGGCAACAGGTGCAGAATCTCGCGGTCAGGAGCCAGTCCCACGCTCCGCGCCCGGTCAATCGCCGACCGCACATCCTCGCGAGTAATCTCCTTCATCCGGCTGCCCATGCTGATGCCGCCCTGCGAGTTCATCCCGCGCACATGCGGGCCGCCAATCCCCACCACCGCCGTCTCAATCGGAGCCTTCGCACTTCGCTCCGCCGTCAGCGCCGCAGCGTTGATCGCCTTCGCCGCCGGCCCCAGATCCGAAATCACCCCACGCCGCATCCCGCGCGACACCTCGATCCCGTGCCCCCGGTACCGCAGCACGCCATCAATCAGCTCTGCCACCAACACGCAACTCTTCGAGCTTCCCGCGTCCAGCACCGTGATCAGGTTGTCCATCTTTGCATTCATGGATTAGCTCCAGTCTTCGTGCTCACACCGCCAGCACCGGCTTTACTCGCGCCCGGCTTCGCATTTTTCGCAACGTTCGCCGTTCCCGCCTTATGTTGCTTCGCCAACTCGGCCTGATGCTCCGCCGCCAGCCGCTCAAACACCTTCTCATTCGCCGCGCTCATGCCAGACCCCGGCTTCGCCTTCCCGGCCACCGGCTTGGCCACAGCTTTCTTCGCCGCCGGCGGACTCGACTTCGTCGTCACAAGCTTTGACGTACCAACAGTCGTCGGGGCAGCAGCCTTCGCTCCAGGGGCATTCATCACCACAGGCTTCGGCGCCGCAGCCTTCGGCATATCCGCATGCGAGAAGTCAGGCTTCACCACCGGAGACTTCGCGGTCGCACTATTCACCGCATCCGTCGTCGGCGCAGCCGGCTTCGACGCAGGTGGCTTTGGCACAGACGGCTTTGACGCAGCAACATTCACGGCAGCCGGCTTCGGTGCAACAGGCTTCGGCGCTGCAGGCTTCACGCTCGCCACCGGCTTCGGCGCCACCGGCGCAGGACTCGCGACGCTGGCTGTCTCCGCCGCGCCCGTCCCAACCGCGGCTGCCTTGCCGTCTCCCTGCATCTGCAGCACAATCTGACCGTCATACCGCATGTCCGCAGACGCCAGCTTCGGATATTGCTGCTTCCACTCCTGCAGATGCTCTTCGAACTGCTGGTACCGCTGCAGAAACTTCTCCTGCCCAAAGTGAACCAGCAAGTCCGAACTTCCCGAGGTAATCAGCGCCTTCACGTCCTCCGGATCCGCAACATCCACCTCGCTCACCGAGTCCGTCAAGCGCTGCCCCGATCCATCCAGGTCATGCATAAACTGCTCGTAGATCTCCATCTTCGCCGCGCGTTCCGACACCGCTTCGTCCGCCGACAATCCCGTCAAGACCGGAAACGAATAGTGCGGATCTCCGGCCGCATCCGGCGGCATATCCAACAACACGCCACTAGCGTCCACCAGCCCGATCTGCGATCCCTGGCGCACAAACGCGACCGGCGTCCGCTCCGTAATCTCCACGCGCAGCACATTCGGCAACAACCGCATCACCGTCGCATGGTCCACCCACGGCAACCGCTCCAGGTCGGCCTGCCGTTCTCCCAGCGATACCCGAAAAATATTCCGCTCCAGGTCAGCGCCAAACACACTCACTAGCTGGTCACGCGTCAGGTGGTCAGCGCCAGTGATCTGGATATCATCCGAACTTGCCAGCACAAACCGCGCATCATGCATCAGGTACGAACGCACACCGGCAAACGCGACCACAACGGCCGCCAGTAACGTAAACGCGACGACGCCCAGAACGATCCGCCCGGCCACACTGCGCGGCAGGCTGCGAAACCGCAGCAGCTTCCCCCGCTGGGGAGCATACTCGGACTCATCCGGATAGGAGCTTTCAGACCCCGCTTCCCCGTAGCGATCGTTGCCATATCCACGCTGCAGCGCACCCGCGGGCGCCGGCCCTTTGCGCGTTCCCCGTGCCTCAGCCGCCGAAGCGTAGTTGTCCTCAGGCGCCGTCAGCACCGCCGAGCCCAGTCCGGAGTCATACCCGGACACGCGCTTCGCACCTGTCTTCTTCATCTCCGCCTGGCCCTGAGCAAGGCCGCGGAAGAATCGCCGTTACCACAACTATAACGGCCCCCACTCCCCCCGCCGAAATACCTCGCCCCGGGGTACCCCATCAGGAACACTACCCCGCCCATTCCGGCACACTGTCCTTAACTCCCGCCGTCCGCGCAGGACCTTAATTCGCCGACGGCTGCTCCACCCGGTCAATCACCATCACCTTGACTGCCGTCTTCTCCGCACTTAACTTCAACCCCAACTGCTCCTGGATCGCCGTAAAGATCCCCGGAGGCGCATCCGCATTATCGGTCCCCACCGGAAAGTGCCCCCCAAACTCCGTCTGATCCGGAGTCCACTTCAACTCGAAGTTAAACTTCCCCACCAGCCCCGTATGATCCACCACCGGCCGATCCATAATCCCCGCCTGCAACAACTGTGCAAAGTTCGTCATCGTCAAATTGCTCCCCTTCATCCCCAGGTCAGCACGTCCCCGAAAACTCGGCATCCCGGCCGCATCCTTACTCACCGCCAGCTTCGGCCCTCCCTTCCCCACCGTCAGCACATAGGCCAACATCTCCCGCGTCTCCCAATGAAACTTCAGCGCAAACCGATCCACCAGCAGCTTCCGTCCCATCGTCTTCCACTGCTCCAGGCTCGGCGTCCCCGGCACGTCGGCCACGCCCACAATGTCAAACTTCTCTGTCCCCAGCCAGGCTGGCGCCTCCACAATCTGCTTGTCATGCACGTCATACAGAAACGCCAGCATAAATCGGACACTAGCCCCCGCCATCACACTCCGATGACCAATCGGACTCCCTTCCCCCGCCATCGGATGATCCGGATCGCTAGGCTTGATCGTCGCCACCGCAAAGCTCGGATCAGCGTCTGCTGCCATAGGCTGCACTGCCTCCACGCCACTCCCCGAAGCCTGCCCCACCGCCCCACGCACCAACCCGAACATCAATACAACCGCTATCACACCCGCCCACCGCTTCATTCGCTCTCCTTAAGGGCATCCAGCAGCATCGGCCCCGCCTGCGACACGCTCCCCGCGCCCAGCGTCAGGATCATCTCGCCGGGGCGCGCATCTTCCGCCAGCCGCTCGACCGCCTCCGCCATCGACGCCCCATACATCACCCGTCCCCCGTTCTTCGCCTGAATCGCGGCAGCGAGCGTCTCGCCCGTTATCCCCTCAATCGGCTGCTCGCTGGCCGCATAAATGTCCAACACCTGCACGGCATCGGCGTCGCCGAACGCTCCCGCAAAGTCCTCCATCAAATCCCTCGTCCTCGTGAAACGATGCGGCTGGAACAGCACCAGCACCCGTCCATACCCGCACTCCCGAGCCGCCTGCAGCGTTGCGCGAATCTCCGTCGGATGATGCCCGTAGTCATCAATCACCGTCACCCCACGCTCCACGCCCCGCACCTGGAACCGCCGGTCGACACCCCGAAACGTAGCCAACCCCGCAGCAATCTTCTCGGGAGTCAGCCCCAGCTGCACCCCAATCGCCACCGCGGCCGTAGCATTCAGCACGTTGTGCCGCCCAGGCACATGCAGTTCAAACGGCCCCAGCACCAACCCGCGCGCATTGATCTCAAACCGCGCATGCGCCTCAGGAATATTCCCCGTACCACCACCCGCAGCACCACCACCCGCAGCACCACCACTCTGGGTGCCCCAGGTCCCGCCTTTGGGACCTGGGTTTCCACCAACTTCCGCCGGCAGCATCCTCAACCGAAAATCCGCCTCCGCACTAACCCCATACGTATAAACCCGCCGCCTCACCCGCGGCAGAATCCCCCGCAACCGCTCGTCGTCCACGCAAGCCGTGACCGCCCCATAAAACGGCACCTTATCCATGAACTCCACAAAGCAGTTCTCAACATCGGCCATATCCGCATACGAATCCATATGCTCGCGATCAAGGTTCGTCACCACGGCCAGAATCGGCGACAGCTTCAGAAAACTCCGATCACTCTCGTCCGCCTCGGCCACCAGGTACTGGCTTTTGCCAAGCCGAGCATTCGACCCCATCGCATCCACGCGCCCACCCACCACCACGGTAGGATCCAACTCCCCGCCCGCCAGCACCGCAGCCACCATCGAGGTCGTCGTCGTCTTGCCATGCATCCCGGCAATCGCAATCCCATACTTCAGCCGCATCAACTCGGCCAGCATCTCGGCCCGCTGAATCACCGGAATCTTCCGCGCCCGCGCTTCCACCACCTCAGGATTGTCTTTCGCGACGGCCGAGCTAGTCACCACCACATCACTAGCCGCAGCATTCCCCGCTGCATGCCCCACAAAAATCGTAGCCCCCAACCTCTCCAACCGCTCCGTAGTCGACGACGCCCGCAAATCCGACCCCGAAACCGCGTACCCCATGGTCAGCAGAATCTCCGCGATCCCACTCATCCCAATCCCGCCAATCCCAATAAAGTGCACCCTCTGCGAAGGCGCAAACATAGCATGCTCCGGCAAACTCATTTGACTATTCTCTCTCACGAACTCAGCCCGTGCGTGCAAGGTCGAATCCACCTTGCGTTATGCTTCCTCCATTGTGCAAACGAGCCGCTACTCATCCACCGCTGCCGCCTTCGTCCTGCTTCTCGCGACCTGTGCTCACAGCCAAAGGCCAAGCACACTTGCTACGATCCCCTTCGTCGGCTGCAAGGCAGACGGCCAGGTAGGTCCGCAACCCGCGCCGCACAAGCCACCCCTCCACCTTCCTATAGACCCAACCGCGGCCAACCGCCTTGCTTACTACGAAGGCTTCGACGGCCTCGCCCTTCTCGGACCTCGCGACTGGAACTGTTTCGAAACCTACGGCTCCAACGGCAGCACCCTCTACGTCAGTCCAACCCCCCTCAACTCCAACCAATTTTTCGACTCAAACTGGAAAGGATTCACCGGTCCCGCTATTCAAATTTCGTCTATGATCGGCGACACCTCCGGACGTTTCGCCGTTGCCGCAGTCATCGCACGCGTGTTTCCCGCACACCGCGACTTCGTGAACAACGTCATCGCAGAAGGCCTAAGACCTGCATCCGACTTCCCTTTCGGCCCCTACCCCGACGATCACCTTAGCTATAAGAACAAAGAACTCGTCGAGTTCATCACCCCATCCAACCGCCAGGGCCTCGGCACATCGTCGCGGTTGCTCCCCAACGAACAGCCCATTCTCGGCGTCGCCATGCTCACAGGAGAGGAGCTTAGCCTCACCCAGCTTTCCCTCCGGCTCCCTGCCAGTATGGACGACCTCGCCCCCATCATCATCCGTGAAACCGAGCAGGAAAAACCCTAGCAGCCACCTAATCTGACTCGCCGTGCTATACCAACTCATGCGCCTCAGCCGACTCCTCCTCGCCGCCGCTCTCGTCGCGCCACTCCCCTCCCTTACCCGAGCCCAGACCACCCACACCCTCCTGGCCACCCCCTCCACCGTAGCCTGGGGCTACTACTCCGCGCACGCCAAGCCAGTCCTCACCGTCAACTCCGGCGACACGGTCATCATGCAGACCGCCTCCACCTGCGGCCCCCCGGAGCGCCTCCAGTCCGAAGGCGTCAAGCCCGACCAGATCCCCGCCTGGCTCGCCCCCCTCTACGCCGGCGTCCCCGCCACCGACCGCGGCCCCGGCGGCCACATCCTCACCGGCCCCGTCGCCATCGCCGACGCCCAACCCGGCGACGTCCTCGAAGTCCGCGTGCTAAAAATCGACATCACCACCGACTTCGCCTGCAATGGCTTCGGCGCCGGCCGCGGCTTCCTCCCCGACGACTATCCCTACGGCCGCACCAAAATCATCCCCCTCAACCGCACCCGCATGACTGCCGACTTCGCCCCCGGCATCACCATCCCGCTTCACCCTTTCTTCGGCTCCATGGGCGTCGCGCCTCCCGAGTCCGCCGGCAAGTGGAACTCCGCGCCCCCCTGGATGCACGGCGGCAACATGGACAACAAAGAACTCACCGCCGGCTCCGTCATCTTCTACCCCGTCCACGCCGAAGGCGCCCTCTTCGAAGCCGGAGACGGCCACGCCGGCCAGGGCAACGGCGAAGTCGACATCACCGCCCTCGAAACCTTCCTCACCGGCACCTTCCAGTTCATCCTCCACAAAGGCGAAGCCACGCGCCAGCGCCTCCTCTGGCCCCGGGCCGAAACACCTACCGCCTACATCGCGATGGGCTTCTCCCCCGACCTCAAGACAGCCACGGAGATGGCCGTCCGCAACATGATCACCTTCTTATCCGAGCAAAACCCCGACTACCCCCACCTCTCCCGCGACGACGCCTACGCCCTCATCTCCACTGCCTGCGACGTAGACATCACCCAGCTAGTCGACACCAACGACGGCGTCCACGTCCTCTGCCCCAAGTCCCTCTTCACCGGCCCCAAATCGCTGCCCAAACAGTAAAACACTCGAAGCCATCCAGATCGCTCGTCACAGACCTACTTCGGCCGTGCCGATGCATAGGGGTTCGCCGCTCCCTGGTGCATCTCCGTCACGCGCCTCTCGCGTCCTGTTCGGCGGGGATCTTGACCAGGCGCATGGACCTGCGTTTGATGAGCAGGAAGAAGACCGGAACCAGGATCAGCACGTGAATGGTCGATGTGACCATTCCTCCAACGATGGGCGCGGCGATCGGCTTCATCACATCGGAACCGATGCCGGTCTCCCACAGGATCGGCGCGAGGCTGAGGACGACAGCGGTCACGGTCATGAGTTTGGGCCGCAGACGTTGAACCGCTCCCTTGATGACGGCTTCGACAAGAGCCGCTTCCGTCATCGGCGCGGCCTCGGCCAGGCGCTCCTGGTAGGCCTCATGGAGATACACCACCATCACCACGCCCGTCTCGACCGCGATGCCAAACAGCGCGATGTACCCAACCCACACGGCGACACTGAAGTTGTAGCCAAGGATCCACTGCAACAGCAGCCCCCCGGACATGGCATACAACGTCGGAAAGATAAGAACCATAGCCTCAATGACCGATTTGAAGACCAGGTAGAGCAACAGGAAGATGACGACGAACACGACGGGCAGGATCATCTCCAGGCGTTGCTTGGCGCGCATCTCGAACTCATACTCTCCGGCCCAGCGCCAGCTATAACCCGCGGGCAGAACGAGTTTCTGTTGCAACAACTCTTGCGCACTCTTCACAAAGCCACCGTAATTATTGGTCTTCAGATTGAGGTAGACATAGCCGGTGAGCGCGCCGTCTTCATCGCGGATCATGGACGGGCCGCGCGAAAAGTAGACGCGCGCGACTTCGCTGACGGGGATCTGTTCCCCCGATGGGGTGGGAATGATGGCTTGCGATAGTGCCTCGGGATGGTCGCGAAAGTCACGCTGATAGCGCACAGCGATAGGAAAGCGTTCGCGGCCTTGTACATTCTCGGCAATGTCCGCTCCGCCGATCTCGGAGGTGACGACGCGCTGCACGTCGGCCACGGTAAGACCATAGCGCGCCGCCTCGAGCCGGTTGACCTCGACATTGAGATAGAAGCCTTGGGCGACGCGCTCGGCATAGACAGAATCGGACTGGGGCATGCCTGAGAGAATCTGCTGCATCTGCGCTCCGATCTGCTCGATGTGGGCGAGGTCAGGACCTTGAATCTTGATACCGACGGCGGTCTTAATTCCGGTGAGCTCCATGTCGAGCCGGTTTTGGACGGGCATCGTCCAGGTGTTGGTGAGGCCCGGAAACTGGAGCTTCGCGTCCATGGCGGCGATGAGCTTTTCGTAAGTCATGCCGGCGCGCCACTGATCGCGCGGCCTGAGCATGATAGTGGTGTCGTACATGTCGAGCGGAGCATTGTCGGTGGCGCTGTCGGAACGGCCTACCGTGCCGAAGACGGTGGCGACCTCGGGAAAGGAACGGATGACGCGGTCCTGCTCCTGCATGAGCGAGACCGCCTGCGTGATCGAAATACCCGGCAGCGCGTTGGGCATGTAGAGAGCAGAGCCTTCATAGAGCGCTGGCATGAACTGGCTGCCGAGGCGGAAGTACAGAGGAATGGTGACGGCAAGGAAGATCACGTTCAGCGCAATCACAATCTTCCAGTGATCCAGGCACCAGCGCAGCACGGGAAGATAGATGGCCTGGGTGATGCGGGCGGCGGGATTCGCGGATTCCGGGCGCAGCTTTCCCCTCAAACAGAACGGCATCAGCGCCGGCACCAGCGTGATCGAGAGCAGTGAGGCGAAGATCAGTGCGAGCGTCTTGGTCCAGGCCAGCGGCCGGAACATCCTGCCCTCCTGAGCTTCCAGTAGAAACACCGGAAGAAACGAAACGACAATAATGATGAGCGAGTAGAAGAGCGCTGGGCCAACCTGCTGCGCGGAGTGAATGAGGATGTTGCGTCGCTCTGCATCGCTTGGGACATCGTTGCGCTCGGCTAGTCGGCGATATCCGTTCTCGACCATGACGATCGCCGCATCGATGAGCACACCTACGGCGAGGGCGAGGCCGCCGAGCGACATGATGTTGGAGCTGACGTGCAGGAAGTACATGGGGATGAAGGCGGCGAGAACAGCGATGGGCAGCGTGAGGATCGGCACCAGCG
>Ga0302313_10002222_pt1 | contig 13723 bp, 6 predicted proteins | sample III_Palsa_N2_2_FD_200454 | JGI IMG/M metagenome (GOLD analysis project Ga0302313, IMG submission 200454) | Peat permafrost microbial communities from Stordalen Mire near Abisko, Sweden - III_Palsa_N2_2 | ecosystem: Environmental > Terrestrial > Soil > Palsa > Peat permafrost | place: Sweden...
GGCGTCAGCGGCCAGTCAGGATCGTTCATCGGCCTCAACTACGAGACGAACAACTTCCTCGGCTTTGGCGAAACGCTTAGCGTGAACGCCAACATCGGCGATCTTTCGCGCGTGTTGAGCTTCGGCTTCAACGAGCCTTACCTGCGCAACAAGCCCGTTTCACTGGGCGTGCAGGTGTTCACTCGCAAGTCAGACTTCAACCCGGCGAAGAGCTACGCGATCAGCAACGGCCAGAGCGCCAACCTGACCAACGCGCAGCAGTCGCTGCTGAACAACTACAACCAATCGTCGACCGGACTCACCGTCTCGACGGGAACGCCTCTGCGGAAGCTGTTCCGGCGTTCGGGCGTGGCGCGTATCGGTCTTTCGTACTCGATTTCGAAGTCGGGTATTACGACCTTCAACGACAACACCCGCAACGTCTTCCAGACCCTGGCGTTCCGCTCGGGCATTGCCGGACAGAATCAACTCAACGGCATCATCACGTCAATCCTGACACCGAGCTTCAGCATATCGACGCTTGATCGTGGCCAGGGACCGCACTCCGGCAAGGACCTCAACATCGCGTTCCAGCTAGCCGGTGTGGGCGGCAATACCAAGTACTACGCCCCCAGCATCAGCTATCGCCAGTTCTTCCCGATGAAGGGTCTGAAGGTGAATCGCGAAGGACATAACGTCCTTGGCTATCGCGTGCAGCTCACCAACGTGGCCGGATTCGGTGGCGAGGTTGCTCCTCCTTTCAGCCGTATCTATGGCGGTGGCGAGAACGATGTCCGCGGCTTCGACATCCGTTCGAGCTCCCCGTATACGTTCATTCCTACGCGCGTGATGTTCAACCTGACGAACCCGGACGGTTCGCTCGTACCGCGTGACACGACTAACTCGGCTCTCGGCAACATCCAGATCCCGCTGCCGGTTTATCGCCTGTCTTCCATCGGCGGCGATACTTCGTTGACGACCAACCTGGAGTACCGCATCCCGATCGTCAACCAAGTTACGTTCGCGTTCTTTACCGACTTCGGACTCACTGGCAACACGCAAGCTTCGCAGCTGCGTGAGAGCGTACTTGGTCAGTCGATCATCAATGGGCCGAGCTATGGCTGCCCGGTCTTTACCAACGGTGCCTGCACGGGCGGCTCGCAGGTGGACTTCCCCTTGCGGCTCCGTACGGTACCGGGAACGAACTTTGTTCCGCGCATGTCCAACGGTGCTGAACTACAGGTCATTCTGCCGATCGTGAACGCTCCGTTCCGTCTGTACTACGCGTACAACCCGCTGCGGCTCTACAAGGATCTGCCGCAGCAGTTGACGGTTAGCCCGGCGGAGTTCAAGAGCTTCTTCCCGCTCAACAACGCGTTGCCAAATGGCGCACAACCCAACGCCGGCAGCTATACCTACAACCAGGCTGAACAGTTCTACGGTGCGGACTACATCCTGCGGGAACCACGCAAGACGTTCCGCCTGACGGTCAGCACGACGTTCTAGGCTGAAGCTGAGCATCAAGAAAAAGGCCCCTGACACTCTGATCAAAACCAGAGTGTCAGGGGCCAAACTCTTTAAGGAAACATCTGTGAAGATACGTTCGATGAGATTTTCGCGGAGGCCGTCACGAACCGAAGACCTGCGGAACTATGGAGTGGTGTTGGCCTGTCCCGTCGCAACCTTCTGCAGGATTTCCTGAACGAGAACAACGTGGATGTGGATGTGCTTGGCGATGTCCGGAAGAAACTCTGCGATCAAAGGACCGATCGGGTCCGTGGCATAACCGGCAACGATGCGCTTCGCCGTTGAGGACGCGTTCGTACCGATTCCCGGCACATAGAGGTTACTGAGTTCGGCGCTGATGGGATAGGTAAGCAGCGTCGCATAGTTGATCATCGGCGTTCCGTCGTCGTGCTGCGAGATGACGGTGTGAGCTATTGCGTGCAGGAGACGACGCTTGACGGTTGCGTCAGGCATCCGATGATAGCGAGGGTCTTCATGCACGATCGACGGGATCGCGAACGTGCCGAAGAACTCCGTCTGCATATCTTCCAAAACGCTGTAGCCGGCGAGCTTGCCCCAACCACCAAATCCCGGCCCATAGGCGGAGTGCGAGTTCGCCGCAACGACGATGCCGGAGTATGCGGCGATGGTCAAAAGATTGAAGGGATCAGCGACGTTGCGGATGGCGAGGAAGCCTTTTAGCTCAGGTGTAAGCGGAGGGGAGTCCCTGGCAGAGATGATCTGCTGGAGTGGGTTTTCGCTGCGGCATGGAGCACCGGCACGGTACTCTGGGGTTGTCGACCGAAGGAGCCAAGGTATCTCGGGGATTGCACTCTCCCGAACACGCTCGCAGGGGGGCTGGCTGGATAGCATCTCTGCCGGATGCGCATCAGGAGCTGCAATATCCGCCGGCAGCTTGGACTGCACTGGCTGCGGTGCCTGCGCAGCAGGAGCAGACACAGTCTGACGTGCTGCTTCCATGAGAGCGCTTGGGGCGTCAGGAAGAACCTGGGCCTGCAATGCGGGTAAACCAATGACTACAGGAATCAGCGGCAGAAACCATTTAGGGAGTCGCCTGGCACGCCGTGGAGACCTGACATTTTGACGTGCGTTCATGTTCTTCAACACCTTTTCTTACTGGGAAATTTCCTCTGCAACTGCATGCTATCCAGATGTCCTACTTGCTTTTGAGATGTACAAACTTCAGTAAATCATCAGAGAACTCACTGACTAAAAACCCCAAGGCTGCGCCGCCCAGCGATCCGCCATAGGTCGCCGCCGTATCGTGGAAGTTCTTGTTGATCTGCGGGTAATAGGTGTACGACAACCCACTGGCGGCAGCATAACCGAGCAGCATCGAGGCATTGATGGCACTCCTGCCACTGTCGTTGCGCGTAATGAGAGGCCGGGTACCCGCGTACAAAACACGATGGATGAAGCCATATTGCGAGCCTTCGATGTAGTAGCGCGGATCCTGGTGAAGCAGCGGGGCAAAGACGGTATCCGTGAATAAACCCTGGCTGGTCTCGCGAATTGCTGCGGCCCCGAGACGCTCGCCAAAAGCGCCGCGATCCGTGCCGTAGTTCGGTTCCCCATTGGTTACGTGTGCGTAACCCGCAGATGCAAACATCGCAAGAAAGTCCAACGGGGAGTAAAGATCCCGAAGGCCGAGGATTACTTTGTCATGCGCGGTGATTGGCTGCGCCGTCCAGCCAGAGGGAATGTACTTGGAGTAACGCGCGGACTCGTGGGCGTTATTCGCTGCCTTTTTCTGGAACTTATCGTCCCCGGCCGCTTCCTCGCGGAGCATAGCGCTGGGAGCATCGGGCAAAGCCTCTACGGAGCTGCTTGTGGCACTCGCATCCGCAATCTCTAAAGGTTCGGCAGCACTCGCGAAAGGCTGGGTGTTTGCTGGCTGCGGCACGATGGTTATGTCCAAAGGCGCAGCCTTTGTGGTCGCAAGCAGGTCACTGTTCAACAACACCTGCGGCGCCGCAGTGTGAAACTGAGCGTTCGCCGGGAAGGAAAACAGCATTGCAGCGGCTGCCAGCATTGGCAGAGAAAGAATCGAGAAGCGTGAAACATGATTATTGAAAGTCAATTGAGCCATCCGTCCTACCGGCTATAGCTTGTGCAAGAGCACAGCTTTGCCCCGCCGATATGGGGGCTCCCTAACAAAAGACGCTTGTAGCGGCTTGGTGGTTGTATCTACAAGTATTTGCAAAGCATACGACAAGTTGCGCGTTTACCACCTATAGACTGCTCAGGAAAAGTTCGTTGACGCGGCCAGAAGGGGCACGAATGATCAAAGTAGATGCCAAAAATGCCAAAACGTGGCTCGATTCGCCCCTCCTCAGAAGGCACGAAGGACAAGGCACTTTGCGTCCGCATGGCCGCGCTTGCCTGTACGGCGATGCTGTCATTAAGCGGCTGTCATCATCAGAAGGCCGTGGCTTATCAGCCTCCACCGCCGGCGATCGACTCGCGATCAGGCTACAGTCATCACGCACCCGCTGCGCCAGAGCCTTCGGTCGATCTGCATAAGGAAGTCGCCAAGGCTCCTCCCGGATTCTTCGACGACACCAGCGGCAGACCTGTCTTCACTGAAGTAGGCAATGCGAGCTGGTACGGAACGGTGTATCACCACCACGCTGCAGCCGATGGCACAACGTTCGACCAGAACGATATGACGGCCGCACACCGCACGTTGCCGATGGGCTCCACCGCTCGTATCACTAACCTTGCAACAGGCCAGCAGGTGCTGGTGCGCATTACAGACCGTGGGCCGTTTTCGCCCGGCCGCGTGCTCGACCTTTCTATGGGAGCAGCGAAGGCGGTCGGCATCTATCGCGCGGGGATCGCGAAGGTTAGGATTGAGGCGTTTTCACACTCCAGTACCGATCCTGCCGGCAAGTGGTGCGTGCAGACTGGCGGCTTCAAAAGCCAGGGCGATGCGATGAAGCTGAAAGAGAAGTTGCTGCGTCGCTATCGCACGGCGAAGGTGGTCGAGTTTGAAGGGCCAACCGGCTACTGGGTTCGTATAGATCCTTCGCTGAGAAGCAAAACGCAGGCCAACGAGATTGCGGAGTGGATCGGGGAACCCGATCCCGCAACACTGCCTTATGTGGTTCGAGTCGACTGAGCCTTCGAGAAGCAACGGTGGCAAGCAGAACTAGTTGTCCAGCCCACCACGTCCGTAGGCGCGCTTCTTATAGCCGAATAGTTTTGGGAAGCGGGTGATCGGTGTCAGTTGAATGCTGATGCCGGCGCTCACGCCATAGTTCACAAGCTGGCTGTAAGGCTGGTTCGGGCTGGTTTGGAACTTTGTGGTGACCTGGTACTCGAAGTCGATGACACGCACTGCGATCATGTTGGTGAGGTGGTAGTCCACACCGGCTCCAGGCGCGTAGGTAAAGAACGTTCCCTGCGCGAAATGAAAAGGCAGCTCGTACTTCCCTGCTCCAGCGAGAAACTTCACGTAAGGCCGCAGCCGTCCGGGGAGAATCGTGACTCGCGGGCCGGCGAGATACGTGGTTTCCGTGACGTCTTCGTCAGTGTGATAGCGCAGCGACCGAACCTCGCCCTCGAGACCATAGCGCCAAGTGGGGTTGATGTCGGTGTAGAGCATGATGCCGCCGAGCTTCCGCTGGCCGTAGTCGAACTGGTAGATCGAGGCTCCGCCGCCGATATCGATGTAGGGGCCGGGGCCAGTCGCCGCAGGCATATTCTGCGCGGTGAGGCTGCAAGAACCCATACCAACAAGCATTGCGACAACAGCAAACGAGGAGAGCGATTTTTTTGTCATGACCTCTCCTCTTTACTGCGTGACGGTGAGGGTCATGACCTGCGCTGCGCTTACCCCGGTCTGTTGTCCCACTGCCGTTACCTTGAAGGTATACGTTCCGGCGGGCGTACCGTTAATCTGGAGCCCGGCGCAGCCCGTGGCTCCGAAGGTTACAGCGATAGCGCACAGCAGCAACAGCAGGGCTGGCAGCGACCGGCGACGCGAGCGGAAGAGGGCAAGTCCAGCCAGCAACCCAACAGGCAGGAAACAAAGCATCACACTCGAAGTCTGCTTGCGAATGTTGCTTGCGGATTCAGCACCAGAGCCTAATGGGTTGCCAGTATCAACCGTGATCTGCACGGTTGTCGTGCCACCAGCTACGAGCTTCGCCGTCGTACTGCTGAACGTGCAACTGGCAGCGGTAGGAAGACCAACGCAACCGAGTTGCAGCGTGTCTGCAAAGTTCTGGATAGAGTTCATCGTCAGGGTTGCAACGCTGTGTTGCTTGCTCTGTAGTGTCATGCTGGGAGGATCAAGCGACAGCGTGAACTGCGTTGCCTGACCGCCACCGACTGTTACAGACGGGGACGTCGACGTTGCGTACGCTGTATCACCACTGTAGATCGCGTAGAGAGTTTCCGTTGCCGATTGCAGGACGATAGTCAGCGTAGCGACGCCAGTTCCATCGACCGGACTACTGCCGATCGCCGTAGTTCCTTCCATGAAGGTAACGGTGCCGGTTGGAACGACTGATCCGGTCCAACGCTCTACGGAGATCAGTGTGACCTGTAGTGGGTTGTTCGCGCTTGTCTGCGTAGCAGTAAGAGCGGTCGTTGTTGGGCGAAGCGTGACGCCGACAACGAGGGCCGAAGAGGTTCCGGAGAAGTTATCGCCATCGCCTGTATAGCTAGCGAGCAGCGTGTGGTTGCCAGCACTCAGAGCGGGTACCGTGAGCGTCGCTGTACCGGTTGCGTCGAGCGTGACGATGCCGAGCTGCGCGCCGCCATCGGTAAACGTCACCGTGCCGGTTGGTGTACCTATGCCGCTATTGCTTACCACTGCGGTAAGAGTCACCGGAGCCAGCGTCTGTGCCGGGTTCACGTTAGACGCGAGCACTACGGTTGAAAGCTCCTTCACGACCTGCGTGAGCGGTGTGGAACTGGAAGGGCTGGCCCTGCCGTCGCCGGGGTAGTTCGCAACGATGGTGTGCGAACCGGGAGCGAGCGTAGAGAGTGTCAGTGTTGCTACTCCAGTGGAGCTAAGAACGCCGCTGCCGATCAAGACACCGCCGTCAGTAAACGTAACGGAGCCGGTTGCGATGCCACCATTACTCGTGATCGCAGCAGTGAGCTCCATGGGGATTCCGTAGACCGACGGGTTCACGCTGGAGGTCAGAACAACCTGCGTGTTTGCATTCTGGATGGTCTGGATAAGCGATGCCGAGGCGCCGGAGTAGTTCTTGTCGCCCGCGTAGGTCGCCGTGATAGTGTGCGAACCAACCGCAAGCGTCGTACTTGCGAAGCTGGCCGCGCCTGTTGGATCGACAGCCACCGAACCAAGTGTTGTGCCGTTATCCGCGAAGATGATCGAGCCAGTGGGGATCGTCGTACCAACACCTGCGAGCTTGGCGGTGAAGATCACGTTTGCACCAGCGATGGACGGATTCACACTGCTCGACAGGGTCGCGGTTGCAGCCTGCACAATCTGTTCGTTGACGATGGAAGACGTCGACGTCGCGTGGTTGGTGTCGCCGCTATAGACCGCCGTCAGACTATGCGTGCCAAAGCTTAGCTGCGACGTACTGAATGAAGCTGTGCCGTTGGCGCCAAGCGTTGCCGCTCCGAGCGGAGTTGTGCCATCAAGGAAGTTGACCGAGCCGCCAAGATTCGCACTAACGCTGGTGACCGTTGCCGTCAACGTAACGCTCTGGCCAACGATCTGCGGATTGATGCTGCTGCTGAGCGACGTGGTTGTGGGAGCTTGCTGAACAACCACCACAAGCGTGTTCGAGACCGCAGCCGCATTGTCCGCATCACCGGCATACGTCACTGTGAGGCTGTGCGAGCCGATGCCAAGTGCAGATGTGGAGAAGGAGAAGGAACCGCTGGCCACAGCGTTCTGTGTCGCAATTGCCGTGGTGCCATCGCGCAGCGTGAGACCGGCGGTCGGCGTAACACCGTTGCTGGAGATCGTACCGGTAAAGGTCAGCGAGATACCTGCATTCACAGGAGAGCCAGGCCCAACGAGCGTCACCGTTGGCGTTGCGAGCGAAACAATCTCAGCCAGTGGGGCCGACGTGCTGGTGGTGTAGTTGCTATCGCCTATATAAACCGCATCCATCGTCTGCGTGCCGACAGGCAGAGTCGAAAGCGAGAGGGTTGCAACCCCTTGCGCGCTTAGTGTGCCGACGCCCACGTTCACTCCGTTATCGAGGAAGTTCACGTTGCCCGTCGGAATTCCAGTGGCTGTTGTCACCGTCGCCGTAAAGGTCGTGGCTTTGCCCTCAAGCGCGTTCAGGTTGCTGGACGTAAGTACTGTTGTGGTCGAAGTCTGATTGATCTGTTCGCTGAGCGAGGTAGAGGTGCTACCTGCGTAGTTCGTATTGCCTGCGTACGTAGCCACGATAATGTTCTGGCCGACAGCCAATGTGCTTACCGCCAACACCGCATTGCCGTTGGCATCGACAATAACGCTGCCGAGTGACGTGGAGCCGTTGCTGAAAGTAACCTTGCCGCTGATTGCACCATCGGCAACCGAACCGGCAACCATCGCCACGTTCGCCGTGAGGTGTACCGTTGCGCCTGCATTGGCTGGGTTGAGATCGCTGGTGAGAGTGGTGGCTGTGGCTATCTGATTGATTGTCTCGACGAACGGCGAAGAGGAGCTTGTTGCGTTATCACTATCGCCGCTATAGGTCGCGACAATTGCATGCGCGCCAGGAGCAAGTATCGAGACAGGCAACGAGGCCGTTCCGTTAGCAAGCACGGAAGCGCTGCCGAGAAGCGTTGTCCCGTCCGTAAACTGAACCGTACCGGTGGGTGCTGGGCCGTTGGTGCTCGTAACCGAGCTGGTAAACGTCACCGTAGTTCCGACCGTGGCTGTTGCCTGATTCGAAGCAAGCGTCGTAACCGAAGTGGCGAGCTGGATCACTTCGCTGACAACGTTAGAAGTAGCAGAAGCGTTGGTCGTATCGCCCGAGTACTGTGCCGTGAGACTGTGCGTCGCTGCCGAAAGCAATGCCGTTGAGAATGTAGCAACACCGCTGCCATTCACGGCCGCGCTGCCGATGGCCGTGGTTCCATCGTAGAAAACGATGGTGCCGGTTGGCGTTCCGCTGGGGGCTGTCACAGTTGCCACGAGCGCTACGCTCGACGTCACGATTGCGGGATTCGGCGAAGCCGTAAGGACGACCGTTGCAGCCTGCTTGACGATCTGAATCAGCACCGGCGATACGCTGGCTGCATCGTCTGAATCGCCTGCGTAGCTTGCGGTAATGCTGTGCTGACCGAGGGCAAGCGTCGAGATGGCGCAGGCTGCCGTATCGTTGGCGTTGAGAGAGACGCTGCAGAGCTGGATGTTGCCATCGTAAAACGTCACAAGACCAGTAGTGGTTGCACCACCAGCAGAAACCGACGCGGTGAACGTAACAGAAGTATTGAGAAGGCTGGGGTTGAGGCTCGACGTAAGAGAGGTCGATGTCGGGTTAACGCTGAGTACCTGACCCGAAACGTCGATCACCGTGGGGCTGTTGCCAGCATCGGAGTTAACCGCGACGTCGCCTTGTACGAGGGTTCCGAGCGTTGTGGGAGCGAACTCTACACCGAGATTGCAGGTATTTGCCGAAGGAACAATAGAGCCCGTATTGCAGGTCGTTGTCGCCGGATCCAAGGCTGCATTGGTAAAGCTAGGCGCAGCAAGGGTTAGATTGGCGTTACCGTCGTTTACCAGGACTTCAACTTGCGGAGGAGATACCTTTCCAACGCGGATGGTGTTGTAGCCGAGAGTTATCGTTGTGCCTTCGATCTCACGAACGCGGTTGTGGAACATATCCGACACAAATAGATTGCCGGTTTGATCGAAGTACAGAGCGTAGGGACCGTAAATACCTGCGTTGCTGGCTGAGCCACCGTCGCCGGAAAAATCTTCAGACCCAGTACCGACAATGGTCGTGATGACGTTCGTGCTCACGTTGATTTCGCGAACACGGTTGTTGCCTGAATCTCCGATATAGATATCGCCTGCCGGATCAAGGACCACAGTTGCAGGAGCATCCAACGTGGCCGCCGTGGGCGACCCTCCATCTCCAGTGGCGTTGCGGACGCCAGTGCCGGCGACCGTCGTGATGATGCCACCTGTGCTGATCTTGCGAATTCGATTATTACCGAGATCCGCAAAGTAGAGAGAACCGTCGGGGCCAACGGCGAGATTCCACGGAGAGTAGAGATATGCGGTTGTTGCCAGAATGCTATCGCCGTTATAGCCGAACTGACTCTGCACTCCCGCGATGGTCGTGATGATGCCGGTAACCGCGTTCACTTCGCGGATTACGTTGTTGCCGGTGTCAGAGATGTATAAGTTCTGCGCTGCATCGAACGCAATGCCCTGCGGCAGGGAAAGCTTAGCGGAGGTAGCAAGCCCCCCATCTCCGAAGTAGCCCTGCACGCCGCCGGTACCCGCAACCGTGCTGATGATTCCTGTAACAGCATCGATCTTTCGGATGGCGTGATTGCCCGTGTCAGCAAAGTACAGATTGCCAGCACCATCCAGCGCCATAGCACCTGGAGTGTTGACCATCGCCGCAACCGCAAGACCTGAATCTCCCAGGTAGCCCGGAATTCCAATACCCGCGATGGTAATAATCTGCCCGGTCTGGGCATTAACGCGACGCACGCGATTGTTGTTCGAGTCAGAGATATAGATATTGCCGGATGGGTCAGTCACAACCGCCGTAGGCAGAAAGATGGGCGCATCTACAGCGAGGACACCGTCGCTATGAAAGATCCAGTCGCCATCACCGGCGACTGTGTTGATCTCGCCATCTTGTAGAACGGAGAGCGATCCAGTAGCCATGCCATAGAGCAAGGTACTTCCGAGCGGGGCTCCCAAGGTGGTTGCAATGGTGACCGCGCCAAAGCGTTGGCCTGGATACAGAGGAGCGAAGATGACGTTGACCGTACACTGCTGGCCGGCGACGTAGACCACACCCGCAGCGCAGGTACCGCCAGAAGCCAACGTAAAGTCCTGCCCGGAAACGCCCTGGAGCAACGCTTGTGGCGCCGCCGAGATGCCGTTTCCAGTCATGGTGACTGTGACGCTCAAAGGAGCCGACTGCTGACCTACCTTCGTACTACCGGAGAAGGCGGTCGGCGTCTGAGCCGCGGCCGAGGCTATGCTGAAGGCGAAAATTCCAGCAAGAAGAATACTCAGGGAACGCTTTACATATATCCAAGGTGAGCTCATGAAGGAACCAAGGGTGTTGTAAGACAGCATAGTGCAGGGGGCCGGGGTAGTCATTAGGTAACTCCAGCTTTGACACTACGGTAACCACACGGCGCACTGTAAGCACCCCAAAGTCGCAACCATTCCCCTGAAAGTGTTATAAAAGGTACCTTTTCAGTCACTTCCAACCGAGGAGCTACTCCCCCATTAGTTACCTGGGAGCGTAGTAGTCTTATCGGCAATATCTGGCCGCAGTTGAGCGATTACGGGGATAACCGGCAGATTGTAAGGGGGTTAGCGAAGAGGATTCGCTTGTTCCTTCGCCAGTACGGCGCTGCCCTTGCGAAGGTAGATGCGATAGGCTGGCGCCGAAGAATCGCCAAAATGCCGCTCTATGACAGGTACATACATGGTGCGGAGATAGTTGGCGTACCAGGGCCAGGTGTCGATCTTGTCGAAATTGACCTTCTGCACCTGAAACCATTCGTTGCCGAGAACGACTACGTCTGCGGGGTGGGAGCGGTCCTGATCGATAAACCAGTTGCGGTAGTAGTCCACTGCATAGCCGGGTGTAGGGGAGAAGAAAAGAAGATCGCCGGTTGAACCTGTGTTCTGAACCAGGCGAAGCTCATAGAGAGCATCCAGGCAACCGTTGATCAGGTCCATACACTGCACCTGTCGCTGAAGATGGTCTCCACCGAGTTGAATAAGGTCCTTCTGGAGAGCGGTGGCAAGCCGGTCCGGGGCAACTCCACTCTTTGAATCTTTGTGCATCAGCGAGACGTAGTAGGGCACTATCGCCAGGAAGAGTGTGGCAACGCCAGCAAGCGCGAGCACACGGAAACGCTTCTCCTGCCGCTGCATTGCTTCGGAAAACTCCCACCCGATCCAGAGCAGAAGGAACACGATGAACTGATACCGATGGTAGAGATAGCCTTTCTTTTGCGCGAAGAAGGAAAGCGCTCCCACCAGAGCAGCAAGTACAAGGATCGTACGTTCCCAATCGATGGATTGCCGCCGCATAACGGCGACCAAAAGACCCAAAACCAACAGAGGAGCCAGCGACGCAGGCATGAGATGCCTGACCAGATAGCCCATCCCCTTGTACTGCAGACCCGAATAAGACGGGAGTACGTGGCGGACGATGAAGAGAAAGTGGCCCAAGGCGTGGGCATGCAGCATAAACCACAACATCAGGGCACCGATCAGGACGTTTCCCAGCACGGCCCAGCCCACGTAGCTCAGGAAGCGCTCGCCGCGGCGATAAAGAGTGATGCAGCACACTACCAGCAACAGCACTTCCAGCACCAGCGCGCCGGGCTTGAGCGAAGTGGAAAGCCCAGCCAGAAGACTGGCCGGAAACAGAAGCAGAGGGAGTCTACGCCGGAGAGCGACGAACACGAAAGCGACCGCTGCGACCAGCAGCACGGTCATCAGTTCGTCCCGCTCGGTCGAAAAGAAAGGGCCTTCTGATCCGTGCATCACGATGAAGAAGGTCGCGGCAAAGATGCCGGCGAACCAGTTACGCTTGCCTCCGATGACGACGCCGGCAAGGGTGAGTACGGTCAGAAGGAAGTACTCATAGAAGCGCCAGGCAAGATCGCTCCAACCAAAGATCGCCATACCCCAGCCTTCGGTGAGGTAGCAACCGGGCAAGTTCATATCCGTGATTTGGGTATAGGGGTGGAGGCCGTGCTTCATCAGGAAGATGATGTAGTGCATGACTGGCGTGTCCCAAACCATGGGCCAGTGCAGTGTATCGGCGATGTAGTACCCAAACAGAGCGACAAAGATAAGACTGGCGAGCCAGCGCAGGCGAGCGAGCGACTGGTCAGAGAGGATGCCCGTCAAAATCTTTGTCTCCTTATTGCGGAAGGTTGGCGTACTCCTAGCCTACGATACGAGCGCGAGAGAAGCTTCTTCTACTCTCGCATACGCGTAGGGGCCATCCGGGAGAATGGCGATGCGGGCGTTAGGAGCGAGGCCGCTGAGGAGATCGCTGACAGCCGCGTTAACACTGGGGAAACACTGCGCTCCGAGCGCTCCCATGTGAGCTGCATCAATGCCCGGCATGTAGAACGATAAGGGATGTTTGAGAGCGACGAGGGCGAGCTTCTCCAGTTGCCATTGGTCGGGGACGACGGGTGAATCTTTGATGTCGTCGAGGAAGCTTTGAGCGCCTTTGTAGCCTGCTACCTTCTCTTCAAACTCAGGCGAGCCGATGCCTTCGGAACACTCGCTGAGGATGAGAATCTTCCCGCCAGGCTTGACGATATGCTGCACTGCGGTGATGCCTTTGACGGTTTGATAGAGCGTGAGATCGAGGGGAAAACCGGCAGCGCTGGTGATGGCGGCGTCGACGTAGTCGGGGACGTATTCGACCGAGGAGCGGCGCATGAAGTCGACACCGGCAGCGTGGGCGTGGACGTTGTTTCCGGCGAAAATGCCTGATATTTCGCGGCTTTTGGTGAGAGTGACGTCGAGCATGAAGTCGTGGCGGGCGAGGGCGGCGATCTCTAAAAGGTCGGCGTGGATGGGGTTTTCGTCGATGGAGCCCTCTACCGCGAGGGATTCGCGCATGAAGCGGGGGGAGTGGATGACTTTGATGGTTTCCTGCGCGGCCAAACCGGGGGCGATGAGCTTGCGACCGCCCGAAAAGCCCAGCATTAAGTGCTGTTCGATGAAGCCGAGGGTGATGTGGAGGTCGGCCTGGAGGAAGGGTTTGGCGATCCAGACGGGGGTTCCACGGGTGGTTTCGCCGAGGAATTCGTGGTCGGATTTGCGCTTCGCATCGTGGTTAAAGATGGGGTACAGTCGGGCGATTTGTGGACCGAGGATGGTGTCCAGCTCGGCTGCGGTGGCTTCACGGTGGAGACCGGTGGCGATGCAGAGGGTGATGTCCTCGGGTTTCATTCCGGCGGCGTGTAGGCGGTCGAGAATGGGTGGAAGGGTGAGCCGGTTGGGGGCGGGGCGGGTGATGTCGCAGACAGAGATGGCAGCGGTCTTTTTTCCGGC
>Ga0302313_10002227_pt1 | contig 13686 bp, 4 predicted proteins | sample III_Palsa_N2_2_FD_200454 | JGI IMG/M metagenome (GOLD analysis project Ga0302313, IMG submission 200454) | Peat permafrost microbial communities from Stordalen Mire near Abisko, Sweden - III_Palsa_N2_2 | ecosystem: Environmental > Terrestrial > Soil > Palsa > Peat permafrost | place: Sweden...
CGACTGCTGGTGAGCCGACAGACCACCGCCGAAAATTGAGTAGTAATGCACGCCGCCATCCCACTTGCTGGTGATGTCCCATATCGAGCGGCCGCCGATCAATTGAGCGATATAGCTCGAAGTGATGCTATTGGCATAATCGTCAACCTTCTTTGCGGCATAGCGGCCGTCCAGCGTCCAGGTTGCAGTCGGCTGGTAGTTGACGTGCACCGAGAGAATTTTCGCCGAGTAGTTGAGGTTGCCATTGGTGCCGGCCTGCACATCGTCGGTGCCGAACGATTCGAAATCGTTACCCTGGTCGCGCTTCCATTCGACGCGCGCCAGAAGATTCCATATATCGCTGTTGACTGGCCGATAAGCCATGCCGAACTGCGCCAGCTCAAGCGTTTGTGGGCCGCTGTATAAGCCGGTCGCCGGCGACAATGCCGTGCTGCCATCGGCCGCTAGCGACGTGGTGGCGAACGTGGTCTGCCGGTTGTACAGGCCACGGGACAGTAGCGTGACGTTTTCGTTGACCTTGAAAGCCGCGCCAAGCGTCGCAAGCCATGTGCGCGTCGTTTCCGACTCGCTCCATTCGGCGCGCGCGGAACCTTTCCAATCGGGGTTCGCCGTATAGCTGAGCGAGCCGGTGATCGCACTGGCTTCATCGGTCACTGCGCCGGTGACCGGATGCACCTGTTCCAGGCTGGCATTGACGCCGAGGCCTTCCAGCGGATGCCACTGGTTGCGCAGGCCGACAGCGTTTTCCGCCGTACGGCCGTCGATGCTGTCGCCGATGCGGTACTCGTTGAACAGCTGTCCGCCGGTCATGTATGGCGTGGTGACGCCGATCACGGTCGAGTAGTTCTGCGCCGCGCCACCGATGCCTACGCCGCCCAGGCTCTGCTGCGTAGAGCCAAGGCCGCTGGTGCTGCCGCCTTGCGTGTTCTGCGCCGAATTGAGCGAGAAATTGTCGGTCAGGCTGTTGCTCGTCTCATGCGTGATATAGAACTTGGTCTGCGGACCGAGCTGATAGGTCGCGCCCACCGTCGCATTGCGCCTGTCGCTATCGTTCAGGGCCTGCTCGTACTGTAGAAAAGCATTGGCTTTGGGCACATGCGGCACCGGCGCGTCGAGGCGCATCAGCCCACTGGTATATGAATCGGTGCCCGTGCTGCTACCGAGGCTGGGCGTCGAATAAATCGATCCCTGATCGTCGGCAGAGACGTGTCGAACACTGCCGGTCAGCTTCATGTTCATCGGCAGACTGTGCTCGATACCGACCGAGGCATCCTCGATCTGCCCCGTACTCAGGCTGGTGGTGGTCTTGGTCGCGTTCACGACAAGGCGATCGGTCTTGGTCAGCGCGTAACCGACCTTGGCACCGTATTCCGCACCTCCGGAAAGCACCGTCGAACTGGCATTGTTGAAACCCGTGTCGGACTGCACCGCGTAAACGCGCGCCTGCAGGTTGGGGTCACTGTGGCGGAACTCAAAACGCCGCGCGTCGCCCAAGCCATATTGCTCGGACTGGGACTGCGCGACCTCGCCGACCAGCGACGTGGTCGGCCCCATGTTCCACAGGAAGTTGGCACCGCGCAGGCTCGCTGGATCGGCCGGGTTGCCATCGTGAATATAGGTGCCGCCAAGCGTGAACCACGGCAGCAGCTTTTCGCGCGCGTCGACCCCGGCGACCCAGAAGTTCGGGCCACCGTTGCTTACTTCGTAGGTGACGCGGACAAAGATCGGATTGAGGTTGGCATCGAGCGAGGCAATCGGCGCCTTGAACAGGATCTGGCCGCTGTACGGTTCGATCTCGTAGTCAGTGAGGCGGGTCATCGGCACGTCGCTGATGATCAAAGCAGGCTGGTTGCGGTCGCGCGTGATGATGTCGACCTGCTCGCTGTTGGCCAACCCGTTGATGCTCGACAGCTGATACGGACCGGATGTGCCGTTGGCCGGAATAACGTCGACCACCTGCACCGAATTGGTATCGCTGACGAAGCCGTCGACGGTCAAACGGCCGTCTTCCACGTGCGCTTTGGCGCCGTTGAGCGCACGGTTGTATTGCGTCAGCACCCGCGCAGGATTGTCGCTCTGCGTGCTGTAGTCACCGTAGAGGGCGTAGGAAGTGCCGTGGTCGATGCGCACGTACAACTTGCCGGTGGACTGCGCCTCGTAGCCTTTTGCGGAGGAGTCGCCGTAGACCGGATAATACGAGTCGGGGTTGATGTCGCGGAACAGTGTGGTCGAGCCGGGCTTGTCCGAGTCATAGGCCAGAGTCAGCAGGTAGGAACCCTTGACCTTGCCCTTGAGGAACAACGCGCTGTGTGCGCTGGCGCTGTCCTTGCCATGATCGAAACTCTGCTGTGCGCCCTGGATCTCACTTTCGAAGCCATCGCTGCTCTGCGCCGGCGACAGCGCCGCGGGATTCAGATTGCGCAAGTTGATGGCACCCTCGATCAGGCCGGCCGCAATCATCGGACGCAGGTCCGGCAGGAATACCAGATCGCTTTCGCTGTGCAGCAGACCGCTGCTGATGCGCAGATGCGCCGTGCCCGGATCGCCCGGGGGCAGCAGCGCAAAGTGACCGACGCCGCCCTCGACGAACACCTGGGTGCCCTGCTCGTTCGGATCCAGATCCGGCGATTGCCAGGTGCCGGCACTCGACTCCAGCGACAGCTCCGTGCGCGCCATCATGGGTACGCCGTGGGCGTCCAGCAGATGTACGATGATATTGACCAGCGTATGGCCATCGGCCTTCGCTTCTTTCGGCAGCTCAACTTGGAGGCGCGCGAGCTTGCCAGGAGCAACGACGTGGATCTGAGCGTTGCTCCGGGCATTGCCGAAACTGTCACGTGCAACCACCCGAAGCACGTTGTCGCCCTCCACCAGATTGATGCCGATATATTCCCATGCCGTCACGCCATGGCTTTCCAGGCTGCTCTGCTGACCCACCTGGGTCGAGGGCACGGCCTGCCCGTCGACGCTTAACTCGAGCTTCGCGCCGAGCGGGCCTTTCACCCGTACCGTTATCTGATCGGTCGGCAACACATCGCCATCGTGCAGGCCGACAAAACCAACTCCGGCATCAAGCGTAGGCAGCAATTTTTCAAGCGACGGAGGCACTGCCAGCACGTGGCTCGGCGACGGTTCGGCAGACACTGCCGGAGTGGGCATCGGCATGTACGGGGTCGCTGCCGGTGCAATGGGCGCAGCGCCGGCAGGATTGACCGCATTGCCAAACCCGGCTGGACCACCGACGCCCGGCAAAGCGGTGGTCGAGGCGTTGGTGCTGCCATAGCCGTTACTGCTTCCCGGCAGACCGATCACGCCGCTGGCTGACAGCGTACGCGGATCGGACACGGCGACCGAGCTGGCGCTGAGCTGCGCCTGCGCCGCCTGTGTGATCTCGGTGGCGTCGTCATGCATCGCGTTGTGACGTGCGGCGATTTCCTTGCGCAATGCCGGCGTGCAGGTCGACAGCGCAAAATCGGTCTTGTGCAGCTCGCCGTTCTGCAGGTCGACGAACTGGCTGCCGGCATCGCCGGCATTGCGATTATCAAGTACTTCGAGCAGCGCCCCATCGGGCAGCGTGGTCGTGTCGAGCTTGGCGACGTGTGTACGCGGCAGCAGGCCATAAAGGCTGTACTTGCCCTCGCCATCGGTCACCGCAAAGGTGCCGTCTTCAAGATAGATGCGCACGCCGGGCACGCCCGGTTCATCCGCGTCCTGGATATGGTTGCCGTTGCAGTCGAGATACACCTTGCCGATCAGATAGGCGCTGTCGGAGAAAACGCCACCGCTGACTTGCACCTTGGCGCTGCCCACGTTGGAACGCGTCTGCCCGCTGATGGCCTGCGCCGTGTTGGTGCCGTTGCCGGACTGACCTCCCGGTCCGATGCGTACGCGATACGTCAGCACCGGCGCACCGTTGATCGCGAGGTTGCCGATGCCGAACACCAGAGTCGGTCCGGCGCCACCGACTGGATCGGTAAGCACCTTGCCATTCAAACGCGCGGTGCCCTTGACGTATGCAAAGCCGGCGGGCAGATGATCATCGAGTGTCGTCGCGGGCATCGCCACACCGCTGCGGTTGCTCAGCGTGACGCTGTAGTCGACAAAGTCGCCGATCTCCGCAATCGATTTCGACGCCGTCTTTTCAATAAAGAGTCCGGTAGTCGCGGCGCCCGCGTCGAGCGGCACATCCAGCGAAACCGGTGCTTCACCCGCCACCACAAAGTTGCGCTCGTACGAACCGTTCGCGTCGACGTGCCGGCCAGCCGGCAGCAGACCCGGCGGCAGCTTGGAGGGTGCGGAGTAGCCGCTCGGCGGCGTGATCACCAGCCGATAGGTGCTGGCCGCGACCAGTGGAAACGTGTAGACGCCGGTGGTATCGGTCACCACGGTGCTCGGCGCCGAGGTGCTGCCGTCAGCCTCCAGCACTTTGGCCGGGCCACCGGCCTGGCCACCGTTGCCCGCACCGGTGACGTCGATCAGCGCGACCGTTGTGCCGCTCACCGGCTGGTTCGATTTGCTGTCGAACACCACGCCGGAGGGATCGATGAGCAGATTGGAGCTGATCGTTCCAGTGCCGCCGCAGCCGGTGATCGTGGCAATGACCGTATCGTTGCGCAGTACTTCAAGGATATGGTCGCCCGAACTGACCACGTGCGTGGCGGCGTTGGCCGTGGGCACGTCGGGCAGCACGCGGAAGACGCCGCTGTTCGCGGCGGTTTCGGTCCCCTGAAATGTTTCGGTATCGCCGGTCAGCTGGCTGACGAGGGTCACCGGATAGGTCAACACGCGGGTCGGATCGGTATTGCACTGCGCCGCATTGAACTGCACGTAAAGCGGACTACCCAGCGCCGACTGCGCAACCGTGCTGCTGTAGCTCGGGTTGTAGAACGAGATAGACGGCGGCAATGCCGGCAGCGGCAGATTGACCGCATTGGAAGGCGCCGAAAAATTGGCTCCTTGCGCCACATAGTCCGCATAGGCCGTATTGGCGATGGTGCCGCTGGCATTGCTGTTGACAGTGACGCTGAACTGCGTGGTCAACGTCGCCCCGGCAGCCAGCGACGGCAAACCCCAGGCCACGCCGTCGACCATGTTCAATGCCGGCAATCCGGTCACGTAACTGCTGGCCGGATCGCCGATGCGATGATAAAGCTGCTGGGCATTACCGCTCGGCAGCGCATGCGCAAACGTCGTGTTCGCCGGAATGTCGTCGCGCAACACGAACAGGCTGGCGGTCGCGCCGTTGACCTGGATCTGTGCCGGCGAAGCGGCGCCGTTGCCGGTATTGGTGGCGCTCAGCGTATAGCCGATGGTCGAGCCTTGCGTCGGCGTCTGCGTCGACGCGCTCTTGGTCACGCTGATCACCGGACCGTTCACTACGGTGATCGTATCGGTGTTGCTGGCATGCACATGCTGCAGCTGGGTGACGCACGAGATCTGCACCTGCGTGCTCTGACCGACGCTGGCGGTCGCAGGAATCGCGCCGGTGTTCAACAGATTGATCTGCTGCCCCGGAGTTAAGTTGAGAGTCCCGCCTTCGGGAATAACGGGCTCGCCGGGATCAACGACACCATTGCCGTTGATATCTTCGACGACGCTCAGGTTCGTGGCAGCGAACGATCCGCCGGCCACGCTGGAATTGATGATGCACGTCAGCGACGTGTTACCGGTATTGCTGAGCTGGTGCGACAGCGCGAATTTGCTGCCAGCGGCAGCCATGACGTTCTGACTGCTGGTAAGTGTCACCGCTTCGAGCGGCTGCACGATCGTCTGGACCGTGTTGGAAGTAAGACGAACCGAAATGCCGGTGGCGCTATCGACATAGCTGCCGGTCGCCGTGTTGCTGATCATCGTGCCACTGGCCGGCGGAGAAGCGAATGCCGGAGTCGACATACCCAAAACCGTAACCGTCACCAGCAGCCATACCGCCCGAACGGCGGTGATGCGATGTGCAAGCTGGCGAAAGAGGGAAACCATGGCGCTGTATCAACTAGCCTCGAATGATTTGTTCACGTGTCCGGCATATAGCCGTTGCCGCAGGTCACTACGGAAAATCCCGCTGCGGTTTTGCCGCAGCGGGTTCCGGAGTCGATGTCGTTGAAAGGAAAGAAGAGTCCCCACCCTTCTTTCCACCTTCCCTTACTGGGAGATCTTTGCGCCGAAGGTGACCACGGCACTCTGGCTTGGCGTCAGGGTGCCGATCGTCGCGGTGATGCTGCCCGCTGAACCCACAGCCGGACCGGTGATCGTGCCCACCGACGTTGTCGCCGCCGTGCTGAGGGTCGTGAAAGCCGGCGTCGAGTCGGACACCGTTACACCCGTGGCATTGGCCGAACCGGCGTTCTGCACCGTGATCTGGTACAGGATGCAGGCCCCAGGGATGGCACCGGTGGTGATCGTTGCCGTGCTGAAGGCGCCGCTCGCCGTGCCCGTGCAGCCTGCGTCGAGCGCCTGCTGCTTGACCAGCGTCACGTTGCCGGAAATCACCGTGGTCCCATCGGTGGCGACAACGGTTGCCGGCGCGGTACCGGGGTTGCTGCCATTGGTGGTGGTCAGCGTGACCGAGGTGGTGTTGACCTGGCCCAGCGTGGCGCTCGATGGTGCAAGCACCTTGTCGAAGATGGTGATCGACTGACCCGGTGCCAGACCCGCCGGCAGAACCGTATTGAGATTGCCACTGATCACCGGGTCGGTGGAATCAAGTACACCGTTGTTATTGGCGTCGTAATACTCCACGGTCGACCAGCCAGCCTGCGTATTGGCAGTGCCGAACGCCACGGTCGAAACGGTGCCGTTACCTTCGGTCACGTTGCCCGTATTGGTCAGCGTGTGCGAATAGACCACCGAACCGCCGGGATAGACCTGACCGGTGTCGTTCGGGGTGAAGGTCAGCGAACGCACTGCATTCACCGTGGCAGCATCGTGTATCACGTCCGTAGCGCCTGTCGCCGGCGACTGGGCGCGGAAATACATCGCCGTGGTACCCGCAACCACGGTAGTGCCCGAAGCCGGGATCGAGAGGATCGCGCAAACCGTGGCGTAGCTGCCGGCAGCGACGGTGCCGGTGTTGGTGATCGTTGCACCCGTGGTTGCGCACGTACCGGCACCACCATCGGCTTTGAACGTCACGCTCCAGCCCGCAGGCAGACCGGTAAAGCCAGTCGTGCTGCCCGCAGCCAGGTTGTAGCTGTCCGCAATGCTGCTGGTGTTGTTGGTGACCAGGATGAACGTGGTCGACGAACCCGGATTCAGCGTATTGGTGACGACCGCATTGGCTTCTGGGCCCGGACCCGCGCCGAGCACGCCAGTCTTGCCGAGAGCCGCATTATTGGTCAGATCGACGCTGGCCGCAGTCACCGTGGTCAGCGTATCGGCCACCGTGGCCGAGACGGTCGGATTGACGGTCGAGGTTGCCGTCTTGTTGATGGCAAACGGACCCGTGCCGGAAATGCTGGACGGCAGGGTCGCTTTCACCACCACGTTGTACGTGGCATTTGCAGCCAACGGCCCGGTATCGGGAATGCCGTCGTTGTTGGTGTCGACCAGCGGGGTCACACCATCGCTCTTGTAGAGCACAAAGCTTGTGCCGGCCGGGAACGAATTGCTGCTGGCCAAGGTGATGTTGAATGTGTCCACACCCGTGCCGTTATTCGTCACCACGTTGGTGAAGGTCACCGTGCTGCCGGGGTTCGCGGTGGCTACAGGAGTGCTGGTGATCGACACGGCAGCCGTCTGCGTGACGGTGAACGGCGTGGTGTTGGAAGTGCCGCTAACCGTCGCACCCGAACCATCGCTATACGACAGGCTGGCCGTGTTGTTGATCACGCCCGGGGCCTGCCCGGTATTCACCTTGACCGTGAAGCTGATCGTGCCGGACTGACCTGGCAGAACCTGAGCCAGCGTCGCCGTCACGGTGGTTGCGGTCGTTACGGCGTAGTCGTAAGTCAGCGTATTCGGCGCCGTGCCGTAAGTGGCTTTGGCATTGGTGAGCTGCGTGCTGCCGGTGACGCTCCACAGGCCGGAGTTGGCCTGATAGGTCAGACCGGCCGGAATCGTATCCGTCACCACGACGTTGGTGGCCGTGCTGTTGCCGGTGTTGGTGTAGGTCAGCGTGTACGTATATGGACCGCTGCCGGGCGCACCGCTGCTGGCACTGACCGACTTGGTCAGGCTGATCACGGCATTCGCCGTCACCGTGGTGGTGTCGCTGTTGGTTGCCTGCTTCGTGGTGTTGAAACCGCTGGTCGCAGTGACGGTCTGCACGTTGGTCTGACCGGACGTCGCCGTGCCAGGCACGGTAACGGCCACGATGAACTGGAACGTTGCGCCCGCCGCGAGCGCACCGCTCGAGGTGATAGCCGGACCACTCGGTACACCGGTGCCGTTGGCATCCGGATAGATCGTGATGGTGGATGGCGTAAACGTGCCGCCGGTCGCGGAAACGGACGTCAGTGCGTACGTATCCGTGCCGTTACCTGTATTGGTCAGCGTATGCGGGTAGTACACCGTGCTGCCAACCGCGGCAGACTTGTTGCCGTTGCTGGTCAGCGTAAGGCTGGCGACCTGCTGCACCACGGTTTGCACCGTGTTGGATGTCACCGTGCGCGAGGTACCGGAGCCGTCGGTGTAGGTCGCCGACGCCTGGTTACCGATAGAGGTACCAGCCGCAGGCGGCGCTGCGTAAGCAGAGCCGCTGCCTACGATCAGCAAGCACAGCGCCAGAAGCGCAAACAGCAGGCTGCCCGCACCTCGACGGCGTAATGAATTGGATGGATTGGACGCGGCAATCATGACGCTTTTCCCCTGTTAAGTTAGAAAACCAAATGTGACTCGCCACGTCCGCGGCAAGGCGTTAACACCCGGCCAAGAAACGGCCGGGTTGAAGCTGAAATTGCAAATCCCCTTCGCCCCAACGGTCAGCGGCGATCCATGACCCGCTGACGCCAAAGCGCTAACTTATTTCGTCGTCACTGGCGCGTTGATCCGAACCTGCAAGCTCGTCGTCACATCGGCGTGTGCGGCAAGTGTGGGAATCTGCCACTGCAATGCACGGTAATCGGACAGCGGCACCGGCCGCTGCACCTGCTTGCCATCTGGCCCTTTGACCATATGCATCAGAGGCATCGGCGCAAAGTGCGTGCCATCGACAGAAGCCTCGACCGCCGACGCAGGCTTCGCACTGCTTGCGACGTAGGTTGTGCCGGTCGGCACGGGAATCGTGGCCAATAGATGCCCGACGCCGGTAGCGCCGCTATTGCTGTAGGTCGCCTGGTATTCCACGACATCACCCGGATGCGCTTGCGCGGCCGACCACGCCACGGTTCGACCGTCGACATCGACCACTTGAGTCGCGGTGAGCTTGCTCTGGACCTGACCGCCTTGCGCGAACGCAGGCATCGCCACGCACACCGCAAGCAGAACCAGGCCTGCGCCGGAAAGTTTGGACAACATTGCATTACCCCCTGAACCACGACTCAAATGGACGACAGGCCGAAGCCACGCCTTTGTTTGCATCAAAACGGATGCGACTTTTCGCTGGTTTGCACAGTTTGTGCCAATATAAATTTTCAATAAATTATTGATTTTTAAAGAAAATTTATTTCAATCCCCTGAACAAAAACGGCATCTTTGGTACCAAAAAACATGATGCACGTCACATATTGACGTCTCGAGCCACCCAGAAACCGTGACCTCCATCCCATTATTGCAGTTAATTTTCACAAAAAACTAATGCTTAAGCTAGTAACGCCACGGAAGAGCCTTTGGCTCGCTCGTTTTTTCCGGCCCACAAGCTACGTAGCAGAGGCGATTTCGGATGCATTGGATTTAACTTTGGACGCACTCGATCGCGCCTCGATCATCCGGCGCCATCCTCTGCCGCTGAATTTTGCGGATCCATCGGCGCCTCCTGCGCGGAAGCAATAGACGAACGGGCCTTCAAATGGTTTCGGGCCGGGCGGGGCGCTCGTGGCGAGCGTTGGGCAATTTGTCGGGGCAAGGCGCCGCTCGCGGGGAGCCCCCCAAAAAAAGGCAAAGCAGAATTCATTGCCCAACAAAAACGGCGCGGACCGTAAGGTTCGCGCCGTTTCGTGCTTCAAATTGGTGGGCGGTACAAGGATCGAACTTGTGACCCCTTCCATGTCAAGGAAGTGCTCTACCGCTGAGCTAACTGCCCATTCGCTGCCGACTGGCCGTGCGAGCGGCGAATTGTACGGGACTGAGGGCCGCCCGACAACATCTCGTCACATAGATCCGCTCCGCCCCTGGATCACCGCCACTCACCGCAGGGATTTTTCGCGCAGCTGGTGGATCTGATCGCGCAGCTGGGCGGCGCTTTCAAACTCCAGATTCTGAGCATGCTTATACATCTGACTTTCCAGCTTTTTGAGCAGGGCCGACGTCTGTTGGGCGGTCAAAGCAGAATAATCGGCCGCCGGTTCGGCTACAGCCTTCGCGCCGCGGGTCGCCGATTTGCTGCCGCGTCGGTTGCCGGCCTCGCTGCGCGCGCCTTCCATGATGTCGGCAATCCGGCGAACAATCGTTGTAGGGGTGATGCCCTGCTCCAGATTCCACGCGATCTGCTTTTCGCGGCGGCGTGTCGTTTCGTCGATCGCTGCCTGCATGGAACGGGTAACGGTGTCGCCGTAAAGAATCGCCTTGCCGCGCACGTTTCGCGCGGCGCGGCCTATCGTCTGGATCAGCGAGCCCGTCGAGCGCAGAAAACCCTCCTTGTCCGCATCGAGGATGGCGACCAGCGACACCTCCGGCATATCCAGGCCTTCGCGAAGGAGGTTGATACCGACCAGCACGTCGAACTCGCCCAGGCGCAGATCGCGGATGATCTCGCTGCGCTCGACCGTCTCGATGTCCGAATGCAGGTAGCGCACGCGCACGTCATGTTCGCTGAGGTACTCGGTCAGATTCTCCGCCATGCGCTTGGTCAGCGTGGTGACCAACACACGATCGCCCAGCGCGACGCGCTTGTGCACTTCGCCCAGCAGGTCGTCGACCTGGGTGCGCACCGGACGCACTTCCACCTCCGGATCGACCAACCCGGTCGGACGCACCAGCAGCTCGACCACCGCATCGCCGGACTTTTCGAGCTCGTACGAACGCGGCGTGGCGGAGACGTAGATCGCGCGCGGCACGCGCTGCTCCCACTCCTCGAAGCGCAGCGGCCGGTTGTCCATCGCCGACGGCATGCGGAAACCGAACTCGACCAGGGTTTCCTTGCGCGAACGGTCGCCCTTGAACATGGCGCCGATCTGCGGCACCGCCACGTGCGACTCGTCGACCACCAGCAACCCATCGGCCGGCAGATAATCGAAAAGCGTCGGTGGCGGCTCGCCCGGCGCGCGGCGGGTCAGGTGGCGCGAGTAGTTTTCGATGCCCTGGCAGTAGCCGACCTCGGTCATCATCTCGATGTCGAAACGCGTGCGCTGGTCCAGCCGCTGCGCTTCGACCAGCTTGTTGTCCTTGTAGAGCTGCTCCAAGCGATCCTTCAATTCCAGCTTGATCGTCTCGATGGCATTGAGCACGCTTTCGCGCGTGCTGGCATAGTGCGTGCGCGGATACACCGTATAGCGCTGCACCTTGCGAATGACTTCGCCGGTCAGCGGATCGAACAGCGCCATGCTTTCCACTTCGCCGTCGAACAGCTCGATGCGCAGTGCCTCGGTTTCCGATTCGGCCGGAAACACGTCGATGCTTTCACCGCGCACGCGATACGTGCCACGGCGCAGTTCCATTTCGTTGCGCGTGTACTGCAGTTCGGTCAGCTGATGAATCAGCTTGCGCTGATCGATGCGCTCGCCCTTGGCCAGAATCAATCGCAGCGACAAGTAGTCCGCTGGATTGCCGAGACCGTAGATGGCCGACACGGTCGCCACGATGATCGAATCCCGGCGCGACAGCAGCGCCTTGGTCGCCGAAAGCCGCATCTGCTCGATATGTTCGTTGATCGAGGCGTCCTTCTCGATAAAGGTATCCGACGCCACCACGTACGCTTCCGGCTGGTAGTAGTCGTAGTAACTGACGAAGTACTCCACCGCATTGTTCGGGAAAAACTCCTTGAACTCGCCGTAGAGCTGCGCGGCCAGGGTCTTGTTCGGCGCCATGACGATGGTCGGCTTCTGCACGCGCTCGATGACGTTGGCGATCGTGTAGGTCTTGCCCGAGCCGGTGACGCCCAGCAGCGTCTGCGCCGCGAGGCCGGCCTCGAAGCCTTCACTCAACAACTGGATGGCCTGCGGCTGATCGCCAGCGGGCTGGTAAGGAGAGACGAGCTGGAAGCGGTCAGTCATGGATTACACATAGGGGTTCAAAGCGGCATTTTAAATTGGCTGTGCTGACACCGGCTGTCAGCAGACACTCACGGCGACAGGATCCAATGGCCGCTTGGCGCCATTTGGCTCGCCGATAGCATGGCTGACTCCGGCAACGCAGGAGCAGTGCCATGGCCAACCGCCATCATGTCGAAGCTCGAAAGCAACGGATTAGACCGGTCCGGCATCGACAAAACGGCGCCAGCCTTATCGAGCAGATCATGGTGCTTGTCATTATCGCGTCACTGGCCGGCATGGCCACGCCGCCGCTGCGCAAGATGTTGACCCATAGCCAGATTCAGACCGCCCAGTCCGACTTTATGTCGGCCCTGCGGCACGCGCGCGAAACAGCCATTACCACGGGCAAGCAGACGCTGTTCTGCCCTACTGTTGATCGCGCGCACTGCAGCGAAGCGGTACGCTGGGATACCGGCTGGCTATTGGCGCATGACGCCGATATGGACAACCAGCCCGATGGTGCGCCGATTTACACAGGCTCCGGCTACGCCGGCAAACTGGCGGTCGTGAGCAGCAATGGCAAGCGCTTCGTCCGCTTTCATCCCGACGGTAGCGCCAGCGGAAGCAATCTCACCCTGCTGTTTTGCAGCCCATCGAATACCGACAATGTCTTGGCCGTGGTCATCGCCAATTCCGGCCGGGTACGCGGCGCGTCGGCGACAGCCGATCAGGCTGCAGGCTGCGCGCAGGCACGCTGATTCGCTGTCGCCAGGCGCAAACAAAAAGCCGGCAAGCGTGCCGGCTTTTTACTTCTGCATGGAGAGGCTTGGCTGCGCCTCTGGCGCAGCCAACGCGTCAAAGTTTGCGTCGATCGGCGACATCCTTCGGCGTCACCGTTCCCTTCTTGTCGCCGAAATGCGCCACGACGTAATTGGCAAGCGCCGCCACTTCGGTATCCGAATACGCGCCGCCGAAGGCCGGCATGTACACATCGTTCTGTCCGACGCGCATCTTGACGCCCTGCAGTATCACCTGGGTTACGTTGGCGCCGCTGACGTCATTCACGCCGCGTGTACCGAGCAACGACGCATACGGCGTCTGCTGACCCTTGCCGTTCCACTGATGGCAGCTGGCGCAGGCGCTTTCGAACAGCTTGAGGCCTTGCTGGCTGGCGATGCCGGCATCAGCAAAAGGCGCTGCGTCGGACGACTTCACTGCGGGGGCCGCGTTGTGATCGATGTCGATCGGGTCGCCGCCTTCACGCGCCGGCACGCTGCGCAGATAGGTCACCAGTGCGGCGGTGTCTTCCGGCTTCAAATATTGCAGGCTGTGCGCCACCGCTTCGCCCATCGGGCCGGCAGCGGAGCCGCGGCCGTCGGCGTGCCCGGTCGACAGATACGTAGAG
>Ga0302313_10002233_pt1 | contig 13651 bp, 6 predicted proteins | sample III_Palsa_N2_2_FD_200454 | JGI IMG/M metagenome (GOLD analysis project Ga0302313, IMG submission 200454) | Peat permafrost microbial communities from Stordalen Mire near Abisko, Sweden - III_Palsa_N2_2 | ecosystem: Environmental > Terrestrial > Soil > Palsa > Peat permafrost | place: Sweden...
TCGTCAACGAGCATTTCTACGTAGCCCATGATGGAGGTTAGCGGCGTGCGGAGTTCGTGTGAGACGTTGGCGACGAACTCGCGCTGGGTGCGCTCCATCTGCTCAACGCGTGTGACATCGCGGAAGACGAGGACGGCGCCGCCTTCGGGCATGGGCGCGGCGCTGACAGCGAATATGCGGCCGGTGGGAAACTGCACGGCAGGACGCTCGGCGACTTCGCGGTCTTCGAGAGCGATTCGGGCGCAGGCGAGGACTTCCGGCACGCGGATGGTCTGGACGAGAGCGTGGCCGGTGCGGACGGCGCCGGTAAAGCCGGGAATGCGGCGCATTGGCTCGTTGGTCCAGGAGATGCGGCCGGCAGAGTCGACGGCAAGGACGAGATCCTGCATGGAATCGAGGAGGACTTCAAGCTTGCGGCGGTCTTCGGCGACAGCTGTGCGCTGGCGCTCCTGGAGCATGGTGCGCTCGCTGATGTCGGCGGCAAGGTCTTCGAACTCTTCATACTCCGCGAAGGGCGTGATACCTGTCGGTCCGGCCTGGCCAGCCTTTAGAGCCTGCAGAGCGCGTCCGACGATCCATGCGCAGGAAAAAGCAACGACCAGCGCGGCCACTGCCGCAACGACTACGGCCAGCCACCAGTGCGGCCACAGCAGGAGCATGGCCGCCGACAGGGCGAATCCGATGGCTGTGCGCAGCAGGAGCGCGATGAAGAGGCTTCGCTTCATATCAAAAGGTTCCCACAAATCCGGGCGTGCGGCTCAGAAACGTACGTCAATATCTGGCATCAATATTTGGCGTCGATATTTGATTAGACGAGTTCGTGAGGCTGTTGCTGGGCAGGCCGCAGGTCGCGGGCTTTTGGGATTTCGAAGCGATAGCCGGCGCCGCGCATGGTCTTCAAATAGCGAGGTGTTTCGGGGTCGACTTCGATCTTTTCGCGGATGCGGCGCACGTAAACGTCGACGCTGCGAGGAGTGACGAAGCGGGCATCGCCCCAGACGGCGTCAAGAAGCTGATCGCGGCTGAAAACGCGGCCGGGATGGCGGGCGAGATAGTCCAGCAGCCGGAATTCAGTAGCTGTGGTCGGGATGAGCTCGCCTTTTACGCTGAGCTGCATGGCGCTTCCGTCGATTTCGAGGTCTTCGACATTGAGCGTGGTGAGGCTGCCGGGAGTGTCTGGCCGCTCGAAACGGCGCAGCACCGCCCGGACCCGGGCGATGAGCTCGCGGGTGCCGAAGGGCTTGGTGATGTAGTCGTCAGCGCCCAGTTCGAGGCCTTGCACACGGTCGTTTTCCGCGGCGCGCGCGGTGAGAAAGATTATGGGGACGCTGCTGAGGGTCGGGTTCAGGCGCAGACGCCGGCAGAGATCCATGCCGTCGCCGCCGGGAACCATGACATCGAGTAGAAACAGCGCGGGGCGCGTGCGCTCGGCATCCTGCACGATCGAGCCGATGGCCGCATAAGATTTCACAGCAAAACCGGCGCGTTCCAGCTGATACTGCACCAGTCTGCTGATGTCCGAATCATCTTCCAGGACAAAGACAGTTTGGTTCACATCCACCTCAGGCCGGTATTCACCGTAACCAAAGTCAGATTACGCCTGTTGCCGGACGTTTCTGCTAAAGGACGATGAATCTTTACAGTGAGGTTGCGGGGAGATGAATGTTACAGGACGAAGAATATGGCCGCATTTAACGACGAAAGACAGAGCTGGTGGCTCCGTCTTTCGTCGTTGAATGTAACTGAAACAATATTTAGAACATTAGCTGTAGCGACATCTGTATCTGTCGCGGGCTGCCGATGGTGTGGGTGACTACGCCGAGGCCGGTGGGGCAATTGTAAAAGTAGTTGCCAGTGTTGGGCTCTGCGGAAGCCTGACCGGCCGCGCTGCTGCAGGTTTGTCCAGAGGGCGCGACAGCGGTCGAATAGCTACCAGCGACAGTCGGGAAGCCGTTATAGTTCACGTTCTGGGAGACTTCGTTGCCTGGAACGTCGAAGCTGCTGGTGTTGGTCAGGTTGTAGACGTCGAATGTGTACTTCAGGGAATAACGATCGCTGAAGTTGGTGATCTTCATGAGCGACGCGTCAGCGCGCTTCTGGAAGGCCTGGCGGAAGATGTTGCGCTGGCCGGTTGTGAAGCCGGTTTCGTATGGATCGCTGGAAGGAACCCCATTCGTACCTGCCTGGAGCAAGGGAACGGTGAAGCAGGAGGGCTTAAGGGCTTCGTCTCCGAACGCTCCAGAGAGGCCCGTTTTGGCACTCTTCGCTGTGCAGCCGGGAGCCAGAGGCACGATGGGATTGGTGATGCCATCGCTGACGCCGTAGTAGATGCTGCCCACAGCACCGGAGAAGTCGATGACGCTATAAGGCTGACCACTTTGCAGTACGGTGAGGCCGACGAGCGACCATCCGTTTACGAAGTAGCCTTCGACGCTGTTCTTGGCCGCGAAGTCTGGAGCTCGATAGACGTAGTTGAAGTTGATGACATGGGTGCGATCGAAGTCGGCCGAGGCGTATCCGTCGCGCAGGTTGAGCGGGTTGTTGCCGTTGTAGAACAGACCGAGACCGCTCTGCTCATCGAGAGCGTGGGAGTAGGTGTAGGAGGCTGCTACCTGCAATCCGTGGCTCATACGCTTTTCAATGTGAGCCGTGAGTGCGTTATAGGCGTCGATACCGGCAGCCTTATAGTCGATGGACTCCGCCGCGTAACCGATATATGGAACGCGATGGTCGACGTTACCGCCTTCGTAGTCTTCATCGTATGGATTGCCGTTCGGGAGGTTGATTGGGCTGCAGGTGTAAGTGGCAGAACAGCCGTTGGGTCCCTGAACGTTGTAGCCGTAGGAGAAGGTTTCACCGTGGATGGCATTGGTCGCGGTGGCGATTCCGGGCTGATTGAAGGGGACGGGGATTACCTGGTGGCGTCCGAGGTTTCCGACATAGCCGAGTTCAATCGCGAGGTCGTTGCGAGGCTGCCACTGAACGTCCAACGTGTAGTTGTAGGTATAGGGCAGCGTGTTCGCGCGATCGTATACTCCCAGCGAGATAGGACGGCCACCGTTGGCGATGCTTCCGAGATTGGGCAGGTAGTTGCTCAGATCAGAGGCCTTGGGATTGGTGGGAGGTGGGTTTTGAACGTTGGTGTATGGATTTGCCAGGTTGCCCGTCGAAGCATTTTGGAAGGTTGGGGCGGCGTAAGGATTGTTTGCAGCGCCTACACCGTTGGCCCCGCAGGTGGGGATGTAGCCATCGTAGAGAGTGTTGTTGGGGCAGCTCTGATCGGTAACGAAGGGGAGTTGCTGGTTGACACCAAACGGGCCGCCCGTGACTGTGCCGATAGCGTAGCCGGGCGAGAAGTAGCTGAACAGCTCTCCACGGTCGTAGTACATGCCGAAGCCGCTGCGAACAACGACCTTGCTGTGGAACATCTCAGGCTGCCATGCCGCGCCGAGACGAGGTGCAATGCCCCATTGGCGACCGGTGAGGGTGGTTGGGCTGACGCCCGCTGTGCCGTTTGTGTTGTTACCAGCAATAATGAAGCCCGGGTTCACGATGGTGTCCGACGTTGCGTTGTAGTTATAGAGGCTGGAATCGAAGTTGAAGATGCGGCCGTACTTTTCGGTGAGGCCACCATCCCAGTCATAGCGCACACCTGCGGTCAGGCTGAGGTGCGGCGTAACCTGGAACTTGTCTTGTAGATAGCTTCCCAACTGGTTCGCGCGATAGTAACGGCTGGCGTCGCCCTGCAGGAACGAGGTGACGTAGAAGCCGGTGGAGGAGCTGCCTGGCGTGACGTAGCCCTGCGCGTAGGCGCTGAGATCGTCGGTGGCCACACTGCCCATTCCTGTGCGCTTGTCGATGGTGTTGAGCTGCGTATAGCTGTAGCTGGTGCCGAAGCTGACGGTATGCTTGCCGAGCGTCCAGATGGCATTGCCCGAGGGCTGCAGACGGTTCTGGAATGCGCCTGTGTTGGAAGACTGCCCTTCGGCGTTCGGGCCGATGTTCAGAATGCCTGTGCCGATACCTGCGCTATACGCGGCGTCACCCAGAACGTTATAGATGGAGACGCCGGGAAAGTACGTGGAACCGAAGGTGTTGATGCAAGGAGAGCCGGGGCAGCCAGGAACATTCTGCGGCGTGAAGGGCTGCTCGTTATCGCCCCAGGTCTTTTCACGGATAAAGCCGAGAGTCTCTGTCGTGCTGAGGTTCGACTTGACGAGATACGTGTTGACGATGGAGAAGACCTGCGCGCCGGAGTCGAGATGCTCGGTGAAGCCGGGGACGCTGGAGTAGGCGTAGGGCGCGAGCGTGGGATCGTGCTGGTAGTAGTACTTGAGCGCGATGGTGTCTTTCGTTGTGGCGTTGTAGTCGAGATCGGCTACGAGCAGGTCTGCCTTGAAGCGGCCTGTGCCGGGAAGAAAGGCATTGAAGGGGTGAGTGGGCGATAGCAAAGACGAACCAGTATCGTTCGGGATGAGCCACTTGCCGGGCTCACCGGGCAGCGATGGCAGATTGAAGAGCGACAGCGCGGTTGGATCGATATTGGAGCCGGTAAGGCCAGTGCCGTATTGAGCGTTAACATTGTTGGCGAAGTCATTGGCATCGCGGCTCGTATCCGAAAGGCCGACGGGAACGGTCAGGAAGTCGTCGCCGATCTCCTGATCCGAGACATGCAAATGTTGATAGGAGACGAAGCCGAAGAGCTTGTCCTTGATGATGGGGCCGCCAAAGGTGCCGCCAACCTGATAGCGATGCAATTGCGGATTCTTGAGATTGTCGGGAATGTCGCCGTCGTTCTTGAAGAAGAAGGGTGCGGCATTGATCCAGTTTGTGCCGCGGCGTCCGTAGACCGAGCCGTGATAGATGTTGGTTCCTGAGATGGTACTGAGATCGATGTGCGCGCCGGAGGTTGAGCCCTGTTGCGCGTCGTACATCGAGGCGTTAACGCGCACCTCCTGAATCGAGTCCGGGGCCGGGGTCGGGATTGCGTTGCCGATGGAGAGATAGATGGAAGCAGCCGACTGGATAACGCCGCCCGCGCCCTGGCTGGTGGAGACTCCGGTGCTGTTGATGACGCGCGCCGAACCGACGGAGCTGGTGCTCTTGCCGTTGAAGAGATTGCTGGCATCGACGCCGTTCAACGAGAAGCTGTTGCTGGTGTCGCGCTGGCCGTTGGCCCAGATGGGCAGATTGCCGAGGCCGGCGTTGGCGCCGGTGCCAGGCGAGAGCTCTGCGTTGACACCGGGGGAAAGGATGGCCACGCCGGTGAAACTGCCCGTTGGCAGGGGGATGGATTCAATCTGCGCTCTATCCAGCACGTAGCCGTTGGTTGTGTCGGTCGCGTTGAGCAATGGGTTTACGTCCACCGTGACGGAGTCAGAGACTGCGCCGATGGCGAGCTGTGCGGGAAGGGTGACGGTACGGTCGGCCTGGACGAGGATTCCGGGGATTTTTTCGGTAGAAAAACCCTGCAGCGTGAAGGTGAGGGTGTAGGTGCCGATGGGCATGTTCACCAGCGCGTAGGTTCCTTCGGTGTTGCTTTTGGCTGTACGGACGAGCTTGGTATCGTCGGAGACCGCCTTGACTTCGACACCTGGAATGGCACTGCCCTGTGGATCCAGCACCGTCCCGGTGATGCCTCCGAGGGTCTGCTGGGCTTTGGCGGCGGGGGTCGCCAGGATGAGACAAGCCAGTGTGGACAGGGCAAAAGTGACGGCTAGTTTCCGAAAATGAACCACGGTGTTGCCTCCTAATCGAATCATCTGCGGCCCGGTGACACAGGAGATACACGTATGCGTCAGCCCAGTGGGACCGCTAGAAAACATTTGGGTGCTGCTGTGACGGCGGTGTGTCCGCTCGTCATCGGTTATGAGTTAGGCAAGACTGAGAAACAAAACTTCAATGCACGCTAGCGAAACAACTGTCTAATCCGCGAATGGATACACGTGTGCTTCGACTCCATACGCTTCTACAGATCAATTCGTTCCCTGGAACTGACTGCGGTTTCGTCGAACGGATGCAGTTCGACCCTTGAAGTACTTTGAGTTAGAAAACCGTTTGCGGCCCGAAGGTCGGTGGCTATTGATGTGAAAAGAATAACTGAGAATTCATCGGAGTCAAAGGAAATTCGCCTGCGAATGGAGTAGCACCCGGTGGATTTCCGGGCTTTACCGCGCGACATTGCCCCGTGATTTTCAGTTTGCCGACCGGCGTCCCGCTATCCAGTACCAGAGCAGCGCAATGCCCAGATATGCCGCGTAGACGTATGGGAAGTAGCGGTATGGAGCGTCTGGAACGGGAAACAGATTGCCCAGTAACGCGGCGATCATCGCCAGCACGGCAGCGCTCGAGAGCAGGATTCCCTGGACGGTGAGTCGACGTTCACGATGCAGATGAATCGTGAGGGCAACGGCCGCCAGCGTGTAAGCGGTAAGGAATCCGAAGACGGAGAGCGTGCCCATGAAGCCATAGATGTCCGCGCCGCTGACTCCGCGATGCGCGAGAATCACAACGGGGAGAAATGCAAGTACCGCAGTGAGGACGCTGGCGATGCCTGGAGTTTCGCTGCTCGCGTGAATGCTCTGCAGGCTGCGATGCACCAGGCCCTGATGGGCCATCAGCAGCATCACGCGGGAGGCTGCGATGACGCACGCCAACGTGGCCGCGAACATGCTTACCAGTACACCGATATCGATCAGCTTGCCCGCGAGGCTGATACCAGCCTGTGCGGAAAGGTAGTGGAACGGCGCTGCGCTGTCGCCAAGCGAAGTGGGTGAGCCACGGAAGCCGAGCACTTCGCCATACACGCACGCTAAGAAAAAGATGCCTGACAACAGAGCGCTAAGGATGACCGCGCGCGGTATGGTCTTTAACGGGTTGCGCGCTTCAGAGCCGAGCGTGGTAGCGCTTTCGAAGCCGACGAAGCTGAAGATTGCCAGCATTACACCCATGCGCACGCCCTTTGGGGAAAAACCCCGGAAGCGGAACTGGCTGGTGTCGAGATGGAAACCATGCTTCCACAGCGTGATGGCGATCACGACGGAGATGAGCAACACCGACGTTCCTTCAATGGCCATCATCAGCCGGGCGGAGATGCGGATGTCTCGATAGGCGACGAACATGGAAGCCGCGATGGCGAACGAGGCCAGCAGCAGTGGCGAGACATGCGGGCCGAAGTTGCCCAAAAGGACATACGAAAAATTGAGGAAGCCACCGAGGACCGAGGACGCTGTCATCACATACGCGAAGAACAGCGCCCATGCGGTGATCGCGCTGAACACCGGTGGAAGCGAACCGCAGGCATAGCTGTAGAGCGAACCGGGGGATGCCGACTCACGCGCGAACGATGCTACACACAATGCGACCAGCACGATGGCCGCCGTTGCGATCGCATACGACAGGCCGGCACCTGCTGCAGCCAGGCCGAAGACCAGTGGCACGGTGAGTGCGGGCGTGGTGCTGGGCGCGATAAGCGAGATAGATTGCGCAAGGGTTTCGAGCGGCGACAGCACTTGATGCTTCAGGCCGTAGGACGGCGAGGTCGCCGCTTTGGGGCCGTCACTTGCTGTTCCGACCGCTGACTGATCCATCATTCGACCTCATATAGGGGTGCTCGAATTGAAGACACGGTGACGCTGGCCTGTGAAACTTGACCTCTTTGACTGGAAGGATTTCAGAATAGCGCATGCGGGCGCGGGTTTTCCGCAGGCGCGTTTTGTGGCAGGCGATGAGGCTAGATATGGTGAGCGGCGGCGAGTTTCGCGGCCCACTCGCAGGTCGCTCGCGGTCCGCTTGCTGCCGTGCGTTCGAGCGTGGCGAGTTGCACTGCGAAGTTGCCGAGCGTTGAGCACTCGGTGCCTGCGCGGCTTACATCGAGGCCTGTTGCCTCGGCGGTCAGTCGATTGAGGAATTCGTTCTGGCTTCCGCCACCCATGATGTAAAGGCGGCGAAACTGTTTGCCGGTGATCTCGGATACATTGCGCAACACGACGGCGTAGCGCGCGGCGAGGCTATAGAAAAGGAACGAAGCCATCTGTGCGGCGTCTGCTGCGGCTGGGCTGAGCTCGGGCAGGCCGCGGTGGCGAAGCTGCGCGTTGATGCGCTCGGGCATGTGACCCTGCAGCAGAAGATCAGGGTCGTCCACGTCGAGCACGTAGCTTCGCGGCTCGAACTTAGCGGCAGCGGCGATGAGATCAGGCAGATCGAGCGTCGTACCGGCGGCGCTCCACTCTTCCATGCACTGGCGTAGCAGCCACATGCCGTTTACGTTTTTGTGGAAACAGATAGTGCCATCGGCGCCGCCGAGGTTGGTGAAATTCTGCTCGCGTGCGGCGGGTGAGTTTACCGGCGACTGCAACAGCGTGCCGACCAGCGACCATGTACCAGAACTGATGTACGCCCAATCGTCGCCTGCATCAGCAATAGCGGCGATAGCTGAAGCTGTGTCATGGCAAGCCGGAGCGATCAAGCGCGTGTTCGCGAATGCGGAAAGCGCGGCCAGCTCGCCCTGCAACTGACCAACGTCTGTGCCGGGTTCGACGATAGATGGAGCGTCGGTCGTAGATTGTTCCAGAGCTGCGAATATTTCTTCCGACCATTTGCCGTCGATGCCGACCATTTGTGTGTGCGTTGCGTTGGTGCGCTCCGAAACCGGGCGCGCGCCGAGGCTGTAGAGAACGAACTCCGGCAGGTTGAGCCAGCGAAGATTCTTACGCTCAGACTTGTCGGCGAACATCTGGTAGACCGTGTTGAGGGGCAGCAGCTGGATGCCGGTAAGATCGCGCATGCGTTCGGCTGAAAGACGTTCATGCAGAGCTTGCACCGCGGCGATCGTGCGCTCGTCGCGATAGCAGAACGGATCGCTGACGATGGCGCCTGATTCATCGAGTCGTACGTAATCTACAGCCCAGCCATCGACTGCGATGGAGCGGATGCCTTCGGTTGCAATGCCGGCACACTGGCGCAGGCCGGCGTTGAGGCCTTCGAGGATGCAGGCCAGGTCCCAATGCAGGCCATCCTCGCGTTTGCCGGCGTGATTGGCGAAGCGATGAACGAGGTGGAAGTGCGGGCCTGTGGGAAGCCAGCGAAGCAGTGAAACGCGGCAGCTCTCCGCCCCCAGATCGATCGCCACAAGTGCTCGCCGGTCTGCAGGGTCTAAGGGTGATGCAAGAGCTGCCGCTTCCGACAAGCTCATCGCAGATAGGCCTCGGTCAGGCCGCCATCGACGGGGATCAAGTGGCCAGTGGTTACGGGAGCCTTCGGTCCGCCGACGAAGAGGATAGCTTCGGCGCAGTCCTTGGGATCGATAGGCACATGCGTGAGCGTGCGTTGTGCATAGAAGCCGGCCAGGAGATTGCGAATCTCGTCATCGCTGGCGGAGTCGTCAAACGGAATGCCGTATTTGCTCAGCGAGGCCTTCACGCGGTCGCGCGGGAACATCGTCGAACCTTTGACGACTGTTGCGGGGCTGATGCCGTTGACGCGCAGCAGAGGCGAGTAAGTGATGGCGAGCTCGCGTACGAGATGACTGAGAGCTGCCTTGCTTACGTCGTAGGCTTCCGATCCGCGCTTGGCGACGACGGCGTTGGCCGAGCTTGTGAGAACGACGCTGCCGGGGATTCCCTGCGCCTTGAAGATTTTTTGCGCTTCGTCGGTGAGCAGATAGTTGGCTGTGACGTTGATTTCGAGCGTGATGCCCCACTGCGCATCCGAGATGATGCCATCGGGCGAGGTGGGGAAGATGGCTGCGGTGTTGATGAGAAGGTCGATGCCGCCAAAGGCTGCGACCGTCGCTTCGAGAGCGCTCTTGATCGCGTCGCGCTTGCGGATGTCGATGGTCGTTGCAATGGCGCATTCCTTGCCGCCGATAGCCTTCGCTTCGTCAGCAACCTTCTGCGCGTTTTCCTGCGAGAGATCGGCGACCACGATGTGCGCGCCGCGCTCGGCGGCGAGCAGCACGGTTTCGCGGCCGATGCCGCTGGCTCCACCGACGACCAACACGATGCGGCGGCTCAATTCCTTCTCAGGCGGCTGACGGCGAATCTTTGCTTCTTCAAGAGCCCAGTACTCGATGCGGAACGCTTCACTTGGCGGCAGCGCGACGTAGTTCTCATGCACGCTGAACGCTGATGTGGGGGCACAACCAGACTGCGGCAGCTCAGAGGGCAGCTTGCCTTCATCAAGCGAGCCTGCGCCTTCCATCACGTGGATCGCGTTGATATAGAACTCGCCGGTGATGCGGGATTCGGTCTTGTTTTTGCCGAAGCTGAACATACCGATGCCGGGCACGAGTACGACAGTCGGGCTGGCGTCGCGCATGGCGGGCGATTCAGGCAGCGCATGCGTCTTGTAGTACTCCGCATACTCCGCGCGGTAGGTTTCGAGAGCCTGATCCATTGTGGCTTCGAGATCGCTTACCGAACTCTTCGGATCCCAATCCAGAAACAATGGACGAATCTTGGTGCGGATGAAGTGGTCCGGGCAGCTGGTGCCGAGATGCGCAAGCTGTTTGGCGGAGTGTGAATTTACGAAAGCCAAAACATCGGGTGCATCAGTAAAGCTGCCGATGGCTCGCTGCTTCTTTGAGACACGGCCGCGAATGGTCGGCATCAGCTTGGCCGCGATGCTCTTACGCTCCTCGTGCGAGGTGTGCTTCGCGCCGCCGAAGCTGATTCCCTTCTTCTTTGCGTGCTGCTCAATGAACTGGCCGAGCTGATCGATGATGGTGATAGTGTTCAGGTAGCTTTCGCGCTGCGTGTTGCCCCAGGTAAAGAGACCATGGCCACCGAGCACGACACCGTCACAGCCGGGCGTGTCTTCCACGGCTTTCTTGAGCATCATTGCAAGCTCGAAGCCAGGGCGCTGCCATGGAACCCACGCCATTTTGTGGCCGAACTGCTTGTTGAACTCTTCCATCTTTTCTTTGCCATTGGCGGAAGCAGCAAGCGCGATGGCCCAGTCGGGGTGCAGGTGATCGACATGCGGCGCGGGCAGAAAGCCATGCAGCGGCGTGTCGATAGAAGCCGCGGTTGGATTGTTGTTGAACGTGCACAGCGGATACATGCCGACAATCTCATCCTCAAGCTCGACGCCCTTGTAGCTCTTGGTGAGCGCGAGAACCTTGTCGAGATAAAGCGTGGCAAAGCCGGAGCGCTTGATGCTGCCGAGATCGCCGCCCGAGCCTTTGACCCAGAGCACAGTCTTCTTTTCGCCGTCCAGCGGATCGATCTCTTCGATCTTCGAGCTGGTGTTGCCTCCGCCGAAGTTGGTCAGGCGGAGATCGGAGCCGAGCAGGTTGGAGCGGTAGCGAAGCAGTTCAGGCGCATCGAGTTTCGAAGCCACAGCCTCGTCCCAACGATCTTCGAGGAAGTGGAGTTTGTTCGGGGTTGTCATGCGAAATCACAATCCTATGCAATAAAGATGGAAGGCCGACTGTTGACGGCGCAACGATGATGCTACACGGAATAGGGTAGCAATTTCTATAGAGACATGAATTTCCCGCTGAATTGTGGGTGCGATTTGTGGCAAATTAGTGGACTATTTGACCATTTTGGCGAGACGGCGCTTGACTGGCTTTGCTTTGACTTTGCGTTTCACACCTGGCGCGCTTGCCTTTATGTTTTTGCCGGGCTCAACCGCGCCCTCTTCTTTTGCGTGCAGCGTCCAGGCGCGATCGGCCGTAATGGCGCGGTGTTCCACGTAGTTGTAAGGCGCCACGGTTTCGCCGCGCAGCAATGCCAGCCCGATATCGATCAGGCGCGTGCCGTAAAGGCCGACCTCGTGAAAAATAGAAGCGATCGCCGGGCTGCCGGGGCGCTGCATTTCGGTGAGCATCTCGTCGAGGCAATCCTGCCCGACGACCGCAACATGCTTTTCGCGGCGAAGCTCACGCACAGCGGCGATAGCGCCCATCGCACTGGTGTCGTTCGCTGCCGCGATGAGGATGTGTTTGTCTTTGGGATGGCGATTGAGAAAGTCAAGGATCACCTTGTAGCTTTTCTCGCGCATGCCTCGGCCATCGATTCGAACAAACGACTCAACAGGCATGTTCGGCAGGCGCGACCTCACGCCTTCAAACGCGCCCGTGATGCGGCTCTGCACGAGCGGGCCGGCTTCTTCGATATCGAGCCCGACCATCCAGTCCATTTCACCGCCCCAATGGTTGATGGCATACTCGGCCAGCAAGCCGCCGGCTTCGCGGCCAACACGGTAGTTGTCGACACCGAAATAAACAGCGTGAGGATGCGGAATATCGACCGCGATCAACGGAATTCTGGCTTCGGCAATCTTGTCGGCAATGATCGGAGCAGCGTGCTCGTCAATCTGGAATTCGATGATGACATCGACTCGCTCGCGGATAAATGTTTCGGCGTTTTCTTTTGCGGTGTCCGCGTCGTAGCGATTGTCCAGCACGATCAGATCGATGCCGACGGCTGTGGCAGCGCTGCGCAGGCTGGCCGCAACGGCCTCTGAGAACGGCATCTCCGAACTCTGACTGCCGAAGCCGAAGCGCAGCTTCTTAGGCCGCGCAATATGGCGATACTGACGGTCAGAGGTCTGCGCGACGTAGCCGCGATGGACCAGCGTCTTCAGGATGCGATAGACCGTTGTCTTGGAAATTTTGGTGAGCCGGTGAATCGTCTCCAGCACCATGGGCTGATTCTCGGTCTGAAGCAGTTCGAGAATATCGAGCGACTTGGTCAATACAGGAATCAGATACAGCCGCTTGGTTTTGACTTTGGAAGCCATTCTCACCTCGTACAAGCGCATCGCCGCGCCGAAGGCTCCATTATCACCAAGAAAAGCGAATTCCCCTAATGGATTCGACTTCGAATGTCACCGGGATAGAACATCACTATCTTAGGCGTACGAACTCGCTCTGCTTCAGGCATACGAACTCGCTCCGCTGGCGTTCTTTTCCTTGCGCTCTAATGTAATGCGCTCGACATAGCCGCCTTCGCGCAGGGCTGCCATCGGGTTCGCGGGCAGACCGCGCTGCTCCCGCCACTCGCGCAACCAGGGCCGGACGTCGGTCCAGAATGCTCCGCGAAATGCTTCTTCGGCATCGACCAGATTGCAGGCATCCTGCAGGCCGGCGAGCTTTTCCTGATCGACCAGCGCGGCCTTCGCGTAGAGCTCCTGTGCGGTGACGACGGTCTGCACCATGGCCTCGATCTTGCCTTTGAGGTTGTGGCTCTGGTCGATCATGTACGCAGGGGTCTTGAAAGCTTTGCCCTTGCTCTGCTCGAACAGGATTTCGTGGAAGATGCGGAAGATTTGATAAGGATCAATCGAGCCGAGGGTGAGGTCGTCGTCGGCGTACTTTCGGTCGTTGAAGTGGAAACCGCCGAGCGCGTTAAGCTCGATGAGCCATGCGACAATCTGCTCGATGTTCGTGCCCTGGTAGTGGTGGCCTGTATCGACGAGCACCTTGGCCTGCGGCCCCGCGCTGCGCGAAAGCTCAAGCGCCATGCCCCAATCGGCGATATCGGTGTGGTAGAAAGCCGGCTCAAAAGGCTTGTACTCGACGAGCATAATCTGGCCCGGCGCCAGCGCGGCGTGTGTACGCTGCAGCGCTTCCTTCATCCAGCCGATGCGGCGGCGAATGCTCTGCGTGCCCGGATAGTTCGAGCCGTCGGCGATCCACAAAGAG
>Ga0302313_10002237_pt1 | contig 13639 bp, 12 predicted proteins | sample III_Palsa_N2_2_FD_200454 | JGI IMG/M metagenome (GOLD analysis project Ga0302313, IMG submission 200454) | Peat permafrost microbial communities from Stordalen Mire near Abisko, Sweden - III_Palsa_N2_2 | ecosystem: Environmental > Terrestrial > Soil > Palsa > Peat permafrost | place: Sweden...
TTTCCTGGCCGGCGTACTTGCCGAACAGCACGGTGTCGCCCGTCTTGACCGACATCGGACGCACGCTGCCGTCCTTCTGGATCAGGCCGGTGCCGGCAGCGGTGACCTTGCCGCGGGTCGGCTTTTCGGTGGCGCTGTCAGGGATAACGATGCCGCCGGCCGACACGCGCTCTTCTTCGAGACGCTTGACGATGACGCGATCATGCAACGGACGCAGTGTGCTCATGGGTGGACTCCAACTTGGCTAGTGAAATGGAACGAGGTTTCGAAGACCCGGATCGGCGACTTGTTAGCACTCGATACCGATGAGTGCCAATTTTAATGATGCAGAGATCCTGTGCAAGCGTCTTGAACGGGTGACTGGACAGCAGATTGGGCACCTTGACGCGACTTTCAAGGTGCCGTCATCGAACGATCACATTAAGAATCTGAACGCAAGTCTCCGCCCCACCACCCCCGCCAAACCGACCAAGCGCTGGCGAAATGCCTGATTCACCCGAAGGTGCTACTAGCTGAGAGTTGCACATGGTCGTAGGTCGGCATAGCACCCGGAGCGCAAGTCGGCGGATGGGAAACGCCAGCCTTGCATGCGCGCCTAATACGCCATAATGCCGAGTCGCCTGTCCCCACAGGCCCCGATTGCTGGAGTTGTCATGAGACCGTTGCTTGCCGGCCGAACGTCTTTTCGTGCGCTGATAAACACGCTGCTCTGTCTGGGCCTGCTCATCGCTGCCGCGCCGGTGTTTTCGCAAAGCACGGCCGATCTGCTGCCGGTGACCGAGGCCTACAAGCTCACCAGCGATGCGTCTACGCCGGGCGTATTGAAGCTGCACTGGACCCTGGCCCAGGACTATTACCTCTACCGTGGCCGCATGAAGTTCAAGGCCGGTCCAGGCGTCACGCTGGGTGAACCGCAGTTCCCCGACGGCGAAAAGCATCACGATGAATACCTGGGCGACGTGGAGATCTATCACCACAGCATCGACGCGACCGTCCCCTACACCCTGGCCGCAGGCACCACGCGACTGGCGCTGAGCGTGCAGTACCAGGGCTGCCACGAGGTCGATCCAAAGATCTGCTACCCGCCGCATTCCGAACAGCTCGACCTCCCGCTGCCGGCTGGGGCGGCCAAACCCGCCGACTTGGCACAGACATCAAACAACAGCTCGCTCGGCGATGCGCTGCACGCCTTGGGTGGCAAATCATCCACGGCCGGCAACGGACCTCTGCCGCCAGAGCAAGCGTTTCGCCTGGAGGCGCTGGCCAGCTCGCCGGGCCGGCTGCTACTGCGCTGGACCATGCCCAAGGGGTATTACCTTTATAAAGACCAGACCACGCTGCAGCCGCACGACGCGCCGGGACTCAGCCTGAAGCCGACATGGCCCGCCGGCGTCATGCACCAGGATGCGAAATACGGCAGCGTTACCGTGTATTTCAATGAACTGGAGCTACCGGTGATCGTCGATGGCGATCTCGCCGGGCGGCAGTCGCTCACGCTGGATGCCAGCTTTCAGGGCTGCCAGGACGGTGGCCTGTGCTATCCGGTGATGCACCGCATGCTAACGATTGATCTGGCTGGCGCCGGCGTTTCGACAAGTGCTGCGGTGGTAGCGCCGGAAATGCCGCCTGCCGGCATCGCTGGCACCGCGGTGCAGATCAGCCTGCTAAGCGCGCTGTTGCTGGCACTCGGCGGTGGCCTAGTTCTGAACCTGATGCCCTGCGTATTGCCTGTGCTGTCCATCAAGGCGGTGAGCATTCTCGAAAGCGGCGAGAGCGCCACCAGCGCGCGTCGCCATGCGTTCTTTTACAGCGCCGGCGTGCTGTGCAGCTTTGCCGCTCTGGGGCTGGGCATTCTCGCGCTGCGTTCGGCCGGTCACGCGCTGGGCTGGGGCTCGCAGCTGCAGCAACCGCTGCTGGTCGGCGTGCTGGCCTGCGTGATGCTGGCGGTTGGTTTGTCGATGTCGGGCGTGGTGCAGTTCGGCGCCTCGCTGGGCAATACCGGCGCATCGCTGGCCTCGCGTTCGGGCCCGGCGGGCGACTTCTTCACCGGCGTGCTCGCCGTGGTGGTGGCCAGCCCGTGCACCGCGCCGTTTATGGGCAGCGCGCTGGCGTATGCGTTCGCCGCGCCGATGCTGTCCGCGCTGCTGGTGTTCCTGATGCTCGGTATCGGCCTGGCGCTGCCGTTCTTGCTGATCGGCTTTGTGCCGGCGCTGGCCCGCCTGCTGCCGCGACCCGGCCGCTGGATGGAAACGCTGAAAGAGGTGCTGGCCTTCCCGATGTACCTCACCGCGGTGTGGCTGGTCTGGGTGCTGGCTCACCAGCGCGGCGCCGACGCCGTCGGCCTGGTGCTGGTGGCGATGGTGCTGCTGGCAATGGCGCTGTGGTGGTTCGAGCGCAGCCGCCACGGACGCGCACTGAGCAAGGTCTTTGTCGCGGTGCTTGCGGTCGCCACGCTGGTGCCGCTGTATCTGCTGGCGCACGTGGCGCCGCCGGCAACCGCGATGGCAACGCAGGAAGGCGTGGTCGCCTACACGCCGGAAAAGCTCGCTTCGCTGCGCGCGTCCGATACGCCGGTATTCGTCGACATGACCGCCGACTGGTGCGTCACCTGCAAGGCCAACGAGCACACCGTGCTGGATAGCGACGCCTTCCGCGCGCTGCTCAAGCGAACCGGTGCGGTCTATATGAAAGGTGATTGGACCGACGTCAACCCAACCATCAGCGCCTTCCTGCAGCAATACCACTCGCCCGGCGTGCCGCTGTATGTGGTGTTCCCCAAACACGGCGGACCAGGGAACCAGCTATCGACCGTGCTCACGCCCTCGATGGTCGAGCAGGCGCTGACTACCGCGGCGGAATAGGCGATGACACGCAGCAACTGGTTCATCCTCGGCATGTCGGTGCTGGCCGCCGGCGTCGGCGGCTACATCGAGCATCGCCAGCGCCAGCCGGATGCGTCGATCATCGGCCAGCCCGCGCCGGTCGACAGCCTGCCCGATCTCAACGGCAAGACCCACGCGCTGCGCGCCTACCGCGGTCACCGCACGCTGGTGAATTTCTGGGCCAGCTGGTGCGGACCCTGCCTCGATGAAATGCCTGCGCTTGATCGCGCGCAGGCTCGGTTCGGCGGCGGCACGACCGCCGAACCGGACGCCATCGTGATCGGCATTGCGATGGACGACCCGGCGATGGCGCGCGCGTTTCTAGCCGCGCATCCGCCGCACTATCCGATCCTCCTGGGCGACCTCAACGAGCCGAGCACCACGCAGCAATTCGGCGATACCACCGCCGTGCTGCCCTATAGCGTGCTGCTGGGACCGGATGGCCGGGTGCTGGCCACGCATACCGGCGCACTTTCCGACGCGGAGATGGCCGCCTGGCTGAAACCGGACGGCCATCCCTGAAACGCTGACCGGCATACGCCCGCGCACGGGAAACTTTCACTTCTCCGCCAAACATCGCCGATCGTCAGCGAACTGGACAATAGACCCGCCTGCGGGCAGACTGCGCAGAGTCCGGATATCCCGGCGCGACCTTGGGCGCAACGTGGCGAAGATCCTTGTCCTGCACGGACCCAACCTCAACTTGCTGGGCGCGCGCGAGCCGGAGATCTACGGCCGCCAGACGCTGACCGACATCAACCAGCAGCTGGCCGAGCGGGCGCAGGAAGCGGGCCATGAGCTGGCCTGGTTCCAGTCCAACGCCGAGCATGAGCTGATCGGCCGCATCCAGCAGGGTCGCGACGATCGCACGGCGCTGATCCTGTTCAATCCTGCCGCCTTCACCCACACCAGCATCGCCCTGCGCGACGCGCTGATGGCGGTGGCGATACCGTTTATCGAAGTGCATCTGTCCAACGTTCACGCGCGCGAGCCGTTCCGACATCAGTCGTACCTGTCGGACATTGCGGTGGGCGTGATCTGCGGCTTCGGCGGCGACAGCTACCGGCTGGCGCTGGACGCAGCGATCCACCGGCTGCACGCGTCGGCCGCCAGCGCGCCCGACGCGCCGAAGTAACGCTCCACTTATTGATATTGCCTGCACAACGCTACGCAGCACGCCACCACCTCCCATTCCCCATGCGCCCGTTCGATGGCGCGACTGACAAAAGGCTGATCCGATGGATTTGCGCAAAATCAAAAAGCTGATCGATCTCCTCGAAGAGTCCAATCTCGCCGAGCTCGAAATCAAGGAAGGCGAAGAGGTCGTTCGCTTGTCGCGCGTGCCGAAAAACGCCGCGCCAGCCCCAGCACCTGCAGCACCCGCTGCCGCTGTGCCGGTTGCCGCGGCGCCCGTCGCCCCACCGGCAGCGGCAGCCGTTGAAACGCCGGCAGTGGATGCGCTGCCGGCTGGACACGTGGTCAAGGCACCGATGGTCGGCACGTTCTACGCCTCCGCGACACCGGGCACGCCGGCCTTCGTCAAGGTCGGCCAGCAGGTCGCTGCCGGCGAGACGCTGGGCATCATCGAGGCGATGAAGATGTTCAACCAGATCGAGGCCGACGTGGCCGGCACCGTCAAGGCCATCCTGATCGAAAACGGTCAGCCGGTGGAATTCGACGAACCGATGTTCGTGATCGCCTGAGCGATGGGTGCCCTCACAGGCGCCGCGCCAAGGCAACATCACCTGGCAGCAGCGCGCCTGATGCGCGCCGCTCGGAAGTTACCGCACAGGCTTCAAACCATGCCCAAGCTTGAAAAAGTCGTCATCGCCAATCGCGGAGAAATCGCGCTGCGCATCCTGCGCGCGTGCCACAGCCTCGGCATCAAGACCGTGGCCGTGCACTCCACCGTCGACCGCAACCTAAAGCACGTCGGCCTCGCCGACGAATCGGTCTGCATCGGCCCCGGCCCCTCCGTCGACAGTTATCTCAATATTCCGCGCATCATCGCGGCGGCCGAGATCACCGACGCCGGCGCGATCCACCCCGGCTACGGCTTTCTGTCCGAGCGCGCGGATTTTGCCGAACAGGTCGAGCAGTCCGGCTTCGTCTTCATCGGCCCGACGGCCGGCGTGATTCGGCTGATGGGCGACAAGGTCGAAGCGATTCGCGCCATGAAAGCCGCCGGCGTGCCCTGCGTGCCTGGCTCCGGCGGCCCGCTGGGCGACGACGTGGACGAGAACCTGCGCATCGCCAAAGAAATCGGCTACCCGGTCATCATCAAGGCTTCCGGCGGCGGCGGCGGTCGCGGCATGCGGGTGGTCCGCACCGAGGCGCACCTGGGTAATGCAGTGACCATGACCAAGGCCGAGGCCAAGGCCGCGTTCGGCAACGAACAGGTCTACATGGAAAAATTTCTGGAGAATCCGCGCCACGTGGAAATCCAGGTCATGGCCGACGGTCAGGGCAATGCGATCCATCTGGGCGAGCGCGACTGCTCGATGCAGCGCCGCCACCAGAAAGTAGTCGAGGAAGCGCCCGCGCCGGGCATCACGCCGGAGCAGCGCGCAGCCATCGGCAAGGTCTGCGTCGATGCCTGCCTGCGCATCGGCTATCGCGGTGCCGGCACGTTCGAGTTCCTGTTCGAAAACGGCCAGTTCTACTTCATCGAAATGAACACCCGTATCCAGGTCGAGCATCCGGTGACCGAGCTGATCACCGGCATCGATCTGGTGCGCGAACAGCTGCTGATTGCCGGCGGTGAAAAGCTTTCGATCCGGCAGGAAGACGTGGTAATCCACGGCCACGCGATCGAATGCCGCATCAACGCCGAAGATCCGGACACCTTCATGCCGTCGCCCGGCACGGTGAAGCGCTTCGAGGCACCCGGCGGCCCCGGCGTGCGCGTCGACACGCACCTGTACGACGGCTACCGGATTCCGCCGAACTACGATTCGATGATCGGCAAACTGATCGTGCACGGCCCCGACCGCGAAACCGCGATCGCACGCATGCGCCTGGCGCTGGCGGAAACCGTGATCGAAGGCGTCAAGTGCAATATCCCGCTGCAGCAACGCATCATGGCCGACGCCGGTTTTCAGCAAGGTGGCCAGAACATTCATTACCTGGAAAAACGCATGGCCGAGCAGAAGGGTCAGCAGCCAGGCGAGCACTGATCTACCAGCACGCGACGGTCGTTTGCCAAGAAGCGACAGCTGCACTCCATCGCCAACCTCCACGGACACCGCATGCCCTGGCTAGAACTCTCCCTCGTCGTACGCACCGAACAACAGCCCAGCGCCGAAGAAGCGCTGGACGAACTCGGTGCGCTGTCGATCACGCTGCAGGATGCCGATGCGGAAACGCCGGACGAGCAGGCGATCTTCGAACCCGGCGTGGGCGAGCTGCCGCTGTGGCCGATGATCACGCTCAACGCGCTGTTCGATGCGGGCACCGATCGTCGTGGACTGATCGAAACGCTGGGCGAGCTACTGTCATGGCTGGAGCCGGCGCAGGTAGTGTTTCGCGACGTCGCCGACCAGGACTGGGAGCGCGCCTGGATGGATCAGTTCAAGCCGATGGTGTTCGGCCGGCGGCTGTGGATTTATCCGTGGAATATCGAACCGCCGGAAGATAACGAACTCGTCGTGGTGCGGCTCGATCCCGGCCTCGCCTTCGGCAGCGGCACGCATCCGACCACTGCGCTGTGTCTGGAATGGCTCGACGGTCTATCGCTCACCGGCAAGAGCGTGATCGACTACGGCTGCGGCTCGGGCATTCTGGCCATCGCCGCACTGAAGCTCGGCGCGGCCAGCGCGGTAGGTATCGACAACGACCCGCAGGCGCTTATCGCCTCGGCCGACAACGCCCAGCGCAACGGCGTGGCCGATAAGCTCGACGTCTTCGAGCCGGGTGCCGTGAGCGCACCGGCCGATGTGTTCATCGCAAATATTCTCGCCGGTCCGCTGGCCGCGCTGGCGCCGACCTTTGCTGCGCTTGCGAAACCTGGCGCGCCGTTTGCGATCTCCGGCATCCTCGCCGGCCAGCAAGACGAGTTGCTGGAGCGCTACGCCGAGTGGTTCGACGATCTCACGTTCGACACGCGCGAAGACTGGGTGCGCATCAGCGGCCGTCGGCGCGCTTGAATGCAGTGCGGGTAGCGGGAGCGATAGCGCCGCGGCGTTCCCTTCGCTTTCAATGCAACGCTTCGCCGCCTTGACGGACGACGCTAACAGGCTGCGACAGACCAGCCTGCTAAACTCGCGCCACTGAGTTCAAAGCGGCCTGCATGTATACCCAATGCCCTGAATGCCTGTCCGTGTTTTCGCTCGATGCGCACACGCTGGCGCAGGCGCACGGGCATGTGGTGTGCGGACATTGCGACACCAGCTTCGACAGCATCGCCACACTGACTGGACAGCTGCCGCCCGAGCCGTTTCGCGAGCTGCCGATCAACGACCCGGCCTACCAGCCGCCGCGCATCGACCTAGTGGTCTATCGCCCCAAGCCGCTGGCTCCTGCAGTTCTTGAGGCCATTGCTTCAGACAAAGGCGACGATGTCCTGGCGGAAAATTCCGTCGACGAAGAGGACTTTTCCCAGCTCGTTTTTGCCCCACGGTTCGTGCGCCAGAAAGTCGGCAAGCAATCTAGACGCTCGCAGCGCCGCGCCAACAAGGAGCGCAAGCGCGCTACGGGAGAGCGGCACTGGCCGTGGGTTGTCGCCGGTCTGCTGCTGTTGCTGGGCCTGGGCGCGCAGCTGGCATGGGCCAAGCGCGATTTGCTGATACGCGATCCGATCGTCGGCGGCTGGCTGCGTGCAGCATGCAGCCAGCTCGGCTGCGAACTTCCGCTGATCGCCGCGCCGCAGCAGCTGCGCCTGCTGGCCAGCAACGTGCAGGCGCACCCTAGCGTGTCGGGCGCACTGATGATCAGCGCCAGCGTTCGTAACGATGCAATTTTTGCTCAGCCCTTTCCCGTGCTCACCGTCACATTGTCGGACGCGCAGGGCCAGCGCATTGCGATGCGCCGACTTCAACCGCTTGAATACCTGGACGACACCACGATACTCCGCCACGGCCTGGCCCCCGGAGCCAGCGCCGCGCTGCTGCTGGAGGTGGAAGATCCGGGCGACAAGGCGGTGGCTTTCGAATTTGGTTTCGAATAGCACTTAATTTTCTCCGCCGGCACGGGTAGACTCGGTCCCTCGCGCAAAAGGGCAGCATGCTCGACATACGCCGCGAACGACACCAACAAATAATCAATGCAGCGGCCAACGCAGCCGTCGCACCGCGAGGAAATCCATCCGTGAATGCCGTCAGACTGCCTGCCATCGAGGCCGCGAAACAGACCTCGTCACCGGGTAACGGTTCGCAAGGCGACGGCGAGCACGGCGCCGTGCATCAGAGCAACGGTCAGACGCACAACGTCAGCGCACTGAGCGAATGCGTGGCGCGTACCGTGCGCCGCTATCTCGCCGACATCGGCGATACCGAATGCGCCGAAGGTCTGCACGCCATGGTCCTGCGCGAAGTCGAAACGCCGCTTCTGCGCGAAGTGCTGGCCTTCCACGACGGCAACCAGAGTCGTGCCGCCAGCGCGCTGGGCATCAACCGCGCCACGCTGCGCAAGAAGCTGGCCGCACACGGGTTGCTGTAAAGAGGCACGGAACGGGGAACGGCAAGAGCATCGCAAGAAGCGACTCTCCTCCGTACTTGAATATCTGTGCTTTGCTTGCATACCGGGCCTTTCCGTTTCTCGCCGCTGACAAAGCTCGCTCAGCATGAGGCTTCCCGCTTCAACCCGTTCTCTGTTCTCCGCTCGCTTATAATAGGCGGCTGCACAGCCCAGGAATCGCCATGTCCGCCACCGCCGTTTCCACACCTATTCGCCGCGCCCTGCTCAGCGTGTCGGACAAGACCGGCCTGATCGAGCTGGGCCAGCGGCTGGTTGCCAGCGGCGTTGAGCTGCTCTCGACCGGCGGCAGTGCCAAAGCTCTGCGCGATGCCGGCGTCGCGGTAGTCGACGTGAGCGACGTGACCGGCTTCCCCGAAATCATGGACGGTCGCGTCAAGACGCTGCATCCGAAAGTCCACGGCGGCTTGCTTGGTCGGCGAGGCACCGACGATGCGGTGATGGCCGAACTCGGCATTGCGCCGATCGATCTGCTGGTACTGAACTTGTATCCGTTCGAGAGCACGGTGGCGAAGCCCGACTGCACGCTGGAACAGGCGATCGAGAATATCGACATCGGCGGCCCTGCGATGCTGCGCTCGGCGGCAAAAAACTGGAATGATGTGGGCGTGCTGACCTCGCCCGATCAATACGCCGAAGCGCTGGCCGAAATCGAAACGCACGGCGGCCTGTCGCGCGCAACGCGCTTCAAGCTGGCCGTGGCCGCGTTCAACAACGTAGCCAATTATGACGGCGCGATCAGCGACTATCTCTCGGCGCTGCAGCTTGACGACGCGCAGAAGGCCATCGCCGGGCACGACGCGTTCCCGGGCCAGATCAACAGCCGCTTCGTGAAGCTGATGGATCTGCGCTACGGCGAAAACCCGCACCAGCAGGCGGCGTTCTATCGCGATCAGTATCCGGCGCCGGGCACACTAGCGACTTTCCAGCAGGTACAGGGCAAGGAGCTCTCGTTCAACAACATCGCCGACGCCGATGCGGCGTGGGAGTGCGTGCGCAGCTTTACCAAGCCGGCTTGCGTGATCGTCAAGCACGCCAATCCGTGCGGTGTGGCGGTGAGTCTGGACGGTATCGGCCGCGCGTACGACCTTGCCTACCAGACGGACCCCACCTCGGCCTTTGGCGGCATCATCGCGTTCAATCGCGACGTCGATGCTGAGACTGCGCGCGCCATCGTCGACCGTCAATTTGTCGAAGTGGTGCTGGCGCCGGGCTATGCGAAAGACGCGCTGAAAGTGTTCGGCAAAAAGGCCAACGTGCGCGTGCTGGTGATTCCGCTGCCTGAGGGCGGCGCATTGGTCGACGCGCACCCGGGCAATCATTCCAAACGGGTCGGCTCGGGCCTGCTGATACAGACCGCCGATCTGGGCATGATCGGCGCCGACGATCTGAAAATCGTTACGCGCCGTGCGCCGACCGAGGCGGAAATCCACGACCTGATCTTTGCCTGGAAGGTGGCCAAGTTCGTCAAGAGCAACGCCATCGTCTATGCGCGCGATCGCCAGACCATCGGCATCGGCGCCGGCCAGATGAGCCGCATCTACAGCGCGCGCATCGCCGGCATCAAGGCGGCCGACGAGAAGCTCGAAGTGCGCGGCTCGGTGATGGCTTCCGACGCGTTCTTCCCGTTCCGCGACGGTATCGACGCGGCGGCCGAAGCCGGCATCCGCGCGGTGATCCAGCCCGGCGGCTCGATGCGCGACAGCGAGGTGATCGCCGCCGCCGATGAGCACGACATGGCAATGGTTTTCACCGGGATGCGGCACTTCCGTCACTAAGCGTCGCTGGCAGCCGCGTCAGCGCAAACTCAATCGACGGCGGCACCATTCGGCATGACGTCCGATGAAGCCGCCGCGCCAGCTTTGCGCTGTGCATATTTGCGCGCAAGCACGGCGCACGTCATCAGCTGGATCTGATGAAACAGCATGATCGGCAGCACGATCGCGCCTAGCGGGTGTCCGGCAAACAGTACCTTGGCCATCGGCACGCCGCTGGCCAAGCTTTTCTTCGAACCGCAGAACACGATGGTGATCTCGTCTTCGGTGCCGAAGCCCAGCGCGCGCGAACCGTAGCGCGTCACCGTCAAGGCCACGGCCAGCAGAACCGCGCTCACCACCAGCAAACCGCCGAGAACGGGCAGCGGCATCTGCTTCCACAAACCTTGTAAAACTGCAGCGCTGAAAGCGGTGTAGACCACCAGCAGGATCGAACCCTGGTCCACATAGCTGAGCAGGCCGCGGTGGCGCTCGACCCACCGGCCAATCCAGCGCTGCGCGACCTGGCCGGCCACAAACGGAACCAGCAGCTGCAGCACGATCTTGCCGATCGCATCCCACGACATGCCGCCCTGCCCGTGCGATTCCATCATCAGACCAACCAGCAGCGGCGTGATGAAAATACCCAGCAGGCTGGACGCCGATGCCGCGCAGATCGCCGCCGGAATATTGCCGCGCGCGATCGAGGTGAACGCAATCGACGACTGCACCGTCGACGGCAAGGTGCATAAAAACAGCACGCCCAGATAGAGATCCGGCGTCACCAGCCACGAGAGCAGCGGCTTCAGCAGCAGCCCGAGCAGCGGAAAGATCACGAAGGTGCTGCCCAGCACGATAAGGTGCAGCCGCCAGTGCGTCATGCCGGCCACTACCGCTTCGCGCGACAGCTTGGCGCCGTGCAAAAAGAACAGCAGGGCAATCGCCGCGTCGGTCAGCAGGTTGAAGACGCTTGCGGTTTCGCCTCGGCAAGGCAGCAGGCTCGCGATCAGCACCGTAAGCACCAGTGCGCAGGTAAAACGGTCGGGAAGGAAGCGGGTGATTGCCATGGTGTAGATGACCTGAGAAGTTCAGGCCGCTATTGCAGCGCGCCCCCATTGATAAATCAAATCGTATTATTTGATCTTTTGATACTCTTTACGCATGAATATCAGCCTGCGCCAGCTGCGCGCCTTTCTTGCCGTCGCCAAGCTGCGGCACTTTCGCCGCGCGGCCGAGAGCCTGCACTTGACCCAGCCAGCGATCAGCCGGCACATCACCGACCTGGAAAGCGAGCTGGACGTGCGCCTGTTCGATCGCAATACGCGCGAAGTGGTGCCGACCGAAGCGGGCCGCTATCTGCAGGCGGCGCTCGAACGCGTGCTGGAGGAACTGGAGGGGGTTCTTGCCTACGTCCACTCCGAAAGCGAGCGTCGCCACGGCAAGGTGCGCGTGGCCGCCGTGCCGACGCTGTCGGCCGGTTTGATGCCGCAGTGCATCGCCGCCTGCGCGCAGGCGTATCCCGAGCTTACCGTGCAGTTGCATGACCAGGCGCAGGTGATGGTGCTGGACAGCGTGCGCGGCGGCGAAGTGGATTTCGGCCTCGCCATCGAGCCTGGCGAAAAGGAAACGTTCGAGTGCGAGACCATTCTGCGCGATCCGTTTGTACTGGTCTGCCGTCGCACGCATCCGCTGGCCAAGCTCGCCGCCGTGCCATGGAAAAAGCTGCGCGGCGAGGCCCTGGTGCTGCTTGATCACACCTCGGGCAGCCGGCGGCTGATCGACCAGCAGCTGGCGGCGCATGGCGTGGACGCCCACGTGGTGCAGCAGACCGGCCATACGCATACGGCGTTTCGCATGGTCGAGTCCGGGCTTGGCGTGAGCATCACCCCGCGACTGTCGCTTCCAGCATCCGATCAGCTCGTGACACGGCCGCTGACGCCAACGTCCAGTCGCGCCATCACCTTGATCCGTCGACGCCATCGCTCACTGTCGCCCGTGGCTGAACTGGTGTGGGCGCAGATTCGCGCAATGGCCGCAGAGCTGCCGCAGGCGCCTCGCGCTTCGCTGAAGCATTCCAAATTGGCCTGACATTCCTCACGCACCGTTGAGTCGAACACGCCTAGCTTCGAGCTTATTCAACGGAGATCGTCATGCGCTATCAGCTTTATTACTGGACCGGTATCCAGGGACGCGGCGAATTCGTGCGGCTGGCGCTGGAAGATGCGGGCGCCGAGTATGTCGACGTGGCGCGCGAGAAGGGCGACAAGGCGATCATGCCGTTTCTGCAGGGGAAGCATCCTGGCGCTTTGCCCTTTGCGCCGCCCTTTTTGAAAGACGGCCGCGCAGTGATCGCGCAGGTGGCCAACATCCTTTCGCATCTGGGCCCAAAGTTGAAGCTGGTGCCCGCCACGGCAAACGCCCAGCAGTACGCGAACCAGCTGCAACTGACCATCGCCGATCTGGTCACCGAGGTGCACGATACGCATCACCCGATCGCCAGCAGCCTCTACTTCCACGATCAGCGCGCCGAAGCTAAGCGTCGCGCCGAGGATTTTCGGCAGAACCGCCTGCCGAAATTTCTCGGTTATTTCGAGAGCGCCCTGGAGCGAGGCAACGTGCGGCACGCGCTGGCCGCGCACTCGTATGTCGATCTCTCGCTCTTCCAGCTGATGAGCGGGCTCGACTATGCCTTTCCGCGCGCGATGAAGAAAATGCAGCGCAAGATCCCCCATCTGAAAGCCCTCACCGAACGGGTTTCGGAGCGACCGCGCATCGCGGCCTATCTAGCGTCACCGCGGCGCCTCGCATTCAACGAGGACGGTATCTTTCGGCATTATCCCGAACTCGACGCCGCCCGCTGAGCGGCGCCTCAAAGCTCAGTGCAACGTCATTGCGGCTTGAGCGAATCGCATCAGCCGCCGTCGGACGACGAGCTCGCCTCGGCCGGCTTGCTTTTGCCCCACTCCAGCACCTTGTACATCGCCGGATGCACCGGCAGCTCGCCGGGCTGCATATGGCGTGTGCCATCCGGGTCGACGGTGTAGCTCTGCGGAATACCGTGCTTGGGCGTCACCACTACCATGTACAGCATGCCGCTGCGGCGATATTCCTCGACTTCGTTTTCGCCTTCCTGGTGCGTACTGACATCGGGCAACGTCATGTGTTTGCCGTCGCTAGCCGTTCCAGAATCCTGCATGGCGGGAAGATTCTGGCCACCGGCTGATTTCTGCAGCGTAGCGTCCGGCACCTTGGGCGGTGGCGGCAGCTGCTTGACGCCGGGGTCGTTCATACCGGGCGGCGGCGGCGCGTTGG
>Ga0302313_10002238_pt1 | contig 13637 bp, 5 predicted proteins | sample III_Palsa_N2_2_FD_200454 | JGI IMG/M metagenome (GOLD analysis project Ga0302313, IMG submission 200454) | Peat permafrost microbial communities from Stordalen Mire near Abisko, Sweden - III_Palsa_N2_2 | ecosystem: Environmental > Terrestrial > Soil > Palsa > Peat permafrost | place: Sweden...
GCACGTCGCCATAGCGCTCTACCAGTTTGCGTCGCGCCTGCTGGGCGATGCTGGTATCGCTGGCGACGAAGGCAAAGCGCATGCGGATCCACCTGGCAATCAAGTGAGAGGAGAGTACACAGCATGAAGGCGCAAGACCATGCCGGCTCCTGCGCCTTCATGACCGAGCTGCACCGGGGTGACAGTTCGGTGGCTGACGATCCGTTAGCCGATCGGCACCTGCGCCAGCTGTGCCAGACGACGCACCGCGACCGAGGCGATCGGATAGTCCGCGTTCTGGGTCAGGATCTCCGCCAGCATGCTGCGGGTGTACTGCAGCGTGGCGTTGTCGCGCTGCAGCCACGCCTGTACCGGCGAAACGTCCGTGCGGTCGCTGGCCAGGGCGAGCACCTGCGAGGCCAGCGCGCGATGCTGGTGGTTCAGCTCGTCCAGCAGCGAACCGCGCGCCTGCGCATGCCAGTGACCTTCCACCGGCAGCGCCTCGATCTGATCGCGCAGCCATTCCAGATCCAGCGCCTCGCCCAGCTCGTAGAACACCTGTGCGACCTTGGCCATCGGGCGACCGCTGATCTGGGCCACCTCGACCATGTCCAGCGCCGCACGCAGCACCGGCATGCGCGCCAGGCGCAGTGCCAGCTCGGCGGGCAGGCCCAGGCCTTCCCACTTCTCCTGATTGCCGGAGAAGTCGCCCTTGCCGGTCGGCGTCAGCACGTCGGGCAGCGCCTGACGCAACTCGGACACGCCGGCCTGATAACGCTCGACGTTGTCGGCGATATCCAGCGTGCCGCCGGGACGGTTGAGCAACCAGCGCGTGAGGTGACGCAGCAGCGACCAGATCTGCATCACCGCATCGATCTGCGTGTCCTCGGCGACCTGGCTGTCGAGCGCTTCGATCTGCGCCCACAGTTCACGCGCGTCGAGGATTTCGCGCGCCGCCGTATACGCCTTGGCAATCGCGGCCGGGCGCTGGCCAGTGTCCTCCTGCATGCGCATCATGAAGGTGGCGCCCATGCGGTTGATCGTCGAGTTCGTTACCGCCGTGGCGATGATCTCGCGCTTCAGGCGATGGCGCTGCATGTGCTCGGCGTATTTCTGGTGCAGCGGCTCGGGGAAGTAGCGCACCAGCTCCTTCGACAGATACGGATCTTCCGGCACGTCCGAATCGAGCAGCTGCTGATACAGCTTGATCTTGTCGTACGACAGCAGCACCGACAGCTCGGGCCGGGTCATGCCGACGCCGCGCGTCTTGCGCTCGGTCAGCTCGGCCTCGCTGGGCAGGTTTTCCACCTGGCGATCGAGTAGGCCTTCGGCTTCCAGCGTGCGAATGAAATGCGCCAGCGAGCCGATGCGACGCACCGACTGGTGCTCCATCAAGGTGATCGCCTGATTCTGCCGATAGTTGTCGAACAGCACCAGCTGACCGACCTCGTCGGTCATCGCGGCGAGCTGCTTGTTGCGCGCATCCTCGCTCAGCTCGCCGCGCTGAACCGCGTCGTTGAGCAGGATCTTGATGTTGACCTCGTGATCGGAGGTGTCGACACCGGCGGAGTTGTCGATGAAGTCGGTATTGAGCAGCACGCCGTGCTGCGCCGCCTCGATACGACCCTTCTGGGTCATGCCCAGGTTGCCGCCCTCGCCCACCACCTTGCAGCGCAGCTCGGCACCGTTGACGCGCAGCGCATTGTTGGCCCGATCGCCGACGTCAGCGTGCGTTTCGCTGCTGGCCTTGACGTAGGTGCCGATGCCGCCGTTCCACAGCAGGTCGACCGGCGCCTTGAGGATCGCACTGAGCAGATCGGTCGGCGCCATCTGCGCCACGTCGGCCTTGATGCCGAGCACGGCGCGCACTTCGGGCGTCAGCGGAATCGACTTGGCGCTTCGCGGATAGATGCCGCCGCCGGCGGAGATCAGCGAGCGGTCGTAGTCGTCCCAGCTCGAACGCGGCAGCTTGAACATGCGCTCGCGCTCGACGAAGGAGGCTTCGATGTTCGGATTCGGGTCGAAGAAGATGTGGCGATGATCAAATGCCACCACCAGCTTGATATGCCGCGAGAGCAGCATGCCGTTACCAAACACGTCGCCCGACATATCACCGATGCCGACGCAGGTGAAGTCCTGCGTCTGGCAATCACGGCCGAGCGAACGGAAGTGGCGTTTGACCGACTCCCATGCGCCCTTGGCGGTGATGCCCATGCCCTTGTGGTCGTAACCGTTGGAGCCGCCGGAGGCGAACGCGTCACCCAGCCAGTAGTTATGCTCGATCGAAATCGCGTTGGCGATATCGGAGAACGTCGCGGTGCCCTTGTCGGCGGCGACCACGAGGTACGGATCGTCCGCGTCGTGGCGCACCACGTCGTGCGGGTTCACCACCTTGCCTTCGATCAGGTTGTCGGTAATGTCGAGCAGGCCGTTGATGAACAGGCGATAGCAGGCGATGCCCTCGGCCAGCTGCGCATCGCGATCGCCGCCGACCGGCGCCTTCTTGACGAAGAAGCCGCCCTTGGAACCGACCGGCACGATGACCGTGTTCTTGACCATCTGCGCCTTGACCAGACCCAGCACCTCGGTGCGGAAATCCTCACGCCGGTCGGACCAGCGCAGGCCACCGCGAGCGACGGCGCCAAAGCGCAGATGGATGCCCTCGACGCGTGGTGCGCACACCCATATCTCGCGGTAAGGCACCGGCTTGGGCAGCTCGGGCACCTTGTGCGAGTCGAGCTTATAGCTGATGTAGCCGCGATGCTCGCCGTCCCAGCGCTGGAAGAAACTGGTGCGCAAGGTCGCGCGGATCACCGCCACGAAGCTGCGCAGAATGCGGTCTTCGTCGAGGCTGGCGACGTTTTCCAGCAGCACGCCGATGGCGTCCTCGAGCACCGTCACCTGCTCGGCGCGCGGCAGCGACAGCGCGCTGGCCAGGTCGGTGATCAGATGCGGATGCGCGTCCTGCACGGACGCCGGAATCAGCGCCGCCATCTCGACCACCAGCGTGTCGCTGGACGCCTTCAGGGCCTCGGCCGACAGGCTCTCGCGCTGCGGATCGAACTTGGCCAGGAAAAGTTCCACCAGCAGGCCGGCAATCGCCGGATACTGGTTGAGCGTGTCTTCCATGTACGCCTGCGAGAACGTCGCGCCAGCCTGCAGCAGGTATTTGCAGTAGCCGCGCAGCATCGCGATCTGACGCCAGCTCAGCTTCGCGCCGAGCACCAGGCGATTGAAGCCGTCGTTCTCGGCATTGCCGCGCCAGATCTGCTCGAACGCATCCTCGAACAGCGCGCCAACCTGCTCGACCGTAAAGGTCAGCTTGCCGGCCGGCTGCACTTCGAAATCCTGGATCGACAGCGGCGTCGGCTCGCTGGCAATTTCATAGACATGCTCGGTCAGCACGCGCAGGCCGAGGTTCTCCAGCTGCGGCAGCACTTCGGACAGCGCGATGTCGCCACCGCTGCGATACACCTTGAAACGCAGCGTTTCCGGGGCCTGCGGCGGGTGATAGAACGACATGCGCAGCATGTTGTCGCCCTGCAGCAGCGAGAGCTGATGAATATCCTCCGCCGCGACCTTGGGCGACACGTCCTCGACATAGCCGGCCGGCAGCAGCCGCGCGTAGCGGTTGGCCAGCACCACGCCCTGATGATCGCCGCGCTCGCGCACCAGCGCATCGCGCACCTCGTCATGCCAGTTGCGCACGATGGCAGCGACCTTTTGTTCCAGTTCGACCAGATCGTAGGAGAACTCATCGCCGATCTTCGGCCGCACCACGATGGTGAGCTGCGCCAGCGCCGCTTCACCGAGCAGCACGGCCGACTCGCTCTGCTCGCCGTGCAGGGCCGCGCCGAGCAGCGCCGCGATGCGCTCGCGCACCGTGGTGTTGAAACGATCGCGCGGCACGAACACCAAACAGGTAAAGAAGCGGCCGTAGCGGTCGCGACGGACGAACAGCCGCGTGCGCGCGCGCTGACGCAGTTCGAGGATGCCCATGGCCGTGTCGAACAGCTCATCCTCGGTGCTCTGGAACAGCTCCTCGCGCGGCAGCGCTTCGAGCACATGACGCAGCGACTTGCCCGAATACGAGTCGCGCTTCAGCCCCGAACGCGCCAGCACCGCCTCGACGTTCTGACGCACCAGCGGCACGTCCTGCGGTCGGGCCATATAGGCGTTCGTGGAGAACAAGCCCAGGAAACGCTGCTCGGCGACCGGACGACCGTCGGCGTCGAACTTCAGCACGCCGATGTAATCCATGTGGCCGGCGCGATGCACCGGCGAACGCGCGTTGGTCTTGGTCAGAATGATCGCATCGGTAGCGCCGGACTGCGGCATCTCGTTGCCGCTCAGCGAACGCAACGAGCGTGGCGCGATCGAGCGCTCCTGCTTGTGCAACAGGCCCAGGCCCGAGGCATCGATGGCGCGCAGCTCCTGCTCGCCGTCAGCCTGGGCCACCTCGTATTCGCGGTAGCCGAAGAAGGTGAAGTTGTCATCGGCAATCCAGCGCAGAAACTCGCTGGCCTCATGCACCGACGCCGCATCCAGCGGCAGATTCCGCTGCGGCAAATCATGAGCGATGGCCAGCGCCATATCGCGCATGGCGGCCCAGTCGCCAACTACCGAACGCACATCGTCCAGCGCTGCCTCGACGTGCGCCTTCAGCTGCGCCTGGGCAGTCTCGTCGGCCACGCGGTCGATCTCGAAATGCATCACCGACTCCGGCCGGCGCGCCGGCGCGCTATCCGACTCGTCGCACAGGTGCAGCAGCTTGCCCGAGGCATCGCGCTCGACCGTGATCACCGGATGGATGACCGCATGGATCTGCACCGTGCTGGAAAGCACCATGCTGGTGGTATCGATCAGAAACGGCATATCGTCGGTGACAACCTGGAGCAGGCTGCGACCGGCCGAGCCCTGCTCCGGGTTGACCACACGAACGATAGCGTGGCCTGGCGGCCGCTGCTGCGCAAAGGCAAGCAGGCTAGCGACCAACTCGGCCCACTGCGTCGGGGTATGCAGCTCGGTATCGCTGCCGGCAAGGCGCGCAAAAAAGGCCTGGCAGAAAACCTCGGCCTCCGCGAGGCGCACCGGCGCGAGGCCGGCGTTTTTCAGTTCCTCGAAAACCACGGACGATAGGGAGTGATCGTTAACCGCGTGAATCGCATTCATGGCGTCTACTTGAGTGAAAACGAAAAAAAGGGGGTAAAAAGCCTTGGAAGGATACGCCCCGCATGTGACCGAATCCACCCGCGCTGCAGCGTATTCACCATGCGATTGCGCATGGATTCATTCCCGGGCATCCACACGTGTGGACTCGCTGCCACGACGGCGCATGCAGCGCTCGCCTATTGCTTGACCAACCTCGTCAAACGCACGCCCGCATCGCTTCAAGCACGGCGAGGCAAGCGGACCGATCGCTCCCGTGGCAGATACCCATGAGGCCCTTGATTCACGCCGGGACGGGTATACCGACAGCGCTATGTTGCCGACCCCAGATCATGCGGCTGTGCAGAAGATTGCTCAGTTCCAGACTGCCGCTGTCAATGGCTGGTGTTGAACGGCAGTTAAAAGTAAACTGTCCGGTATAGTAGTGTTTCGGGTACCTCTGATGTGCTTTGGTGCGCCAGCGTTGTTGCCGGCGGCGCCGGTACGAGCGTTACGTTTTTCAACGGCTTCAGATCTGACCTTCCACGACATTTGACCTAGCAGAATCAATGATGAACAGACACCTCGTTCCTTCTGCCGCGCCGCAACAATCTTCCCTAAACCTCCCCATTACGATCAAGCAAGCTCTGGAGCTCACATGAAGTCCTCGTTACTGCGCACACCGGCGTTGTGCCTGGCCCTGCTGGCGATCGCCGCCTGCGGCAAAGGCAAGGATCAACAGCAGCAGCAACAGCAGCCACCGCCGGAAGTGGGCGTGGTGAAGGCCGAGCCCACCAATTCGCCACTGACCCGCGATCTGGTCGGCCGCCTTTCCCCGTACCGTTCGGCCGACGTGCGCGCTCGTGTAGCCGGCGTGCTGCTGCGGCGCGTTTACGATGAGGGCACCGACGTCAAGGAAGGTCAGGTGCTGTTCCTGATCGATCCGGCGCCGCTGAAGGCCGCACTCGATTCGAGCGTTGCCGCACTGGCGCAGGCGCAGGCGACCTACACCAACAACAAGGTCGCCGCCGAGCGCGCCCATTCGCTGGCACCCAGCGGCTACATCTCCAAATCTGACCTGGATACCGCGGACGCGAACGAGCGCACCGCTGCCGCTTCTGTGCAGCAAGCCAAGGCCAACGTGCAGACCGCGCGGATCAACCTCGGATACGCCAGCGTGCGTTCGCCGATCGATGGCCGTGCCGAGCAGCAGCAGGTCACCGAAGGCGCCCTGGTCGGCCAGAGCGACGTCACGCTGCTGACCACGGTCGATCAGATCGACCCGCTCTACGTCAACTTCACCCTGAGCGCGAGTGAGCTGGAGAAGATGCGCGCCGCGCAGACCAGCGGCGGTGTCACCCTCGCCGATCCGAACACTGCCGCCGTCCAAATCATGATGCCCGACGGCAGCCGCTACGGTCAGCAAGGCACGTTGGACTTCTCCTCGGCCACGGTCGATCCCACAACGGGCTCGATCAACCTTCGTGCGAAGGTGCCCAATCCACAGCACAGCCTGCTGCCGGGCCTGTATGTCACGATCAAGGCCGATCTTGGCGAGCAGCACAACATCTTTCTGATACCGCAGCCTGCATTGCAGCGCGATACCACCGGCGCATACGTGATGGTGGTGGGCGACGACGGCAAGGTCGCCCGCAAGAACGTCTCGGCCGACCAGACGGCCGGCAGCAACTGGGTGGTGACCAGCGGGCTGAAAGCCGGTGATCAGATCGTCGTCTCTGGCCTGCAGACCGTGAAGGAAGGCGCACCGGCCAAGGCGCAGCCGTGGCAGCCGGGCCAGGATGCTGGCGCCAATCAGCCGGGTCAGCCCGGCACTCAGCCCGCCGCACCACAGGGCGGCAAAGCCCCGTCCGACAAGCAGTAACGGAGCCCGATCATGCCGAGTTTTTTCATTGACCGCCCGATTTTCGCCTGGGTGGTAGCGATCCTCATCACCCTCGTCGGCACTCTTTCAGTGCTGAACATGGGTGTGGAGTCGTATCCAAATATCGCGCCCCCCCAGGTTACCGTCACCGCCACCTACCCCGGCGCCAGCGCGGACACGGTCGAAAAGACCGTGACCCAAGTGATCGAGCAGCAGCTGACCGGCATCGATCATCTGCTGTACTTCAGCTCGTCCTCCAGCTCCAACGGCACCGCCACGGTAACGCTGACGTTCGAGACCGGCACCGACCCCGACATCGCCCAGGTGCAGGCCCAGAACAAGGTCTCGCTGGCCACGCCGCGACTGCCGACCGAAGTCACCCAGCAAGGCGTGATCGTCGCCAAGAGCAACCCTGACTTCCTGATGTTCCTGGCGCTGGTTTCCGACAATCCGTCGATCGACGGTGACCGCCTCAACGATATCGTGTCGTCGCAGGTGCTCGACCAGATCGGCCGTATCTCGGGCGTGGGCAACACGCGTCAGATCGGTTCCGAGTACGCCATGCGCATCTGGCTCAACCCGGACAAGCTGCAGGGTTATGGCCTTTCGGCTTCGGCCGTGCAGACCGCCATCTCCGCGCAGAACGTACAGTTCGCCGCGGGCGCGCTCGGCTCCGATCCGGCCGCCAACGGCCAAGGCTTCAGTGCCACCGTATCGGCCGAAGGTCGTTTTTCCTCGCCGGAAGAATTCGGCAACATCATCCTGCGCGCCAACAACAACGGCACGGTAGTCAAACTTAGCGATGTCGCTCGCATCACGTTCGGCCCGCAGACCTATGGTTTAGGCGCAACCTATAACGGCAAACCAGCCGGTGCCTTCGGCGTGCAGCTGTTGCCTGGCGGCAACGCGCTGGACGTGGCGACCGCGGTGCGCTCGAAGATGGACGAGCTGGCCAAGTCGTTCCCGCCGGGCGTGCACTACATCGTCCCGTACGACAGCACGCCGTTCGTCAAGATCTCAATTAAGGAAGTGGTCGAGACGCTGGTGGAGGCCATCATCCTGGTCTTCCTGGTCATGCTGATCTTCCTGCAGAACTTCCGCGCGACGATCATCCCCACCCTGGTCATTCCGGTGGCGTTGCTGGGCACATTTATCGGCCTGCTGCCGCTGGGCTTCACGATCAACCAGCTGACCCTGTTCGGCATGGTGCTGGCGATCGGTATCGTGGTGGATGACGCGATCGTGGTGATCGAGAACGTCGAACGTATCATGACCGAGGAAGGTCTCTCGCCGAAGGACGCCACGCGCAAGGCGATGGGCCAGATCACCGGCGCTATCGTAGCCATCACCGTCGTGCTCGCAGCAGTCTTTGTGCCGTCGGCCTTCCAGCCCGGTGCCTCGGGTGTGATCTACAAGCAGTTCGCGCTGACCATCGCCGTGTCGATGGGCTTCTCGGCTTTCCTGGCGCTGTCGTTCACCCCAGCGCTGTGCGCAAGCTTCCTCAAGCCGACTCACGACGAGAAGAAGAACTTCATCTACCGCGGCTTCAACAAGGGTTTCGATCGCGTCAACAAGACCTACACCGGGCACATCGGCAGCGCGGTGAAGCACGCGCCGCGCTGGATGATCGTGTTTGTGGTCATCTGCGTGCTGGCCGGCGTGCTGTTTTCGCGCCTGCCTACCAGCTTCGTGCCCAGCGAGGATCAGGGCTTCGCACTGGCCATCGTGTCGCTGCCCCCGAACGCCTCCCTGCAGCGCACGCAGGGCGTGATGAAGCAAATTCGCGACGTTTTGCTCAAAGACAAGACTAACGTTGCCGGCGTGTTCCAGATCTCTGGCTTCAGTTTTGTCGGCTCCGGCGAAAACACCGGCATGGCCTTCATCAAGCTCACCGACTGGGCCGATCGAAGTACCACCGCCGACGAATTCATCCAGCAGGCGAACGGCAAGCTGCACGGCATTCGCGACGCGCAGGTCTTCGTGGTCAACCTGCCGACGATCCGAGGCCTGAGCCAGTTCGGCGGTATCGACATGTATCTGCAGGCGCGAGCAGGCCAGTCACGCGACGATCTGACCAAGGCGCGCAATACCGTGCTTGGCCTGGCCTCCAAAGACAAGACGCTGACCAGAATCCGTCCCAACACGCTGGAGGATGCGCCGCAGCTTAACCTCACGGTAGACCGCGTGCAGGCGCAGTCAATGGGCCTGTCGGTCAGCGATATCTATACCGCGATCCAACTCACGCTCGCGCCGGTGTACGTCAACGACTTTGCCTACGGGGGCCGCGTCAAGCGCGTCTACGTCGAAGCGGATCAGCAGTACCGCATGGACCCGAATGCGTTCCAGCACATCTTCACCCCGAGCACGCTGAGCAGCACAAGCAGCACCTCGGGTTCGTCGAGCACGTCGAGTTCGAGCACGTCGAGCTCGACCAGCAGTACGTCGACCAGCTCCAGCAGCACGTCGACCAGCAGCACAAATCCTTACAACATGATTCCGCTGGCCAGTGTGGTGAAGGCGACGTGGGGCATGGCATCGCCAGCGCTGACCCGCTACAACGGCTACTCCGCGGTGGAAATCGTGGGCGACGCCGCGCCGGGCTATTCGACCGGCCAGGCCATCACCACGATGGAGCAGATCGTCGACCAGCATCTGTCGAAGGATTACGGCTATGACTGGACGGGGCAGTCGTATCAGGAGCTGCTGTCGGGCAACTCGGCAACCCTGCTGCTGGTGCTGTCGGTGGTAATCGTGTTCCTCTGCCTGTCGGCGCTGTATGAAAGCTGGTCGATTCCGGTGGCCGTGCTGCTGGTGGTGCCGCTGGGCATGCTGGGCGTGGTGGTGTTCGAGCTGCTGCGCGGTCTGCCCAACGACATCTACTTCAAGATCGGTCTGATCACGGTGATGGGCCTGGCAGCCAAGAACGCCATCCTGATCATCGAGTTCGCGGTAGAGAAGCAGGCCGAAGGCAAGACGTTGCGCGAAGGCGTGATCGAAGCGGCCCAGCTGCGTTTGCGCCCCATCCTGATGACTTCGCTGGCCTTCATCCTGGGCGTGTTCCCGCTGTTCATCTCCACCGGTGCGGGCGCCAACTCGCGTCACGCCATCGGTACCGGCGTGATCGGCGGCATGCTGTTCGCCACCATCCTTGGTCTGCTGCTGATTCCGGTGTTTTACGTCAGCGTGCGTCGCCTGCTGGGTGAGAAGCTTGATGGCGATGGCAAGGACAACAAGAACGAGCCCGGCAAGAGCGGTCCTAACGACGGCGAAGATCTGAAGAAACTGCCGCCACCGGATCCCGATCCGTATCGCGGCGGCTGATATCGCCGAGCAAGACGCACAAAAAAGCCCCGGTAACCCGGGGCTTTTTTTATCTGCCGTCTTACTCAATAACGCCAGCGCTTGTGGCGAGCCTGCGTTGGAGAATCAGCGCAAACCCGTCTCCGCGCGCGCGATCACCATCCGCTGGATCTCGCTGGTGCCCTCGTAGATCTCGGTGATCTTGGCATCGCGAAAGTAACGCTCCAGCGGCATCTCTTTCGAATAACCCATGCCGCCGTGGATCTGCACGGCCTGGTGGGTGATCCACATCGCCGCTTCCGACGCGGTGAGCTTGGCGATCGCCGCCTCGGTACCGAAGCGGCCGCCGGTCTTGTCGGCCTCGCCCTTCTGCCAGGCGGCACGCAAGGTCAGCAGCATGGAGGTGTCGAGCTTGCACTTCATGTCGGCGATCTTCGACTGGGTCATCTGGAACGTGCCGATCGGCGCACCGAACGCCTTGCGATCACGCGCCCACTGCAGGGTCGCCTCATACGCCGCGCGAGAAATACCGATCGCCTGCGAGGCAATACCGATGCGCCCCGCGTCGAGCACGCCCATGGCGATCGAGAAGCCCTTGCCCGCTTCGCCCAGTAGATTTTCCTTCGGGCAGACGTAGTCGTGGAATTCAATCTCGCAGGTGGCCGAGGCGCGAATGCCCAGCTTCGGCTCGCTCTTGCCGGCATGAAAGCCTGCCAGCTTGGTATCGATGATGAACGCCGACACGCCGCGCGCGCCCACGCCAGGCGTGGTGATGGCGAACAGCAGAATGTAGCGCGCCACCGGACCGGAAGTGATCCAGCTCTTCTTGCCGTTGATCACCCAGTCGCCCTGCGCGTTCCTGGTGGCACGCGTGTGCATGGCCGAAGCATCAGAGCCCGACTGCGGCTCGGTCAGCGCATACGCACCAATCGCCTCGCCGGTGGCGATGGCGCGCACGTAGGTCTGCTTCTGCTCCTCGGTGCCGTGCTTGAGGATGGCGTTGCAGAACAGCGAGTTGTTGACCGACATGATGGTCGAGGTCGCCGCATCGGCCGCCGCAATCTCGATCATCGCCAGCACGTAGGCGATCGTGTCCATCGCCGCGCCGCCATAGGCTTCCGGCACCTCGATGCCCATCAGGCCGAGCTTGCCCATCTCGCGGATATTCTCCAGCGGAAACTCGCCCTTGGCGTCGAATTCGGCAGCGACCGGCGCGATGCGCTTCTGCGCAAAGTCGCGGGCGATCGACTGGATCGACAACTGATCTTCGGTAAAGCTGAAATCCATCGAAAGGCTCCGCAGTGAGAGTGGCAGCCGGCCATTGTAGCCGGCGCGATCGAACCCGCTTGTGCGAGCGCAGCATCGACGCTCGCCCTCAGTTGGGCGCCGCGAAGTTACGGGCCAATAGCCGACGCGGACGCAGCTGGCGAGCGCAGCATCTTGTCGCATGGCCGTCGGACTGAACGCAGCACGCGTTCACTCCGTCACACCGCTTGACGCCTTGGCAAACGGCGCCTAGCCTTGTCATCTCTTTATCGCGATAAAAGGATGCCCAATGGATCTGGCCAGTGCTTCCAGCGTGCTGCGCCTGCTCGCGGATCCGACCCGCGTCCGCCTGCTGGCGCTGCTCGAACATGAGGAGCTGACGGTGGCTGAACTGGCCGCCGTGCTGCATCTCGCCCAGCCGCGCGTCTCCACCCACCTGGCCAAACTGAAGGAGGCAGGCCTGGTGCGCGACCGCCGCGCTGGTGTATCGGCGTATTACCGCGCCAACAGCGAAGGCGAAGAAGCGCAGCGCAAGCTGCTGGATTCCCTGCGTCAGAGCATCGACGACGCCCTGCTGCGCGAAGACGCCGCGCGGCTGCCGGGCGTACTAGCGCAACGCGCGGGCACCGAAGGCTGGGCCGATACCGTCGCCGGCGACATGGAGCGCCACTATTCGCCCGGCCGTACCTGGGAAACGCTGGCCCGCTCGCTGCTGCAGCTGCTGGAAACCGGCGACGTGCTGGACATCGCTTCGGGCGACGGCATCACCGCCGAGCTGCTGGCGCCGCACGCCAGGTCGATCACCTGCGTGGATTCCAGCGAACGCGTGGTCGACGCCGCGGCGAAGCGGCTGCGCGCGTTCACCAAGGTGCAAGTAATACACGGTGACATGCAGGCGCTGGATCTGGGCGAGCAGCGTTTCGACCTGGTCTTGATGCTGCATGCACTCACCTACGCCGAAAATCCGGCCAAGGCCATCGCCGAGGCATCGCGCGTGCTGCGCGCCGGCGGTCGCCTGCTGGCGGTCACGCTGGGTCAGCACGATCACCGTACGGCGGTCGAACCGTTCGATCATCGCAATCTTGGCTTCTCCGGCGATCAGCTGCGTGAGCTGGCAAGCAGCGCGGGGCTGGACGTCATCAGCTGTCACCAGATCAGTCGCGAGCGCAAGGCGCCGCACTTCGAAGTGATCAGCCTGCTGGCGCGCAAGCCCCATTGAACCGATCGCCGCCAACACCATTTCGAACACCGCTGCGCGACACGCGAAGCAAGCAAAGGAATCATCGTCATGAGCGCCCTGCCCTGGCTACACCCCGACCGCGTTGCCCTGCTGGAACAGGCGCTGCATCAGCGCATCCTGATCCTCGACGGCGGCATGGGCACCATGCTGCAGGCACACGAGCTGGATGAAGACAGCTTTCGCGGCGACCGCTTTGAGCACGGCCACGACGGCCATGCGACGTCCGATGACGGTCACGCGCACGAGCACCCAGGCAGCTGCGATCTCAAAGGCAACAACGACCTGCTGACACTGACCAAGCCCGACATCATCCGCGGCGTGCACACGGCCTATCTCGAAGCCGGCGCCGACCTGGTCGAAACCAACACCTTCAATTCCACCCGCGTCAGCCAGGCCGATTACGGCCTGCAGCATCTGGCTTACGAACTGAACCTCGAAGGCGCCCGACTGGCCCGCGCCGCCTGCGACGACATGACGGCGGCGACGCCCGACAAACCGCGCTTCGTCATCGGCGTGCTCGGGCCGACCAGCCGCACCGCGTCGCTGTCGCCGGACGTCAACGACCCCGGCTTTCGCAACGTCACGTTCGAGGAGCTCGGCGAGAACTACACCGAGTCCGCCAACGGCCTGATCGACGGCGGCGCCGACGTGATCATGGTCGAAACCATCTTCGACACGCTTAATGCCAAGGCCGCGCTGTTCGCGTTGAGCGAGCTGTTCCACAAACGTGGTGCACGCATGCCCGTAATGATTTCCGGCACCATCACCGACCGCTCCGGCCGCACCCTGTCCGGACAGACGGCCGAAGCGTTCTATTACTCC
>Ga0302313_10002239_pt1 | contig 13637 bp, 7 predicted proteins | sample III_Palsa_N2_2_FD_200454 | JGI IMG/M metagenome (GOLD analysis project Ga0302313, IMG submission 200454) | Peat permafrost microbial communities from Stordalen Mire near Abisko, Sweden - III_Palsa_N2_2 | ecosystem: Environmental > Terrestrial > Soil > Palsa > Peat permafrost | place: Sweden...
CCCAATCGTAGGAAACAAGCTCACGACACCAAGGAGAAACAAAGAATTGGCCACGCCAACGAACGAACCCTGCCGCAGGACACACTCCCGTACTGAGGGCCGCCGACGTTCGTGGGCCGGATGGCTTTCAGCGAGCGTGGTTGCGCTCATTCTGCTATCGGCGTTGTCCCCTGCATCATCCGCGCAGAGCGCGTCTGCGCACCCGAAATGGCCGGGACCTGGGCAGATCTTCGTGGGCACCTGTTATCAGCCCATTGATCGCACAACCGAGGAGATCGACCGCGACATCTCCATCATGAAGCAGGCTGGATTCAACGTTGTCCGCATGGGCGATCTATCGTGGGATTCGTTCGAACCGTCACGCGGCAAGTTCGAATTCGAATGGTTCGACAGCATCCTGGACAAGATGGAAGCCAACGGGATCAGAGTAATCCTCGATATTCCTGGACTGCCTGCGCCGATCTGGTTGCATCGTGCGTATCCAGGAGTCGATATCGTCAGTCAGGATGGCACCCGCCTTCCTCCCGCTGAACGCTACATGGATGACATCAGCGATCCTGATTACGTCCGAGAGGCAGGAATCATGGCGGATGCACTGATGAAGCGGTACCAGCACCACCCTGCAGTGATCGCCGTTGGCTATGACAACGAAATCGGCAACGGCTTCATGTCCTATTCCGAGGCCGACCGGCAGCGGTTTCTCGTTTGGCTTCAGAAGAAGTACGGCACCATCGAAGCACTCAATAAGGCTTGGGCAACCCAGCGATGGTCACGGCGCTTGAACAGTTTTGACGATGTGGATTTGCCGCTTGCACATGGGCCGGGGCCCTCCGAGCGTTACCTCGACCTGCACCGGTACTGGTCCGACGTTACGGTAGACCGGCTCACTGAATTGGATACGATCCGCCGCCGCGATATGCCGGATGTTCCGTCGATCTCAAATCTTTGGGATACCGCGCCGCGGCGCGGCTTCGACTATCTCTCCACCTACAAGTCCTACGTGTCGTATGGAGCAGAGGGATTCTACCCGGGCGATCCGATCAGCGGCGCCTTGGGTGCGCTCATGACGAAGGGCGATCTGGCCACACCCATCTGGTTCAACGAGTTTACCGCGGGCGGCGGAGGCTTTTATGGAACACCTGGCCAAAGCCAGATGTATGCCTATCTGGGACTGATGATGGGGGCGCAGGGATTCCTGGCATGGACATTCAATAGTCACCTTGGAGGAGAGGAGCAAGCATTGTTTGGGCTCGTCGATCATGATGGGACTCCATCATGGAAGGTGGCTGAGTTCGCGCGCATCGGCTCGGAGTTTCAAGCGCTTTCCAAATTCGGCTTTCCTCGAACCACGCATCCGGAAGTCGCGATCGCTTATTCGTTCGACTCGTTTATCGATTCCGATCCTAATGGACCATCCAATACAACGCGTCAATACTTCAGACCCTCGTATACGGAACAGGTACAGGGGGCCTTTGAACCTTTCTTCCGGGCCAATATCGACACCGCAATCATTAACATCGGACACAGCAGCCTGAAACCGTACAAGCTGGTCGTCATACCCGCCGATTATGTGATGGACCCTGCAAGCGCTCAGGCCATCCGAGAGTACGTCGGTGGTGGTGGCACCGTTCTGATGACCGCGTTCTCTGCCAAAGTGGACGTGCACGGGCAATGGTTTGCCACGCCGCTGCCCGGTCAGTTGAGCGATGTCTTTGGGCTGAAGACCAACGCATTTTATGATGCCGCCGCGCTAACCTTTCAGTTGGGTGACCAAACGATCGAGACCAGGCTGCATCGTTACGAAGTTCTGGAGCCGTCGACTGCCACGGTTGTCGCACGATTCACCAACACCGCAGACCGCACGCCTGCTCTCACCATCAACAAGTTCGGCAAGGGCAATGCGATCTACCTGGCGACAGAATCCAACGCTTCCGCGATTGGCCCGGTCCTCAACTATCTCAAGACGGTCTCAGGCACTCAACCTGGGCCAAGAACTCCAAAGGGAGTCTACGCGAGGTTCGTTGATGGCCGAACTCTCTTCGTCAACACGACTAGTGAAATGAAGAAGGTGACGATCGAAGGGAGGAAACGCGGTATTTTGACCAATCGTGTTTACGACGGGGCTGTGATTTTAGCCCCCCTTGAAACGGATCTGGTCCAGTAGAGAGCGATTGCCGACATTGACCCAGACGGGGCTCGGTGCGCACTCCTGGCCACACGGTCTCACCGCTACACAAGCGGATCAAATTAACTATGACCTCCTGGCGTTTCTTGATTCGGTCCGGCCCCCCGCATATCTTGTCTGTTGTTGCTTGCTAGGACTGACACATGAGGACCTTTTGCACCTCCGGTGGGGCCTTCACTAGGATGAGGAGGGAACGATAGATGTGCCGGAAAGAACGCCAACTAACCCTAACTTGAGAGGAGTGACGCCCGGGTCACCATCTTATGAGTGACGTAGTTGTAAGGCGGTACCATCTGGCCGCGCAGCAAGGACAGACCAAGGTGAACGAGACTGGGACCGTACGAGCTTGTTTCATGCGAGACAGATCCGATGAGGGGCGATTTGTCCCGTTGCATCTCTAGCATAGCTTCGGCGATGCAATCCTGCCCGACGATCGCAACGTGCTTGTCGCGCTTGTGTTCGCGCACAGCATCAACGGCGCCGAGAGCGCTGGAGTCCGTGGCAGCCGCAATGAGGATGTGCTTGTCCTTGGGGTGACGATCGAGAAAGTCGGAAATCAGCTTCCTGCTCTTGTCGCGAAGACCACGACCGTCGATGCGGACAAAGAGTTCTACGGGGAGCCCGGGTCGGATTTTGCGCACTGCTTCAAAAGCACCGGTGGTTCTGCTCTGAACAAGCTGACCGGCTTCGGGAAGATCAAGGCCGATGACCCAATCTACTTTACCTGCCCAGTTGCTGATGGCGTACTTGATCAGTTCTTCGCCGGCTTCCAGCCCCAAGCGGTAGTTGTCCACGCCAAAGTAGGTAGCGTGGGGATGCGGAATGTCGATCGCGATGAGGGGGATGTTGGCGCCCGCGATCATGTCCCCAATTACCGGAGCAACTTCCTGTTCGACTTGGAACTCGATGACAAGGTCAACCTTGTTCTTGATAAACTCCTCGGCGTTGCGTACAGCGGTGGGTCCGTCGTAACAGTTGTCGAGGATAAGCAAGTCGACACCCACCGCGATGGCAGCCGCTTTCAGACTTTCGGTGACTTCGACGGAGAACGGCATCTCCGCACTCTGCCCGCCGAATCCGAACCGTAGTTTCTTGGGACCGGTGACGTGGCGATACGTTCCGTCTGAGGCTTGCGAGAGGTATCCGCGATGCACAAACGTCTTCAGGACCCGGTAAACGGTGGTCTTGGAGATGCGAGTCTTGCGATGGATCGCTTCCAGGGTCATGGGCTCGTTCTCCGCCTGAAGAAGCTCGAGGATATCGAGCGACTTGGAAAGAACCGGGATCAGATAGAGCCTCTTTGAGGTTTTACGTGCTGCCATGGTCACCTGCCTGAATAGGGCTGAAGCTGCACCATTATGCAATAAATCTCAGATGTTTCCCTAATGAATTTCATCTCGTGAGGAATGGCGCGTGTCCGGCTGAAGCCGATGGAGCGTCCCTGGAGGTCCACTCTCGGCGGATCATGCGTAGCTTGCAATTGCCTCCGGGCGTTCATGGTAGAGCGATTTCAATGACGGTGGTTGGTCATGGCAACTACCTCAAGCGGATGAGACCGCTTCCGTTACGCAAGTCTCACAGGATTAGCTCCTCGATTAGTTCACAGCCTTGGCAATCTCCACGCCAAATACATAGGTGGGCCCGAACATATTGGAGCGGAAGATAATCATCTTCATGTCGGGTGTGAAGCGAACGTTGGGTTCGAGCGCGTAGTTGTGCTTAGACATGTTCACGAGTTTCTCAGAGCGCAGGACGCCGGGGATGATGAAGTCCTTATTGGCGATGCCGATATTTTTAACGAGCTCAGGACGGAAGAGGTAGATCCATTCCCCGTCGGGAGCCTTTGCGACTTGCCCTGCGTCGCCGCCATCGCCGGCCATGAGGCTGCCATCTTTGCTGACATTGAAGTGGATGGACCATTCATTGCGGTCCATGTGATACCAGGTACGCTCGCCGGTGGCCGGCTTGAGCGTCGCCAGCCAGAAATCCTGGCCCTTGGGGGTTTGAAGGTCGTAGAAGATGGTGTCGCCTTGCCAGTTCCAGAACTCATGACCAGCGATCTCCATGGCCATGGTGCGCTTGTGCATGAGTTCGTTATGCGTGCCGTCGGTGTGGATGGTCCAAATGCGATCGACGGATTGCCAGGGGCCTTCGTGGCAGTACATCAGCAGCTGGGGGTCGGCCGGTGAGAAAAGCAGGTGGTTGATCCAGTCGGTGCTGTGGAGGAGCGGGGTTACTTTGCCGGTCTTCAGGTTGAGGGTATAGAGGACCAGCGGAATGCGCGCAGCGAGACGCTTGACCATCATCTCGCCTTTGTTCTCCGCCTGGAGGAGCGGACTGGTCTGCGCACCGTCGGCGCTGGCGTGGCCGCCGTTGTGGCCAAACTGTTTGTCCGGCTCGTTCACCTCGTCGTAGGTTCCGGCAGCAAGCGTTTCGTCGGCATTCACGGTGGCAATGTTGCCATGGGGAGGAACCTTCGCAAGCATGGTGGTTACGCCAGTATCGACATTGGTCTTGTAGAGCTCGTTGTCGTCGGGCTTGATGTAAAAGACGCTCGGTGTCATGTGGCCGGCCACAATGGTGTGCACCCTTCCCTGCACTACCGAGCGCGTTTTGAGTGTAGTCATGTTGAGGACGGAGATACCTTCTGGAGTGGTGTAGATCATCTCCGAGCCGTCGGGGGTGTAGGCGTTTACGTTGAAGTAGAAGCTGGCGGATTCGGGTTCGTCCGTGAGGCGAACGACTCGGTGACCAGTGTCCTTGTCAATCCAGGTCCTGGGAGGATTTTTCAGCTCTGCTTCGCTTGGCATGTTCGCTGCGACGCGGGTATCGCGGTGTGCCTGCGAGCGCGCGGCGGGAAGCGTTATCGTGAAAACGAACAGGGACAACAACGAGCGGGCGAGTACTTGACGCATCCAAATCACTCCTGGAAGAGGAAGAAGCTTACTGCGAGATGTTAGAAGGTGAGTCTGCCGGCGAACTGGAAGTCTCGTTGGTTAGCCTGGGCGCCGGTGAGGGTGCCGAAAGCGTTGCCGGCAGCGGTGCCGGGGGGTCCCCAGGCGGCGGTGAGGCCGGTGAGGGTAGGATGATTGGCGACGTTGAGGCAATCGACCTCAGCGATAAAGTTCATCCGCGTGTGTGGGATAGGAAAGCTGCGGCGAAGGCTAACGTCGTCGTCCCAGTAGTAGGGTTGACGAAGGCCAAAGGGAGCAGCACGCGTGACGTTGCCAATGAGGTTGTAGTTGGTGCTGAGATTGGTGCTCATCGTGGCTGGCGCCTTGAAGGCATTGGGATTGATGTATTGCACGTTGAACTGGCGCATCCCTCCATTTTTGCGGACACCGCCTGTGAAATTGGGATTGAAGTCGGGCTCACATGTACCGGCATTGGGTGAATTGCACCCGCCATACGTGATCACAAAAGGAACGCCACTTGTGAAGCGATAGATGGTCGAGATCTGGAATCCACTTGCGAGCACACGGACCCAGGTATTGTCGCTTCCGATGTGGCCCTTTCCGAACGGGAGGTCCCAATACCCGTACATGGCGATGTTCTGCGGAGTATCGGTAAGGGTGCGAGCGCGATCGATGCGATTCTGCTTGAACGCCTTGTTGGTGCCGGAGACCGAACCTGCAGGCAGGTCGTAGCCACCGCGATACGTGCCATCGTCTCCGATATTTGCGGACCAGGTGTAGTTGAGGGAGTACGACAGGCCATGCCACTCGGTCTGCGCGAGGGTTGCTTCCAGCGCGTTGTAGCTGATGTTGGCGATGTTGCCCCAGGTATCAGTGACGCCGGAATACTGGGGGAAGGCCAGCAGGGTTTGTGCAATCGTAGCCTTGGTATTGGTTGCGGAGATGGATGAATAGGGCAGCTTGTATCCGGGTAGACTGGCCTCGGCGATCGCGACGTTGGCAGGCGTTGCATTGGCGCCGAGCAGGGGTGCCTTGCCGGTAGAATCGGCTACGGCACCGAGTGCGAGAAGGTACTTCGGATTGAGCTGTCCGGCCCAGTAGCCTCGGCCGTTGGCGCCGCTGGCAAGGAGGAAGTGGCTTTGCGTTCCTGCATAGTTAATAGTGAGCGTGAGGTGGCTGGTGAGGGCTTGCTGGACGCCCGCGTTGTACATGGCGAATTCGGGAGCGCGGCCTGAGAGGTATGGGTCGGCGAAGGCTACGGCGCCAGGCGTAACGTAGGCGCCAGAGCTGTTGATGTAGTTACCTGTCTCAAGAGTCTGGGTGGCTGCACTTGGTGTAGTTGGCGTCGGCAGGACATAGCCGGGACCGCCAAAGTCCGTGTTGGCGATGCCGTCAGCCGTAAACGTTGCGCTGTTGTTCAGGAAGTACGAGGGCCCAACTTGTGAGCCAGAGGTTGTCTCAGCAGGTGAGTTAGCCGTAACGTTGAAGCCCGTTGCGCCGGTGCCTGTTCCAGCACCACCACGGCCGCCAACGCCGCCGCCAATGGAGTAGACCAGCGCGTAGCCTGCACGAATCACCGTCGTTGGCCGCACCGCATACGCCAGAGAGATTCTGGGGCCGTAGTTTTTGTACCAGGCTTGCACTGGGGTGCGGCAACCACAACTGACACCAGGTCCGCCATGATTTCCAGCGAACTGGAGCATACCTGGACTGCCCGTGATCGAATTGGTTAGAGCTGGGTTCAGGAAGCTCCAGCGATCCTGGACTTCGTGGAACGGCGGGAAGTAATCCCACCGAAGACCGATGTTGACGGTCAGCTTTGGCGTGACCTTCCAGTTGTCTTCGATGTATGGCGAGATGTCGTGATAGCGCCCGCCAGTCTCGGCTACGCTCTGGATGGCGATACCGGAAGCGCCGGCGGCGCCAAGAAGGTAGCTCGCATAGGCGAATCCGGTTTTGGCCGTGCTGAGCGAGGTGGAGCCAGCGCCGAAATCAGCCGTTGAGTTCGCCGTGTAAGGGACGGTGTAGATGCCTGAGTAGCCAGTTTGGCCCGCAACGTTGTCCTCAAGCCACTGCAACTGCGCGCCGATGGTGATGTTGTGCTGGCCCTTGGTGATCAGGAAATTGTCGAGCAGAGTGAAGGTGTTAGGAACGGTCGTCTGGTTCGCGCCAGAAGCGCCATTTGCCGTCCACGGAGAGATCGCCGAGGGATACGCGGTGGTGGTACCGAAAGTAGCACCCGGAAACTCCAATGATGCCTGGCCCTCGGGAAGATTGGTGATGCCAATGTCTGGAGTCGCGCGGTACGGCGACACGTTGTAAGTGAGTGATCCGACTGGCTGTGAGAAACGGTCGAACGCGTATTTGAGCTGGTTGGTCATGCTGTTGGAGATCTGCCAGGTATGCTCAATGTCCGCCACGACTGGAATGATGGTTGCGGTGCCACCGTTGGTATACGGCAAGGGCAGAACAACGCCGCTGTTGCCCACAGTAAACGGGACATTCGTCCTCGATCCGTAGGCGCCTACCAGCGAGAGACGCTGCTTGGGCGTCAAGTCATAATCCACGCGACCGGCAGTCTCCCAGTTCTGATATCCCGAAGGTACACCGCCATAGAAATTATTGATGAGACCGGGGCCGGTGACAGGAGGCAAATAGCTTTCCATCTTCAACGCTTGGGGGGACAGCTCGGCGGTGGGAATGATGTTTCCCGGAAATGCGTAGCGGCAAAGGACACCGTGGTTGGCTGCTGTGCAAGCGGCGGTGGTGGTCGGATCATAAATCGGCACGCTAAGTTCACTGAAGTTTCCCTCCCTCATGAGGGTTGTCGGAACGGTGAGGAAGTTTGGATTGATGCCAGTGCGGCCGTGATAGTGGTCGTACGTTACGTAGAAGAATCCCCTATGCTGCGTAAACGGAATGGGCCCACCGCCAGAGGCGACGATCTCCGATTGATGCTCATCCGGCTTGGGCTCCTGAACTTTTTGTCCTTCCGGGTTGGTGTAAGTAGCATTCTTAGCGGCGTAACTCCACGCGTCGAACATGCGCGCGCGGACATAAGCCGCCAGGATGCCGTGATATTTACTGCCTCCGCTCTTCAGCGTGAAGTTGACGAGGCCGGCACCTTCATACTCAGCGTCGGGCGAACTCGTAACTACCTGGAATTGGTCGATGGCTTCCACCGGAATGGAGTTCGAGACGACGCGATTATCACCTTGCTGGTTGATCGTGAAATCGGGAACGCCGTCCACGTACACTGCGGCCAGATAGTTGCCGGTGCCGCCGATAACCGGGGTGCGCGATCCAGTCGTCGTACCGGGTACAAGAGTGGCAAACGCTGTTGGATCGCGTTGCTGGCCACTCATCTGCAGGGGCAGATTCTCATAGGTCTTGTTTTCAAGCACGGCCCCGAGGGTCGCGTTGGTAGTCTCCAACGACGGCGGAGCAAGCGTGACGGTCACTTCCTGGGAGGACTGACCAACCACCAGCGTTAGATTCAAGCCCGTGAGTCTCAGAGCGTCGATCGAGAAGTTCTTTTGAATAACCTCGCTGAAGCCGGCGGCTTTGGCGGTCACGGTATACACACCCGGAATGATGGGAGAGATCGTGTAGAGACCCGCGCTTGACGTCACGCGAGTCGTGGAGACACCGGTTGCGTTGTTGGTCGCCGTCACGGTGGCATTGGGTATCACGGCCCCGCTGGAATCCACGACAGATCCCTGGATGCCCGCCTCACCACCGGTCTGAGCGGCGAGCGGTAAAACGCATAACGCGAAAAGGGAAAAAGTCACCATCCAAATTCCGGCTCTCTTCGCGGACCTACAACCGCGCGCCGAGTATTCATAGCTGACATGGCTACAGATGGTACTTAGATTCATAACTTCCTCCGAAGAGACTTTCCGACAAATTGATCTGCGAAATAGAACCTTATGAGCCGAATTACGCGACTGTCAATAGAAAAATTATTTCTGAATGGTTGATATTGGTAAAAAACCCCTTATGAATTTGGGCCGCTTTGTTTCAATACAAACTCAATAGCTTGATGACTGAGGAAGGATGAAAGGTCACGATTGACCCACCAGATGAGGTCTATGTCCGAGGGTTGGTGACGGGCGCCAAAGGAATTTTGCGGAAAGGAAGTTTTGTGATCAAGAATGCTCAAACCAAAGCCCTCAGCTGCCGTCAACATCCTTCACGGCGATGAAGTCACAGTGAAACACCTCGTGCATCTCGCTCCACTTGTCGCCGGGTAAGGCATCGGGCATGATCGTTTGCATCGGGTCCATGATGCCCCACCAGCGCCGGGTATCGGCGCATGCTGACATCTTTCTCATGTCCTCGTCATAGTCCAAACCGTGGTACTCGAAGTAAGAGAATAAAAGTCCATTGCGGAGAAAGATGCTGTAGTTGGTGATGTTGCACGATGCAATGGTTGCGAGCACAGCGGGCCATACCTGCTCGTGATAGCGGATGTAGGCCGCTTCATGCTCGGGCTTGAGCTGTATGATCTGCGCGACTCGCCGCAATCCACTTCCTCCTGTTCCCTTTCCCGGACGCTGAATACATTCATGGCGAGCGCTGCAGCCCGCTCCGATTCGTCAGTGCTTGATGTATGGGGCAACAAGCTTGCCCTTCGCGGAGAAATCGTCTGCCACCGGGTCATTCGGAAGCGCTTTGAGGCCGGCCACCACGCTCTCTGCGTTGATGACGGCCCCAGCCACCGTGGTATGCGTATGAGGATCTCCGAAGAGTGGCTCCACGGCCGCGGTACCCATGGCATCATATTTTTCACCAGTGATCTCGTTCAGATCGATGAAATCAGCGTGCTGCGCGCTGGCTACATCCCGGGTCCATCCACCGTAACTAGACGCTCCACGAACAACTTTGCCGTCCTGCCATATCTTGCGGGGAATCAGAGAACAGAGAATGGGGGTTGCTCCCTTGCTTTTTGCATCGCGCACATACTCGGCCATGTACCAGCCAAAAGTGTGCACGGTCTCCCGTCGCCGCTGCACCGGGTTATAAATTACTTTTTCTTCATCGCCGATGCCGGGGATTGAACCACGCGCGCGGGCATCGTCGTCGAGCGGACCACTGTCATTGTGACCGAACTGGATCAGGACAATATCGCCGGGCTTAATCACCTTCAGTACCTCAGCCCAGTGGCCTTCGGTGAAGTAGGTTCGCGAACTTCTTCCACCGATGGCGAGGTTCACGATGTTGACCTTATCGAGATTGAAGAATGGAGCCAATTCGTCACCCCAGCCCATTTGATTATTGGCGCCGTCGCCCCGCCCATTGCGTACCGTCGAATCGCCTATGAGCCAGATGGTTGGTATGCCCGGCTTGAGGTGCTCAGGGAGTATGAGCTGGACGTTTGCTCCGGGATCAGTGTTGACGACGGACGCTGGTTGTTCCATCGCAGCCATGCGCTTCAGTTCGCTGGCGGCCAACAGAAACGCTCCGACCCCATAGTTATAACTGGAGCTAGCCAGGTAGTACGCAGGCTCAGCGCCGGTTTGTTGAATGGATCCCAGCCTGCCGTCGGCATAGACGTGATGTAACATCCCTTGCCACGCCCGTTCGATGATGGGCCGGTAAGTCTTCGCATCGAGAATGCCTTGATTCACGCCCCAGGTCATGGCATAGACCATCAGCGCCGACCCTGACATCTCGGGCTCAGGAAAATCCTTTGGATCAAGTAAGGCGGAAGTCCATAAGCCATCGGGTTGCTGGAGTTCAGAGACGCGACCGGACATCTGCCGCAATTGCTCGACATAAAACGGTCGCCGGGTGTCATCCTGTGGCAGATATTCGAGCGTTCGCACGATGCCACCCATCACCCAGCCCTGGCCGCGCGACCAGAAGATCTTCTTTCCATTGGGTTCGCGTTTGTCCTTGTAGGACTCGTCACGTGCGTACAGGTGGTCGTCCTTGTCATAGAGCAGATCAGAGGTCCGCTGCCACTGACTGTTCAAATAATTGATGTAGTCGTGATCGCCGGTTGCTGCGTACATCCTTGACCACACCGGGGGAGCCATAAAGAGTGCGTCGCACCACCACCACGGGATTCGTGGATCACCCGGCTTGAGCGTGTCCAGTTTCATTACCGCGTCGAGGTCGCCGTGAGTTGGCGTGATCATCTGCTCGTCCTTCTTACCATCGAGCAGATATAGCTCGAGATACGTCTGGGCAACGCTCTGATCATCTGCATTGGGCAACCTGCTGCGCAGCGACCACTCGAACTTCTGGGACATCGCCGTCATGGCGTCGCGATACTTTGGATCGCCTGTCGACTTGGACGCTGCCATGAAGCCGCTGTACAGAACACTCCACGTCCAGATGCGGTCAAAGTACGGCTGCGATCGGACGAGTTCCCAGTCGGCGACCTTGCGGGTAGCCTTATCGATGGCTGAGGGCGCGATTGCAGGCGATAAATCGGTAGCCAATGGACCCGGGTCAGCCGGCGCGTCTCCGAAGTGACGAGTCGTATCCTTGTCGATTCCCTGCTGTTGCACGGGCGTGGGCAGCGGATAGGACTGGGCACACAGCGCAGTCGTGGTCACGGCGAAAAGGCAAAGGGCGAGCGTTCGTACCGAACGATATATCTTCATAGGCTTTGATCCTGCGTAGAGACGTTCTTAGAGGTGGTTGCTGCGGAGGGCTGCGCGGCGCTGCTATGTGCCGGGATGCCTTGCACGTTGGCGTTATCAGACAGCGCGACGACGCTGCCGTCTGCGGTCTTTATGGTCGTATCGGAGAATTTCCAATTCTCTGCATCGGATATATGACCTGCCGTAGCGGCGTCAATTTGAATGTGGCTGAAGTTGAAGTTATCCAGCCGCCTATCGGGAAATGCGTCAACCTCAAATGCCGTCGTGGCACCAGTTGCCTTCAGGTTCCAGATGCGAACGTTATGAAATTTGGCTTCTCCCTGGGCCTGCGGAACAGGAGTTGCAAGCACTTTCCAGTAGCCGGGATAGGAAGTCATTGCCGAAGGAATTTTGGCGTAGCTGTAGCTCGGATTCCAGTTCATGGTAATGCGCAGGGCCACGGGCACGTCGGTCAAGGTGATGTCGTGAATGCGGATATTGTCTGCCCAGCCGCCACGCGTGTGCGCGGATTTGAAGAGAATGCCAACTCCTACGTGAGACAGGCCGGTGAGATTGTAGGCCTGGATATTGCGGAAGCCTCCCGAGGTCTCACTGCCGATGGTGAGGACGGCGGCGCCATCGCGCACGATCGAGTTGCGGATCACCACGTCCTCGGTGGAGCGATTCACACGAAGACCGTCGGCGTCGCGGCCGGCCTTGAGGCAAAGGGCATCGTCGTTGACGGAGATGTCCGCGTGTTCAACAAGAATGTGGCGAGACGAGTCGATATCCACGCCGTCTGTGGACGGACCGCGGCCGCCAATGTTGTTGCGAATCGTGATCTCGTGGACCCTTACATCGGTGGCATAGCAGATGTGCACAGTCCAGAAGCCGGAGCGCATGAGGGTGAGTCCGCCGCCTAGCTGGACGTGATTGGACTCGAATATCTGGATGAGCCGCGGCCGCCGTGCGTCGTAGTCCGCTGCCCAGCGAAGACCTTGCGAGTCGTACGTTTTGCGCAGAGCCCAGTAGCTATCCCAAAAAAACTTTCCGTCGCCGTCGATCGTTCCCTGCCCTTCGATGGTGGCATGGGACTGCTTATAGACATTGACCAGCGCGGCGGGCCATGACATTTCGATGCCGGCGATTCGCGTGGGCATGACGGCGTAATCCGATAGCCGCTGCGAACCAAGCAGAGTGACACCCTTACCGATTTCAAGCGTGACGTGGCTCTTGATGAAGATGGAGCCCGACAGGTACGTCCCCGGGTTGAAGGTGACCGCGCCACCCGATGGTGCGGCTGCATCAATCGCCTTTTGAATGGCTACGGTATCTAGTGTCGTGCCATCACCTTTTGCTCCAAAGTCTTTGACATTGAACGTGGCAGCCAGCGACGGAGACGAAAATAGGGCCACCGCAAGGGAGAGAACCGCCAGGGAAACATTCATTTTGTCTCCGCGCTGACGAGGTGGATGGAGCCGACAAGCCCTGAGGAGATCGGCATAACCTTGTCGAGATCCTGCATCTGGAACCGGTCTCCATACTTTGCAATCAGGGGCGCGTAGTTGCGCGGAGGTAGAGCAGACCACGCGTTGAGGGCAGTGTTGTAAACGTGAATCTCAATGTCGTTACGCCCGGGCTTGAGGTACGTCGTCACGTCAAGAACGTAGGGTGGATGCCAGAGCGCGCCAGCGAATTTTCCGTTGATGTCGATCAACGCTGCTTCCCGAATGGGGGCTTCGTAGTACGCACGCATCCCTGGACCGGTGTGGGTGACCAATGGGTTCGGCATGTCGTTAGGCCCGACGGCCGCGTCCTGCGGTTCCGGCTCTGGCATTCCGGATAGCGGCTTGCCACCATCGATTGTGAGGAGAACCACATTATGATCGGAGGATTCGGGCTCGGTGAACGAGCGCCGGTAGACTACTTCGCCTGAGTAGTTGA
>Ga0302313_10002240_pt1 | contig 13636 bp, 8 predicted proteins | sample III_Palsa_N2_2_FD_200454 | JGI IMG/M metagenome (GOLD analysis project Ga0302313, IMG submission 200454) | Peat permafrost microbial communities from Stordalen Mire near Abisko, Sweden - III_Palsa_N2_2 | ecosystem: Environmental > Terrestrial > Soil > Palsa > Peat permafrost | place: Sweden...
CAGGTACGAATAGAGCAAGGAAAGAATTCAGGGGAGTATTGTGATCGAGTTTTCGGTGCGTAAACCAATGGAGCGGCTCTTATGTCCCCGCTCGGTGGCTATTGTTGGTGCGTCGCCGGCCCCATCTTCGTTCGGCGCTTCCGTCCTCAGGAATCTTCAAGATGCCGGATTCGCAGGGGAACTGCACCTGATCAATCCCGGGCATTCGGTAATTCAGGGTTTGCCTTGCTGGCCGTCGATTGACGCCATGCCGGAAGGCGTGGATTGTGCCGTACTAGCCATTCCGCGGGCCAGCGTGCTCGCATCGTTAGCTGCCTGCGGCCGGCGGGGAGTGGGTGGCGTGATCGTCTTCTCGGCCGGCTTTGCCGAGAGCGGCGCCGAAGGCCGCGACGAGCAGCAAGAGATCTCTGCCATCGCACGGACTTACAACATGATCGTCGAAGGGCCTAATTGCCTCGGCATGGTGAACTTTGTTCACGGCATCCCACTCACATTTGTGCTCACGCCGCCCACCCGCCACAAAGGTACTCAGGGAATTGGAATCGTGTCTCAGAGCGGTGCAATGGCCGCGGTCGTCAGTGTTGCGCTTAGGCATAAAGATGTCGGGGTCTCTTACTCCATTTCAACCGGAAATGAAGCTGTCAGCCACGTGGAGGACTTTGTCGACTATTTGATTCAGGATCCCCACACCAAGGTCATCCTGATGATTGTCGAGAAATTCCGCCGGCCTAAGGAATTTCTTCTTCTGGCCGCTGAGGCACGCCAACGCGGCAAGTTCATCGTATTGCTTCATCCCGGGCGAAGCAGTGCAGCTCGCGCTTCTGCTGAAACACATACGGGCGCACTGGCTGGAGATTATGCCGTCATGCGCACCCTCGTAAGTCATGCCGGTGTGATCGTGGTGGATCTTCTCGAGGAGTTGCTCGATGTTTCGGAGTTACTCCTGCTCAGCAAACAGCTTCCGAGCGGCGGAGCGGCGGTCTTCACAGAGTCTGGCGCATTCAAAGCCATCACACTCGACCTCTGTGAATCCATCGGTCTTTCGCTACCCCTATTGAGCGAAGCCACGGCTTCTGCCTTACGGTCGGCGCTGCCGGAATTCGTTCCGCCCAGCAATCCTCTCGACCTCACGGCGCAGGGATTGGTCGATCCTGACTTATATCGCCGATGCGTACCGCCCATACTTGCGGACGACAGGTATGGAAGTCTCGTGCTAGCTATCATCCTCACCGACGAAGCCACCAGCGAACTGAAATTTCCACCTATCCTCGGCGCTCTCAAAGCTCTTAATCCCGCCAAACCGGTAATCTTCGCCGGGCTTGACGAAGGCGCTCAGGTCTCGCCAAAACATATTTCGGAGTTACGTTCTCTCGGAGTGCCGTTCTTCCCGTCACCGGAGCGGGCCTTCCGTGCACTCGCACGCGTGACCGCATTTACAACTACGGAGCAGAGCAGGCAGCACATCGATGAAGAGGTGTCGTCTCATCGCGCTGATATAGCCGATTTGCCACCCGGTGTGCTCCCTGAATACCGCAGCAAGCTCATACTTGACGTGCTCGGTATCCCCGTACCCAAGGGCTCGCTGGCCACATCCGTGGATGAGGCACTCGCGATCGCATCGCAGATCGGATTTCCGGTCGCGTTGAAGGTGCAGTCGGCACACCTATCTCACAAGAGCGATGCGGGCGGAGTTGTGCTTGGCCTTCTGGACGCGGATTCACTCGCTGCCGCCTGGGTGCGTACACAAGCCCATTTTGCAGCCAACTGTCCCGCGCTGATTCTAGATGGAATGCTGATCGAAGCAATGGCCCCGCGCGGACTTGAATTCATCGTTGGGGTCCGCAATGATCCGGAATGGGGGCCGGTGATTCTGGTCGGCGCAGGCGGTGTTGTCGCTGAGGCATTGAATGATGTCCGGCTTCTTCCGCCAGGACTCTCGGAGGAGGCTATCATTGACGAGATATATCAGTTGAAAAGCGCTGCACTGCTCCGGGGATTCCGCGGTTCCAAACCCTGTGATGTGCAGTCAGTCGCCTTAATCGTTCAGAGACTTGAGTCGTTCGTGCTCACGCATCCGAAGGTCCGCGAGATTGACCTAAACCCGGTGATTGTCTGCCCGCGGGGCCAGGGAGCGATGGCCCTCGATGCGCTGATCGTTGTTGAGTAATGTTAGTGATATATCCATTGGAACTGCTATTGCAAAGCCTTGCTTAGGTTGGCGGCCGCGGCCAGCAGATGGTGCAGTACCCGGTTTTCGATCTCTTCAACGGGTATGCGAATTGACTGTGCACCCGTATTCAATGCCGCTACAACCTCGCCGCCAACTCCCCGCACAGGTACGGCAACAGAACGTAATCCGTCCTCCAGTTCCTGGTCCACGACAGCATAACCAAGACTCTTTACGCCCTCCAATACTTTGCGCAACCGAGCTTCCGAGGTAATAGTGCGCGACGTGTGCTTTTGCAACCGGACACTCTGAAAGTATCGATCGAGTTGCGTGGGCGGCAGGTGGGCCAGCAGCACTCTGCCCATGGAAGTGCAGTACGCTGGCAATCGGCTGCCAATGGCCAGGTCCACCTTCATAATCCGCGACACATGAGCGCGGGCAACATAAAGCAATTCATCGTCAACCAGCGTTGCTACGGAACATGATTCGTGAAGTAGGCCGCTAAGCTTCTCCAGGATGGGTTGTGCTGCACGCGGTAGCCTGCTTGAGGACGTGTATGCGTGGCCCAAAGTAAGCACGCGATGCGATAGCGAAAACTGATTTGTCTCTTCCACCTCGACGAAGCCAAGTAACCGCAACGTGTAAAGACAACGTCTCACCGCAGCACGCGAGAGCCTAGTCTCCCCACTGATCTGGGAGGGAGTCATGCGCGGAGAGGTTGGCGTAAAGACTTGTATGACGCTGAGTCCTCGCGCGAGGGACGTCATGAAGTCAGGGTCTTGAGCGCCCTCGGATATCTGGTCCTGACCTACATGGTGAATATTGGCCCGCGACCATCCGCCAGTTTTACTGCCGCGGCTCGATCCCGTTCCGACAGTCTGTTTAAGGTTCGCGCCTTTCTTTACTTTGAGCTGTTCTGTACCCATGCAGTTAGTCCATTCCTTGCCGTCGAAGCAGTTTACCCGTCCGCATCGCCGGCTCTCATCTTGACAACCGTAGCAACTCTTACATACGCTTCGTCTTGAGTTCGATATACGGACACTTGTACGATAATCGCACGTCTCGTTTCGGTCAAATAAATTTCGGCGAGGAACTTCGAGATTGACCAAAAGCGCATCTGGCGGCCTCTGGATGAGCAGGGAAGGGTAGCAATGCAACCGGCATTTATCTGTGACGCGGTGAGAACACCATTCGGCCGTTACGGAGGCATCCTTGCCGGCATTCGTGCCGATGACCTTGCAGCTTTGTCCATCCGTGCAGTGACAAGCCGGCATCCAGACGTAGACTGGCGCGAGCTTGATGACGTGGTATTTGGCTGCGCCAACCAGGCTGGCGAGGATAACCGAAACGTAGCCCGGATGGCGCTCTTACTTGCCGGGCTGCCGTTGGAAGTGCCCGGTACGACCGTAAATCGTCTATGCGGGTCCAGCATGGATGCCATCGCAGTGGCGGCAAGGGCGATCAATAGCGGGGAATGCCGACTGATGCTCGCAGGCGGAGTCGAGAGCATGTCCCGCGCGCCCTTCGTGATGGGCAAAGCCAATACGGCGTTCTCACGCGAGATGCAAATCGAAGACACAACAATGGGTTGGCGGTTCGTGAATCCTGCGACGAAGTCTCTGTATGGCGTCGACACGATGCCAGAGACAGCGGAAAACGTTGCTGCCGAATACTGCGTGAGCCGGGCCGATCAGGATGCCTTTGCCCTGCGCAGTCAGCAGCGCAATGCCGCAGCGGTGAAGGTCGGCTTCTTTCATGGGGAAATCATCCCGCTCAGCATTCCGCAAAAGAAAGGTGCCTCCATCGAGATTGCCCTGGACGAACATCCTCGCCCTGACACAAGCATCGAAGCTCTCGCGCGACTTAAGCCCGTAGTCCGGCCCGATGGCACGGTCACTGCCGGAAATGCATCCGGAATCAATGATGGAGCTGCGGCATTGCTGATTGCGTCCGCGTCCGCAGCCCAGAAGCACGGGCTTACGCCTCGTGCACGAATCGTTGCTACCGCCACTGCCGGCGTTGCACCGCGATTGATGGGCATGGGCCCGGTGCCGGCCGTAGCCAAGCTCCTGCGGCTCGCCGGACTTACGATTTCGCAGATGGATGTAATTGAATTGAATGAGGCATTTGCAGCCCAGGCCTTGGCCGTATTGCGCGAGCTCGGGCTTGCGGATGATGCTCCTCATGTAAACCCCAACGGCGGCGCTATCGCTATCGGTCATCCACTGGGAGCAAGTGGCGCTCGTCTCGTGACCACGGCCATGAATGCATTGGAAGTCATAAAAGGCCGCTTCGCGCTTTGCACCATGTGCATCGGTGTCGGACAAGGAATTGCCATGGTCATTGAGCGAATTTAGAAATAAGTTTCGATTCGTTTGTGGTGCCGGGTCACTTCATCGATTGACGAATGACTCACGTGAGGTTTGGAAATGGATTCAGCGGACGAACCTGTCAGCCCGGCATTCGATATCGCTGGATTCTTGAATGAAAGACCGATTGTACCTGTGCAATGGGCGATTCTTGGCCTTTGTTTTCTGGTCATGATGACGGACGGATTTCACACCGCCGCCATGGCGTTTGTCGCTCCCGCCTTGATGGCCGATCTTGCCATTTCAAAGCTCACCCTGGGGCCTATCCTGGCGGCCGCGCTCGTTGGGCTCGCGCTGGGAGCTTTCGCCGCTGGCCCGCTCGCCGATAGGTTTGGGCGCAAGCGCATCCTGGTCGTTTCGGTGCTGATCTGCAGTGTTGGCAGCATCCTGACGACCGGTGCTTGGAATGCCTCAACGCTGATGGCCTGCCGCTTCCTGACGGGGCTGGGCATCGGCGCCGCCATGCCCAATTGCACCACTCTGGCATCGGAGTTTATTCCTGCGCGGCGGCGAGATCTGGTCCTGAACCTCATGTTCTGCGGATTTCCGCTCGGCGCATCGTCCAGCGGGTTCTTGACTGCCTGGGTCGTCCCACACTACGGCTGGCGAGGCGTGTTCTTGGCCGGTGGAGTATTCCCAATCCTCTTAGCCGTATTTCTAAGCCGCATGCCAGAGTCCATCAGCTTCATGGTAGTTCGCAGATATCCGGCGCAGAAAATCAAGACCGCACTCCTAAGGATTGCGGGTAGTGATACACAAGCTTGCGGTACGATTTTAGCGGCCAATGAGTTCGGGATATTAGAGCAACTTGTGGCAAGGACAAAGGCGCCATGGCAGGTCATCCTTTCACGGGATTACCTGCCCGGTACTCTCATGCTATGGCTTTCGTATTTCATGGGACTCGTACTTTATTACCTGGTGACAAGCTGGATGCCGATTCTGGTGCGCGAGACAGGCTATTCCATCGGGAAAGCGGCCACTGCGAGTGCCTTGTTTCCTTTGGGCGGCGGGGTGGGCGCTTTGCTCTGCGGATGGCTCATGGGACGCATGAATCCAACGCGCGTCGTTAGCGGAGCGTATCTTCTGACAGCACTGCTGCTCCTGGTGCTGGCGCGTTCCACGGGAACTTTCGGCGCGCTCATCACTGCAACTCTATTCGCAGGGATAGCCATGAACGGCGCCCAGTCCTCGATGCCTGCATTGGCAGCAGCCTCGTATCCAACCTTCGGCAGAGCTTCAGGCGTGGCCTGGATGCTGGCCACAGGCCGCATAGGTGGCATCATAGGTGCATTCGGCGGTGGAGTCCTCTTGAACGCAGGCTACTCGCTCCGTCAGATTATCTCCAGCCTATCGTTGGTAGCGCTCGTTTCTGCGTTGGCTCTGGCAGGCAAGGACCTTGCAAATCGACGGCGTGCGACACGCACGGTAATTCATGCGGAATTCCCGGTCAGGAGCAGCATCGAATGAGCGCTACAAACACACTCAAGCTGGCGTTTCTATTCGACCTGACGGCAGAACTGGCGCCCACCATCACGCTCGGCATGGGAGCACGCGGCGAACGGCGCATGGTGCCCATCCTAACTGGTTCATTCGAGGGCCCAAAGCTCAGGGGAAAGCTACTGCCGGGTGGCATTGATTGGCAGATTACACGCGCCGACGGCACCACAGAGATAGAAGCGCATTACTCTCTGGAGACGGACGATGGAGTCGTTATCAGAGTAATCAACAAGGGCTTTCGCCACGGACCACCGGAAGTTATGAAGCAACTATCTAACGGCGAACCGGTTGCGCCATCCGAATATTACTTTCGTGCCGCACCTACCTTTGAGACCCCACAAGGCCGCTACGGCTGGATGAATCGAAGTCTCTTTATTTCTTCTGGAGAACGGTTTAATAGGTCAGTCACGCTCCACTTCTATGAAGTGCTCTAGAAAGCGATCGGGAAAGCTGTTGCGATCTTAGAAAGCCAAGACGTTGGTCTCAAGGTCCACTGTTTGATTTAGCTTCAGCTGTTGCCAACCGGCCAATTCGCTCATCCAACTCTGAAGCACTGGAACTTGCGGTAATTCTGGAGATGTAAGTCCCGATCAGGAGGGAAGCGGGTTAGGACCGGCGTCAACGGAGTGGAAGCAAAGTTCTAGATTGAGATCCAATCACACTTTCGTTGGTCCAAAGAGGACTCCGGTGGGCATCGGGCCAGTATTACGTTGTCGGTCATGCAGCGTTGTGATCTTGATTACACCGACGTGGGTCCAATCCGGGCCCGTTAGAGGTGCCATGCTCCCGACACGAGTCCGCCGTCTTCACTCCTGCCTCATGCTGCTTCAAGATCCCGATGATCTGCTCGTCGTTGAATCGGCTCTTCGTCTTTGCGCCTTATGACACGGTAGCGTTGCGTGCCGCGTGGCTGGTTGGCCAGCTGACACGCCCGTCGCTCCGTTATCCCATGCTGACGTTGTGCATGGTCCACCGTGCTGCGCCGTCGTTCAGGGCTTAGAAGTTTCCCGAGGCGAAGTCTTTCAAAACTAGGTTATCCAGGCTTAGGTTCGCCACCAGCCGTTTCAGCTTCGTGTTCTCCTGCTCAAGTTCCTTCAACCGCTTCGCCTGGTCCACCTGCAGACCGCCACACTCCTTACGCCAGAGGAAGTAGGTCTGCTCAACGATCCCGGCTCCCTTGGACGCTGGCGCTGTCGACTTACCGTTCGCTACTCCTACTTCGATCTGACGCAGCAGATTCACCACTTGTTCAGGCTAATACTTTTTACCTCGTCCCATATGCACTCCTTGTCCAGCCTCTCTTCTCCACTGGAACATCTCAAGCCGGGCACTCCACCCCGACTGCGGCGAAATGACTAAACCAAACGCTGCGCTACACTAACAATCTCATCGGTGCAAAGCATCGGGCATGCCATGTTACGAATTGATGGCATTTTCGCATGCAATCAGCAGGACCTAGACCGCGGCGCCGGACGCGCCGGCAAGCGATTTTGGCCTTCGTGACTCGAGGCTTCGCGCGGGCTGAATTGGGCTTATCTCACTCGAAGCGGAGGGATTGAGGTGCGAACCTAAATATGTCGAGCTTGAGAGGAGACACCCATCTGCGCCCCAATGAAACAGGCTACTCTGATGAAATACTGAGTGTCCCATAGGAAGCCTCCCGCCCCAGGTACGACCAGGTCCAGGGTAAAGGTGTTGCCGCCGTCTAAGCTTGCATAGATTGGACATTGCGCCCCAGCGCGGGGTCCGGGTAAACGCGGAGGCGAGAATCATCGGCACGTCTTCTCGGTTGACGGTGATTTACGGCTCGCTGTCTTGGCTGGTCTCCGTGCTCATCGATTTCCGGATACGTTGTCCAAGCGACTGGGATGTTTAGGCATCGTTCGCTTCCCGTTTGCCCTTGGCTGAACGCGGACCGATTAGTTCTGAGATCTGCCCAGGTTCGTCCGCGCCTGAAGAGAGAAAATCGTTCGCATGAAGAATCGCGGGAGTCGCGCCGCCCCGATACCATCCGCCGGAGTGCAAAATGAAGAAGCCTGCCTCGCTGATGGCCACAAGACAGGTGAAAACTCTCAACGGGGTCGAGTGTCAGAGAGAATACCTTCAATCCAATCGAGCATTCTGCCATTGCTTCCAGCCTTTTCGGTGTACTCTGTCACATCCGTGTATCGGACCAGTCGTGCAGTTGACGGCAGCGCGGCGGCCATGAGGTCCTTGGATATTGCCGGCGTGGAACGCGAGTCCCATGTGGTCTGCTGCAGTCGGAGCGGAGTTCGCGAAAGCCGTGGCAGGACATGAACAGGATCGAGCAAGGCGATCGACTTCAGAAATGCTGGTGCCAGGTAGTCGGGCCGCTCACGGTCAGGAACGATGCGTGAAGCTGCAAGCCATGAAGGCCAGTCTCCCCACGGGTTGAGCACATCGACCGCCTTGATGCGCGGGTCGACGGATGCAGCGAGAAGCGCAATCGTACCACCTGAACCCTCTCCAAACACACCCGCATGAGCCGAGTCGAAATCGCCTCGCTCTTCCAGATAGTTCAGCACCATCTGGACATCGTGCGTTGTGCCAACGAGCGCATGCTCCAGGTCGCTGACAAACCATTGCTTCATCGGCACGTCATGGTAGCGCTGACCGGTTAGCATGGAAGAGAAGCCAACCGCTGCAAAGCCATTCTTAGTCACAGTCTTGCAGAAGTTTGGATCGAGGAATCGAACCGCTTCGCCTGGATACCCGTATAAATACAGAATGACGGGCGGCCTTGAGATGCCGGCAGGGCGCACGATGTACAGATCGATCGGATCTCCGTCACGCCACTGTACGCGGAGTAGATCGCGCTTGAATTCCGGAAAAATATCAGTCTGGCCAGGAATGGGCGGGTTGGGATGGAGGTCACTGCCTTGGATCGACAACTTGTCCCAATGCTCCACGCTGGAGAGAGACGGATCGAGAAGCCCGATTACGTGCGGTGGTTGCTGTGTCCTGGAATCTACAGATTGCGCCGTGTCTTGTCTCTGACAGAGGGCGGACTGCTGAAAGCTCAGGACGAACAGGGAGGCAAGCAGGAACCTGCTGCTGAACATGATTGGGCTACCAATAATCCGAGTGGCGTTCGTTGATTTCATCGATGAATTGCCAGTCCCGTGGTCCGATTGAGCACGGCGATCGCGTTGTAAGATAACCAGATGAGCGGAACCGAGCTGCGACTCCGCCCATGGTTTCGAGTTTGGCTACTTCTTACTTCTCGCTGATCACGGTCAGCGCAGGGATGTTGGTGGCAGGAGCAACGTACACCTTCTCGGTCACTGGATTGACGGCCAGGAAAAGGCCGGAGACCGGCAGCGTTGAGGTGACCGCAGCGGTTCTTCCATTCACCACCGACACGGTGTTGTCCCCACTGTTGGCCACGAAGACGAGGTGGGTAATGAAGTCGACATCAATGCCGAGTGGGAAGTTCCCAACGGAGATGGTGGTTTCGAGATCGCCCGCCCTGTTGAGGACGCCAACCGAGCCGGAGCTGGGCAAGCCCACCGAATTGGCCGCGAAGACCTTGCCGCTGCCCAACTCAACTGCAATACCCGCATCCGAAGTTCCGAAGGGTGTAGTGAGTGTAACGGTGTTGGTTCGGCCACTAATGACGCTCACATTACCATTGAGAAGAGAAACATAGATTGTGTTGATGAAAGGATTCACAGCCACGCCGTATGGCACGCCGCTGGTGGGGATCCGATCCTTCACTTTGAAGCGGTGGATCACATCGACTTCGTTATCGCTGCCGTTAGCCACGTACACATCCCCGTTGAATGAATTCACAGCGAGCCCCTGGACTCCACTGCCTTGTGTGTTTGACAAAGAAATCGTCTTAAGAACGCAGCCACGCTCTGGATCTACGGCGACGACTTCGTTTTGAGTCACGCCATCCGCATCTTGATAGCTGCCGCCGACATACACCAGGCCACTGGAAAGATCGACCGCGACTGCATAGGCAATGGGAGGGATTTCGATGTTCTTGGTCACTGTTGCCGTTTTGCCATTGACCACCGTGAGGTAGTCGTATGGCTCAGCGCCGAAGTTGGGAACCGCTACGTAGATGCGATCGTGGAAAGGGTTGACGGCCAGTTGTTCCGGCAGACCTGGCAGAGCAATGGTGCCTTCGACGGTCTGCGCATGGACGACGGTTGCGGCGGAGATCGCCAGAACCGTGAGAGCAACGGATTTCGCATACTTGTGTAGCATCGGATGATTTCTCCATTCAGGTAGTGGCCCAGTCGGGTTGTCTGCCTATGCGTACCCTGGCTCGAATTGCTTCGACGGCACGTTCAGGTCAAACCCTTCACTGGGCGATGATCGTCTGAAAAGCTAGGTCCCCTTGTAAGTCACCCGCTCTGAAACTACTTTCCCAACACGGCTGAGCTGGCTAGGCGATTGGCGCTGGTTACAGGTTGCGCGGACGGCGGTACGCCTCCATCCGCAGGGAATGCGATGAGATCACTGGACTGTGACAGTGAGCGGAAAGGACGCGGTGACTGGCGCGCCTCCCGAAACCGAGGTTCCACTTCCGGTAATGGTCAATTGAGTTGTGCCAGGAGACGCGAGCGATGAATTGGATGAGCCGCCGCAGGATGTAGCGGTTACCATGCCTGCGCCTAAAGCAACCATTGCAAGGACGCCAAAGAAAGCGCTCCACCTCCTCGTCCGGCGAAGCGCGAAGCCAATGAGCAATCCGGACAGTCCACCGGGAAGAATCAAAAACGCGGCTTGTCTGATGGAGCTGTTGGGCCGAATCGATCCGACCACTGGCGCCGATGAAGCGCTGATGGTGATTGTCCCCTGAGCGCTGTATTCAATCGGTGCAACGCCTGGAGGGGCCTGGTTGCCCGGGAAGACGTATGTTGATGGGCTGATCACACAGGAGACGTTTGCCGGCACCTGTCCGCAACTCAAGGTGACTGTGCCCTGGTAGAAGTTGTTCGGCGCAATCGTCAGCGTTGCCTGGCCGCTCAGGCCGCTTTGGATAGTAAGAGTGCTCGGCGATGCAGTGATGCTAAAGCTGCCAGGCGGAGTAACGGTCAGCGTTCCGTCGACGAAGACGAAGTAGTAGTTTGGGGCAGTCAGAGTTCCTTGGGTTGGGACAATCGGATAGACCCCCGGTGGAGAAGACTGCGTCGCGCTTGTCGTCAGCAGAGGCGTGCCCGTAATTACGGCGGGGATGTCGGTGTCAGCCAGCACGAACCCTTGAACCGTGAACTTGAAGAGCGGGTTGGGTGCGCCTTCTTCCCGCGAATACGCCTGGGCCACGCCGATCATAAGCGGTGCTTGACCGACACTGAAGGTTTGGGAAACAGCCGGAGCAGGCGCATAGTTGCCGCCTCCGGGTTGCGTTGCAGTGATGGTGACAGTGCCGACTCCGTTTAACTCGAGTTGGCTATTGATGCCGTTATAGAAAACCCCAGGGCCGCTGACCGTGAAGACGATGGGCTGACCCGAGCTCGCGGACGCCGTCAACGGAAGAATGTTGCCGTAGATCTGGCCGGACGGTATGGGATTGAATTGGATGGTCTGTGTGACAGGTTGCACAATGAGACTGCCATTCACGGGAGCCGCGAAAGTATAGTTGGCCGCAGCAGCGGGGAGCAGGGCGATCGTTCCCAGTCCCACCGTAATGGGATAGGTCCCGGCATTCGGAGTTCCGGTCACAGTGGTATATTGCGCGGTTCCGACCAGTACGGAAGCCTGTGTATCCGTGCCGACAAATCCGGTGATCGTCGGGGCCGGGAAGGCGCTCGGATTGATGGTCACGCCATAGGCGGTCGTGACGGTGGGTCCAGTCAATGTGAGCTGGGCTGGGTTCACGTTGAGCGTTTGTGTCACCGATGGCGCCGCGGCGTATTGATTATTCCCCTCTTGTATTGCCTGGATAACGATAGTGCCGGCGCCGTTGATGTTTAGCGTCGAGCCATTGGAGCCGGAGAGTGTTGCGGGTCCGCTCACGACCACGAAGGTCACCGGCCCCCCTGAACTCGCGGTGGCGTTGAGCGCAATGGGAGCATGCCCGTAAGTAACTGTTGCCGGAGAGAATGCCGGAAAGGTAATGGTTTGTGTTGTATTCCCCGTGATCGTCAAAGTACCGTCGACAAAATTTGCCGGAGGGAAGTCGTAGTTTGTTGAGGCCAGAGTGCCCAGGGAAGGGACGATGGGATACGTGCCCTTCGGTGAGCTTGTGGACGCAATCGTAGAAAGTGCCGGTGCTCCGCTGTAGGCCCCGGCGGTGGTAGCCGAGTCGCCGTTCACGAAGCCTTTGATCGTCGCGGTGAAACTTGGGTTTGGTGCGCCCACGACCTTCGAAGCCGCGTTGGCGGTTACCGTAAGTGGCGCCTGAGCTACCGTCAGTGTCTGGGTCACAGATGGAGCCGCGGCGTAGGAACTGTTTCCTGCCTGGGACGCGGTGACCTTGACGGTACCTGCCCCTGCGACTACAAGTTGTGATCCATTCAGATTCGCTATCCCGTTCGGCGTTGACGAGACCGCATACTGCACGGGCAGAGAAGAACTGGCCGTGGCGGCAAGCGTTATGGGGGCCACGCCGTAAGTGACGGTATTGGGATTGAATGCCGGGAAGTCGATGGTCTGTGACAGCAGAGGCGACACGATCCAGATGAGGTCGCTTGTATCTACATACAAGTTATCTTGCGAGTCAAAGGAGATCTGAAACGGAGTACCGATCTGCGTGCTGGTCGCAGGCCCCCCTGGCGGCGCAGGCGTGGCAGGCGGAGTCTGATTAGGGTCGTCTATGCCGGCGATCGTCGACGCGTAACCAGTCGTATCGATCTTTCGAACAGCATAACCATACTCGTCGGAGACATACAAATCGCCAACACTGTCCGTTGTCAAGTATTGGTAAGTGCTGCCGACGTTGGTGACACCAAAGATCACGCCTCCCGCAAGACCGCCATCTCCACAAGGTGCACTTGCACAAGGCCCATACTGCGGGTTGGCTTCGTATCCGGTCGCAGGATAGATGTATCCGCTGGTTGGGCTGACATTATTTCCGCCATTGGAATTGAGATAGAGCTTGAGCACTGGCGGGACAACGCCCCCCGAATACACCACGCGAATGTATGGGCCCCCGGTCGCGAAGGCATCTGCGATATAGAGATCTCCGGCGGCATCGACAGCGATGGAGAACGCGTAACCCAATCCTGCAGACGTCGTGGCCGACGTTCCGTCGCCGCATCCGTCCAACGTGGTGCAAAAATCATCTACCTGACCTGCAACGGTGAAGATATAACCAATCTGGCTGGGGCTAACATTGACTCCTTCTGCAGCGAGAAGAGGTGGAGGCTGGCTCCCTTGATAAACAACGCGAACGACATCGTCGAAATTGTCATCGATATAAAGATTGCCGTACGAATCCAGCTTGATGTCTTCGGGTTGGTAGAGAGTCGCGCTGGTCGCCGGCCCGCCATCCCCGATGTTGGTGGAGGAGCTTTGTGCGCCCCATTGGCCAGCAACCGTTGTCACATTTGATGTCGAAGCATCCACCTTGCGCACCACGCTGGCGATGCCTACCAATTGGGATTGTGTATCGGAATAGTAGAGATCG
>Ga0302313_10002241_pt1 | contig 13631 bp, 6 predicted proteins | sample III_Palsa_N2_2_FD_200454 | JGI IMG/M metagenome (GOLD analysis project Ga0302313, IMG submission 200454) | Peat permafrost microbial communities from Stordalen Mire near Abisko, Sweden - III_Palsa_N2_2 | ecosystem: Environmental > Terrestrial > Soil > Palsa > Peat permafrost | place: Sweden...
GGCTCGCGTCGATTTGCCCTCTGACACGCTTGCCCACAGCGCGAAGCTTCCAGCAAGGTAGCTGAGGGGGATGCTGCCCGGCACGTGATGAGCGATATCTTGCAATGCTCCCAGTGCGGCCGCGATGCCGTACGCCGTGACGAGCCGAAGCCCCTTGATGCGACGGTGCGTACCAGGGTCGATTCGGTCCAGCCAGCGGCCGAGTGCAGAGAGCGAAGGCGAGACCGGTCGTGATGCATCGCCTTGATCCGGGGAGCGCTGCGGACTGTCGTTCATTGGTGGCCGTCCATGACCTTGTCGGGAAAATACCGATCGGCAATGAAAATACGCGGTCCGCCATGAACAGCCTTACGACGCCGCAGGCAAAATGGCCGAGCTGATCGCAATGATGCGCTCAAGATCGCGCAGGCTCACCGCATTCGTCTTGCGCAGAATGGTCTTTACCTGTGTGCGGACTGTATCCAGGGAGACTCGTCTGTGTCGCGCCACGTCTTCGGCGGTCGCGCCGCCGCTAAAGCGCAAAGCAACTTCCGCTTCTGCTTTGGTCAGGCCGTAAAGTTCGCTCATCAGACTGGGCGGAGGTAGCCACGCGCGATTCAACTGGCGAACGACCAGCATCGCCGCGCCGGGAGCGACGCCGTAGCGGTCCGTCGCGTGGGAACGCAGGTGACCCAAGGCAGGAGACACGAGCACCGCCAGTTGTGCGTTTTGGGCCGGTTCGTCGCGCGTGGTCCGCAATCTGAACGCACCGCCTGAGCCGCCGGAGACGGCGTCGGCGACGAGTTTGACCAGCGTCGATTGATCGTCCGGATGGCGCGCAAGCAGGCGGATGTCACCCACACCCGGGCATGGCCCCGATCCGAGCATCGCGAGGCCGCATCGACTGCCGTCCATCAATCTGCTTGCTGCGGCGTTCGCATGGAGGATTCGCATCGTGCGGTCCACGAGCACGACAGCAATTGCGAGTGCGTCCAGCGCACCCGACCCAAGGTGCGTCCGGTCAGCAATTGCGAGCCGCTTTTCCAGTTGAAGCGCGCGCTGCAAATGGGGCAATAGTGTCAGCAAGCGGTGCTTGTCGGCGTCACTGAATGGGCCGCTGCCTGCATCGCGCGAAAAGCCTATGGGAGCGAACGACTCCACGCCCGACAAGCCTCCCAGCAGGTAACGAAATCCGGCTGGCCGTGCGTAATCGGCGAAGTACTCGGACTTGTTCAGGGTGCTGTACGGCACGATTTCTTCGTCCACTACCACATTGATCCGAGGCAATCTGGCGTCGCGAAAGTGTTGTTCTGCCGACTGGCGATACGGATCGATCCGGTGATAGTACGCGGCGTACGAGACGGCGAACTCGTCATCGCCGCCGCCCAGAACCTGGCGAATCCTGCCTGGGGCCTCCGGCAGCACCAGACCGACCCGCTGTGCGCCAAAGAGCGTGCATAAGCGTGGGGCGACATCGTCCCACGCCGCCCCGTCCCCGGTCGCTGCGGCATAGATCAGATCGATGACATCGGACAGAGCGGACCCGGGCATAGAAGCCTCCGACTGCCGAAGTAGCGCAATTTATACCCAGTTAAGGGGATGGAATAGCAGTCAAAATTTAACACAATTCTCCCAGGCCGAATTTGCAGGAATGTTCGGCACACACATTGACGGATCGCGTCGACCGGCTCTCCAAGCCGCCACATCGACCGTGAATTGGACGACTCACCTGGTTTGCCGGCTTGACCAATGCGACGGGCGGTCCCGACGGTGTCATTCGGTTCACCAGCGCCAGCAGCAAAGTCCAGACGATGTCGATGTGGAAACCCTGAGACGGTGTGTCCTCGTGTGTCGAGGCCCACCGGCGTCCAGCAGCGACGACTCCGGCACGTGCTTTCACGCGCACGGCGGTGCGAGCAAGTTCGACGCAACTATTTCAACCCATCAGATCCGAGGATCATTCCATGTCGGTCCGTCATTCGTGTCGTCTCAGCAATAGAAGCACTTCCTTATCGGCTCGCGCCGGAACAGCGCGACGCCAGGCGCATGCCGCGCGCGCCTCGTTCGATGGGACGCCGCGCCTCGCGCGCAAGCGTCTCGTGCAACTGATCCACTTTGCCATCGGCGCATCGGCGGGCGGTTTGATGCTCGGCGCGCACGCGCAGACGAGCGGCAACCCGTGCGCCGGGCTCTCGGCAAACATCTGCACCATCGGCGCTGCGGGATACCCAGGCACACCCGGACCGAAGAGCGATCTTGATAAAAGCGGCAATCCGGGCACGAGCGCGGGCACTGCACCTGCGCTAACGGCCACCTTCAGCGAGTCGTCGTCGACGGTATTTCGGAGCGTGGGAAGCGCAGGCGACGAGCCTTCCGCGATTGGCATGCTGAGTATCGGCGGTACGGGCGGAAACGGCAGCGACGCGAGCGGCGGAAATAGCACGCTGGTGCCCTTAACCAATCTGAACGGCGGCGACGGCGGCGCGGCCGGCGCTGGCGGCAGCGTGGCGCTCACCATCACATCGGGCGCGCAGGTGCAGGCGATCATGGCCGGCCCGGCCAATGTCGGCGCGGCGGGACAGGCGCCCGCAATATCCGTCGTTTCGCAGGGTGGCGCGGGCGGCGGCGGTGTGCCCAGCACGGGCGGCACGCAAGGCACATCGCAGATCGGCGGCAGCGCGGGCGACGTGACGGTCCAAGACATGGCGAACCCGAACCAGGTCAACCCGTTGACGGGTAGCACGGCCGCGGTCATCGGCTTTGGCTCGGGCATTTATGCGGCGTCCGTCGGCGGCAATGGCGGCACCGGCAATCCGCACGTGACCAGCTTCAGCAAGTTCGGTGTCGATGGTGCGGATTCGGACGCGCCGGGCGGGAACGTCACGGTCATAACAGGCACGTCGATCGTCGGATTTGCAAATGGGCGCGTCGGCGGTACCTATCCGAGCGACCAGGGCGCGGGCATTTGGGCGGTCAGCGCGGGCGGCAACGGCGGCGCGGGCGGCTCGACCGGCACGGCTCAGGCGGGCGGTCAGGGCGGCACGGGCGGCGCGGGCGCGCCGGGTGGAAACGTCGTCCTAACGGTTCAGTCGGGCAGCGTCGCGACGCAGGCCGGCACCGGCACGAACCCGATGACGCCCGCGGTCTGGGCGCAGTCGCTTGGCGGAATCGGCGGCGCGGGCGGTGCGGGCGGCGGCGTGGACAATGGCGGGATCGCCGGGCAGAGCGGCAACGCGGGTTCGGTTACGGTGACCAACGATGGCACCTTATCGACGGCAGGCGCATCGCATTCGCCTGGCATTCTCGCGCAGTCCCTCGGCGGCGCGGGCGCGAACGGCGGCAAGGGCGGCGGTTTCGGCGCGTCTGGTGGAGAGGGCGCGTTCGGCGGCAACGGGGGCAACGTGCTCGTTGGAGGCAGCGGCAACATCACCACAAGCACCACCGATTCACCCGGCGTGCTCGCGCAGAGCATCGGCGGGGGCGGAGGCAACGGCGGCGATTCCAATGGCTGGATGGCAGTTGGCGGCGCGGGCGCTTACGCCGGTTCAGGTGCGAGTGTGACGATCAATTCGAGCCAGACCATCACGACAAGCGGGCGGTCGTCAGCGGGGATTCAGGCGCAGAGCATCGGCGGGGGCGGAGGCAACGGCGGCGATGCGAAGAGCGGCCAAGGTGCGGAAATCAATCTGGTGATTGGCGGCAGCGGGGCCGCGGGCGGCAACGGATGGACCGTGCAGGCCTACAACAGCGGGAATATTGTCACGAGCGGACAGCATGCGTCGGGCATGGAACTGCAGTCGATCGGCGGTGGCGGCGGCAAGGGCGGCGCGGCCTTCAGCAACGACACCAACGGCGTATTCGGTGCGCAGGAATCGGTTGGCGGTAACGGCGGCGCGGGCGGCTCGGCGGCGTGGGTCGGCTTCGTCGACGGAATGACCGAGACCAACACGGGCGCGATTCGCACGAGCGGGTCGGATAGCTTCGGCATCGTGGCGCAGAGCATCGGCGGCGGCGGCGGAATCGGCGCGGCGTCTGTTGCGACATCGAAAACCTATGCGCCTGACGACACGCCGTCGCTCTCGCTGACAGCGTCGATCGGTGGCTCAGGCGGCACAGGCGGCGACGGCAGCACGGCACAGATCACGAATGCGAGCCTGATCGCGACGAGCGGCGCGGGCGGCATTGGCATGATCGCTCAGAGCATCGGCGGCGGCGGCGGTTCGGGCGGGGATTCGTCGGCCACGTCGAGCACGACTGGCAGCGAACTCAACATTGATGCGTCGGTGGCGATCGGTGGCAAGGGTAGCGCAGGCGGCGACGGCAACGCGATCAACGCCGCCAACACCGGCCTGATTGTCACGACGGGTGAATCGGCGGACGGCATCCTTGCCCAGTCGATCGGAGGTGGCGGCGGCAACGGCGGCAGCGGCGATGCACAGGCTAAGGCCACAGGCGACGGCACGAACATCTCGGCGAGCATTCCAATCGGCGGCAATAGCGGTAAAGGCGGCAACGCATTGGGCTTGGTGCAGGCGAGCAATAGCGGCGCGCTTCTCACACTCGGGGACGGCGCGTCGGGCATCATCGCGCAGGCTGTGGGGGGCGGCGGCGGACGCGCGGGCGGCGCGGCGGGCACGAGCAAGGGCGATTTCAGCGCGACCGTGAGCATCGGCGGCTCGGGCGGTGCCGGCGGTTCGGCGACCGTCGTGGACGCGTCGAACAATCCGACGGCCTCGGTGCAGGTGAGCAACAGCGGCTCGATCGTCACGTTCGGCGCCGACGCCTCGGCGGTCGTCGCGCAGAGCATCGGCGGCGGGGGCGGCATGGGCGGGAAAGCCGCGACGAGCATCGGCAGCAAGAAGTCCACAGGCGACGGCGGCAATGGCAGCAGCGCCACCAACTCAACCCTCGACGCGCTCGCCAACGCCTTCAAGGATGGCGGCATCGGCAGCCAATACACGAGCGTCGCCGCGTTGAGCGCGCTCGCCGGTCAACTTCTCGATACTTCTCCGGCCACCGTTGCCGCAGGCCGTCTGGGTTCAAGCCCGGCGGACGATGCCAGCGATCTTGGCGACCTCGGCGAAGATCAGGGCGACTCGGGCGACGACAGCAACGCCACGTCGATCAAGACCAATATTGCAATCGGCGGCTCGGGCGGCGCGGCGGGCAACGGCGGCATCGTGCAGGTCAGCAATACCGGCAGCATCGGCACGATCGGCGTCATGTCCGACGGCATTCTCGCGCAATCGATCGGCGGCGGCGGCGGCAAGGGCGGCGCGGCGACGAGCTCGGGCTCGCTCAACGTCGATCAGGACAGCGTCAGCGCGCCGGTTGCGGTGGGCGGCTCGGGCGGCGCGGCGGGCAGTGGGTCGGACGTAACCGTCACCAACGATACGAACGCCAGCATCATCACGATCGGCTCGATAGCGAACGGCATCGTGGCGCAAAGCATCGGCGGCGGCGGAGGGATGGGCGGCGTCGCGGGCGGGCGCAACGGCGCGCTGCAAGGACTCAATGTCAGCAACAAGGGCATCAACATCGGCGGCGACCAGATCGGCAAGAGCAAGGATGCCGCGACGGTCCTGGCCGGTACTGTGACCGTCAACAATAACGCGGGCGCGAGCATTCTCACGGATAGCCACGACGCAAGCGGGATCATTGCGCAAAGCATCGCCGGAGGCGGCGGCATCGTGAAGGCGGCGTCGACCGACGCCAAAGACAACGCGGGCGGCGGCGCCAACCCAGACCCGGTCAAGAACAATGGCACGTTCGAGTTGAACGTCGTCTTCGGGGGCACCGGCGATGACGGCAGCAACGGCTCGGCCGGTGCGGCCAACGTCAACAACAGCGGCATGATCACGACCCAAGGGCGCAACTCTTACGGCGTGCTCGCGCAAAGCGTGGGCGGCGGCGGCGGGATCGTACTCGGCGGCGAAATCGCGGGCGGTCCGGGCGGATTCATGAACACCGCTGCGATGCGGGGCAATGGCGGCGACGTGACCGTGACCGCGAACAGCGGCAGCAGCATTGTCACCGGCGGGCAGGGTGCGGTCGGCATCTTCGCGCAAAGTGTGGGCGGCGGCGGCGGGATTGCGGGCGACACGGGCTTGTCGCAAGCGCATCTCGGTTATTACGCTGCCAATAATCATCCGGGCAGCGGCAACGGCGGCACGGTCGCGGTGACGGTCGGCGCCGGATCGAGCGTGCAGACAAGCGGCGCCAACGCACCTGCGATCATCGCGCAGAGCGTGGGCGGCGGAGGTGGCTACTTCACGGCGGGCGCGAGCGAATACGCGCAAGGTTTGTATGCGGGCTCGTTCGGCGGCTCGGGCAACGGCGGGCCCGTCAACGTGAACGTGAGCGGCACGGTCAGCGCGACGGGCGCCGCATCGCCGGGGATTTACGCGCAAAGCTCGCAGGCGGGCGGCGCGGACCTGAATGGATCGCAGATCGTTGTCAACGTCAATCAGGGCGCGACGGTTTCCGGCGGGAAGGACTTCTACCACGGCGGCGACGGCACTGCGGCGGCCATTCAGGTCTTCGAAGGCTTGCTGAGCATCGATGGCACGACGCCGCTCAACGCGGTCAACAACAACGGCATCATCACCTCGACGGCCGGCGTAAATGGCTCGGCGGTCTTCAGTTACAACGGCGAGACGCTCGTGCATAACGGCGCAACCGGTGTGATCGATGGCACGATCAATCTCGAGAACGATGGCGGCGAAGGACAGGTGGTGAACGATCCGGGCGGCACGCTGAATACCGGTTCGACGGTCGCGGCGGCGCTCACGCGCAACAACGGGACACTCGATGTCGGCGGCAGGAGCGCGCCCGGTGCGGTCACGCTCGTGACGGGCGATCTGGCGCAGGGCGTGACGGGCAACATTGTCATCGACAGCGATCACGTCGCGGCCACGAACGATCGTCTGGTCGTAGCGGGTAACGCGACGCTTGCAGGCCAGCTCGTAATGCGCCCGGCGCGCCTCACGAACAGCACGCTCGACGTGATCGACGTGAAAGGCGCGCTGGATGCCTCGCAATTGCAGATGAGCAATCCCTACCTCGTCAAATACACGCTGGCGAGCGGCAAGACGCCTGATGCGCAGTCCGGCGGCCAGTCGCTCTATGTCACGCCGCATGCGAGTTTCGCTGAGAACGCGGAGGGTCTGAGCGCGAACGCGCAGGCGGTCGCGACCCACCTGCAGGCCAATTTCGACGCAGGCGCGAACGCCGATGCGCTCGGTACAGCCTTCGCACAGTTGGCGAATGGCGTTGCGAATCACGCGTCGTATAACGCGGCGCTCAACAGGCTCGGCAACGAAACGCAGCAGGCCGTGGGAATCGCAAGCCTTGCCGCGAGCCACGCGTTCGTCGAGCGCATGTATAGCTGCCCGTCGTTAGACGGCCCGGCCGACGCGATGATGCACGAGCGCGACTGCGTGTGGGGACGCATCATCGATAACCACACGAGCGCGGATGGCTCCGGCACGATCGGCTATTCGGCGAACACGTATGCGATGCAGTTCGGCGGCCAGCACGCTATCGGCGATGGCTGGTTCGTCGGCGGCAGTGTCGGCTACGACACGTCGAACCTCGATGGCTCGGATGGCGTCGGCGATGTGAACGGACACGGCCCGCAAGTCGGCGTCATGCTCAAAAAGGAGATTGGCAACTGGACGATTTCCGGAGGCGCGGATGCAGGCTACGGCTGGTACGACTCCACGCGAAACGTCTCGCTGCCGGGTTACGCAGCTCAAGCGAAGGGCGACTTCAACAGCTACGAGGCCGGCTTGCACTCGCGCATCGCGTACACGATCCCGATGAACGACTGGTACATGAAGCCTTATCTGGATTTGCACGTCGTCCACTTCCATACGGGTGGATTCACGGAGCAGGGCGCGGGTGCGCTGGACCTTGCCGTCAACGGTTCGACTGCCACGACGCTGTCCGCGTCGCCGATGTTCGAGGTTGGCGGCCGCTGGACTTTCGCGAACGGCATGGTCTTGCGGCCGGACGTTGCGGCCGGCGCGATTTTCCACAACAGGAATCACTGGGATTCGAGCGCGCAGTTCGTCGGCAGCGCGCCAGGCGTTGCGCCTTTCACCGCGGTGTCGTCGGCGCCGTCGGCGCTCGCCAAGGTCAAACTGGACATGAACCTCAGCGTCTCCAAAAGCACGGAGATCAAGCTGGAGTATGGCGGCCAGTTTGGCAGCGGCTACAGCTCGAATGAAGGCATCTTGCGCGTGAATCACCTGTTCTGATTCCGCTTCCTGAAGCGCGCATCGGCGGCGTTCGGCTTGTCCGGTGCATTTTCGGAAACACCACCATGAATACGAGTTTCAAATTGACTGAGAGCGCTTGCGTGGCTCTTGCGAACGATCGATGCGTCGCCGTTCCCGAGATCGGCCTGGAGTTAAGGGTCCGCACGCCGCAAGACTTCGCGGGCAGCGGCCTCGAACTGATCGAGACGATTAACGCGCCGGGCTTCGGCCCGCCGCTGCATAAGCATCGCGAAGCCGAGATCTTCTACGTCTTGCAGGGGGCTATCTTTTCGAGGTCGACGGCAAGTGCTTCGAAGCGACGGCGGGAGATACCGTCGTGGCAAATGGCAACGTGCCGCATCGCTTCGTGAATATCGACAGCCATCCATCAAAGCAACTGGTGATGATCGTTCCTGGCTTCGACGCCATGCAAATCGTCCATCGGACAAACAATCTCAAGGCATAACATCATGCAATCGAATCTCAACACCATCGACATACCCGCGATCGGCGTCAACGTTCAGGTGCGCATCGCCGCGGCAGCGACCGGAAACAAGGCGACACTCATCGAAACTTCCGATGAGCCCGGATACGGGCCGCCAATGCACCGGCACGAACGGGAAACCGAAATTTTCCATGTGCTGACCGGTCAATACCTATTCGAGGTGGACGGGGAGCGCACTATCGCGAGTGCGGGAGAAACCGTGGTGGGGCATGCGGGCAGCACGCACCGCTTCACCAACATCGACAAAGAGACGTCGCGCATGCTGGTGCTGATCACCCCGGGACTCGATGCTGCCGCTTTCTTCAACCAACTTCGCAGCGTAATGGCGAATGGTGAGCCTCAACCCGACGCTTTACGAAACTTTGGTGCGAAGTGGGGTGTCGAGTTTCTTGGGCCCCCGTTGAAGGCTTAGAGGGCTTGTCTGCGCGAGCGATTTTGACTTACAAAGCGCTGAACGGCCGATCTGGACTTCAAACTCTGGGAAGCGCGCGGGGAGCGAGTTCGGGCGCTTTCCGTCGTTCGACGCCGTGCGCTCCTCGATACTTGATCGGCGGCTACAAGCGTGTCGTGGCGATCCTCGGCACCGGGACGGTCATACAAAAGATGCGAGTCTAAGGCTAGGCTACCATTAGGCCGGCCGCGTTGCCGCGCCTAAGAACCTCGTCCTCTCACACAAAGATCAAGAAGCCGGTAACCGTTAGACGGGCTCAAAAAGGCCGTCGGCGCGCGTCGATGACTGTGTGAAACCGTGAATGTGTCGGCGTCACGTTTTTACACAACCTGGGTTGTAGGACGCCTGCCCTAATCCGTCGGCACGGCACCTTGCCCAGACGCCAGCGGGCACGCGTCGTACAACCCGAACAGGAAGCGACGGTGGCCTTGCGCTGCCGAATGACCGTTCACGGGAATCACGGTCGTTTGGATCGATGGCGCATGAAACGGAACACTCGAAAGTTACTTGCTAAATTGCGCAGCGCGATTTTAATTCAGAAAAAGGGACCCAGCGAAACTGCGGCGAGCGCGCGGCTATTTGCGGACAAATTGACCGGCGACCGGGCACCGGGGGTGCGGATAAAATCTTGGACTACCTGGAGGTAGTTCATGTATTCATACGAAGACCGCATCCGCGAAAACTTTGACAGCGAGCTTTAAGTAAAACTATCAGAACCTGCCAACCACATCCGTTGCGCGCAGTTTGCTGCCCCACCGTCACCGACTTCGCCAAATACCGCTCGACGAGACTATACGGAAATGGAGGAGCCTTCCGTGGAGGCTAATCCTCTGCGATTATTCTCAGAGCTGCGAGTCGCGAGCTCAAATTTTTTGCCGAATACGCAGTGCGCAGCAGAACTACTCCAGGTCCCGTCCAGCAAGCGTTTGGGGCAATTTCGGCCCCCCCTTGGTGGAAAGCTTTCGCTACAGGTCGCGGAACGCTTTCATTTGGTGCGAACAAGGGGCGAAACGGGTCAAATTTATCCGACTCCACCGTCACCGACATCGCCGGATTCCATCGTCTCTCCAAGTCATTCCATCCCTTTCACTCCTGTCAGGCGACCGGGTTCGTGAATGACTTTATTCTCGCGTGACAGACTTTATTCTCTCGGATCATTGGTCCGGCGAACGAGCGTCTTCTTTTATGAATTTACTTGACACCTAAACTATCGAGGCCTAAATTAAAGCTGACTCTTCAGCCTGGAGCGCACGATGCGCATCGTTTGTATTGGTGGCGGCCCCGCGGGTCTGTACTTTGGCTTGCTGATGAAGAAGCAAAATCCCGCTAACGAGGTGACGGTCGTGGAGCGAAACCGGCCCTACGACACCTTCGGCTGGGGCGTGGTGTTCTCCGACCAGACGCTCGGTAACCTGCGCCGTGCGGACGAGGCGAGTGCGGCTGCCATTCTCGATGCGTTCAATCACTGGGACGACATCGACATCCATATCAACGGCCGCACGCAGCGCTCGTCCGGACACGGTTTCTGCGGCATTGGCCGCAAGCGCCTGCTGAACATTCTTCAGGAGCGGGCCGAGGAACTTGGCGTCAAGCTGGTGTTCGAAACACAAGTCACCAGCGACGAAGCGTATGACGCGGATCTCATCATCGCGTGCGATGGCGCCAACAGCGTCGTACGCACGAAGTACGCAGCCACCTACAAGCCTGACATCGATCTGCGCGACTGTCGCTTCGTCTGGCTTGGCACAGAGAAGCTGTTCGATGCCTTCACGTTCGCGTTCGAGAAGACCGAGTTCGGCTGGTTCCAGGCACATGCGTATCGTTTCGACGACCACATGTCTACGTTTATCGTCGAGGCGCCTGAGCGGGTCTGGCGTGCAGCCGGCCTGGATGAAATGAGCAAGGAAGACGGCATCGCATTTTGCGAGCGGCTCTTCGCCAAGTATCTCGACGGCCACGCGCTCAAGTCGAACGCACAACATTTACGTGGCTCCTCGCAGTGGATCCGCTTTCCGCGCATCGTGAACGAAACGTGGGTGCATGACCGCCCGAATAGCGATGGCAGCGTGACGCCGATTGTCCTGATGGGCGATGCCGCACATACGGCGCACTTCTCGATCGGCTCCGGCACCAAGCTCGCGCTTGAAGACGCGATCGAACTGACGAACAGCATCGCGGCGCATCCGGGCGATCTGCCGGCCGCGCTCGGCCACTACACGGACGTACGCAGTGTCGATGTCCTGCGCATCCAGAACGCCGCGCGCAACTCCACGGAGTGGTTTGAAAACGTGGACCGCTACGCGTCTTTCGAGCCGGAGCAATTCGCTTATTCGCTGCTTACGCGCTCGCAGCGTATCTCCCATGAAAACCTGCGTTCACGCGACGCCGCGTATCTCGCCGAGTTTGAAAACTGGATCGCGCAGCGTTCGGGGCTTGATATCGACAGTGGCAGCAAGCGCTCCGTCCCGCCGATGTTTACACCGTTCACCGTGCGCGGCGTAACGCTGAAGAATCGCGTGGTGGTTTCTCCCATGGCCCAGTATTCGGCTGTCGATGGCATCGCGGGTGACTATCATCTGATGCATCTCGGCGCCCGTGCCATGGGCGGTGCGGCATTAGTGATGACCGAGATGACCTGCGTCTCGCCCGAGGGCCGCATTACGCCCGGCTGCCCGGGTCTGTACAACGACACGCAACGCGACGCATGGCGGCGCATTGTCGACTTCGTGCATCGTGAGAGCGATGCGAAGATCGGCATCCAGTTGGGTCATGCGGGCGCGAAGGCATCGACACGCGTAAGTTGGGAGGGAATCGACAGGCCGCTTGAAGAGGGCAACTGGCCGATCGTATCGGCGTCGCGGCAGCAGTATTTGAAAGACATCAGTCAATGGTCGCGAGCAGCAACCGCCGACGATCTGCGCGAGATCAAGGCGCAGTTCGTGCGCTCGACTGAGCTTGCCGCTGACGCCGGTTTTGACTGGCTTGAACTGCACTGCGCGCACGGTTATTTGCTGTCCGGTTTTCTGTCACCGCTCACGAATCAACGCGACGATGGATACGGCGGTTCGTCCGCGAACCGTCTGCGTTTTCCGATCGAAGTGTTCAATGCGATCCGCGCAGCGTGGCCCAAGGACAAGCCCATTTCCGTGCGCATCTCGGCGCACGATTGGGTGGATGGCGGCATCACGCCCGACGACGCCGTCCTGATCGCTCGAGCGTTCAAGGAAGCAGGCGCAGACATGATCGACGTATCGTCGGGACAGGTGAGCAAGGAAGAGAAGCCGGTCTATGGCCGCATGTTCCAGACGCCTTTCTCGGATCGCGTGCGCAATGAAGCGGGCATTGCGACCATTGCGGTCGGGGCGATCTCGGAAGCAGACCACGTGAACAGCATCATTGCAGCGGGCCGCGCCGACCTCTGCGCCGTGGCACGTCCGCATCTTGCCAATCCTTCGTGGACGCTCGACCAGGCCGCGAAGTTGGGTTATGTCGATATCACCTGGCCGAAGCAATACTACGCCGCGAAGTCGCAGCTCGAGCGCGGCTATGAACGTGAGCGCGCGCAGCGTGCGGAGGGCGAAGCATGAACACAGCAACGTATTCGCTCGACGGACAGCACGCAGTGGTCACAGGCGGCGGCAGTGGTATTGGCGCTGCGATAGCGCACGCGCTGGTGACAGCCGGCGCGCAGGTCACGTTGATGGGCCGGGATGCGGCGCGGCTCGCCTATCAGGCTGAAGTCCTGAGCGAAGCCGGAACGGTGCATGTGCAGAGCGTTGATGTCACCTCTGCCGATTCCGTTGCTGCTGCGTTCGCTGCTACACGCGAGCACGGCTTCATCGACATCCTCGTCAACAACGCGGGCCAGGCCGAAGCCGCACCGTTTGCGAAGACCGATCTGGCGCTGTGGAAACGCATGCTCGACGTGAATCTGACTGGCGTGTTCCTCTGCGCGCAGGAGGTGTTGCCAGGAATGTTAGAACGTCGCAGCGGGCGCATTGTCAACGTCGCCAGTACTGCAGGTCAGGTGGGTTACGCCTATGTGGCCGCTTATTGCGCGGCCAAGCATGGCGTGATCGGTTTGACACGTTCGCTCGCGCTCGAAGTCGCCACGCGTGGCGTGACCGTCAACGCGGTGTGTCCCGGTTATACCGAAACCGGTCTGCTCGAACAGTCGATCGAAAAGATCGTTGCACAGACTGGACGTAGCGAGGACGAAGCACGCGAAGCACTGTTGCGATCCAACCCGCAACGTCGCTTCGTGACGCCGGACGAAGTGGCCAGTTCTGCGTTATGGCTGTGTTTGCCGGAGTCGCGATCGATCACCGGCCAGACCATTTCTATTTCAGGTGGAGAAGTAATGTGAACAAGCCCGCTGCCCGCACGGTTAAACCTGCCGCGCCCGAAAAGGCCAAAGCCGCCGGCAACGTTGTCG
>Ga0302313_10002247_pt1 | contig 13606 bp, 15 predicted proteins | sample III_Palsa_N2_2_FD_200454 | JGI IMG/M metagenome (GOLD analysis project Ga0302313, IMG submission 200454) | Peat permafrost microbial communities from Stordalen Mire near Abisko, Sweden - III_Palsa_N2_2 | ecosystem: Environmental > Terrestrial > Soil > Palsa > Peat permafrost | place: Sweden...
GGACTATGACCTGGAGTACGGGACCGACACCCTGGAAATGCACATCGACGCCTGTGCTGAGGGCGATCGTGTCTTCCTCATCGATGACCTGATCGCCACCGGCGGCACCGCCGTCGCCGCGGTCCAACTGTTCCGTCAGATTGGCGTCGTGGTGGCTGGCGCGGCCTTCGTGATCGACCTGCCCGACCTGGGCGGCGCCGACCGGCTCCGTGCCATGGACGTCCCCGTGACCAGCCTGGTCAGTTTCGACGGCGACTGAAGTTTTATGCCTAAGTCTTTGGATGCCCTCATTTTCGACCTCGGCAACGTCATCATCCCGCACGACAACGAGGTGCTGCGCCAACGCCTGGTCAGCCGCTGTACCGCTCCGGACGCCTGCGAGCGGATGAACCGCATCGCCCACGAGCGTCGCTATGGGACGGGCGAGGCGACCACCGCCGACCTGCACCAAAGGCTGACGGAAGAACTTGGCTATACCGGTGACTGGCCGACCTTCGTCGGCGACTGGAGCTGCCATCTCACCCTCGATGCGGACATGCTGACCTTCGTCGAACAGCTCGCCAAACAGCATCGCGTCCTGATCTTCTCCAATACCAACGCCGAGCATTGGGCGCACGCGATGGCGCTGAGCGAGGGCAGGCTCGGCGCCTTCGAACCCTACCTCAGCCATGAGATCGGCGACCTCAAGCCGTCGATCAGCGCCTTCGACATCGTCGCGGAAAAAGCCGGCCTCGACCCGGCCCGCTCGATCTTCTTCGACGATCTGCCGGACAACGTCGCCGCCGCCCGCAAGGCCGGCTTCCAAGCCGAGGTCTTCACCACCCAGGCCGCGCTGACCGACTATCTCGAAGCGCTCGAACTTCTCTAACCTCTGAACTGCACGGTCATCGGCATCCCACCCTCCGGCCGCAGGGTGCTTCGCACCAGCGGCCTTATTCTGTGCGACGGATCGTGCTCCAGGCGCACTGCCCGCACCAGGGTGGCCAGCACCGCCGTCATCTCGATCATCGCGAAGGTTGCGCCCATGCAGATGCGCGGCCCGGCGCCGAAAGGCATGTAGAGAAACCGCTGCTTGTCGAGCCCTATTTCGGGAGCGAACCGGTCCGGATCGAAGGCGTCCGGGTTCGTCCAATAGGCTCGGTGCCGGTGCAGGGCGTAGATGGGGATGCTGACCATCTCGCCCTTGCGGATGCGATGGCCGTCGACTTCGATGTCCCTGGACGGCGCGCGGGTGACGACGAGCGCCGCCGGCGGATAGAGCCGCATCGCCTCCTGCAGCACCTGTTTGGTGAAGACCAGGCGCTCGATATGTTCCGGCCCGATAGGCGCATCGCCTGCCACGGCCCTGATTTCCTCCACCAGCCGCGCCTGCGTTGGCGCATGGGCGAAGGCCAGATAGAGGCTCCAGGTCAGAGCCGTGGCGGTGGTGTCGTGTCCGGCGGCGATGAAGCCGATCAGGTTGTCGCGCAGGACGACGTCGTCCATCGCCTCGCCTGTTTCGGGGTCCGACGCGCACAACAGCAGATCCACCAGATCGCCCTTACGCGACGGCGTGGCGCGCCGCCGCGCGACCATGGCGCCGATGTGCCGGCGCAGGTATCGGGTGGCGCCGCCGCCGCGGTTGTCGGGCGAGCCGCGCAGGGCCTCGGGCCACGGCAGGAAGTCCATCGGGCGCAGGCGGCCGACGTCGTCGAGGAAGGCGGTGATCTGCCGGTTCGCCTCGTCCAGGTCGCCGAAATCCTCACCGCCGGAAAGAGCGGTCTCCAGGATCACGTCGAAGGTGGTCCGCTTCATCTCGGCGAACAGATCGAGACGCCCGCCGGCGCCTGCTGCCCGCCATCGGTTCAACGCCGCCTCGGCCGCGGCCGTCATTGCTGGGACCATGGCCAGCACACGGTCGGGCCGGAAGGCCGGCGCGGCGGCATGGCGCTGCCAGCGCCAGGCGCGGCCCTCGGCGGTGAAGACGCCCTTGCCCCAGACCGCGCTGAAGATGCGGCGGATCACCTCGTGGCGCGGAAAGCTCTCGGCCTGGTCCAGCAGGATCGCGCGAACGGCCTTGGGGTCGCAGACCAGTAGCGGCGTGCCAGGCCAGGGCGGCTTGTAGAAGGCCTGCTCATAAACCGCGTCTGGCCAGGCCTCGATGGCGTTGCTTAGCCACTTGAACGGAGCGACGCTGGCCACCTCCCGCTCCGGCGGCTTTGGCGCCGGTGGGACGTAGAGGGGCTCCAAGGTGGCGATATCGGACATGGCGGGTCTCCCGGCCAACCTGGCCTTGGCAGATGCTCATCGCGCGCTTCGGTAAGGCGTTCCTCCGATCACGACCATGACCCCCGCAACCCTGGTTTGCAACCTGGCTACGGCGCCGCTTGCCGTGCGGCCGGAGCGATATAGCCGTCCTCCAGCGCTTTGAGCGGGTGCGAGCCCGTGACCTGACCCATGAAGGGCGGCATGACGTCGTAACCCAGCAGCTGCTTGAGGCGAGGGGAGAAGTCCTTCGCCTGCTCGCGGGGAACGCCGAGGAAGAAGTTCTCCTGCGTCCGCGCCCACGGCTCGCAATACTGGTTGGTGATCGCCAGCCTGGGCGCATCGCTGCGGTTGGCTCCGCCGCCATGAATCAGCGTGCCCAGGAAAACGATCGCTGCGCCCGCCGGCATCACCGCCGGTACGGCCTTCGCCGCCAGCTCGGAGTGCAGACCCAGCGCCGTCACGGACCGGGAGTCGGCGATCTCCGCATCGCTCAAGACCTGGCTGCCCGGGATGATCATCGTCGCCCCGTTCTCTGCCGTGAAGGCGTCGATGGCGATCACCACCGTCATGCTGATCGCCGGCCGGGGCCGGGGGATGGGGTAGAAGCTGTCATCATAGTGCATCGACTGAGCGACCTCGCCGGGATGGATGTTGATCGCCTGGCTGGCGGTCAGCAGATAGCCGGGCCGCAGGAACCGGCCCAGGATCGCCAGCAGGCGCGCGTCCTCGGCGACACCCTCGAACACCTTGCCCCGCGCCACCAGGGTATAGACCCGCTCCGTCAGAAATCCCTCGAACGGATTGCGCCCACGATACTGATCCAGATGTGGCTTAAGCCCCGCCCGCACGGCCGCGAGCTGATCGGCGTCCAGCAGGTCCTCGATGACGGTGTAACCATCGCCACGAATGCGGCCGACATGCGCTTCCACATCGAACGCCGCCATAGCTTCCTCCCGGGCCTTGAAGGCCTCTTTCAAATTTCACCACGGAGGGCACAGAGGTTTCAAAGAGATCGGCGCGCAACGCGCTTAAATCAGATTTGAAGCTCCGGACTTCGTCCGGATCAAACTCCCTCTGTGCCCTCCGTGTGCTCCGTGGTGAATTCTACCACACTGCTTAGGCGCCGCCGGACGCCCGCTCGGTTTCAGCCGCCCCCGCGTGCCGTGTCGCCCAGGCCGCCAGCCCCAGCGCGACCACCGACAAGGCCGCCGCGACGAAGAAGGGCGCGCCGAGCCAGGCGCCATTGGTCGCGTGCCGGCCCACCGCCAGCGCGAACAGGCTGGTGAAGGCGATCGGCGCCGCCATCCCGGCGATGGAGAACATGCCGCCGAAGGCGCCCGCCAGCCGCCCCTGTTCGTTCGTGCCGACCATGTTGCTCACGATCGCCTGCCAGGCCGGGCCGCTGATGCTGCCGACACAGAGAAACGGCAGCGCGACCCAGAACAGCCAGCTCTGCCCAGCCAGGCCGAACAGGATCAGGGAGACGGACTGCAGCCCCATACCGACCAAGGTGGTCATCCGCTCGCCCAGCCTGCGCGTGATCGGCTGGACCGCCCAGCTGCTGACGGCGAAATTCATCGCCCCCAGCGCGGCCAGGAACAGGCCGATATCGGCCGGCTTCCAGGCGTAGCGATAGGTCGAGTAGATGGTGAAAAGCGGGTTCACCCCCTGCCAGGTCAGGCCGTACAGGAAGACCACCGTCACCATCCCCAGCAGCACGGGATAGCGTTTGATCAGATAGGCCAGCCCGCCCACCGGGTTCAGCTGGCTCAGCACCACCGGCGCCCGGTTGGCCTTCTTCAGCGACTCCGGCAGCACGAACAGGCCATAGAGGGCGTTGGCCAGGCTCAAGATCGCCGCGACCCAGAAGGGCGCGCGCATATCCAGGCTCGCCAGCACCCCGCCCAGGGCCGGCCCCAGGATGATCCCCAATGACGCCGCGCCAAAGATCTGCCCAAACCCGCCAGCCCGGTCCTCGGCCTCGGAGATGTCGGCCATATAGGCGGACGCCGCCGTGAACGAGCCCGCGGCCGCGCCGGAGATCACTCTGCCGAGGAACAGCCAGGGCAGGGTGGGGGCGAGCGCCATCACCAGATAGTCGACGCCCAGACCGAAGTTGGAGGCCAGGATCACCGGCCGCCGGCCGAACCGGTCGGACAACGCCCCCTGCACCGGTTGGGCCAGGAACTGCATCACCGCGAACACGGTGGCGAACAGGCCAAAGGTGCGCGCCACATGGTCCGCACCGCCCCCGCTCAGGCCCTGGATCAGGCGCGGCAGCACGGGCAGCGTCACCCCCATGGCCATCATGTCCAGGAGGATGGTGATGTAGATGAAGACGGCCGCGGCGCTGCGCCGCGGAGGGCCCTCAGGTGTCGTGTCGGGGGTGGTGGTCGGGGTTTTCAGGAAGGACATGGAGGGCCTGGATCATGTGACAATGAGGAACGTCGCGACGCATCGCGGCAAGCGGGCGCAGGGCGCTGTCGCTCGAAATCCTCATGTCGGCCTCCATCAATAAGCGCCGCGCTTGTAACGCCGCTCCAGCCGGACCGCCAAACGTTTTCCTTCTCCCCTTGAGGGAGAAGGTGGGCCCGAAGGGCTCGGATGAGGGGTGGCGCCGGCTTGTCGGGTTTCCTGCAAACAGCCTATCGGTAGACGCGATGAAAAAGGACGTGGGACCCACAGTCACATTTCGCGCCCGTCCTCACAAATCTCTGTTGACAAACTGGCGAAGATAATGTTCCTATTAGTCACCGTCGAGACATGCGGCTGAGGCCGGCCGGCAGTTCCCAAACACACCGATGAGGTCGTTATGGCCCCCACCGACGCGGCTCCCAATGGCGCCGCTGAAGCCGAACCGAAAGAGCCGACCGAGCGGCAAAAGGACACCGCCGCCCTGATCGCCCTGGGCGAAGCCCAATGCCCGCGGGGCGAAGTCATCGTCATCATGGGCTGGGAGGATCGCAAAGATCCGTTCCGCCATCCCTGGGTCCAGAAAGCCTACAACAAAGGCCGCGCCCAAGGCCTGCGGGCCTTACGCGTGGCCCAGTTCGAAATGGCCAAAAAGAGCGTTCCCATGGCCACCATGCTCGGCCGCCTCTACCTCGGCCAACAGCGGGAGCAGGATGAAACCGCCGTCATCGATTACGCCGGAATTGCGCAACGTTATCGAGCTTCAGTCGCGCTCATCACTGCCCCTGAGCCAGCAGAAGGAGATTGAAGCCCTTTTCCTCAAGGGCGACGATCAGGTTCGTGAAGCCTACCGCTGCGCTTGGCAATATCATTCACGTCCCGAACAGCAGGCCCCGGAGGGAAGCTGGCGATACGGGCTGATCCTCGCCGGCCGTGGCTTCGGCAAAACACGCGCCGGCGCGGAATGGGTCCGCGCCCAGGTCCAACTGGGGCGCAAACGCATCGCCCTGGTCGCCCCCACCACCGCCGATGCCCGCGACGTCATGGTCGAGGGCGAATCCGGCCTGCTCAATGTCTGCGCCGCCGACGAAAGGCCGGTCTTCCAGCCCTCCCGCCGCCGCTTGGTCTGGCCCAACGGCGCCAAGGCCTTCCTCTATTCGGCGCAGGAGCCGGAACGCCTGCGCGGCCCACAGCATGACGCCGCCTGGGCCGACGAGCTGGCCGCCTGGGCCAACCTCCAGGCCGTCTGGGATCAACTCCAGTTCGGCCTTCGCGTTGGCCCCGCCTGGTGGCCACCACCACGCCCAAGCCCCTGCCGCTGATCAAGGCCCTGCTGGCCGATCCCGACTGCGTGGTCGCTCGCGGCTCGACCTATGACAACGCCGCCAACCTCTCGCCGGCCTTCATAGGCCGCATCGTCCGCCGCTACGAAGGCTCCCGCCTCGGCCGCCAGGAACTCCATGCCGAGGTGCTGGACGACGCCCCCGGCGCGCTTTGGACCTATGAGACGCTGATCGCCGCCCGCGCCGCCAAGACGCCGGACCTCGCCCGTGTCGTGGTCGCCGTCGATCCCTCGGGCTCGACCGGCGCGGACGAGGGGGACGCGCAAGGCATTGTCGTCGCCGGCCTCGGCGTCGACGGCCTGGCCTATGTCCTGGCCGACCGCACCTGCCGTCTCTCGCCCGAGGGCTGGGGTCGCCGCGCGGTGGAAGCCTTCGACGACTTCGGCGCCGACCGCATCGTCGCCGAAAAGAACTTCGGCGGCGACATGGTCCGCGCCATCATCCAAACGGTCCGCAAGACCGCCCCCGTCACCTTGGTCTCCGCCTCGCGCGGCAAGATGATCCGCGCTGAGCCCGTCTCCGCCCTCTACGAACAGGGCCGGGTGCGCCACGTGATCCCCGACCCGGCGGAGAACGCGCTAGCGGAGCTCGAACACGAAATGAGCCGGGCGACGACGGGTGGGTATTTGGGCGAGGGCAGTCCCAACCGGCTGGATGCCCTCGTCTGGGCGCTGACCGAGCTGATGCTGGGAGAACCGGTGAAGGGTGGCGGGTATATCGACTTGGCGCGGCAGGAAATAGCGCACCACTCGTAACGTCTTGCCGGGGTTTCCTTATGCTCCCGCCGCCGCGGCGGAGATGCCCTCAGAGGAGGGTAGCGCTGCATTTCTAAATTAGCTCGCGCTCAAGATAAATCGTTGGAAGGCGCGGCCAGATAATTTTTCTGGAATTATTTTCTGCTTGCCCTGCGCGTGCAAGCGATCAACCGCTAGAGCGATTGCTCGTGCCATGAATCTTGATGATTGTCAATGACACCCTCTGTTGACACGCCGGCTTCGGAAATCAACTTACGGAGATGTTCGCAGTTTGCGAACGTTGCCAAAGTCAGAGAGCCGTCATGACGAACGAGACGCGGCTTAAGGCCATAACACAACTAGCCGCTCGGCATATCGCGACAACCGCTTCCACGCCAGAGTCGGCGCGAGCGTCCCTCGTCCGAAAAGGCATTTATACGGAAAAGGGCAAATTAACGCCTGAGTACGGTGGCAAGCACACAAAAGCCGCTTCCTAGAGGCCTTGTCCCGATACGCCACGTCCTTCGTCCTTGCCTACCACGGTTGCGACAAGGCCCTTGGCATCGAAGCGGTTGAACGAAAGACCGAGTTGCTCGCAAGCCAAAGCGAATTTGATTGGCTTGGCCCTGGTGCTTACTTTTGGGAATCCGACCCAATCCGCGCGATGGAGTGGGCGCAAAGTAAGAAAAAGCGGTGGCAGTGTGAAACCCCGTTCGTAATTGGCGCGGCGATAGATCTTGGAAATTGCTTGGATTTGATGGTGCGCGAGAACATCGCGCTGCTTGTCCCTGCATACGAAACGCTTAAGGCGGAGGCGGAGGCGACCGGCGGTAAGTTGCCGATAAATAAAGACGTGAAAGGTGCGCCGGGCTCAAAGACGCTCCGGAAGCTAGACTGCGCTGTTATCAGCCAGTTGCATCAGTTGATAGACGAGCAACCGGAGGAGGGGCTGCCGGGCATTGGACGTTTGGAATCCTATGACACGGTGCGCGGCCTATTCCCCGAGGGGCCAGAGGTATTTCCAGGGTCCGGGTTTCAGACGCAAACTCACGCACAAATCGCTGTCCGAAATATGAAATGCATAAAGGGGTTGTTTTATTTCACAGCGCCTTAGCGCGCTTCCCGGATTTCCGACCCACCCCTCTACCCCTCCAACCCCAACGACGGTCCCGGCGTCGCCAGTTTCGGCAGCACCGACAGGGCAGGGCTCTCCGACGACGTGTCGAATGCCGCCAAAATCCGCGCGAACCGCGCCTCGACCACCGCTTTGAATTCCGGATGGGTGAAGATGTAGAGCTCGCCCGCCTTCACCGCTTCCACGACCCGCATCGCCACCGGCTCGACCGGAATGCCGGCCATCACCGCCGCGCCGGCGAAATTCTCGCCGTCCGGGTCGCGCTGGTCGGCGCCATAAGCATCCGGCCGGTTGCGGCGGCTCTCGTGGATGCGGGTCTTCACGAACCCCGGGCAGAGGATCGACACGCCGATGTTCAATGGCGCCAGCTGCGCGGCCCAGCCTTCGCTCATGCCCACGACCGCGTATTTTGTGGCGGTATAGGGCTCCATCCCCGGCGCGCTGACCATGCCGGCCATGGAGGCGGTGTTGACGAAATGGCCGCCCTCGCCATGGCTGGCGATCAGCGGCTCGAACACCTCCATCCCATAGACCACGCCCATCAGATTGACGTCGACCACCCAGTCCCAGTCGCGCTCCGCCACCTGGCCGAACGGGCCGCCCGCGCCGACGCCGGCGTTGTTGCAGACCAGATGCACCTTGCCGAATTTGGCGATGGTCTCCAGCGCCGCCTTCTGCAGGGAGGTGCGGCTGGTCACATCGGCGACCACGCTCTCGACCCGCACCTGTTTGGCGCGCAGGTCCTCGACCGCCTTGGCCAGTGCGCCCGCCTCGATATCGGCCAACATGACGCTCATGCCTTCGCGGCCGAACGCCTCGGCCATGGCCAGACCGATGCCGCTGGCGCCGCCGGTGATGAAGGCGACCTTGCCGCGTAGTTCGTCCATGACCCGTCCCTTTGTGCCTGAACGTCCAACGCGTTCGATGTGCCCGACGCTTAGCATCGCCCCGACCGCTTACAAACTGCCGCTGACAAACCATTGCCCGGAGCCAATTCATGCCCCCACCCGGCGGTCTGCGGACCTCGCTAAGTTATCGGGTCACTGGCGCCGCCGTGAACGGCCCCTATTCGCCGAACTGGGGCGTCTTCTCTCCCGGCGAGCCCCTGGCGCCGGTCGCACAGGAGCCGGTTCGCGCCTTCGACTTCCCGCTGGCGATCAACAGCACCATCAGGCCCCGCGCCTTCGAGCCCTTCGGCTTTCACCAGCTGCGCGCCTTCGCCAACGTCGAACTGGTCCGCCTCGCCATCGAGACCCGCAAGGATCAGATCGAGCGCCTGGACTGGATGATCCAGCCCGCCAAGGGCGCCTGGGTCGACCCCGCCGATCCGCGCCTCGCGGCCCAGACCGCCTTCTGGCGCAGGCCCGATGGCGTCACCCCCTTCGCCACCTGGCTGCGGCTTCTGCTGGAAGACTTGCTCGCCCTCGACGCCCCGGCGATCGAACGCCGCCGTAACCGCGCCGGCGCCCTGATCGGCCTGGACGTCATTCCCGGCGAGACCATCCACCCCATGGTCGACGACACCGGCCGTCGGCCAACCGGCGCGGGCGACGTCGCCTATCAGCAGGTGATCAAGGGCGTCGCCTGGGCCAACCTCACCAATGCCGACCTGATCTACGCTCCGCGCAACCCGCGCCCGAACCACAACTATGGCTTCGGGCCGGTCGAGCAGATCATCGTCACCATCAACACCGTCCTGCGTCGCCAGGCGGACCAGCTGGCCTATTTCACCGAGAGCAACCTGCCGGCCGGCCTGCTCACCGGCCTCGACAGCTGGACCGCCGATCAGCTGCGCGACATGCAGCTGTGGCTGGATTCCAAACTCTCCGGCGTCACCGCCGAACAGGCCAAGCTGCTCTGGGTCCCCTCCGGCACCCGCTACCAGGCGTTCAAGGACGCGCCGATCAAGGACGACTTCGACGAATGGCTGGCCCGGGTGGTCTGCTACGCCTTCTCCCTGCCGCCCACCGCCTTCGTCCGCCAGATGAACCGCGCCACCGCCGGCGCCGATCAGGATCGCGGCCTGGAGGAGGGGCTGGAGCCCCTGAAACGCTGGGCCAAACGCCTGATCGATGGCGTCATCCAGGACGACTTCGGCTTCCCCGACCTCGAATTCGCCTGGAACGACGCCCCAACGGTCGACCCCATGCAGCAAGCCCAGATCGACGACCTGTCGCTGCGGAATGGATCGGCGACCGTGGATGAGGTGAGGGCGCGAAGAGGGTTGGGTCCGCTGCCGAAGGGCGACGTGGGCGAAGCCACCGACCCGCTGGGGCCGTCATAATGTGCTGAGAGATCGTAACCCTCACCCTCCCATGCTTCGCATGGGTCCCTCCCTCTCCCGAAGGGAGAGGGAGGGACCCGCGACGCGCAGCGACGTGGGAGGGTGAGGGGTTACGGCGCCTCAGATTGTAGCGCGGACCCTACGGCAGATCCTTCTTCGGGATCGCCGCGATCTCCTCCGGCGTCAACTCCGACAAGCCGCTGGCGATGCAGGGCTCGGCGATGCTGTGGGGGCTGCTGTCGGCGACCTTGATATCCAGGTCCAGCGGCGTGCAGACCGAATCCGAGCCGCGGAAGGTGGTCACCAGATGCGCATCGGGCCAGGTCAGAGCCTGGCAGCTGGAGGCGAAGTCCACCCGATAGACCTGGTGCATATTCACCCGGATATACATCATGTGCTCGTTGGGCGCGTGCCAGCCCTGCCACTGGTTGGCGAAGAAGCAGCGCTTCAGCGGCGCGGTCCCTTGCGCCGGGCCCGGCGGCTGGGCCAAGGCCACGCCGGTCAGCACCGATCCACTCAGCGCCAGCGCGCCACATACGGCGGCGGCGGCTAGGGCGCGTTTGAAATAGCGGTTCATGGGGTTGTTCCTCCGCTTTGGCGGCCGCGTCCGGACGCGGCCTCGCACTCGATTACATCAACAACGCACCGCGGCGCGTTCGCGCCGCGAGCGCCAAGCTTGGCGCGTTCAAACCTGTACCCAGGATGAACGCATCGCCCCTTTAAATCCATTGCCGGGAGCTCCGCTCGAACCATGAATTTTTACGGTGAAATTACCAAGGTCGAAGCCCAGGACGACGGCACCATCAAGGTGTTCGGCACGGCGTCCTCGGGCGCCGTCGATGACGCTGATGAGACCGTCACCCCGGACGCCATGAAGGCGGCGCTGCCGGCCTATATGCGCTTTGGCGCCCTGCGCGAGATGCACGGCCTCACCGCCGCCGGCGCGACCCTCTCTGCCGAGGTCGGCGAGGATGGGGTCACCCGCATCGCCGCCCATGTGGTCGATCCCGTGGCGGTGAAAAAGGTCCAGCTCGGCGTCTACAAGGGCTTCTCGATCGGCGGCAAGGTGCTGTCGCGTGACCCCGCCGACCGCAAGGTGATCACCAAGCTGAAGCTGAACGAGATCAGCCTGGTCGACCGCCCCTGCAATCCGGAAGCGGTGATCGACATGTGGAAGGCCGACCTGGCCGGCGCTCGGGCCGAGTCGCCGGTTCTCACGCCGTCGAACGCCCCAACCAACACAGAGGTCGTCGCGCGCGCCATCGAAATGGCCGCGGCGGCGGGGCGGCGCGGGCGCTATCGCGACTATGTGGTCAAGGCTCGGGAGGCGCTGCTGAAGGCGGGCGCTCCCGAAACGCCGTTTGCGGCGTCATGGCCTGAGCCATCGCGCGATGCGCCCGCGCCGCTTGCCGACACGCCGCTTGGACCGGAACCGTTCCAGCGCGTCGGCGCCCGCAACTCCGCCGCCGATCTGAACCACATCCAGGCCGCCCATGACCACCTCTGCGCCCTGGGCGCCCGATGCTCCGAGGATGGCGGCGGCGGCGATGTGGATGACGCGTCGGACGAAGACGATATCACCATGGTCTCCGGCGCCCGCACCGTTGAAGTCGACCAGCTCTGGTCCACCATCGACATCCTGCAAAAGCGCCTCGACGACCTCGCCGGCATGACCGCCCCGCCCAAGGCCCTCGCCGGCGCCATGCGCGCCATCGGCAAGGCCGAAGACGCCAACCCCGGCGACCCGGCGCCCAGCCCCGAAGACCTGCGCAAATACCTCGACACCCTCAGCCCCGAAGACCGAGGCCGCCTGGAACTCATGGCCGCCCTGCGCAGGCCCATCCCGATCGGCCGCTGACACTCCAACCCGCCGTCGTTCACCACGGAGCACACGGAGGGCGCCAAATCCGGACGTAGTCCGGCCTTCAATTCAGGTGAAGCGCGCTGCGCGCCGCTGCACCGAAACCTCCGTGCCCTTCGTGTGCTCCGTGGTGAATCCTTCTTCCTTCACCCCGAAACCATCTCCCAAGCCCCACCCTGGAGGCCCATCCATGAACGCACCTGTCCACCATGACGACCTGCGCAAAGCTGTCGTCGATTCCCTCTCAGCGCCGTCCGAAGACATTGCCCGGCACGTCCTGGCCATGGCTGGCGCCAATCCGAACCAGATCGAAAAGGCCATCACCACCGGCACCGGCCTGGTCGCCTATGACCTGCAGGCGCCGGCGAAAAACCTCGCCGGCCCGATCCTCGGCGCGTGCGCCGCCGTCCTTTTGCTCGCCCTGGCCGCCCTGTGGATCGCCAGCGCCGTCACCGAAGCGGACCTGCGCGCCAGCCTGCAAGCCGCCCAAACCCAGGCCGACGCCGCCACGCGCAATCTCGCGACCTGCCAGGGCGATCAGGATGCCCTGACCAAATCGCTCGGCGTCCAGAACGCCTCGCTCTCCGCGCTGAAGGCTCAGGGCGAGGCGGTCACCACCTCCGCCAACAAGGCGGTCCAGGCCGCGACCGTCGCTTCAAACGCCGCGGCGGCCTCCGCCGGCAAACTGCTGGCTGAAAAGCCCAGCTCGGACCTGTGCGCCTCCGCGGACGCCTTGATCCTGGAGACCGTAAAATGATCGCCCGTCCTGTCGCCTGCCTTAGTCTCCTGGCCCTGACCGCCTGCGCCACCACCCCGCCAGCGCCGCGGATCGTCACCAAGACCGTCCAGGTCGCCGTGCCGGTCGCATGCCAGCCCGCCCTCGGCGCCGGGCCCGCCTATCCGGACACCGACGCCGCGCTCAAGGCCGCGGCCGATGTATATCAGCGCGTCAAACTGTTGGTCGCCGGCCGCTTGGAGCGGATCGCGAGGGAGGCGGAATTGAACGCGGCTCTCGGCGCCTGCGAAGGGGGCGGGACGTGAACGCAACCGACTGGATTACCGGCGGCGCGGCCTTAGGCATGCTGACCACTTCGCTCGGCGCGGTCGCCATCTCTCACGGCGCCCACCGCCAGCGCACCGATGGCCTGGCCAGCGATCTGGAAACCCTGGGCGAGCGGGTCACGGCGCTGGAAGCGCTGAAGATCTCGGTGGAAGGTCTCACGCGCGGCATCGAGCATCTGGGCGATCGGCTCGCCGACAGCCAGAAACTCAGCGCCGCCGAACTCGCCCGTCTGGCCGATCAGGTCGCCGCCGGCCAACGGCTGATCGACGCCCGCTTTGATTCGATGAAGGAACTCAGCGCCCGCGAACTCGACGAGCTCAAGCACGGCGTCAGAAATATCCGGCAAGTCCTGGAGCCACGGCCCCGGTCGAAGACCAGGGCCGTGGCGCCGACGTAAAGACGGCCCTGGCTAGTTCAACGGTTCCAAATAGGGAGCCGTTCTGACTTCGCCGTAATAGCTTCTCGCGGTCATGACAGGCTGGTCGGTCAAGGCGTCAAGGCGACGGGTCGCTTCCCGGGCATAGTTG